>ENA-OPCL01000180-OPCL01000180.1-human-gut-metagenome-genome-assembly--contig:-NODE-180-length-56825-cov-3.566021_pt1 | contig 56825 bp, 44 predicted proteins | sample MGYA00241251_ERZ501482 | MGnify/ENA primary metagenome ERZ501482 (study PRJEB25962, sample SAMEA2042581) | human gut metagenome | biome: human gut; feature: human-associated habitat; material: faeces... | reverse complement strand
TCAGTTCTTTCTCACAGTACTCCTCGAAGAACAGGTTGATGATATCACCCTTCTTATGACGTTCTTCATATTCAATATGATGCTCATCTGCAAGCTTCTTAGCTGCTTCATCATCTGCAACTTCATCAAAGTCAATTCCTGCATATTTCTTGATCGCATCATTCATGGTCAGACGTTCAAAAGGTTTGCTGAGGTCGATCTCGATACCATTGTAGGAAATCTTCGCAGAACCACAAACCTTCTCTGCCAGATAACGGAACATAGACTCAGTCAGTTCCATCATGCCTTCATAATCTGTATATGCCTGATAAAGCTCCATCAGAGTAAACTCCGGATTATGACGGGTATCTACACCTTCATTACGGAATACACGTCCGATCTCATAAACTCTCTCAAGACCACCAACAATCAGTCTCTTCAGATAAAGCTCAAGAGAAATACGAAGCTTAACATCTTCGTTCAGTGCATTATAATGAGTTTCAAACGGTCTTGCTGCAGCACCGCCTGCATTTGCAACCAGCATCGGAGTTTCCACTTCCATGAAGTCACGGTCTGCAAGGAAGTTACGGATTTCTTTCAGAATCTGGGAACGTTTGATAAATACGTTCTTGCTGTCCTGATTCATGATAAGGTCTACATATCTCTGACGATAACGCATATCTGTATCTGTCAGTCCATGGAATTTCTCAGGAAGAATCTGTAAGCTCTTGGAAAGAAGAGTCATGCTTTCTGCATGGATAGAAATCTCACCTGTTCTTGTTCTGAATGCAAAACCTTCCAGTCCGAAGATATCACCGATATCGGATTTCTTAAAATCTGCATAAGAATCTGCTCCGATCGCATCTCTTGCTACATATACCTGAATATTTCCCTGTAAATCCTGGATATTGCAGAAAGAAGCCTTACCCATAACTCTCTTGAACATCATACGGCCTGCGATCGCTACGTGGATCGGGCTTGCGTCCATGATTTCTCTTCTCTCTTCGTAATCTTTCTTAACAGCTTCCTTTGCCTGTTCTTCATCAAGACCTGTTACATCTACTTCTGCACGATCTTTGAGAAGTTCTGCCTCATGTGCTTCATAAAGACTCTTCACTTCCATTGAGTGATGAGTCTGATTAAACTTTGTGATCTGAAATGGGTCTTTTCCATTAGCCTGAAGATCTGCCAGTTTATCGCGACGTACCTTCAGTAACTGGTTTAAATCCTGTTCCTGCTTCTGCTGTGCCACCTTGGTTCCTCCTTATATACTTGTATAATTATTATTTGTTCTACATTTCCATGTGATATCAGATGTAACAGAAGATTCCATTCAACAGAATCCTGTATTTTCAAATATCAATTTATCAGATATACAGACAAAAATAAGAAATAACAAACTTCTTATTGTCTTCTTATTATCTGCTTATATAGTCAGAGAAAGGTGCGCGTTATGCCTTTGCATGATAAATCTCTACGCGCACCTCAGTCATCTGTCTCTTATACGTTTCTCTGGATCTCCAGAACTTTGTATTTCATGATTCCTGCCGGCATCTCTACTTCTACTACATCACCTGTATGCGCACCGATAAGTGCTTTTCCTACGGGAGATTCGTTGGAGATTTTGCCTTCAAGGCTGTTAGCCTCTGTGGAACCTACGATCTTCAGCTCGATGTCTTCTTCGAATTCAAAATCGTGTACTTTAACCTTACATCCAACGCTGATCTTGTCCAGATCTACTTCGTCCTCTACAACAACTTCAGCATTCTTTAAGATCTTCTCGATTTCTTCGATACGTGCTTCAATGTCTCTCTGTTCGTCTTTCGCTGCATCGTATTCCGCATTCTCAGATAAGTCGCCCTGTTCTCTGGCTTCCTTAATTTTCTCTGCTACTTCTTTTCTCTTTACTACCTTTAAATCATGCAGCTCTTCTTCTAATTTTTTAAGTCCTGCATAAGTTAGTAAGTTTTTCTTTTCTTCCATAATAACCTTACTCCCTTTCAACATCCGGTATAGTCTTCTGCGTTTCTTTTCGCCCCGGATCACTACATGGATTTATGTGCTTCCTGATACATCATACCTGAAAAAGGGCAGACTTATTCTAGGATATTCACAATTTCTGTATTATACAAAAAAGCACCCGGATTGTCAAGCATTCCGAGCGCCTTTGCTATTGTTTATATTTCTCATTTCACATGGTTTTAACTTTTATGCTAATCTTGATAAAAGCGCCTCCAGAGCTTCATAACTTTCTATGGTGTTTGACTCTCTTCTGAGCCCTGCGCTGTGACGCATGCCTGCAGTATACCAGGCAACGTGTTTACGCATCTCACGGATTCCTACGAATTCCCCTTTTAATTCAATCTGTTTTCTGGCATGACGCAGGATCATTTCACGTATTTCCTCTACAGACGGGCGTTCCAACAGTTCTCCTGTCCGGAAATAATGGTTCAGTTCGCGGAACAACCAGGGATTTCCCCTTACTGCACGTCCCACCATAACAGCATCACATCCGGTCTGTTTTACCAGTGCTTCTGCTTTCAGCGGAGAATCTACATCTCCGTTTCCAATTACAGGAATGGTAATCGCTTCTTTTACCCTGCGGATCGTATCCCAGTCTGCAGTGCCGGAATAGTACTGCTGTCTGGTGCGCCCATGCACTGCAAGTGCTGCTGCTCCCGCATCCTCAATACGTTTCGCGATTTCAACAATATCTACCGGTTCATTCTCAAATCCGATTCGCACCTTGACAGTCAACGGTTTACTGATTGCAGATGATACTTTTCGAACGATCTCTTCAATCAGATTCGGGTTCTTCAATAATGCAGATCCCTCACCGTTATTGACAACCTTCGGCACAGGGCATCCCATATTGATGTCCAGGATATCGAAATCTCTGTCCTCAATGGATTTCGCAACCTCTGCCATAAGATCCGGTTCACTGCCAAAAAGCTGCATGGAAACCGGGTGTTCACATGGATCAATCTCCATCAGGGCAATGGTGTTCTTATTGTGAAAAGAAATCGCTTTTGCACTGATCATTTCCATACAGATCAGTCCGGCCCCCTGCTCTTTACAGAGCGTTCGAAATGGCAGGTCTGTGACACCTGCCATTGGTGCAAGAACAAACGGATTATCAATCTGTACGTTTCCTATTTTCCACTGCATCTCCATGAATGGTTCTCTTGCCCGTACCGGCTCATTCCTTGTCTGCATGGATTCAGTCCTCACTGCCCGATGTTTTCTTCAATTCTTCTTCCGGGATGTCTCCGAGAAAGAATACTTTATAATACATTTCCAGAGATTCCAGAAGTTCTTTCTTGTCCTGCTGAAGCTGTTTGATCTTCAGTCCGCTTCCGATCTCATCGTAGCGGGCATCTGCTTCCAGAGCTTCTGTTTTAAACTGAAGTCTGCCGTTTTCGTCAAATTCCAGAGTCAGGATTCCTCCTACATCCTCTGTGTAAAGAACACACATGATCTGAAGTTCTTTCTTCACATGATCCGGAAGTGCATTGAAATCCTGATTAAAATAAAATTTCTTCTCATAGGCGCTTGCGCCGCAGAGAGTAATGTTGTCCTGATACATAAATTACTGTTTCCCTCTTTCGAAATTATTCAGAATCTTTATACATAGCTGTAAAGCCCACGCACTGAAACCTCTCCTGCGCTGACTTTCACAACTTCTTTATTCTGCCTTTCCACAAGCAGTTCACCTTTTTCATCAATCCCCCTGCAGATTCCTTCGAAACTTCTGTCACCATCGATCACTCTGACCGGCTGGTTCAGATTTGCAAGGATTCTGTGGTAATCATCCAGCAGATGAGTAAAATCACAGGTCTGGATAAATTTCTCATAGTTGATCTCGAAATATTTCATCACCAGTGCAATCACCTGATTTCTGTCATATTCATGACCGCCCTCCAGAATCAGTGAAGTCGCTTTGTCCTGCATCTCTTCCGGAAATTCTTTCAGGTTTACATTGATTCCTACTCCGATGAGAACATAATTGATCTTCACACCATTTGTTCCCATCTCGGTCAGGATACCACAGATTTTCTTCTTAGAGATCACAATATCATTGGGCCATTTAATACTTACGTTAAACCCCAGTTCCTCTGCTGCCTGTGCCACTGCCATTCCCATAACCAGTGTCAGCATAGACGCATACTGCGGTGAAAATTCCGGACGTAAGAGCAGTGTCATCATAATAGAGCTGCCCTCCGGCGCTTCCCATCTTCTGTCAAAACGCCCTCTTCCCGCAGACTGAAATTCCGCAACTGCCAGAGTTCCATGCTCTGCACCATCTTTTGCCAGACGCTTGATCCATGAATTGGTAGAATCTGTTTCTTTTGCAAAATGGACGGTTTTGCCCGCCCATTTTGTGTTTATCGCCTGTGAAATTGTTTCTTCATTATACAGATGTGCCATTATTTGTTCTCCGGCTCTCCTAATGTTGCTACCATAACAGCTTTGATGGTATGCATACGGTTCTCTGCCTCATCAAATACTTTGGACTGCTCAGATTCAAATACTTCGTCTGTTACTTCCATGTCTGTCAGATTGAATCTCTCACCCATTTCCTTGCCGATCTTTGTCTTAAGGTCATGGAATGCAGGCAGACAGTGAAGGAAGATTGCTTTCTCTCCTGCGTTCTTCATAACGTCCTTTGTTACTTTATAAGGTGTCAGATCATGGATTCTCTCTGTCCATACCTCATCCGGCTCACCCATGGATACCCATACGTCTGTATAGATAACGTCTGCATCCTTTGTTCCTTCCTGAACATCCTCTGTCAGAGTGATGCTTCCGCCGGATGCTTTTGCATATTCCTCGCACTGAGCAACTAACTCTGCATTCGGGAAATATTTCTTAGTTGTGCAGGCTACGAAATGCATGCCAAGTTTTGTGCAGGCAATCATCAGGGAATTACCCATATTGTAACGGGCATCACCCATGTATACAAGCTTACGTCCTTTTAAATCTCCGAAATGCTCACGGATTGTCAGCATATCAGCGATCATCTGTGTCGGATGATATTCGTTCGTAAGGCCATTCCATACCGGAACACCTGCATGTTTTGCAAGCTCTTCTACGACTTCCTGACCAAATCCACGATATTCGATACCATCGTACATTCTTCCCAGAACTCTTGCTGTATCTGCAATGCTTTCTTTCTTACCGATCTGAGAACCTGTCGGATCCAGGTATGTGCTTCCCATTCCAAGATCATGGGCAGCTACCTCAAAAGAGCAACGGGTTCTTGTACTTGTTTTTTCAAAAATAAGTGCAATATTTTTGCCTCTGTAATATTCGTGAAGCTCGCCGGCTTTCTTCTTTGCTTTAAGTTCTGCGGATAAATCAATAAGATATGTGATCTCCTCCGGTGTAAAGTCTTTCAGTGTCAGAAAGTTTCTTCCTTTTAAGTTCATAATAATTCTCTCCCCGATGTCATTTATTCTCTTTTGTTATTTGTCTGTCTCCGCTTTCGGATCAGTGACGATCTCTTTCAGCGAACTTGCCAGACCTGCGATTCCCTGAATATCCGACGGAATAATGATCTTGGTTGCCTTACCGTCTGCTGCCCTGGCAAATGCTTCCAGACTCTTCAGTGTCAGAACTGCCTCATCTGCTCCTGCCTCTCTGATCATGCGGATACCCTCTGCATTGGCATTCTGAACTTTCAGAACTGCCTCAGCCTGTCCTTCTGCCTCCTTGATCATACGCTCTTTCTGAGCCTCTGCGCGGAGGATTGCTGCCTGTTTCTCAGCTTCTGCATCCAGAATTGCGGATTGCTTCTTACCTTCTGCAACAAGGATCGTAGATTTCTTCTGACCTTCTGCGATCAGGATTGCTTCACGACGTTCACGCTCAGCTTTCATCTGTTTCTCCATTGCATCCTGGATAGCTGCCGGAGGAATAATGTTCTTCAGTTCCACACGATTGACCTTGATTCCCCATGGATCAGTAGCTTCATCAAGAGAAGCTCTCATCTTAGTATTGATCGTCTCACGTGATGTAAGTGTCTCATCCAGTTCCATGTCACCGATAATATTTCTTAAGGTTGTTGCGGACAGATTCTCGATTGCCATGATCGGATTCTCCACACCGTAAGTATAAAGCTTCGGATCTGTGATCTGAAAGAATACGACAGTATCAATCTGCATGGTTACGTTATCCTTTGTGATAACCGGCTGCGGTGGAAAATCCACTACCTGTTCCTTCAGATTTACCTTTCTGGCTACTCGTTCAATAAACGGAACCTTGAAGTGAATTCCTGTACTCCAGGTCGCCTGATAAGCTCCCAGACGCTCCAGGATTACTGCATATGCCTGTGGTACAATGCGGACGCAGGATGCAAGGACCCATACCGCAATAACGATAATAACTATCAGAAAAACCACGCCCATAACTAATCCTCCTTATTCTGTTTTACGATAAGTTTCACACCTCGGATCTCTTCGATCGTTACAACGGTGCCTTCGCCGATTTTTTCGTCATCAGCAGAACGTGCAGTCCATTCAATGTCATTGATACGAACCTGGCCTGTCTGCGCCAGATTGTCAATCTCCTGAATCACAACTGCTTTCTTTCCAATCAGACTGTTTGCATTGGTCTGTATGGTTTCTTTGTTGAAGTACTTCATTGCCAGTGGTCTGGTAAAGATGAGAAGTACCAATGAAACACACAGAAACAGCAATATCTGTACAGTGAGGTTCGCTCCTGCATAACATGCAATAGCAGCGACCAGTGCGCCGCCGGCAAACCAGATGGTGGTCAGTCCTGCCGTAATTGCCTCTACAACAAGCAATAACGCAAGAATCCCAAGCCAGATCAAAGGCTGCATGAAACTCCTCCTTTCGTCTGCTATCGTCTCTGACGAGCAGCTTCATACATGAGAATTCCGGATGCCATGGCAGCATTCAGAGATTCTACTTTTCCACACATAGGAATCCGTATCAGACAATCAGCACTGTCTGCCGCTTCATCTGTCAGTCCTTTTCCCTCATTGCCGATCAGGAAAGCAGTTCCTCCTGTGTAGGATTCCTGATCATAAGAGTTCTTACCATGCAGATGCGCCGCAAATGTGCGGATATTTCTGTCTTTCAGTTCCTGTGCTAATGATACCACACTTTCCACATATAGGAAAGGCATTCTGTAGACAGAACCCATGGTTGATCGTATAACCTTCGGGTTTGTGATATCCACGCAGGTCTTTGTCAGAAGAACTCCGCTTACTCCGGCACCCTCTCCTGTACGGAGAATAGTTCCCGCATTTCCCGGATCCTGCAGATCTTCCAGAATCATAACCAGCGGATTTTCCCCGCCGAGAATATCTTCCATTATATAGGAAGGTTTCTTAAGCACTGTCATAATTCCCTGCGGCGTCTGCGTATCGCTCATCTGTCGAAAAACAGAATCTGTTACTATTTCATATGGAAGTTTCTCCACCTGAGCCATCAGTTCTGCATCACCGCTGAGAGCTTCTGATACATACACCTTCGAAATCCAATCCCTAGGTGCTTCGCCGAACATTTTTCTTCCTTCTGCAACAAAAAGCCCTTGTTCTCTGCGGGCTTTTGTTTTCTGGTTCAGCTGTATGATATTTTTTACCTGTCCGTTATTTACACTGGTGATCATATCTTATCCTCAATTTTCCGAAACCTTATTCAGGTCACTGTTTGCTCCTGCTGCAACAACTGTGCAGTCTGCCGGAAACACTTCATCCGGCGCCACATTCATATTCATCTTATCGCCATGCTTCAGACCGATCAGATTGATGTTATACTTTTCCCTGACCTTCAGCTCCCGAAGTGTTTTTCCTATCCATTCCCGCGGAATCTTAAATTCTGCCATACTGAAATCAGAAGAAAGCTCAAACATATCGACAAATCCACTGGAGAGAAGATTTCTTGCAACTCTGATACCCATGGAATGTTCAGGATAAATCACCTTATCTGCCCCTATTTTCTCCAGTATCCTGCCATGAAGAGAATTCATTGCCTTCGCCATGACAAAAGGAACTCCAAGTTCTTTCACCTGCATCGTTGCTGTAATACTGGCCTCCATATTCTCGGCTACTGCGATGACCGCAACATCTACGTTCTGAACTCCAAACGATTCCAGAATTCCCGGATCACGCACATCTGCCTTGACAGCATAGGAAACTTTCTCTGCGATATCCTGCACATTATCATCTTTATCGTCAATGGCAAGTACATCGCAGTTCGCCTCTGCCAGAGTAAGGGCTACCGTCATCCCGAACTGCCCAAGACCGATCACTGCATAAGATTTGTTCTTCATTTTCTTCCTCATTTCTCTTTCTGAACATGTATTCGTTATCCTCTGCGAATATCCGCCTGACTGCCGAACCGTTACTATCCAATCATAATATCTTCTTCTGCCAGATGTGAATCTGCCGGCATTTTCTGTACACGTACAGTCACTGCAGTTCCCAGAGTCAGCGGACCGATTCTTCCCAGATACATAGTCAGGATCACGATCCATTTGCCTGCTGTATTCAGGCAGGGTGTCAGCCCTCTGCTAAGTCCTACCGTTGCAACCGCAGATGTAATTTCATAAACAACATCTTCTATAGGTGCTTCCGGCATGGCTGCACACAACAGCATACTCATGAGAATAAGTACTGTAAGTACCATACCTGTCACTACGATTGCAGAACGTATATAGCTGTCTCTGATTCTCCTGTGGTGTACTTCCACATCCCGTTTTCCCTGAAGATTGGATTTCAGACTCAGCAGAAGGACCGCAACTGTTGTTGTCTTAATTCCACCTGCTGTTCCCATAGGGGAACCGCCGATCAACATCAATACCAGGCACAGCATATAAGTTGCATTGGAAAATCTCTCCTGGCTTACAGTGAAAAATCCAGCTGTTCTTGTGGTAACTGACTGGAACAAAGATGCCATCCACTTCGTTCCCGGCGAATATGTCCCAATACTTTCCGGATTTCCATGATCAAACAGAAAGATCAGTACTGTACCGCCCACAACAAGTATCAGCGTCATCATCAACACGATCTTACTGTGAAGACGGAGATTTTTAAATATACGTCCCACAGGAAGTTTCCCTCTGATGACTCGTTTGATCTTATCCCAGATATCCCACCAGACCACAAATCCAAGTCCTGACATAATGATCAGTCCTACACTTGTAAAGTTTACGATCGGATCAGCAACATACTGAGCCAGGCTGTCCTCTCCCAGCAGATCAATACCAGCATTACAGAATGCAGATACTGCCGTAAAAACAGAGTATCCCAGACCTTTTGCCAGACCGAACTGCGGAATAAATCGAACTGCATAACACACTGCACCGATTCCTTCTGCTCCAAACACACAGATCAGAACTTTCTTCACCAGCCTGACCATCCCACCCATTCTATCCATATTATAGGACTCCTGGATAACACGCCGGTTCCTCAGCGATATTTTCTTTCTCAGACTTATAAAAATAATACTGCCCAGGGAAATCAGTCCCACACCTCCGATCTGGATCAGGACAAGAATAATAATCTTGCCTGCCAGAGTCCAGTGAGTTGCCGTAACAACTGTCACAAGCCCTGTTACACATATACTTGTGGTTGCGGTAAACATGGCATCTGTAAAAGATGTGTGGTATCCGGGTGCCGTACAAAACGGCAGCCACAGAAGTAATCCCCCTAAGATAATCACTCCCGCAAAACCGAGGGTAATTATCTGAGCAGTATTTAATTTATGCAGTCTGTTATATAACTGCATCTTTTTATTCATTTGTTATTTGTTGTTTTTATCATAGTTATGAGAAAGTGACTGGCATACTTCCCACTGATAGTCAGAGATACCCTTCTGCATAGCAAGTGCTTCATTGATATCGAAGTCTACGAATTCACCGTGACGATATCCGACAACGCGGCATGTCTTGCCTGCAATAAGAAGGTCTACAGCCAGAGCACCCATCATAGATGCATATACACGGTCTTTACATGTCGGGCTTCCACCACGCTGCATGTGTCCAAGGATTGTAGCACGTGTTTCGATACCTGTGGCAGCTTCGATACGTTTTGCCATTGCTTCAGAATGACCGATACCTTCTGCATTGATGATGATGTGATGCTTTTTGCCTTTCTTACGACTCTCGATAATGTTATTGATCAGCTTCTGCTCATCATAGTCATATTTTTCAGGAACCAGAACGTCCTCAGCACCGTTGGCAATACCGCACCACAGAGCAATATATCCTGCACCACGTCCCATAACCTCGATGATACTGCATCTCTCATGAGAAGTGGAAGTATCACGTACTTTATCAATTGCTTCCATTGCTGTGTTTACAGCTGTATCAAATCCGATGGTATATTCTGTACATGCAATGTCAAGGTCGATTGTTCCGGGAAGACCGATTGTATTGATTCCGAGATTCGCAAGCTTCTGAGCACCTGCGAAGGATCCGTCACCACCGATGACAACAAGTCCGTCAATTCCATGTTTTCTGCAGATCTCTGCTCCACGTTTCTGGCCTTCTTCTGTACGGAATTCTGCACAACGTGCTGTATAAAGGATTGTACCTCCACGTTCGATTGTATCAGATACATCTTTTGCGCTCATGTCAATAATCTCTTCGTTTAACAGACCATTATATCCTTTCAGAATACCTTTTACATTTAATCCATTGCTTAAACCTCTTCTGACAACTGCACGAATTGCAGCATTCATTCCAGGTGCGTCACCACCGCTGGTAAGGACACCAATGGTTTTTATCTTGTTTTCTGCCATCTTTTCTTCCTCCATCTTCTGAATCTATCTCATTTTTACTATACACATATTCGGGTATAGTTTAGCGCATTTCTATAAGTTTTTCAATCCTCTTTCTACAACTTTAACATTGGTTTTACCATATTTTTCGTACATATAGTTCAGCCATGAGTCCTGAATTTGTGCATGATATCCAACCGGAAGCTTCTTTATGGCCTTTACGTCTTTCAGGTAGATCACAACAGCACTGTCACCCGGTGAACGTCTGAGGTCTGCAAGCAGTTCCTGAGATTGCTGTGTGTAGCTTTCTTTATTGTCAAACTGTATCCAGATTTCCCTTGGCATATTGTCAAAGGGACGGATTTTTTCAAGGATCAGTTTACTAGCGCGATCGTCCTCTGCAGATACTCTGCCCTGAATAAATACTCTGCCTTCTTCATTCAGGAACTGCTGACTTTTCTCATAATCTCTGGGGAACACAACTACCTCCACTGTTCCTACCAGATCCTCCACTGTGAGGAATGCCATAACCTTATTATTCTTTGTATATTTGATGGTTTTATCCGTAATCATTCCACCGATAATTACTTTCTGACCATCCATGACTTTCGGAAGATTTGTTTCTTCATCCTGCTGAAAATCAGAGGTTTTCGCAGAAATGGTTTTCTCCATCATTCCCCGGTAATTTTCCAGAGGATGACCACTGAGGTAGATTCCCAGAACTTCCTTCTCATATCCCAGAAGTTCCTCTTTTCCGAATTCCTCCACATCGGGCATACGGATTTCAAATTCTTTTTTGTCCTCCTCGCTTACCAGATCAAAAAGGCTCATCTGGCCTGCCAGTGAATTCTTCTTATCCTGACTGATACTGTCTGAAATCTTCTGATAAACCAGCATTTTCTGGCGGCGGTTACCATCCAGGCAATCCAGTGCACCTGCTTTGATAAAGTTTTCTACTGCTCGCTTATTCATCTGCGGAGAGTTTCGTTCCATAAAATCCTTCAGGGAACGATATTGTCCGTTCTCTTCCCTCTCTCTTACCAGGCTTTCAATAACCGGACGTCCCACACTCTTTATAGCGGACAGACCATATCGGATCGCACCGTTATCTACAGAGAATCCATACATTCCACAATTCACATCCGGCGGCAGGATCTTAATCCCCATCTGTCTGCAGACCAGAATATATTCTGCAACCTTATTGGGAAAATCAATAACCGATGTCATTAATGCGGCCATAAATTCCACAGGATAGTAATATTTCAGATATGCAGTCTGATAGGAAACAACTGCATAGGCTGCTGCATGGGACTTATTAAAAGCATATTTGGCGAAATCAATCATTTCATCATAGATTTTATTTGCCGTTGCCTCATCAATTCCATTTGCAATACAGCCTGGAACTCCCTCTGCTTCATTTCCGTAAACAAAGTTCTGGCGCTCCTTTTCCATGACAGAGGCCTTCTTTTTGGACATTGCACGGCGCACCAGGTCGCTTCGGCCCAGAGTATAACCTGCCAGGTTACGAACGATCTGCATAACCTGTTCCTGATAGACAATACACCCATAAGTAGGCTTCAGGATCGGCTCCAGCTGAGGGCAGTCGTAACGGATGGTATCCGGACGGTTTTTGCCCCGGATATACTGAGGGATAAAATCCATGGGGCCCGGGCGGTAAAGAGAAATTCCTGCGATCACATCTTCCAGACTCTGAGGCTTCAGTTCCTTCATGAAATTTTTCATTCCCGCACTTTCAAGCTGAAATACACCATCAGAACGACCGGTGCCGAGGGAATCCAAAACCTTTTTATCATCATAATTAATCTTCTGCATGTCCAGAGTCACTCCTGCATCCTTCTGGATCAGCTTTACTGCATTCTGGATCACAGTCAGAGTACGAAGTCCCAGGAAGTCCATTTTTAAAAGTCCCAATTCTTCCAGTGTTGTCATGGTAAACTGAGTGACAATAGACCCGTCTGATGCTCTGGAAAGCGGTACATATTCTGATACGTCCTTCTGGCTGATAACAACACCTGCCGCATGCATGGAGGTATGTCTGGGAAGTCCCTCCAGACGTCTTGCCATATCGATCAGATAATGAATTTCATCCTGCTCTTCATATGCTTTTTTCAGCTCAGGGTTCATAGTAAGGGCTTTATCTATAGTAATATTTAATTCCTGCGGGATCATTTTCGCAATGGAATCCACCTGTGCATAAGGCATATCCAGTACACGGCCCACATCCCGGATCACACCACGGGCTGCCAGCGTACCAAAAGTAACGATCTGAACCACACAATCATCCCCATATTTACGGCGGACATATTCAATAACCTCCTGCCTTCTTTCGAAGCAGAAGTCAACGTCAATATCAGGCATAGATACTCGTTCCGGATTCAGAAATCGCTCAAAGAGCAGATCATAGCGAATAGGATCAAGCTGTGTGATGCCCAAGGTATAAGCAACCAGACTTCCCGCTGCAGAGCCACGTCCCGGTCCTACCATAATGTCATGATCGCGGGCATATTTAATAAAATCCCATACTATAAGGAAGTAATCCACGTAGCCCATATTTTTTATAGTAGATAATTCGTAATTCAGACGAGCTTTTAATTCCTCTGTAACCGGCTGATAACGTTCCTCCAGTCCCTCGAAGCATAGCTTGTTCAGATATTCCCAGGATGTAAGACCATCCGGCACATCGAATCTTGGAAGCTTGGTCACGCCAAATTCAATCTCAACATGACATCTCTGTGCAATCTTATGAGTATTCTCCAGGGCCTCCAAAGCATATGGGAAAAGTTCTGCCATTTCTTCCGGGGATTTCACATAATACTGGCCGCCCTCATAACGCATTCTGTCCTCGTCTGCCAGTTTCTTGTTTGTCTGCAGACAGAGAAGAATATCATGAGGATCAGCATCCTCCGCCCTTGTATAATGCACATCATTGGTTGCCACAAGGTCAATCCCTGTTTCTTCGTGCATACGGAGAAGCTCCTGATTTACCAGTCTCTGCGCAGGGATTCCATGATCCTGTAATTCCAGGAAGAAATTCCCTTTGCCAAAAATATCCTGATAACGAAGAGCTGCTGCCTTTGCATCTTCGTACATTCCTCTCTGAAGATACCTGGCCACTTCACCTGCAAGGCAGGCACTTAAGGCAATAATCCCTTCATGGTACTCTTTTAATACCGCAAGATCTACTCGCGGTTTATAATAGAATCCTTCTGTAAAACCCTTGGACACAATTTTCATCAGATTTGCATAACCCTGATTATTCTCTGCCAGAAGAACCAGGTGGTAATATCTGTCTTCGCCGCTTCCTGCTTCACGGTCAAATCGGGAGCCGGGGGCTACATAAACCTCACATCCCAGAATCGGATTGATTCCCTCGGCTCTTGCTGCACGATAAAAATCAATCACACCATACATAACTCCATGATCTGTGATCGCCGCACTGTCCATGCCAAGTTCTTTGACACGGGCTACATATTCTTTTATCTTATTGGAACCATCCAGCAGACTGTATTCTGTATGGACGTGAAGATGTGTAAACTCCAACTCTATTTCTCTCCTGTTCTAATATCTGCAATTTTATCGCAGTATATTTTTACTGTTATTATTTCGCGTAGATTCTCTTGTCCTTAATCTCTACTTTGCCTTCTTTCATCAGATGACCAATAGCACGTTTAAACGCTCCCTTACTCAGGCCGAATTCTCTCTGGATTACTTCCGGTGATGCCTTGTCATCAAATGGAAGAACACCTGCAAACTCATTGATCACTTCAAGGACATTCTCCGCATCCTCATTGATCTGCAGGTATGCCTTCTGGCGGTCTGTGACATTCATTTTTCCGTCTTCTTTTACTTCGCTGACACGCAGCTCCAGAATCTTGCCCGGACGGTATTTTCCCTTGGCTTCTCTTGCAGGGATCAGTGCAGAATATTTATCATCAACTGCCACAAATACACCGAATCTGTCGCTGATCTCATAAACACGACCTTTCACCATATCTCCCACTACATAAGGAGTTCTGGTGGAAAGATAATGATAAACCTTCATAGTTGCGCAGAGACGACTGCTCTTGTCAATATAGAGTGCTACCAGCACATCTTCTCCCTCTCTTACTTTCAGAGTCTGCTCATGATATGGAAGCAGAAGGTCTTTCTCCAGTCCCCAGTCAAGGAATGCACCAATCCTTGTTACCTGAGAGACTTTCAGAACTGCTGTCTGACCTACCTGAAGCTTCGGTTCTTTTGTTGTTGCAATAAGACGATCCTGAGAATCCTTGTAGATAAATGCTTCAATGCTGTCGCCTTCCTTTGTTCCTTCCGGAACCTGTCTGGACGGAAGAAGAACACGGTTCTTTGCATCTGCCTGCATATCCTCACCCAGATATACACCAAAATCTACGGACTTCACTACTGTTAATTTCTGTTTTTTTCCTAACTCTATCATATAATCTCCATTTCTGTTGTGATAGTATCTTTTTAAAAAAATTAAAAATATACTATACTGTCATCATCCTCTGACATTAGCTTTATATTTCAGTATAACATAAATAATAAAGGCGGCACAATGCCGCCTTATTATTTTTTATTATCTTATTTTACGTTACTGTTCACTATAGATCAGGATGTATTTTATTCCAATTCAATTTCACATACACTCAGACAGATTCTTTATCGTGTATTATATATTCTGCATCCACTTGCATGCCAGTTCTATCCAGGACTGGCATTCTTTCTGTACACAGCCGCCGTCTTCGTTGCTTGTCTCTTCGTTTGCAAGACTTAAACCATGTCCGCCAACCGGATAAAGATGCATTTCTACCGGAATTTCAAATTTGCGCAACGCATTGAAGAACAACAGAGAATTCTCTACAGGAACACAATCATCTGTCACTGTATGCCACAGGAATGTGGTTGGTGTATCTTTAGATACCTGGAATTCCAGAGACTGTTCTTTTCTCTTATCAAGATCATTATAATCCTCTCCAAGCAAGCATTCAAAGGAACCTGTATGTGCAAACTCACCGGAAGTGATCACCGGATAACTTAAGATCATACCATTTGGTTTCACCATATCAGAAGTTACCCCAAGTGTCTGTGCAATAAAATCTTTCTTCCAGAAAACGCCAAGACTTGCTGCCAGATGACCACCTGCGGAAAAGCCCTGCAGAACAATTTTATTCGTATCAATATGAAACTCTGCAGCATTTTTTCTTAAAAAAGCAACAGACTTCGCAAGCTGCAAGAGTGCCAGTGGATATCTGGCAGGTTCTACGCTATAGCGCAGGATCACTGCATGATATCCCCTTACCAGATACTGCATGGCGATCGGTTCTGCTTCTCTGTCAGAAGTCATAGCATACCCGCCTCCCGGGCAGATCACAACTACCGGACGCTTTCTGTTGATATGCATTTCAATGGAATTATCCAGAAAATAAGTGTATAAATCTGCAGTTTCTTTATATCCGTCTACTGCAATTTCAATCTTCTTATAAATCATAAGTTCCTCCTGTATATTTCATCATTTTTTCCATTTCTACTCCCCATTCCGCTAATTTTTGGGGAATATTTACAGCTACTTTTCTCAGTTTTGTTTTGCCATCCTTTGCTGCCAGACGCTTATATAAATGTATATTTCCATCTGCATCAAGAACAATATAAAAACACTCTAAAATATGACCTGATCCTACAATTTCCCGTGTTGTATATATATATCCTGCTTTATTCTTTTTTCTTTTAGAAAAAACAATCCCTCTGCTTCTCCTGTCTCGGAAACTTGGAAAATAATCTTCACGTATAATTTCAAGTTCTTCCCATTTATACATTTTTTTGAAAAACAGATACGATATTTTGCAGCCTTCTTTACTTAATGTTACGACTTTTGAAGAGAAAAACAATAATGGTGCATCAATCAAAAACTCAAGAATCAATATTGGAATTCTTTCTCCCTCTTCAGCAGACAGCCCTGTCCAAATAAGCAGTACCGTAATAAGTATTACCATGGTTATCTGCAAAAAATATCTGATCTTTATTACTTCTTGCTGATATTCTTTTAAATTTGTACAGTCTGCTCCTTTGCTTTGAATTTTTTTTCTTTGTTGCCTCCTCAATTCTATCATTTCATCATATTGTCTTTGTTTTTCTTCTTCTTTTATTCCCTCTCCTTTTTCTGCCTCCACTCCCCATTCCTTCATTTTTTCACGAACATTTACGTACATTTTTCTAATAACTTGCTTTTTTCCTTTTTCTAATTTATAAGAAAAAACATTGCCATGTTCATCAAAAGTAATGTAAAAACAATCTGAAAGCGGAAACGCATCAACGATCATCCTGGTAGTATATTTCTTTTTCTTCTTATTTACTGCATATTTGGAAAATACAATCCCCTGATAACGTATGCTCCCTCCCTTACCATATGTATACCAGACATCCTCTCTGATAACAGCAAGCTCTTCCCATTTATAATTTCTCTTCCAAAACAGCCAGGATACCGTACAGCCTTCTCTGCTCAGCACAACAGTTCTCATATAATACAAGATTAACAGCAACATTAATATTTCCACACTAAAAATTATAAATTCATATCCCTCTGTTCTTATTTCCTTTCTTTCCAGGAAAATCATCAGAATTCCTATGCCGAATACAAACGCTGATATAAATAATATCAGTATTATATGTGGATCTAATACTCTTATTTTTTCCTGCTGCTCTTTCATATGCATTTCCTCCGGTTGTCTGAAATCCTTACTGTTACTATTCCGGTATATCAACCTAATTTCTTGCATTTTCTTATGAGTTCATTATAAGGTAAATATATGTAATTGTTAAGGTGCAAAATAAAATGTTGCTGTCCCGTTTACTGCAAATTAAACGAACCATACAATATTAAAGTTCAGCTGTTATTATCTTTCAAGGATCATGACATCTTTTTCATTCATGCTAACGGTCTGCCCTGAAACGTTCTCCTCCTTCGATAAAGTTGCAGAAAATTGCCCGGACTTTCTGCAATATGGCAGAAGAATTTTCCTTGTTTCTTCTGCTACAAAAAATCTCCCGGATAAGAGAAGCGCTTACTCTTATCCGGGAGATTTTTTATATCTTTAACAAATTCATATCTTTTATTTTCAGATCAGCAATTATTTATTTCCCTGTCCATAATATGCATTTGCACCATGTTTTCTGAAGTAGTGCTTATCCTGCAGATCCTGTGGTGCAGGTTTTACCTGTGGATTGATCAGCTCACAGCGGGATGCCATCTTGGCAACTTCCTCAAGAACAACTGCATTATGTACTGCTTCATGAGCATCCTTGCCCCATGCAAATGGTCCATGGTTTTTGCAAAGTACTGCAGGTACTGCTTCATAATCTTTGTCCTTAAACAGGTCTACGATCAGAAGTCCTGTATTTTTCTCATATTCTTCAAATTCTTTGCCTTCCAGACAGCGTGCACATGGAACCTCACCATAAATATAATCTGCATGTGTGGTTCCATAACATGGGATTGCTCTTCCGGCCTGTGCCCAGCTTGTTGCCCATGAAGAATGTGTATGTACAACTCCTCCGATATTCGGGAATGCTTTGTACAGTTCTACATGAGTTGCTGTATCAGAAGATGGATTATATTTTCCTTCTACCTTATTTCCATTCAGGTCTACAACAACCATATCATCCGGTGTCAGCAGATCATAATCAACTCCACTTGGTTTGATGACAAAAAGTCCTGATTCTCTGTCGATTCCGCTTACATTTCCCCATGTAAATGTAACAAGTCCGTATTTTGGAAGATCCATGTTTGCTTTGTAAACTTCCTCTTTTAATTTCTCCAGCATGATTCGTACCTCTCCTTTTGCTTTTCAGATATTCTTTTACAACAGCTTTCAGATGTTCCGGCTTTTTTCTGCATATCCCACCCGGAAAATCTCTTAATATCTGTATTATAGCACTTGTACGGTACATGTACCAACTTGTATGTTGATTATTTTACTGTTTCTCATACAAAAACTCTTCAGGCAGACTTACCTTGAAATCTTTTGCAAGTGAACGGAAATTGTCCGGTGTAATAGTCTGAAGTTTATTTGGAGTCATAGAAAGAATCTTCACCAGGATCTCTGCAGATTTTTCTACCGTATGGAGCAGACCAAATGTCAGGTCAAAATCTTCACCTGAGCAGAACATTCCATGATGTGCCCAGATAACAACATCATATTTCTTCATTAATTCTGCTGTTTTTATGGCAATTTCTCTTCCACCCGGTACCATCCAGCCGACAACACCTACGCCGTCCGGGAATACAACCGGACACTCTGTAGCAGATTCCCATAACTCTCTTGTAAAGATCTTATCATCCAGTGGCAGAACAAATGTCAGAGCAATTGTATTTGTCGTATGTGCATGATAAATAACACGATGTTTTCCGTTTGTCAGTTTCTTCTTCACTTCATGATTCATCAGATGAGTCGGAAGCTCACTGGTAGGTCTGCCGCCCTCAACCAGGCCCCAGCGGATTCTGTAATTTGTTCCTGTCTCATCCAGTTCAATGATCGCAAGACATACTTCCGGATCCACGATAATATTTCTGAAATATTTACCGCTTCCCGTTACAAGGAAAAACTCTCCTGCTAATCCCGGAACCTCTACCCCGATCGGTATCCATTCTCCAGTTGCATTCAGACGGGGACGAATCATCTCTACTTCCTCCGGTTTCAGACGATAGCTTAAGTTTCCGCCATTTCTCTCATGCCATCCCTGAAGATAACCGTCATTTGCCATTTTGATAAATCCCTGTACAAATTTAGATTCCAGAATTTTCATAATATATATCTCCTCCGCTTTTTGTGGTTTTATGTTGTTTGTTTTTAACAATATATTGTTTCTTGTTGTTTATGAATGTATTATATATTGTTTCTTGTTGTTTGTAAATAATTTATTCAAAAAATCTCTCACAAAACCACACATCAATTCCGAAATATCTTTGTCAATTCTGTCCTGCTATTCATCCTGTTCAGAAGATTTTTACCGTTATTTTTGCTGAAATTCTATAATTGCGTATGCTTTTCCGTCTGTATCATCAAGCGATACAATCACCTTTCCTGTTTCTGCTTTTGCTTTCGGGCAGATTATATCTCCAAGTTTTGCCTGCATCTTATACTCTGCACGCATCTGGTATACTTTGAAATCTTCCGGCAGGAAATCTTCTGCCATACAGATATACTGACAGTTGTTTACATGATGATTAGTGTCAAGATGATGCTTCTGCACTGTGAATGATTCCTGTGAAGTCATGTCATCCGGAAGTTTGATTTTCCTCGGTGCATAATCCATTTCCAGCTTTTCGCCGAGTATGTAATTGTCTGTATCTGCAGGTGTCAATCTCACCGGAATCCCTGTACTGATGGCCAGATGTGTCCAGTTGGAGTTCGCCCAGGCAAGCTTCTTCCCATCCATTGTTTCTATGGTGAAATTACGCATACCCATGAATCCTTTGAAATCATAAGGTGCTGTCGTGATCCTGATTTCCGTTCCCATAGCAGGATATTCATCCACAATTACCTGCCAGGAAGAAAGAACCCACGCTCTGTCTCTTGCCTTCAGCACGTCTCCTCCAAGCCCGACCGACTCCGCATGAAATGTACAGCAATCCTGAAAATAATTCAAAACACCCGGTAATGTCAGTTTGCCGTTCTCACCTGTCTCACTGTATCTGACTCTGCTGTTAAAACTGTAATTCATTTTTTATGTCCCCTTTTCTTATGTCGCTATGATTTTTTAATATACTTCTTTTCTATTATTATAACAAGCCAAAAGTATAAGGCATAAAACAGTTTTTTATAAACTGTTTTATGCCTTATCTTTGTTCTACCTTATATCACTTACTTCAATTCTTTGCCGCAAATGTGATCATCACCTTAAACAGATCCCCATCCAGGTATAGCTTAAACTCACCTCCCTGCAGCTCTGTCAGGCTCTTTGCGATAGAGAGTCCCAGTCCGCTTCCTTCTGTATTTCTCGCCACATCTCCTCTGATAAACCGTTCTGTCAGTTCATCCGCAGAGATATTCAAAGGCTGTGCTGAAATATTTTTCAGGGAAAAGGTTACTTTTTTATTTCTGTTGCTGATCTCTGCGTAAACTCTGGTGCCCTCCATTGCGTACTTCACAACATTGCCGAATACGTTTTCCAGAACACGCCACATTCTCTGGCCGTCTGCGTAAATAATGGACGGTTCGTCTGTGAAATGTACCATCATAGTCAGGTTCTTCTCCTGGAATTTCTCTTCAAATTCTCCGATCACCTGCTGCACCATTTCCACAAAATCAATATCATTCATCTCCAGTTTGATGTTTCCGGTGCTTGCCTTGGATGCCTCTACCACATCCTCTGTGAGCACCTTCAGTCTCTGGGATTTCTCATCCAGGATGCGAAGATATTCCTGTATTTTCGGATCTGTCGGGTTCTCACGTTTCATCAAATCTACATAATTAATAATGGAAGTCAAAGGTGTTTTCAGATCATGGGAAACATTTGTGATCAGCTCTGTCTGCATTCTTTCCTTTTTCAGGCTGTTCTCCACAGCAGCATCCAGACCACTGCCAATATTGTTAATATATTCTGCCATCACCTTCTGTTTTCCTGTAAGTGTATCTGTTTTGATCTTATATTGCAGTTCTCCATCGCTTATTTTCTTCAGACCATCCATAATAAGATCCAGCCCATCCGCTTTTCTGATGATAAAAATCACCGCAGCCGCATCTACGATCAGTAATATTATCAGGAATACTCCTGCACCTGTGAATCCGCAACCAATGATCAGGAACTGCAAGAATAAAAATGCTCCTCCCACAAGCAGAACTTTTATTTTTTCTGCTGTATTTCTGGAAAAAGCTCTGGCAAAATCGGAAAGCTTCCCACTGCATTTTCCAATCCATTTCAGAACTGTTCTAATCAGACTGTTTTTCCATAAGGTTCCTGCTTTTATTCTTCTTACCAGACTGAGATATCCGATCAGGAACCATGCCATTGTATAAGTCCCACATATGAGACAGGTAACAATCACTGTCACCACTGCATGACTGTAACCCAATGATGAGTTGGCGATCAACGTTCCCGATATGATCGTTCCTGCCAGCCATATACCGATCACTGCTCCTGCCGCAATTTCTGTATACCATCTGTCAAATCCATTCAGATGGATTTCTTCATCCTTCGGTTTCCTTCCTGCTGTCACAGTCAGCCACACCATACCGATCAGCCAGAGCACACTTCCGAAGATTGCTCCTGCCAGCATCGGAAACATAAGCTTTGAATATGTCTCATAGTTCTCTGCCTCATCAGCCATGGAATCTGCCACAGAAAATTTCGTATCAACCGAAACTGCAAACACAAAATCCTTTGTGTCAAAGCTCTGATCAATGGTATGATTCCACACCTGCAGATCTGCATCCGGAATATTTGTAACACACTCACTTAATTCCGGGTAAACAACTGCATATGCTTTTTCCTTAAATATTTTCTCAAGGTTCTGCTCCAGCTGTGAATAGCTGCTGTATGCTTTTCTGTTTGTATAGATTGTCTTTTTCTCTTTATCTGCGAAAAGATATGTGAGATTGGTACTCCCTTCCTCATAGTCTCCGGACGTATGGTATACAGACGTAAGTGATATGGCACAGTCACTGACATTTATATCATCCTGAACAGTTCTGATACAGTCCAGAACCTTGGCCAGTTCACTATAGGCATCCTCAAGTTTTCCATTCCATTCCGTACTGGAATTGACTGCATCCGGAAGACTTTCCGCACCCTGAGGTTTAAATTCCTCTGTAAAACACCATATCTCCTGCAAATAAAATTCCGGATATTCTGTATTATGTTCTTTGTCTGTAATACTACCCAGACTTCGGCTATCCGAATCGCTCCAGTAGCCCAGTTCAATGGCCGCATCTATTTTCTGTTTCTCTGTTTTTTCTGCAAATTTTGTCTCATAGGAATCATCATACTCTTCCATGATATCCTGATCATAATTAACCTTTAACAACCCATCTGTCACCAGTTTTTTAAAATCATTTAAATTAAAATAATGACTGCTTCCATCCGAGGTCTTACACTGGATAAACTGTCCTATATCGCCAAAGCTTCCTCCATCATCATATCTCTCTCCAACTCCTGCCCAGTCCTGCGCCCACTCCAGCAGATCTTTTACCGAATATGCCACGCCAGATGTATTCTTAAAAGAAAGCTCCCTCAACGAATCACGGTTGATTTCCTTTTCCTTAAATTCTGCCAGATCAATCACTGCCGATGAACCTGCATTTGTAAGGTAATTTATATCCTCTTTTGCTGACAGACTTTCCAGAATATCCGTACCTCTGGAATTCAGACGCTCCCTGAATCCCTCTGACTGAATGTAACTTTTCCCTCTGTCATCCAGACGGATTCCCGTCTGATAAATCATTACAAAAAATGCTGCACATATCACAGCTGCCACAGCCGCCAGATGTACGATCACGATCCAGACCGCCTTGGCAACATTGCTCCTGTATCCTTTTCCCTTCATAATTTTGTCCCTTTCCTTTGCATTCGCTCCGTTACTTGATTTAGGTCAAGCAGATAAAATCATTCGCTTCGCTACTTGATTCGGTTAAATTTTTTCAATTTTATACCCAAGTCCCCACACAACCTTCAGGTATCTTGGCTCCCTTGGATTAATCTCAATTTTTTCTCTGATATGCCGGATATGCACTGCCACTGTATTATCTGCTGCAACTGCTTCCTCATTCCAGATGTTTTCGTAGATCTGATTAATGGAAAATACCCTTCCCTGATTCTTCATCAGAAGAAACAGGATATTGTACTCAATGGGTGTCAGCTTCACCACATCACCGTCCACCCTGACTTCCTTCAGGTCATCGTTTATGCTCAGACCTCCTGTCTCGTAGATATGAGCATTCTCCACAGGTATTGCTGCTCCCAGCCTTGTATATCTTCGAAGCTGTGATTTCACCCTTGCCACCAGTTCCAGGGGATTAAAGGGCTTGGTTACATAATCATCTGCCCCTACATTTAATCCAAGGATCTTATCTGCATCCTCTGATTTCGCAGAAAGAATAATGATCGGAAGAGGATTCTCTTCCCTTATCTTCAAAGTAGTCCGGATGCCATCCAGCTTCGGCATCATAATATCTATGATCAGCAGATCCACCGGCTGACTGCGCAATACGTTAATCGCCTCCACACCGTCATAGGCTTTTATGACCGTATACCCTTCCTGCTCCAGATAAATACCGATTGCCTCTACAATGTCTTTATCGTCATCACAAACAAGAATATTCGCCACTTTATACACCTCCCTCATCATCCGAAATGCCAGTCTGAAATCTCTCATGTACAGACACCCCGGCTTCTTATTTTGTATTTCTGATATTAGAATAATCGAAGCTTCTTAATATGAAAGGGACAAATTCTTAAGATTTTCTTATGATTATTCACTTTTCGCAGTCAAAATATCAGGCTGTTAATCTGTCACTTTTATCAGGTTCCTATTTTCATCCAATTCTTCTATTCGTTCTGCTGTATACATTTTTTATCTCATCTTTTCTCTTTTTCTGACAGTCAATAATAGACTGAAAATCATTATATCATTTCACATATATTACTTCTATAGAATATTCTCTTCTGTTTCCCATTTCCACACCCATCACTGTTTATTCCATTCTCCATAACTCACAACCAATCTATAGCAACCCTCGTAAATAATACTTCCATCAACGCACCAGGGGATCATCGTTATATGTTTTTTGGTATTTTATTAACAATCTTCATACATATCGCATAATTTTTTATTGATTTTGTACAATATTATTTATTTTTCGGCAAAACAATGCTACAATGTTTTACAAGATTAGAGCGTGTCTGAAAAAGGCTTTCTGCAAGATGTGCGTTACAATTTGTGGTATATTTTGCCCGGATGAGGGCGCCGTAGCGGGCTACGGCAACTGAATTCGGGTGAAATATCCCGCAAAGTGGGGCGTGCAGATTGCGGGAATGATTTTTCAGACACACTCTAGTGTACTGATTTATAACTGTTCAATGGTCTGCTAACCGCAAAGCTACTGAACAGTTACACGTTTTTTTTCAACGAGGGAGGTATTCTTATGAATCTGGAAAACATGACAAAAATCTACGCCCGTGGTGACAGCCGCATTCAGCTGAAGGTAATTCCCGGACATTTCGTCACATCTCAGTCACATATCACTCACTATCTGGATCTTACAACTATGAAATCCAGAACTGCCGAAGCACAGAATATTGCTCACGAACTGGCTGCTAATTATGAAGTATCTACTCCTGTTGATACCATTATCTGTATGGACGGACTGGAAGTAATTGGCGCATATCTTTCTGAAGAACTTACCAAAGCCGGCATTTTTTCCCTGAATGCTCATCAGACGATCTACGTGATTACTCCTGAATCCAGCAATTCCGGACAGATTATCTTCCGTGATAATTTTCAGCCAATGATCAAGGGCAAAAATGTACTGATCCTCAATGGTTCGATTACCACAGGCTCTACTTTGTCCAAAGCAATCGAGAGCATTCTGTATTACGGAGGCACTATCAGAGGTATCGCAGCCATATTCAGCAGAGTAGACAGCGTGGCTTCTCTCCCTGTATATTCTATTTTTAACACCAAAGATATACCGGACTATCATTCCTATTCATCTACAAAATGTCCAATGTGTCAGAGGCAGCAAAAAATCGATGCCATTGTCAGCAGCTACGGATATTCAGCTCTGTAAATCTTCGAAGTATTTTATAAAGAAATTGTTACCAGAATTGATGACTTTGTCTGGGGACCGGTGATGCTGATCCTGTTGGTCGGAACCGGTATCTTCCTGACTGTGCGCACCAGATTTCTTACATGGCGTAACCTTGGCTATGCACTGAAAAGCACACTCAGCAAGGAAGCCCGCACCAAGAGCCGCGGACAGGGAGATGTATCACCTTTTTCCGCACTGACAACCTCACTGGCAGCCACCATCGGTACCGGAAATATCGTCGGTGTTGCCACAGCCATGGTTTCCGGTGGTCCCGGAGCTCTGGTATGGAACTTCTCCGATATCGCCAACGCACTGATGGCTATCCCGAACCTGATCTGCATGCTCCTGTTAAGCGGCGAGATTGCCAAAGATGTAAAAGAATTCCAGCCGGAGATTAAAAAATAATTACCCACATCATTCTTTTTATCATCCTGAAGTAAAATGCAGCCAGAACCTTGTTCCGTCAGGTTCTGGCTGCATTTTACAGAAATCTTGTACGCCGGGTACAAATAAACACTTACTTTATTGATGGCATACTTCCATATACTGTTTTACATCTGAAGCAATTGATATATATGGTGTTCCATATGGGATCCAGGTTGACTGAAAAGCATGATATACATCTGATTTTCCCGGCCATACTGTTCCTATCACATTATTATTTTCATCTAACTGATGAAACCAGGAACCATTTTTATGATCCAATACCTTATCATCCAGATATCTCATAAACTCTTCATAATCTTTTGCATATTTCTGCTTATGAGTTATATGCCATAAGACTGCTGATGTATTGATTGCCTCTGCCAATGTCCAATGCATTCTGTCATGAACAACAGGTTTTCCATCCCAGTCAGTCGTATACACAATTCCAGGATTTCCATCCACATTCCAGGAATCTTCAACTGCTCTGTTGTAGAGTTTCTCTGCAGCTTTTAAATATACTTCTGCAGAATCAGGGGTATCTTTATAAGAAGAATATGCCCACTGCACGATCAATCTGGCCCACTCAATTCCATGGCCCGGTGTTGCTCCATAAGGTTTAAAACGATCAGCAGGACATTCTTTATTGCAATCAAGATCAGCTTTCCATTCCTTTGTAAAATGTTCAGGTATTCTCCAGTCATTTGCGCTTGCCCATCCAATAACATGATCTATAATTCTTCCTGCACGTATTCTGTACTTTTCTTCTTTTATTGCATCTGCTACTGCCAGAAACGCTTCTACTGTATGCATATTTGCGTTAAGACCGCGATAATCATCAAGAACTGTAAATTCTGTATTCCAGGTATCATAAGTAAGTCCCTGTTTCTCATCCCAGAACCGTTTATCAAATAATTCCAATGCATCTTTAAGCAGAGTTTCTGCATCTTTTTCTCCTGCCAGCAAAGCAGAAGAAGCAGCCAGAAGAACAAATGCATGAGCATAACACTGTTTATCTGGCAGGAATTTATTATCCGGTGTAATTCCCGGATACCATCCTCCATTTTCACGATCTTTCAGTTCTTCCAGTAATCCATGTACAGCACCATGGACCAGTGCCGGACTTTCTTTATCCCCAAGCATGATTCCCATACTATATACATGGACCATACGGCATGTGATCCATGTTTCTCTGTTTCTGTCTTTCCATGGTGTTCCATCATCCCCAAGGAAATAAGCACTTCCTCCCGGTGATAAAAATCCTTTTCCAAAATTTAAAAGATTTTTCTGCAATTCACCTAAGAACATTTTATTTTCTTCTGTATCTATCTGATATTTTTTACCCGAATTTTCCATCTTAATCTTACCTTTCACTTCCAAAAAATTTCAGTTTCTCTTATAGCACAAAAAAGCACCTCATACCGAGGTGCCTTATGTAGCAGGGCTACAAGGATTCGAACCTTGAACTGACGGAGTCAGAGTCCGTTGCCTTACCGTTTGGCGATAGCCCTATGTGTTTTGTTTTTCGCTTGCCTTATCGCTTGCGACGGATGTTATTATATAACAGCTTTTTTGAAATTGCAACCCCTTTTTTTAATTTTTTTTATTTTTTTTCAAAATTTCTTAAACTGCTGTTAAAACTCCTTATTATATGCGGGTTTACGCAGTAAAAAAAATTTTACAATCCACTCCTTTGTGTTATAATAAGCCGTATAATAAAAAGAGCGGAAACAACCGTGTATTTCCCTCCGGTCACAATATCCGGAGGCATCCAAAGGAGAACGCTATGCGAGCAAATAACCTTACTCTGCTCACGGACCTCTATGAGCTTACCATGATGCAGGGATATTTCAAAAACCCTACCAACCAGACCGTTGTCTTTGACATGTTCTACCGCAACAATCCGTGCGATGGCGGTTTTGCCATCTGTGCAGGACTGGAGCAGATGATCGAATACATCGAAAATCTCCGTTTCTCAGAAGAAGACATTACCTATCTGAGAAGTCTTGGCATCTTTGAGGATGATTTCCTTGAGTATTTGAGCAACTTCAGATTCACCGGTGATATCTACGCAATTCCGGAGGGAACCGTGATCTTCCCGAGAGAGCCGATGGTCAAGGTTATCGCACCGATCATGGAAGCTCAGCTTGTAGAGACGGCCATCCTGAACATTATGAACCATCAGAGTCTTATTGCCACTAAGGCAGCACGTGTATGCCATGCAGCCAAGGGCGATCCCATCATGGAATTCGGTCTTCGCCGTGCCCAGGGTCCGGACGCCGGGATCTTCGGTGCCAGAGCTGCAGTGATCGGCGGATGTGCCGGTACTTCCAACGTACTGACCGGCCAGATGTTTAACGTTCCGGTTCTCGGAACACATGCTCATTCCTGGATCATGAGTTTCCCGGATGAGTACACTGCCTTTAAGACCTATGCGAGACTTTACCCGAATTCCTGTACTCTTCTGGTTGACACCTACGATGTCCTGAAATCCGGTGTTCCCAATGCGATCCGTGTATTTGAGGAGATGCGTGAGGAAGGTATCCAGCTAAAGAACTATGGAATCCGCATCGACAGCGGTGATCTTGCATATCTTTCCAAAAAAGCTTACAAGATGCTGGCTGCTGCCGGTTTCGATGATGCTACCATTTCCGCATCCAGCGATCTTGATGAATATCTTATCGAAAGCCTGAAGGCCCAGGATGCCAAGATCAATTCCTGGGGCGTCGGAACCAAGCTGATCACAGCCGATAACAATCCGGCATTCGGCGGCGTATACAAGCTTGCCGCTGTAAAGGACGCTGACAGCGATGCCTTCCAGCCGAAGATCAAGCTTTCCGAAAACACAGAAAAGGTTACCAACCCGGGCAACAAGACTGTATACCGTATCTACAGCAAGAAGACCGGCAAGATCAAGGCCGATCTGATCTGCCTTGCAGATGAGAAATTCGATCCGGAAGAAACTATGGTGATCTTCGACCCGGTTGACACCTGGAAAAAGACCAAAGTTCTTGGCGGAACCTACGAACTCCGTGAGCTCCTTGTTCCGGTAATTAAAGATGGTAAGAGCGTTTACAAGTCTCCATCTGTCATGGAACTCCGCGACTACTGCAAACAGGAGCAGAACACACTGTGGGATGAATCCAGACGTTTTGTAAATCCGCAGAAGGTTTATGTAGATCTCTCCCAGTCACTCTATGACATGAAGAAGGCTCTCCTGGAAGAAATGAGTGAAAAAGAGCTCTGATAAACAGAAATAAGCATTCATAAACCCTCCTTTCTTATCATAAGCTTATGGATAAGGAAAGGAGGGTTTTTATTGCACAGAGAATTTTATACCCGGCTGATCAGTAGGGAGCATCCTCTGCCGGAAGCCTTTGTGCCGGAACATCTTATCGATATCGGACTTCCATTTGAAGCAGCACCGGGAGATCCGAAGCGGCTTCTGGAGTATCAGGCTGCAAAAGCCGCTTCCCAGCTTTTCCATGCCTGTCACAGATGCGGTCTGAACCTATGGGCAGTTTCCGGATATCGTTCCTACCAACGACAGAAGGAGCTTTTTACAGGAAGTCCTTTCGTTGCAGAGCCAGGAACAAGTGAGCACCAGAGCGGACTTGCTCTGGATGTATCCTGTCCTTCCATCCATATGGAGCTCTCCGAAAGGTTTTCCGCAACAGGAGAAGGCCGCTGGCTGAAAAAGAACGCTCCGCTCTATGGTTTTATCCTCCGGTACCCAAAAAACAGAGAGGAGATCACCGGCATCCCTTACGAGCCATGGCACATCCGCTATGTGACCAAACCTCTGGCTTCCTGGCTCACTATCACAAATCTGACTCTGGAAGAATACCACTGCTTTCCTTCCCGGTGTCCGCACCCTCCCTGATCTGCAGCTCCTGGCATCTACATCTGATGTTTATATCTTGATCTTCACACATTTTTCTGTACATCTGATGCACTTTTACTGCTCCATCTGTCTGCCAAGAAAACCGGCTGCTGTGCGGATAAGGGCACGTTCTGTGTCTCCCAGTGCTGTTTTTTCACTTTTAGTCAGAAGGATCACTGCTCCAATAGCGTCACTCGCACACAGGATCGGCTGTATCATTTTCTGGCAAAATGAATCCATAGCGTCGGAAATGACTGATATATTTTCCCTGCTGTCCTGACTGACCATTCTGCCTTTCCTGCCGGCAATGACTGCATCCAGATCAGAACTGATCTCTTTTCCTTCCAGTTCCCGGCTTCCGCTGCCGCATGCCGCCACGACCTGATCACGATCTGTAATACAGACAGTCAGTCCGGTGGTCTGTACCAGCGCTTCCGCATATTCCGCAGCAAACGTATTCAACTCTCCAATGGGCGAATATTTTTTCAGGATGATCTGTCCTTCCCTGTCTGTAAAAATCTCCAGTGGCGTTCCTTCCTTGATCCGCAGTGTCTTTCGTATCTCTTTTGGAATCACAACCCTGCCCAGATCATCGATTCTGCGAACAATTCCCGTTGCTTTCATCTTCCTGAATTCCTCCTGTATTTTCTGTTCATTGTACGTCAATGTTATGTTAACTATTTGTTTTTCATATGGTTATTATGCGAAAAACTGGGAGAAATATGCATAAAAATCTCTTATTTATCTGTCGCAGGAGCCGCATTGTCGTATGCCTGCTGCAGAAATAAATCCTGATAAAATTTTTTTCGAAAATAGGGGTTGCATTTTTGAATAATAGTGGTATAGTATTCGTATACTTGATATGTAGTTTTGAATACTACATGTTATTTTATCAGTTTCTACATTGTTACATCGTAAACTGTCGCAATGATCCGTCATTGATGACGCGATCTTGAAGTTGTCCATATGATATAAACAGCAGTTTTTTTTGCAGGAGGTGTTTTTATATGAAATTTAAATTAAAAGATCCGGGAAGCGCCATAACCCACGGAATCGGCATGCTTCTTGCCGTGGCCGGAGCCACTCCGCTGATCGTGAAGGCGGCCAGAAGTGCAGATGTTCTCCATGTTTTTGCAGTAAGTGTTTTTATCCTTACCATGATCCTTCTTTACCTGGCAAGCACACTTTACCATTCCGTAAGCTCCACAGCCAAGGTGAACCGCCGTCTAAAAAAAATGGATCACATGATGATCTTCGTGATGATCGCCGGCAGCTACACTCCTGTATGCCTGATCGTTCTCCACGGACGCACCGGCTATATCCTCTGTGCCCTCGTATGGACCGTTGCCATCATCGGAATGATCCTCAAGGGCTGCTGGATCAACTGCCCAAAATGGCTTTCCTCTGTAATCTACATTGGAATGGGCTGGCTGTGTGTACTTGCTTTTGTTCCGATCTTCCACAATCTGCCCCGTGCAGGCTTCGGATGGCTCCTTGCCGGCGGCATCATCTATACCATCGGCGGTGTGATCTATGCGCTGAAGCTTCCGATCTTCAATGCGAAGCATAAGAATTTCGGCTCCCACGAAGTATTTCATGTCTTTGTGATGCTGGGAAGTGTGTGCCATTTTGTTGTAATGTATTTCTTTGTAGCCGGTATGGCGATCCACTGAGTTACTCTGTGATCAGATAGATAACAATCTCACCTTTCGGACACCTTAAAAACTTAAAGCCCCGGAACACGGACAGACCTCAGGAAGTCGAAGTTATAACTTCTCTGAAGCTGCCTCGTGTTCCGGGGCTTCTTATTATGCCTGATCCAGCCTGTGATCCCGATGATCTCAGCCGATGGTCAGTGTGGAAAGACCACTGCAGTTAAAATATGCAAATGCACCTATAGTCTGAACGCTGTCCGCAATGTCAAGCTTTACAAGCTTTTCGCAGTCTGCAAATGCATAGGCTCCGATGCTGGTAACGCCTTCCTCGATCCGGACCTCTGTTATCTGGTCACGGTATCCGTTCCAGGGGACTTCTTCCTCATTTTTCCATTCATTCATGGCTCCCTGTCCTGCGATCTCGAGAACTCCGTTTTCATCAAGGCTCCAGGATACAGTATTCTCCTCCGCTCCACAAAAACCGCTCTTTTCTTCTGCCGGATTGGTTTCTGTTTCCATATCTTCCGATGCTGCGTTCTCCTCAAATGCTACTTCCGGCTGGTCTTCCTGATCATCTGGGAGCATTTCCTGCGAAATGTCCGCTTCTTCATTTTCCGGAAGCTCTGTTTCTTCCGGTATTTCTGATGTATCTTGTGTTTCCGGATCATCCGGTGTCTCTGAAACGTCCGATGCTTCCGGATCATCTGGTGCTGCCAGCTCATCTGACATGTCTGGTGCCTCTGAGATCTCAGATTTATTTTCCGGTTCTGCTTCGGAAATTTCTGTTGCATGCATCTGCACGTTCCGGCAGTCCATCCTTGGAAATCTGCCAGTCTCCGTCAAATCTCCAGCCTTTATATGAGTTCGGATCCTTCATCTGCTCTGCTGTAAGAACACCGCCTGTTGTAAGCGTCTGTTCCGTGTTTGTCCCGATGAGCGCTCCCTGGCCGTTTTTACCATAACAGTCTGAAACATGTCCATTCAGACCGATAGCAGAATTGAGTACATTTGCATTTACCTGTGCACAGATCTGACCTGTAACTGCTGTTCCGCCAGTCACGCGAAGTGTACCTGTAAAAGCACACTGCTTCACATATCCGCCCATGTTTCCAAACTGTTCGATCCGGCCGGCAATGCCTCCAAGGTAAACCTGATAAGAATTTCCGTTAGCCTGTGTGACAGAAAGATTTCCTCCTGCGACACATTTTTCAATAATACCAATGTTTACTCCTGCGATACCACCAACATAGCTGTCTGTAGCTGTCATAGATATGGAAATATCTACTCCGGACGAACAGCCGCTGATAGTACCAGCCACCTCGTTCTCTCCGACAATCCCGCCAAAAGCCGGGTGGCTCATGGAACTGGTGGAGCCCATATGTCCTGTTACCGTTCCGGTTACCTTGCAATCCTGGATCTTACCGGTATTATACTGTGTCACAACACCATGGGTATCATGACTGTCATAATCAAAATCCGCAACAATATTCAGATCCTTTATCATTCCTGCATTCTGCTGGATCAGAGGCTTTTGGAGACCGGTTATTGTGAAACCGGCTCCGTCCAGCGTCCCACTGAAATACGATGCCGAAAAATTTGTCCTTCCGTCTGTACTGATATTTTTTGTCAGACGATAGTATGCTCCCTGGTTCGCCTGGATCAGATTAAGATCATCGATTTATTTATATTTTTCTTCAGTTCATCCAACTGTTCCTGAGCAAGTCCTGTAACTTCTCGAATTCCGACAAATTCTGCATACAACAGTTACCGTCCCTTATGGATCCTAAGAATATCTCACTGGTTTCTACAAAAATGTGAATATTCTTGTGCGGTAACACCGCAAGTCCGGCAGACGGGAAACCGTCTGTCCGGGCTAGCGGGAACCGCTTATGCGAGTTTACTCGCGTAATGTTTTGTCCAAGCCATAAACCTCTCGCATCGAGATATCATGTTCGGCATCAATGCTTGTAATGTTGATACGATAACTGTCATGAGCAATGCGGTCAATGATTGCATCTGCCAGAGGACTATCATCACCACCCAGTTGGTCGTACCATTCTTCGAACTCATACTGGGAGCAAAAAATCGTTGAAGATTTCTTGCGTCTCCGATGGAGTAGTTCGAAGATATCTCTTTGTTCAGATTCCGTTGGTTTCAATAGAAGCCATTCGTCCAAAATCAGGACAACGGGATTGGCATACTTAGCCATCACCTTTTTGTAGTTGCCATCTGTCCGTGCCACCTCCAGATCAATAAGCAGATCAGGCAGACGGATATATTTGGTATTGTAATACTGCTTACAGGCTTCCATGCCAAAGGCACAGGCCATGTAAGTTTTACCGCAGCCTGTAGCACCGGTAATAAAAAGATTCCGATGTTCAGATATATATTCGCAGGTAGCAAGTCTGCGAATCAGTTCCTTGTTTAGCTTGCGTCCGGAAGTATAGTTGATATCCATGATATTCGCTTCCGGCTGATCGAAACCGGCATTCTTGATCAGTCTTTTGAGACGGTTGTTTTTGCGACTGCTGTATTCGATATCCACCAGCATACCGAATTGATCCTCAAAGGGAACCTCCTTGAATTTTGGGTCATTGAGTTGGTTGCGGAATGCATCTGCCATTGTGGTAAGGCGCATTTCTATTAACTTATCCATTGTACTCTGATTGGTCATATGTGTTTACCTCCGATAGTAATCGGCACCTCGTGTGATGCCATGTGCTTTATGTGTGGTCTTGGTATCAATTGCTTCCGATGCCAGTTTTTCTGAACCGGTTACAAGTAGGTTTTTAATACTCTTGTAACTGGGTGATGCTGTATAGGATAATGCCTTTTTACAGGCAGCTTCCAGTAACGCATCTGAGTACTTCTCAGCAAGCTTAAGAAGCCCCATACAGCTTCGGTAGGTTTGTTGTTCCACACTTTTGGAGGTCAATATTGCATTGACTGCAGTGTACGTATTTATGCCAATCCGCTCAGCCCATTTACGGAAGCGGTCGCCGTTCCATTCCAGATACTTCTGGTGGTCTGCCGGCATATGTTCAGTAATGGTGCTGTACTGCCCAGGGCGTCCTTTTAGACGACGATGGGAAGCAATGCGGTTATGGTTGTAGAAAATTTCAATCGTGGTGTCTGTTACCCTTATATCAACTTTCTTTTTAATGTATTCGTACGGAACGGAGTATAGCATTCCGTCCACAGATATGTGATAATTGAACTGGACAGTGGCTGCTTTCCAGTCACTCAGTTCAAAACGGGTAGCAGGTAATGGTGCCAGCAATGGTTTTTCTTCCCCAAGAAATAAGCTTCGCCGACTACCCTCTTTCTTCTGAAAGAGCCTTTGGTTGAACAGTTCCAGCTTATCTCTGATTGCCAGATTCAATTCGGCAAGGGAGAAGAACTGTTCATTCCGAAGAGCTGCTGTGATCCAAGTAGAAATATTTCCTACTGTCCCCTCAGCATTCGGCTTATCTTTTGGAGCCCTGACACGCGCCGGGATAATAGCGGTGCCGTAGTATTCGGCCATTTCCTGATAAGTTTCATTGACCTTCTGGTCTTTAAAGCCACCATTGTGGACAACTGCTGTTTTACAGTTATCCGGTACGAGAATTCTGGCAACACCGCCAAAATATTCGTACATATGAACATGGGCATTAATCCATGATTTCTGCTTCATATCCAGAAATGCTTCCACATATGCGTACTGACTATAAGTCATCACGCCGACAAATATATAGGCTTTGGTGATCTCACCGGTATCCGGATCAATGATTGTTGCAGGATCTCCTGCCCAATCGACCTCAACCTGCTCACCAGGTTTCCGGTTGATATGCATGGTAGCACGTCGTTTCTGCTCATCCTGCTGGATGTGATAGCAGAACTGGGAATACATAAGTGGTTCTTCGCCATTTGCATGACAATCCTCCATGTATTCTGTCCACAAGAGTTTCTTACTGACTCCGTTACGGAGTAATTCTTTGTGGACATAACCGTAGTCAGGCATCCGTTTATTGGATCTGACTTGCTTTGCAGAAGGAAAAAACATTTCTGCAAGAACAGCATCGGTATCGCTTTTATCAAGCGGCCAGGAAATATTTAATTCCTTTGCACGCTTCAAAACGCGATTAACCGTTTTCTTGGAAACATTGCAGCTGTCGGCAATGCTCTGCTGACTGAGTCCCAGACTTTTTAGCCTGAGAATCTCTCGATACTTGGTCATGGTCATGACCTCCTTTGAATGAATTTACACCAGCTGGTGCATGATTACATTCTAAAGGATTTATGATAAAGGTTTCCACTACCGGAATGGTGGTTTCCTAAAAAACGGATTTGCGGTTTCCTGTCACCGGACAGCAGGGACACGGGCACCGGATTATTCAAAATGACCGATTGATTCCAGTCATAACTATAGTCGTATACTTCGGTTCTAATAACTGGGAAGCTCTCAGAAGTCTCCACGAAATGCTTTCTGTGCAGAATCCCAAGATTCTTTCCATGATCCTGGATTGACCGGATCAATCTCTTTTCATTTGCCGAGATATTAGGATCTTCTCTTGCGGAAATGCTGAAATTACAAAATAAATGGCAACAGAAACTCTGAAAAAACAAGAATGTGACCACAGTGGGGCAGCCCCCAATGTGCGCAAAGGGGGATGAAATTGATCACCCCCCTTAGAAATAATAACGATATATAATTATTTCGTTCCTTTACGGCTACACAAACAGCTTATTACTTTTCCCATGACGAATCAAGGAAATCTGCCTGCACATAATCCACTACTGCTTTTTTATACGGTGTACGAATCCAGCACTCTGTTTGATTTTCTTCTGGATACACATTTGTTGTAATACAGCTTTCTCCATGATTTACATACACCTCAACACTGCTGTGATCAACCAAAATACAAAGATCCAGACAATTATCATGCAGTTCAAATGAACTGTTCATTCTGCCACCTTCATAATGATCTCCAAAGCTTTTATCTAAAGTGATAATTTTAGACAGAAAATCAATCTGAATTGCCGTATAAAAAGATTCTTTTCTAAGAACACAAATTTCAAGATTTTTCGATTCAATCTTGACAATATCTAACTTTAAAGTTATACGATTACTTCTGTTTGAATCATTACATATCCTGAACCCTTTCTCACTAATTTCCACATTTTTACAAGTAATCGTTTGTGAAATCAGCGATTCAATTTCCTCTACCGGATACATGCATAAATTGTTTGCACTTTCCAATCGCACTTTCCGAGGTACACTCATGCACCCTCGCCAGTTTTCCTGACTGGTCGGGCCCCAGTCTGTACACCATGGCATCCATAGCCATCCATTCTGCCACGCAATCAGTACTCTGTTTCCATTTTTGTCTGTAAAAGACTGCGGAGCATAATAGTCAAACCCCATATCCATATTGCCTATTTTTTCAATTGTGTAAATACAATTTTCAAAGTCCATTGTTCCTACACAATAAAGGGATTTATTATAATCAGGATGATTCATGGGGGAACATGTGACTACCCATTTTCCATCCAGTTCAAACATATCAGGACACTCCATCATAGTTCCCAATTTGCCATTAGATTCCAGAACGTTCCCCTTATACTTCCAATTGTAAAGATCATCCGATTCATACAGACAAATGCGGCCATCTCCATCAGCAGTAGCACTTCCTATACATCCGCCAATCACCATATACCATCTTCCATCGTGTTCAAACACCTTAGGATCGCGAAAATCATTGGAAAAACCCTGTGGCGGTTCTTTAATCACTGGATTATCTTTATACTTTTCAAAAGTCACGCCATCTCTCGACGTTGCAATACACTGTGTCTGACGTACTTCTCCGTCAACTTGCGTTGTTGCTGTGTAAAAAAGGAATAAAACACCGTCTTTCTCTACAGCACTTCCAGAGAAGCAGCCGCCCTCCGGATGACAGTCATATTCCTGATCAGGCTTTAATGCAACCGGCATATCTTTCCAATGAATCATATCTTCACTGACAGCATGTCCCCAATGCATAGAATCCCATTTACAGCTCTTAGGATTATACTGATAAAAGAGATGATAAAGACCTTTATAATATATCAGCCCATTGGGATCATTCATCCAGGAAGACGGCGGCGTAAAGTGGTATCTTTGCCGCCATTTTCCTTCTATGTCTGATCTTTTGAGGGCTCTATCAAGAGCTTGCTCCATAATTATTCTACCTTTACATCATCAATATTTCCGTACAATACGGTTATCTCTTTCTTAACTTCTCCCTTATTATCAATTGTCTGATGATAAGTTCCCCAGCCTTTTCCGTTAATCCAGAATGTTGTATAGTCTTTCTCATTAATTACAGGTGCAAATGACATTGTCTTGTTTACCATATCACAACTATAGCCTGCCAGTGCCGGAATCAGAGAATAACTGGACATCGGTCTGATATAGTGATGACCTGCTTCCGTCTCACTCCATGGGCATCTCTTATAGCCGTCATAACGATCTCTGATTGCCTTAATAATTGTAAATGCTTCCTCAATCATATCTTCTTTAATCATCGTTACCGCAACCTGATATTCAACTCCGGTCCATACCTCATCACAATATGCAAATGGGAATCTTGGTCTTCCACCTTTTGGCCAGGAGCAAAGAACCAATCCAGCTTCATCATTTAACGCATATGTTCTCTGTACATTAGGAACATCATCCATGCATTCTTTAAAATTATATTTATAAATAGACTCCAAAGTCTTCTTAACATGTTCTTTTGGAAGTACATAGCCAAGTCCTGCTGCCTGTGCCATAAACTGACCAAGAAGCTGATCTGTAAGACAACCAATACCATACTGATAACGATATGCATCTACATCTTCAAGTTCCTGAATGTAGTATTCACCATTAAACAGCTTTTCATCAACTAATACAGATGCTTTTTCATACAGAGCACGATATTTATCTGCAATATCCTGTTTTCCAAGATGTTCTGCCATTTCCACAACACCTTTGATAGCCCCCAGGTAAATGGTGTTTGTCATTGTATTTGGGCCATAGAACTCAATGTCATATGTGACATGCATTTTTCCATCCAAAATACCATCTCCATCTGTATCCCACTCTTTGATAGAGAATTCCAGTGCTTTCATCATATTGTCCCAGATGCCTTTGAGGAATTCATCATCACCAGTGTATTTCCACTCTCTGTAAATTCTGAGAATAGAACCAAATTCTCCGTCGCAGGCTGGAATCATATCCCATCTGCTTTCTCCCAGGCATTTTCTTGCTCTGAAAGGCATACATCCATCGTCATCCAGTTCTATATTAAACTCTACATTACGCATTGTAATTTCAAGCTCTGGGAACAGATTTGCAACAGCCGTAGCATAATTCCATACATGATTAACATTTCCCTGTCCACATCCAACGTAATCACGAATACCTTCCCAGCCAAGGAAATTGCCATTTTCAATACGGAAGCAGCAATGGCTCTTCATTGACATAATATTTGAGGCAACTGCATCAATAACATATGCCGGAAGTGACGTATTAAATAATGCATTCTCAAAGTCTTTGGATTTTCCTTCAAGATAGTCTTTCTTATCTACTACATATTTACTTACATCCCATGCATCCTTAAATAAAGTAGCGTAATAGTTACGGATGATATCATAACCACCATTTCTGTAACGCTCTAAATCAGCATCATACTCAATCCATCCCTTAGGACGATTTGGGAAATACCAGGAAATTAAAAATTCAAATTCTTTTTCCTCGTTTGGTTTGATTGTTTCAGAACAGCAGATAGAACTGATTCTCTCCTTCAGGTTTAAGAAGCTGAAATCATAATGAGCAAGTAGGTCACATCCTTTTGCTTCAATTTCCTCTTCTTCTGTTAATTTTCCATCTTCAACAAAATCATCCCAGAAATCCTGCGCGTTATCAGTCCACTGTCCATGAAGCCATTTCTTTCTGCTGATTCCATTTTCGTTTGTAGTTGCAATTGACATGGAACCAAATTTCATATCTTTCTCTGTAAGATTTTTAGCTTTATAATACCAGCCTTTTAATCCAGCTTCTTCACGATATTCATTTTCAACCTGATCTACCAGTTTAACATTATTGAAAACATCATATCCATCAAAACCAACTACATTCGCCATCGTACCGACAACAGACACATCAATAGGTTTGTTTGTCGGGTTAGACACTTTATATTTAATAATTGCTGTTGGAATACCAGAATTGTCTGCATCCAGCGGAATAAAAGGTGTATACGCTTCCATACGAACCTTTACCGGAACTTTACTGTCTTCCAAATCTACATAAACAAATGGCTGCTTTCCAACCATTTTTGATTTTTCAAATCTTGGAATTCCTGCTAACTCGCCATTCAGAAATCCATGGGATTTATAAAATGGGGGGTTGATTTTTGATTCAAGAATTCTGCTTACAGGTTCTTCTCCCTCTTCCTTTGTACGAATTGCAAAGAAAGAAAATGGTACAAACTGTCCCTTTCCAGGCCAGTTAAAAATTTCCCAATCTAATAACTGTCCTCTTGCACCTACTGAAATGTTTCCTGTTCCGATTCCACCAAGAAGGAATTTTGCCACGTTTGCATCTCCCTGATAAGAAATCTCTCCACCTGTTTCAAACAACTCAACCTTGGAATGTAATAAATCTTTGTTCATATCATTAGCCTCCTGTTATATTTGTTATATTATCCTTTCACTCCTACATGGGTCATACTCTTGACAATCCATTTCTGTCCAACCAGAAATACAATAAGAACTGGCAGAATAGCAAGAACTACTGCTGCAAACACTACATTATCTCCTGTTGAGAACGGCTGTTTTATTGACAAAATTCCGACTGGAAGTGTAAGTTTCTCCGTATCATTGATCATAATAAATGTTGTAAAATAATCGTTCCAGGAATATGTAAATACTATAATTGCCAGTGATGCTAATGTTGATTTTGCCATCGGCAACATAATAGAAGCAAATGTTCTTATTGGTCCTGCACCATCTATTGCCGCAGCTTCATTCAGCTCTTTAGGAACACCCATGAAAAATTGTCTCATCATAAATACCCCAAATGCACCTGCCAGACCGGGACAGCTTGCACCAACAATTGAGGGAAGTGTAACTGCCCAGGATGTGTTAATCACACCCAGCATTGTCATGATCTTATACAATGCTACAATCGTGACCTGAACCGGAACCATCATTGCAATCATCAATATGGAAAGGTTTCCATGTTGATGTTTTAAAAAGAATTCCTTTTCAGGAATCTTTAGTTCCAATACATTATGTTATATGAGTTACTACGATGTGCGCTCATTATTTATGTTCTTAAGTATATACTCCGCCCTTATTTTTGTCAATAGTTTTGTGTGGAATCCGTTCCATTTTTATATTTTTTGTCAATTTTGTACAATTATAGTTAAAATAAATCGTAACACTTTCTTGCACAGTTTATTCTTTATCATATGTTGTATCTCCCAGAAGTAATGTAGGCTCATAAAATATTTTTTTATTGCGATATTCTTTACCTTGTATCATATTGATCAAGACATGTACTGCCCGATTAGCCAGTTCTTCAATGGGCTGTTGCACAACAGTCAGATTCATAACACCTACCTTTGCCACATAAGTTCCATCATATGCTACTATTTTTACATCCCTTGGAATTTTTTTCTTACGTTTCAACAATTGCCTTATACAAGCAATTGCAACCATATCTACTGCAAAAATACCATCAACATCCGGAAATTTATCCATAAGCTGTTCTGCCATTGCATCATACTGACCATAATCAAAATCATTCCAATCCATTTCATATGAATATACTGTCACACCATGTTTTTTCATATATCGTTCAAACTCATAATGTCGCTCATGTGATGGTGAGTCTACAACTCTTGCCCCCTGGATCTGCAATACGCATCTACAACCATTTCTAAGTAATTCCTCGGCCGCCAGTCTTCCTCCAATTTTGTGATTCGTTGAAATAATAGGAATGTTTTCGCCCAGAAAACGATCCACTGCGACAATAGGTCCCCGAACATTCTGATATTCTTCGAGATCCAACATATGACTTCCCGCAATAATCCCATCTACAATATGTCTATTCAGCATATTAAGGTATTCTTTTTCGTAATTCTGCTCACTATAGGTACTGCAAATCATTGTTTTGTATCCCTTTTTCATCAGCTCCGCTTCTGCATATAGAACAATTTCTGCAAAAAAAGGATGAGATATTTTGGGAATAATAATTGCAACAATCCCACTTTTCTTACTTAACAAATTTCTTGCAAGTTCATTGGGGATATAATTTAATTTCTTCATCGCCTCCTCAACTTTTTTTCGTGTTTCATCTGACACATAACCTGTAGAATTCAAAACGCGAGATACTGTTCCAACACCAACATTTGCCTTTCGTGCTACCTCTTTTATACTTGCCAAATAATCGTCCCTCCTTTATACGTATTCATAACAAACTTATCCTTGCTATCTCATTGTGATATTCTGTCCACATTCTGGTTTTTATTATAGCAATAGTATAACATTTGATATTCTATTTCACAATTATTTTGTAAGTTTTTCACATTTTTCTAGTCATAAACCACCAGTTCAACCGGTAATTTGACCATTTCCCTATAATGGAGTCTATGCCTGCAACATAATATCCTCTGACCCAAAAAACCTTTGACCATCCATTTACACTTTCCAGATATTTATCGTGTATCATTAATGCACTTTTTCCTTTTATGTACTCTACCACATCTGACACTTTTTCGCTTGGTAGAATATTTAAACACAAATGTACGTGATCTGCGCACACTGCTCCTTCTACTATTTCTATGCTCCGGTAATCGCACAGTTTTTTTATTATTTCTCTTACATCTACCTTTAATCTTCCGTACATAATTCGTTTTCTATACTTTGGTATAAACAATATATGAGACTGGCATTTATACCTTGTATGTGATAAACTACTACTGTCCACATTGGACCGCCTCCTATGCTCTTTAGTATTGGCTTGAGACACCTTTACTATTGTATCATAGGAGGCTTTATTATAGTCACTACTACACTATTCGCCCCAGCATAGCTGGGGGATTAGCTCTTTCATTTATCATCATTCAGAACCTCATCAACTCCAGCTTCTTCTCCCTGGTCAGCTGCTTGATCCGGTACTCCCGGCTCATGGCCTCCTCCTTTGTGGCAAAGCCTTCATAATACACCAGCTTCACCGGCCTTTTGGCCCGGGTATATTTGGCGCCTGCTTTGCCTTCATTATGGGCTTTCATCCGCCTGGCAAGGCAGTTTGTCCAGCCGGTGTAGAGCGTGCCGTCTGCACACTGCACGATGTATGTATAGTTCATAGCAGTCTCCTCTTCTGTAAAAAATTTATGCAATACAATGCCAAATGCCAGTACATCTTCAGTAACATCAACCCTGATATGTGCCTTCCTGTAAAACAAATATCTGAACACTTTTCTGGACAGTGTGATCTGTCTTCCGTGATATTTCCTCTCCTGTAAAACAAACATCCAGTCGGCCGCATTCTTTCTATGTAAAGACAGCCACCAACATTTCTTCAGCAGCCATCCTTCTATACTCAAGCAGCCGGCACAATTCATGTATTTCACTTATAACAAAGATAAAGCAGGTCGGGATTCCGGCTGCGGATTTTCCCACCTGCTTTATTATACGGTCATTTCTTATTTCTGTGAATATGGAATTCACTGCATAGCTGCTCTATAGGTATTCGTATTCTGATCTTGCTGTATTTCCCGATTAATAAGCCCAGCCTACTCCATCACATAATTCTTCAGCACATAAATCTTCCCATCACACTCCACAGCCTCCACCTTCACAGTCTGTTCCTGCGTTTCCGGATAATATCTGGAAGAGAAAACAACCTCTCCGCCATTCACATAGATTTCCACAGCTGTAGTATCCGCAAGAACTCTGATGCTTTCGATCACACCGGACGGAACATGCGCCTTACGTACCTTTCGTCCGGCACCGGCTTTCTCGGAGAGAGTTAAGATCACATCTCCGTCCTGATATTCCAGGAAGAGATTTTCCCAAAAGCTTACTTTACCCTGCTCACCTTTTACCTGAACATCCAGATCAAACGGTCCATTCACCGGAATCTCCGCACTGGAACCGCTGACAGAAACGCCAGTCTTTCTCAGCCCGTTCAGTTCTTCCACCGGATACTGATAAAGCATTCCGTTTTTATACGTAACTTCCCTTGGAACAGTCAGGCAATGCTGCCAGCCTTCGCTCTCTGCTGTAGGATTCACATACTCCTCATCTGCATCCGGCATTCCCATCCAGCCGATCAGGATCCGCCTGCCCTTTCCATCCTGGAATGTCTGGGGTGCATAGAAATCAAAGCCGTGATCCCATTCCCGGAAAGCTTTTTCCTCCGGCTTTCCATCCTTCAGGATAAAGTATCCGGACTGATAGATGTTCTGAAAACGGAACTCTTCTCTGGTCAGTCCCTGGGGAGATACAGAAAGCACCTCCTGTCCCTCAAGAGTGAAAAAATCCGGGCACTCCCACATGTATCCGAATGCCTTCTCCGTAGTAAGCTCACCGTCAAATTTCCAGTTCTTCAGATCTTCGGATCTGTAAAAAAGTACGGCGCCCTGGTCGCTTTTCTGACGGCCGCCAAGGATCATCCGGTACTCTTCCCCCTCCTTCCAGACCTTCGGGTCACGGATGTGGCAGGTGTAATTCTCCGGATAATCCTCACAGGAAACTGCAACCTCCTTTGTTCCGAAATGAAGGCCGTCCGCACTCTCCACATGAAGAGTGCTGGACTGTCTTCCGTTATTGATATAATCATAATCTCCATCCATCTTGATGTTTCCTGTGTAGAAAAGATGAAGCTTATCTTTCTCCGCAATGGCAGAGCCTGAGTAAACACCATGACAGTCATAAATGCTGTCCGGCAGAAGCGGAACCCCTTCATATCTCCAGCTGATCATATCTTCACTGGAGTAATGTCCCCAGAATTTCAGTCCACCGTTGGCCTCAAACGGAGAATACTGGAAAAACACATGATATCTTCCCTTGTACCAGCATAATCCGTTCGGGTCATTGAGCCATCCCACAGGCGGCATCAGATGATGGGTCAGACGGTTTGTCTGCATCGTCCTGGCAACTGCTGCCGTTTCCTCGATTTTTCGCACTTCCTCTGCAAGGACCTTGGTCAGAGAACTCATTTTATTTTACCTCCAGTACTTCAGAACCATTATTTACTGTTCCTTCTGCAAGCATTTTTACTTCTTCATAATCATCGGTATTGGTTACGATCAGCGGTGTGGTCACATCATAGCCGGCTGCCTTAATAGCATCCATATCAAAGGTGATCAGTGTCTGGCCTTTTTTGACCACGTCACCGTCCTTTACATGAGCGGTGTAGAATTTACCGCCAAGCTCAACGGTGTCAACGCCGATATGGATCAGCAGCTCCAGACCACTTTCTGTTGCAAGCCCGATGGCATGCTTTGTGTCAAAAATTGTAGAAACCGTAGCATCACAGGGTGCTTTTACTTCACCTTTGGACGGAATCACTGCCATGCCCTTTCCAAGGACTTCAGATGCAAAGGTTGCATCCTTTACTTCTGAAAGCGGAATCGCAGTTCCCTCAAGCGGGCTGTAGAGGGTCTGTGCACCTGTCTCTGAAGTTTTCTCCTGGGCAATTTCTGCCGGAGCATCTGATTTTTTCTCTGCTTCAATATTTTTTTCAGCTGTTTCCTGTACCTCATCCTTATATCCGAACATCCAGGTAAGCACAAAAGCCACACCAAATGCGATGGCAAACATCAGGATATAACCAACTGGATTATTCAGGCACAGCAGGATTCCGAAGATACCGGTAACACCGGTTCCTGTGGCACCAAGACTGCTAATGGAGGCAAAAAGTGCTCCGCATGCACCACCCAGGCAGCCCATGATAAACGGCTTTCCAAAGCGAAGATTTACACCGAAGATTGCCGGTTCTGTGATTCCCATGCATGCGCTTAAGGCAGAAGGAACAGCCATGGATTTGATCTTCTGATTTCTGGATTTCAGGCCTACAGCAAGAGCTGCACCACCCTGTGCAATGTTAGCTGCAGATGCAAGTGGCAGCCAGTAGGTAACGCCGAATTTGGCCAGCTGTCCAAGGTCAATGATAGTGTACATGTGATGAACACCGGCAACAACAGTCGGTGCATAAAAGGCACCCATGATAAAGCTTCCGATTCCAAATGGCAGTGCGATCAGCCACTGGATCCCATCCAGAAGTCCGTTCTCAACAGCTACGAAGATCGGTCCGATAATGGAAAGTGTAAGATAACCGGTTACAAAAACACTGACAAGTGGTGTTACAAAAAGATCGAACATTGCAGGTACGATCTTATGAAGTCTTTTCTCGATCTGTGCCAGTACCCATACTGCAATGATAACCGGGATCACATGTCCCTGATATCCCACCATATCAATGGAGTAAAGTCCAAACCATACCTTCTGCGTTGCCTGCACACCCTCTGTTGCAACAGTCCAGGCATTCTGCAGATTTGGATGGATCATGATCATACCGATAACCGCACCCAGATAAGGGTTGGCACCGAATACCTTCGCACCACTGTAAGCGATAAGGATCGGCAGAAATGTATACGCTGTGTTACTGAAAAGCTGTGCAAATACATAAATGGAACCATTGGTGTTAATATTCAGGAAGCCGTTGTTTACCATGAAGTTCAGGGCTTCCATGATTCCCATCAAAAATCCACTGGCTACGATAGCTGGGATGATCGGGACAAAAATATCTCCCAGTGTCTTGATCAGTCTCTGTATCGGATTAGCCTTGGATGCTGCCACCTTCTTAAGCTCATCCTTACTGCTCTCTGATATTCCGGCGATCTGGATAAATTCATCATAAACCTTGTTTACAACTCCTGTTCCCAGGATGATCTGCATCTGTCCCTGTGCGAAAAACACGCCCTTCACACCGTCGATGTTCTCTACATATTCCTTATCCGCCTTGTCATTATCCGCAATGACCAGACGAAGCCTTGTTGCACAGTGCGCCGCGGAAATGATGTTTTCTTTCTTTCCTACATGATCATAGATTTCCTGTGCTGTCTTTCTGTAATCCATGTCCTTCCTCCTTTTCTGCTACTGTTCCCGGACAGTCATCTCTTTCTGCTTTCCCTTTCTTCGGATCAGATCTGTCTGTTCTTTCTTCAGCTTCCCGGGATTTATTATCTCTGATCCATTGTTTTTTATTTATTTATGAGATTGATTTCATATATCCATTCATACAAGGAACGGTAATCTTTCCATTTTTTTAAGTTTTTTGATGATTTTAACACTTTTCAATGGTTTGTTTTATGTTGTTGCTTGCGCTCTTATGTGGAATCGTTCTCATATCTTGTTTGTATTATAACTACTGCATTATTATTTGTAAATCCGTAACATCTCACAAATTTCTTCGGTCAAAATTGTACATATTCCATAAGAACAGATGCAAGACAGACAAACCAGTCAGGACATCGCAGAAAAAATCTGGCATTTTTCTGTGTTTGCTCAGCCATAACACAGCACCACACAAAAAGAAGCAGGTCTTTTTCTCCCAAAAGATCTGCTCCTGTTCCACAATAGCTTATAATTTCTTCCTCTGTCTACGAGGATATTCTCTGTTACCTGTGGGATTCCCGTTCCACAAGCTCACATCCCATTTTTATTTCCTTGCTGATCCCGGTATCGTTCTCAATAAGATCAGCCAGCATGGCTGCTGCCTCCATTCCGCTGGTCTTATAATAAAAATGTACCGTTGTCAGCTTCGGTTCCACGATCTTACCCGGAACTCCATCCCCAATCCCTGCAATCTGAACATCCTCGGGAATGCGAAGCCCGATCTCCTTCAAATAAGTCATGGCGCCCACCGCCATAGTATCCGTAGCACACACAAGAGAATCTATGGAAGGCTCCTCCTCAAAAAGCTCCTTCGCCATCTCATACCCGGAATCCATGGTAAAGCTTCCGATCTTCATCCTCTCCGGCACGACCTCCAGCTTAGCTTTATGGATAGCATCCATAAAACCCTTTTTCCGGCAGGCACCAACTGCCTCGTCCTTATCTGTAACGCCGATATAGGCAAACTTTTTCCCCTTCTCCGCCAACTTCTCCGTGACCTGAAAAGCTGCTTTATGATCATCCTGATAAATACATGGATATCCGTCCAGATGCTGTCCCAGGATCACGATCGGTACCTTATAATCCTTCAGCATCTGTTTATGCTTTCTGGTAAACATGGTAGCAATAAAAACCACTCCGTCCACCTGGCGTTCTTTAAACAGAGAAAGGTATTTCAGCTCTTCTTCCACATCATTATTGGTATTGGCCAGAATAAGCTGATATCCTCTCCGTGTAAGAATATCACTGATCCCTGTCACCTCACGGCTTATGGTATCTGAATTAATCTTTGGAAGGATGACACCGATGAGACTGGTTTTTTTGGTCCGCAGTGTCTGTGCCTGGGAGGATGGCTGATATCCTGTCTCCTGGATCACCCTGCGGATGACTTCCTTTTTTTCACTGCTGACATATCCATTATTCAAATATCTGGATACCGTAGCTCTGGAAACTCCGGCAAGCCTGGCTATTTCATTAATGTTCATAACTTATGTACCTCTTCTTTTGTCCTGTTATATCTGTCCTTGTATGCATATTTATAATATAGATTATACACGGTTTCTTTCCGGTAAAAAAGCTTCTTTTCCTATATAAGTGGAAATTTGGGGTTAATGTTCACTCCGTTCTCAGTAGCATGCTTCACAAGGCAGAGGATACGGGATGCATATACCTCCCATCCCGTATCCTCCATACTCTGTTTCCAAAAATCTCCCCAGCATATCTGTTTTTCGGTTTTCCCTGTCATTCCAGATATTCAAACGGATCTACCGGCATGCCATCCTTTTTCATTGCAAAATAAAGATTCGGGCCTTCTACAGAATAATATTTTGTAGGTGCACTGATATTTCCGATCACTTCACCCTCCTTTACTGTGTCGCCTTCTGCCACAGTAAGGTCCTTCAGCTGCCCGTATACTGCCTGATAACCATTTCCCAACTCCATAGTCACAGTCGTTCCCGTACAGGCATCCTGTACAACAGAAAGCACCTGGCCATCTGCCGCCGCATACACCGGCGCATCCTCCACTGCCTGCAAAGCAATGGCAGAGCTTACACGATACTGATCCAAAGTCGGATAATATACGGTTTCATCCATATTGTAATCCACAAGAACCGTTCCTCTGACCGGCCATTCCATAATGGAATCCTCCGTAAAATCCAAAGCCTGTGCTGCAATTCCGACAGCTGAGGTCTCTGCGGTATCTGTGGAAGCTCCAGCTCCGTTATTCACCGCTCCCTCTGCCGATGTATTTCCGGCATTATCTGCTGTATTTCCAGTGCCATCTGTGCGGCTTCTGCCTGCACCTGCTGCCGCAGACACGCTCTTATCCTCCGTACCACTTCCATTATCTGCATCTGCCGCTGCATTTTCGGCTGTACCACTTCCTGCAGTCTCACGGATGCTTCCTGTCACTCCATCTGCTCCGGCTTCTGAAGCTCCTGACAGACCTGCTTCATCTCCGGTTTCTCCATCAGAGATCTCATCCTGTGCTACATGCTGCCAGCCATCTCCGGCAGCTGCCGCATCCTCTGCGTTTTCCCCGTCCGAAAGCTCCTCTTCCAGCCCGGTCTCTTCTACCTGTACAGAATTTTCCTCCTGGGGATTTTCTGCGATGGGCTTTGTTCCAAGCTGATAAACAGTAATCCCAAGTGCCGCCACTGCTGCCAGAACACCTCCGTTGATAATACCTCTCACAATTTTACTTTTCATATTCTTTCCACCTCTGTCTGATATGTTCATTTTCAGTAACAGAAAAAACAGTAAAGCTGCCGTTTCGGTCACCATTTCTATATCTATAGAGTGTCCAGAATATGGCTGTCTATTCATTTTTTGAATATTTTTTTATCAGACGTTGCTTCGGATGCCTGACTTTCTTTAATCCTCAGCTTTCAGCTCCATCTCCGGAAAATATTTTTTCAGGATCTCCTCCGCACTGCTTCCGTTTTTTGCCATCTCATTTCCACCAAACTGGGAAAATCCCACACCATGACCGCTGCCACGCACTCGCAGATAATAAATATCATCCTTTTTCTTCAAACTGAAATTCGCGGATTCCAGTCCCATTCCCGCTGCAAAGCTTTCTCCCTCCAGAAGTGTTTCCCCAATCGTAAGCTCTGTCACATAACCGGCACTGTCCCGTTTTTTGATCTTCAGCTCCCCGGAAAGCTGCCCCGCAGGAATTTCCACGATTTTTATATGATCCGGAGATTTTTTATCCTCACTGCTATCTGCCGATTTCAGATATGTATACGCCTCATCATGAAAAGCTTCTTCCCCGCTGCGGGTTTTCCCTGCGCTTCTCTTATGCCAGGGAGTCAGCCTCACTTTTCCTTCATATATAAGTACCTGTCCATCCGTCTCTTTTGCTGCCTGTTCATAGATCTGCCTTTTTTCTGCAAAAAAATATCTCCAGACTTCCTCTGTACTTCCGTTTTCCCTCAGGATCTCTGCCAGATTTTTCCCCTCGCCCAGCCACCTTTGAATATTCGACCGTGCGATCACAGTCTGCGCTTTTATGGTTTCTTTTTTCATATTCGGGGAAATCTGCGAAAAAACAATGACCGGGAGATATTCTTCCATATCCGGCACTCTCTCTGCCAGGACCCTCTCCGGTCCATTAATGGTTGCCGCCGAAAAATAAGGAAGAACAATTGCTAAAAACACCAGACAATATCGAAGAAGCGCATATTTTTTCATAAAAAGCACCATAAGCGTTCTTTTTCCTAATATATGTTCTTTTGCCAAAAATTATTATTTGCTGTATACTATAGCAGTTCTATGAATCAATGCATCAAAAAAAGTTATTCCGAACATGCTGCAGTAATTTATGGAAATGCTATGTATCAATCCAAAAAGTATCTGCAGCGATCAGTCCTGCTCACCGCTTATTGCTTGCCACGAATGGAGGTATCACACACCATGCTTGCCATCTTTCTCGCACCATTATATATTCTCATTAATATTTATATCGTCCGTTGGATGATTTTGTGGATGGGTGCCTGCACTCATTTTTTCCAGACCTTTGCGTTCCGGGCATGCTTTGCAGGTGTTTATATTTTTTTGGCCACTTCTCTTCTGACCTGTTTTCTTATCCGGAAGCCCCCTGCGCTCCATCGCTTCCTGAAAAATACGGCAAATTATTTTCAGGGAACATTTCTTTACATCCTGATCGTAATCGTAACTACAGATCTCTGCAGACTGATCCTGAAGCATACGCTTCATCCGGCCTGGATGTATTCCCGGAAAGCCTTCGTAGTCACAGGCGCTGTCTGCACCCTTCTGATCATTGGTGTCAGTCTCTATGGGATTTTTAATCAGTGGAATATTAAGACAAAAACTTATGATGTGAAAATAGACAAGCAGGTGAAGGGAATGGACTCCCTGAAGATTGTCCTGCTCGCAGACATTCATTTCGGTTACAGTATCGGAGAAAAACATGCCGGGCTTCTTGTAAAAAAGATCAACGCCGAAGATCCGGATCTGATCTGTATTGCCGGCGATATTTTTGATAACGAATATGAAGGGATCAAAAACCCGAAAAAAACAGCGGCCATTCTCCGTTCGCTGAAATCCAGATACGGCGTTTATGCCTGTTGGGGCAACCATGATCTCAGCGAACCGATTCTGGCCGGTTTTACCTTCCGCAATGCAAAAAAAGATTATGATGATCCCAGAATGCGAAATTTTCTGGAATCTACCAACATCCGGCTTCTCGATGACGAAACCGTCCTCATAGATAAACGATTTTATCTGACAGGCCGTAAGGATCCTTCACGCTGCCGAAAAATGTCCGACACCCGTAAGGATCCTGACCAGCTTACAGCCTACCTTGACAAAACACTCCCGATTATTTTTATGGATCATCAGCCCGGTCAGCTGGATGAAGTGGCAGCCGCAGGCGCAGACCTTGATCTCTGCGGCCATACTCATGACGGCCAGCTGTTCCCTCTGAACATCATCACCGGCCTGGTCTGGGAAAATTCCTGCGGCTACCTGAAAAAGGGGACTATGCACAACATCGTTACCTCCGGTGCCGGCATATGGGGCCCGAATATGCGTACTGCCACAAACAGCGAGATCTGTTCGATCACAGTACATTTTTATCCTGCCAGACCTAACTCCTCTGATCCCTCATAAATATCTTCCACCGGCAGCTCCTCCCCACTCTCACTATCCTCTTCTGTTATTTCTGTTCCGTCATTTTCTTCTTCCGTTTCAGAGTCCTTCGGAAACTCAATTACTTCAGCCGTATCACCACTTTCTGATATCTCCGGCTCTTCACTGGAATCATCAAATATCTCTTCCTCAGTATTATCGTCCGTCTTTCCTTCTTCAGAACTCATATTGAGTTCCTCGCTGCTCTCTTCTTCAGCTTTCTTTTCACTGTTTCGGATGATCTCAAGGGCTTCTGTTTCTGAAATAATGCCTGAATTATCTTCCATTGCATTTGCTTCCGGCACTTCATAATCATATACAAAGGTATTGACTGGCATAAGCTTGTTTGACTGCACATCATAGTCAAATACATGCCACAGGTATCCTTCCCTGTTAACCGGTACATTTGCCTGGTAGATCTGTTTTCCACCCCGGTAAACGGTTACTTTGGCTGACGAAGCAGATAATTCTGTACTCGCATCATCTTCACCGTTTGTATAATCGTATACATAAAAGCTATATTTTCTTCCGGTGAAGCCTTTGTATATGGTTGTTGTTTCCGGTCCATAGCTGCTTGTATCATCCAGATCCAGATTTGCTATTACATCTCCATCCTCTGAATATGCATTTTTATCCCTGTAGTATACATGGAAGTAGTCATCTCCGTTTTCATCAGCAGGTCCCAGCAGATGAGAATCCAGGTCTCGCGGAGTTTCTCCCCATGTAAGCACGATCTGAAGAAGTCCCTCATCTCCTGCACTGATATTGGTCGGTGACATTGTTACATCACGTTCACTGCATGCATTTGCCTGAACTACAACATTGATATGAGCAGAAACAAAATCTTCATTGCTTGCATTCAGCGTATAGTTTCCGGCTGGCACGGTCAACGTATAGGTTCCATCTGCTGATACGCCTTCTTTCACAGTCTCTCCGATCACATTATCCCAGCCCTTACGTAATTCATAAGTTACATTTTCTATATTTCCACCGGTCATGGAATGAATAAATCTTCCACTCAGCTCACCATCTCCGGCTTCTGCTCTGGATACCATCAGGAAAGATTCTGCGTATGTGATCTGGTTCGCTGATACTCCCATGGAACTGCTTTCATATTTCTGGTAACCGGTTGCTGTGACAACAATTTTGTAGATTCCTTCATCAAGATCATTAAATGAATAAGTTCCATCTTCTTTCGTGAAAGTTTTTTCAACCTTGACTGTTCCGGAATATGCTTCCACGCTGGCATTTTTTACAGGAGCTTTACTGTTTGAATCCAAAACGCTTCCCTCAATGCTTCCGGCTCCGACTGTACATTTATCTACCAGTGTTCCATTTTCAAAATGAACCTTCAATTTTAGTGGATTATCGTCATCATCAGACAGAAAATCCTTGGACAACGTATAATGCCATACCGTTTTCAGGAACTTTCCGACCACCGTATCCGGATTCAACTCACCCGCTGCGTAAATATAGGTTCTTACATCAGAACAAAGCACATTTCCGGCATCACGAACTGTATAGGATACGCTTGCCTTTGCCGCAGGTCCTACCTTAATATCAATTCCCGCCAGATCCCATGTCTCCAATGCAGTCAGATTTAATCCAAACTGAAGACCGCATTTCGCAGATCCTTCTATTGTGACCGGTGTCAAAGTCTGACTGAAATCATGGATAAATCTTCCATTTCCATCTTTGAATTCATATCCGCCAGTTGCTTCAACGGAATATTTCACAACAAACTGCCCGGACACATCATAAAACAGAGAAACCACCAGATCTGCAGAAAGACCAGTTGTACCAAGCTTTATAGGAACTCGTCCCAGTTCAAGTACATCGCTGACTGTTTCCATAGTTCCACTTGCATGTTTGATCTGCTGCTCTGAATTCACGCCACTTATATAAAGTCCACCTTCGAAATCAGCTTTTCCTGTAACTGACGCAATAAAATGCCTTACCTCTATCTTTCCCCAGCTGAATCCGGCATCCAGCTTACAGCTTACATCCGGAATCGTAACAGCAACAGAACCGGACAACTTCACCTTATCATTAAATTTATGATTAAGATCAAATTTCAATTTACCTGGAACCGGAATACTTCCGCCGAGAGTAAGTCCTCCTGCCGGCACCTCACTTGAATTTTCCGGAATATACTCATATTGAACGCCCTCTGCAGTTACCTGCATATTTTCCGGATCTGCAATTCCTGCACCTTCAAAATCAATTGATTTGTAAACCTCTGAAATATCATCCGGTTTGCCGGCCTTAATGATCAGACGTCCCTGTCCGTCCTTTGTGATATTCTGGACTTTTAATGCAATATCTGTATCTGTTCCCATTTCCTTTGCAGAAAACAGTACAACCTTTCCGGTTTCCAGATTTTTATAAGCATTTCCATCTTTTACTGTGATCGTATAAGTTCCGTCACTGTTCTGGACAACATTGTATATATTTTTGGAAGTATCTTTGACTTCAACTACATTTGTTGCATAGGTAACCTTGCTGTCATAATTCTCATCGATTACTGAGTCCTCAGTGATCTGGTCGATAGCTTTTAAGATCTGAGCTGCATCATTTCCGTTAATTGCCTTCTCCGGTTCAAAGGTATCTCCATTCAGAGACAGCATATTCTTTTTCAGTGCAATAGCTACAACATTTTTATACCTGATCTGAGCCGCATCTGCACATGTCGGTTCTTCATCCGTAGTTTCATATCCCATAAGCATTACTGCTGTATATGCGGCAAACTCTCTTGTTGCATATTCGTCAGGATAAAAATATGGAACATCCTGCTCATCGGTTTCATCGGGAATGATTCCCATAGTTTTTGCAATTTCTGCTGCGATTCCATTTTCATTTTCTCTGGTATCAGCATAATAATAATTTTTGCTGTCAAACTGCTCTTCATACTTGCAGCCAACTTTATCCAGAAGAAGTTTTACCCATTCACCTCTGGTGTATTCATGTCCGGAATCCTGCACGTATTTTTTCGTAACAAAAATCCTTGCAAAGATTTTTATTCCTTTTACTTTGGCAACAATCGATGTATTTCCCTCTCCGACCGCCTGGACAACACCTGTTTTTGTTACTGTTGCAATTTTCTGATCAGCAGATAACCAGCTTACTTTAACACCTTTTTCCTTAAAACCAAGCTGGATACTTTCCCCTTCTTCCAGAGTAGCTTTTTGATTTTTCAGTGTTGGTTTCACAACTGTTATCTTACATCGATATGTTCTCTTCTTGGAATCTTTAAAGGTTACTGTACATTTTCCTGTTCCTGTTACAGAAACCGTACCATCTTTTTTTACCTTGGCAACCTTTGTATTTGAACTTGAGGCAGCTTTGATCACATCACCCTTTATCGAAAGCTTCCTGGACGTATTCACTGTTCCCCATACAAATTTTAAGCTCTTTGCAGACAGATAAGGATTTTTTACCGTAACCTTACAGGTATACACTTTTTTTCCTATTTTAGCCTTAACCACTGTTGTTCCGGTTTTTACTGCTGTTATTTTTCCCTTAGAGCTGACTTTAACGATTTTTTTATTGGCAGAACTCCATACTGTCTTTCCCGAAACACCGTTTACTTTTAACTGCAGACTTTTTCCCTTTACATACAATACGGCTTTTTTCACTGACATTCCCGGGCTTTTTACTGTAACCTTACAGGTTAATGTCTTTTTGGCAATTCTGGCCTTTACTGTTGCGGTTCCGGTCTTCACAGCCGTTATCTTTCCCTTTGACGAAACCTTTACAACTTTATTATTGGAAGAAGACCATTTCACGGCTTTCTTCCAGTTTACAACCTTTAACTGTGATGTTTTTCCCACGTACAAAACCTTTTTTGTACTGTTCAGTCTGGGATTTGCAGCTGCATTTGCTGGCATGCTGATTCCTAAGATCAACATCAGGATCAGCATCAGCGGCAGCAATTTTTTTGATGCACTTTTTCTCTTCATAAGCACTTTTCCCTTCTGCTGTACTATGCTATAATGTTCATCAATTATAAATTTTCGAGATCATTCGAAATCATTTATAATTAATCCCCCGTAAATTATCAGACTATCAACCAAGAAAGGAGAAAAATCATGAGTGTCACCGTAAATCCAAAAGCACGCCAAATTTTACCGGTTATTCTGGGCTGCTGCGTAATCGGAACTGTTTTTTTTCTGGCAATAACTATCTGTTCCGCCATAAAATATCATGATTACGTACCTGTAGATGCTGTTATATCATCTGTCAGCCGCTCAAATAATCCTAACAAGCCTCATAGTTCCAATTATCATAACTATGTGAAGTACTCTTACACCTACAAGGAACAAAACTACACAGCTGACCGAATCGAGTTTTTACGCCTCGGCAAAGCCCCCGGAAAGCATGTTCAGATTAAATGTGATCCGCAGAATCCAAACCAGATCCAGAATATCTATTCTATGACCATCTGTATTGTCTTCCTGGTAATCCTGATCATAACAGATTTCCTGCTCATTCTTATGATAAAGTCTTAATACTGTACAGCTATGCTCTAATTATATAACATTTTTATCTCTTGAACTTTGTCAAATTTGTCGCAAAATGGACATTTTTTGTCAAAAATGTCCATAATATTTTTTATCGCATTGACATACTCCTACCATTGAAATCCTACTCGATGGCTCTGCTGATTCGTTCGTCAGTACGTAATTTTCTATGATATAAAAAAAACGGTTACGCTGAATCACAACGTAACCGTCTTCCTTTATACTATACTCGCACAGATATAAAACAAAATTCCCACCTACTGCCTTGAGCAATAAATGGGAATTTATCTGATCCACTTAAAAAGTGAGGCATCGGGGATTCGAACCCCGGACAACTTGATTAAAAGTCAAGTGCTCTACCGACTGAGCTAATGCTCCGTAAAATATGCCTAGTTCCGGAATCGAACCAGAGACACGAGGATTTTCAGTCCTCTGCTCTACCAACT
>ENA-OPCL01000150-OPCL01000150.1-human-gut-metagenome-genome-assembly--contig:-NODE-150-length-62460-cov-5.754202_pt1 | contig 62460 bp, 60 predicted proteins | sample MGYA00241251_ERZ501482 | MGnify/ENA primary metagenome ERZ501482 (study PRJEB25962, sample SAMEA2042581) | human gut metagenome | biome: human gut; feature: human-associated habitat; material: faeces... | reverse complement strand
TTTTCGAGAGAAAAGTCCTCTCTAAAAGGGCGCTGGAGGTTGGAAACTGTCCAAGACATGAGATCCTCCAGTTCAAATCCGGTCAGTCGCTCCGAAACCTCCATAAAAATCTATGGTTCAAAAGAAGAAATCCGGGCTCGAAAAAGCCCGGAAACGGTTGGCATAACAGTGATAAGGTAGTAATTTGAACTTTTTACTGTTGGCTGACAGGTTCGGGTGCATAACGCAACCTCAATGTTGCAAAGAACTGCCTGTTTCTCATGGAGACAGGCAGTTCTTCTTTTAGCTTTCTAATATTTGAACATGGGATCAAGGCTCAATACGCCCCAAAATGCAAGCTGGTGCGTCTAATGCACCGTTCTTTCCTTCCATACCTGTTCCATCCAATTTATGAGATGCATTCCCACCCTATCGCTCACTTTGCCGATCAAAACGCCCAGCACGGCCGCCGCCAGCACATCGCTGGGAAAATGAACATAGAGATACAGCCGGGAAAAGGCAATCAGCGCTGCCAACGGGATGGCTGCATAACCGAAACGGCGGTCGGTCTTCGTCAAGATCGTCGCGCCGATGACGGAGGACAGCGTGTGTCCCGAGGGAAATGAATAATCCGTGGGATTGGCGATCAGAAGCCGGACGCTGCTGTCCAGCCAGCAGGGGCGCGGGCGGGCGACAAAATTCTTCAGAAAAACATTTCCCACCAATACGCCGGCAGCCAGACCGCATAGCAGGAGGATGCCCTGTCTCCGATATTTTTTCGTGCAGATCAGCACGCCGGAGGCCAGTAGCCAGATCATGCCGCCGTTTCCCAGCAGCGTGATCTTCGGCATCAGGAAGTTCAGCGCCGGACAGACCAACATGTTCTGAATCCAGTGTAAAATGCTCCAATCAAGGCTCATGACAGGCTTTCTCCCTTCTGTGCAGCAGGCGACGGCTTCTCATTCTGCTGCATAAACTTCTTTGAAAATTCCAGTCCCAGCAGGATGGCGACGCCCAGCAGAAAGGCAGGAACATGGAAAGAGGTTATATCCAGCGGCGGGAGCGGACTGCTCAGACTTGCAGGGCCGTTGGCAATGGCGTAAGTAGAACCCAGCATCAGTCCAAGAATCAGCCAGACCATCTGACTGCGGTACTTCCGCAGTGCCGTGCGGATGCCGTGGACGGAAAGTCCCACACCTGCAATCACGCCGAAGCCCAGCGCACACAGTCCCGGAACCACAGAGAAATCCAGACTAAGAAACGCCTTGATCGCCTGCACTGTGGGCAAGTAGACGCCCGCAATCAGCAGAATGGAGGAGCCGGAAATTCCAGGCAGCACCATAGCGGTGATCGCTACCGTGCCGGAAAGGAAAATATAAAGAAGCGAAAGTGGCAAGAGTGAGGAAAAATGGACGCTTCCCAGCGCAGAGGTACCGCTTCGCAGTAGGGTAAGCCCTACCACGACTGCCGCTCCCAACAACGCAAAGGGAGTAGCACGAAGGTTTTTCAGTGCCGGACGCTCTGCCAAGATAATAAATGGCAGTGAGGCAAGGGTCAGTCCCAGAAAAAGAGAACTCATAAAATAGATGTTCTTTTCAATCAGGCCGGAAAGGACCAACACGCAGGCAATCATGCCGATGCTCCAGCCTGTGCCGAGCTTTGCCAAATAGCACAGCGCGTCTTTTCGTGCGGTACGGTCTTTGCCAAACAATGCATGGAGAGAATCCAAAAATCGATCGTAAAAACCGAGAATAAAGGCAATTGTTCCGCCGGAAACGCCAGGGACACTGTCGGCCAGCGCCATGCAGAAACCGTGAAATGCCGTTAAAATCATTGTGATACCTACTTTCTGTGAAGGACCACCTGTGCGGTGGACAAAATAGCCGGAAGTCCCAGCAGGAATAGAAAGGTCAAAGAGAGCGCTTGCGCGGCGATCCAGCCCGGCCAGCGAAGTAGAATAAACGCTGTCTGCACCAGCAGCGCGGAAATGCCCAATACCAGCTTCCTGCTGGAGAGGGAAAAGGGCAGCAAACGCCTTGTGCTGACCGTGCGAACGAGAAAGACCGCAAGGCAGCTTGCAAACGTAGCCGCTGCTGCGCCCTGAATGCCGATCCTCGGGATCAGCCACAGGTTCAGGCCGATATTGATGAGCGCACCGATGAGCGACGTCCAGAAAGAGACGCTGCTCTTTTTGGTTACCACATACACGCTTCCCATGAAGTTTGAAAAGGCAGCTGCCGCCATGGAGAGCGTCAGCAGGGGGATATACTGCCACGCCTCGTAGTACGGCTCATCCGCCAGCAGCCGGATGAGCAGCGGGGAGAAGGCGATGATGCTGCCCGCTCCCAGCAATACTGCGGAGGCAAAGGCATCCCACACGCGGCCGTAAAAGCGCAGATGCGTCTTCTGGTCACCGCTCTCTGCAATGGCGGAAAGCTGCCATGCGTCCATGAACACAGTTGCAAGAATGGTGAGGATCGTGGGGATCTTATATGCCACGGCGTAGATGCCGTTGGCATCGCTGCCTAAAAACCACTTTACCATATACCGGTCCGACACGCCCATCACCCACCAGAAGATTGCCGCCGGAATGAGAGGAACGCAGTAGGAGTAAATCTGCCGCCACAGTGTCAGGTTCGGAGAAACACGGAATCTGCGCCAGAGCCTCTCCTTGCAGACGAGAAACAGCGTGCTCATGCAGTCTGCCACAGCTGTAGAGAGCAGATATCCCATCACACCCCAGCGGAACACCGCGAGGAACAGCACGTTCAGCGCGAGATAGAGCGCAGTGTTAAGAAGCCCTTGCAGGGCATAGAGCGCCGTGTGCCCCTCGGCGCGGATAAACTGTGCGCACAGCGCGTGGGCGCAGGCGGCAATGATGAACACGGCGAGCAGCGTGCCGAGCTGCCGCTCTCCTATGAGCACGCGCAGCAGCGGCAGTGCTGCAAGCAATGCCGCCGCAGCGAACAGCATAGTGTAAACACCTATGGTGAAGACCTCTGCCCGCTGCTCGCGCCGGTCGGCGGCAAAGCGGAACACCCCCTCCGCAACGTCGAGCGAAGCAATCGGAATGAGCAGATTGGCCGTCTGCGTGATGAGATCGGCGGTGCCGTATTCCGCAGGGGTGAGATAGCCGGTATAGAACCGTACCATCAGGAATACCAGCAGCTTGGAGCCGAACGTCCCGATGCTGATGAGGGCGGTGTTGGCGGCAAGAGTCTGATAACGGTTCACGCAGCGGATGCCTCCTTGCTTCGCGGCAGGCAGTCCTGATAGACCTGCAAAACCTTCCGTGTAAAGCTTTCGGCGGAGAACCGAGCGTATGCTGCGCTCTGCGCCGCAGCGCCCATGTCCCGCCGCGTCTGCGCGTCGGAAAGCGCAGACAGTCCGGCGAGAAATTCCGCTTCTGTGGTATAGGCAAAGCCGTTGACCTCCGGCAAAAGCACACCGCTGAGACAATCGTCCTTACGGCACAGGAGCGGCAGGCCGGAGGCCATTGCCTCGATATAGGTCAGTCCCTGCGTTTCGCTGCGGGATGCGCTGACGAAAATATCGCCGACCTTGTAATAGTCCGCTACACGCTCCGGCGCGGCCATACCGGAGAAGATCACGCGCCCCGCGATGCCCAGCTCCCGCACCTGCGCTTCCAGCTTCTCGCGGTACGGCCCGTCGCCCACCAGCAGAAGCCTGACGTTCTGGGGCGTGTCCGGCAAAAAGCGCAGCAGCTCGCCGATGCTTTTTTCCTGCGCCAAACGGCCAATATAGGTGAGCGCAAGGTCGCCCTCCCGCAGCCCCAGCGCACGGCGCAGGACGGTCCGCTTTTCCGGCGGAAGCGGCGCGAGAAACGCACCCATTTTCAGACCCGTAGGAACGGTGCGGATCGGCTGCGTGATCTGATAGGAGCGAAGCATATTCCGGATCTTTTCCGTTGGGACGATCACGGCGTCGGTCTGACTTGCGATGTAGTGCGAAAACTTTCGCGCCAGAAAATGCCCCAGCCGGACATTGGGAGAGAAGTAGTGCGTAAAGTCCTCGTATACCGTGTGGTAGGTGTGGATCAGCGGACAGCCGCTCTCATGAGCGATGCGCTTGGCAAAGGAGAAGGTGGAGAACTCGCATTGGCTGTGAACGACGTCCGGCTTCCAGTCGATCAGCTCCTGCACGAGCGGATCGTTCAGCCTTGCCCGAAGACGCGCATTGGGGTAGATCACGCCGACGCCGATAGAGCCAATAAAAGTCACATTTTCTTTCCGGTAAGAGTGCAGATCGTTGGACAGCGTCAGGATTCGGACATCATGCCCCGCCCCGCGCAGCCCCTCCTCCAGATTGGTCACGGAGGTGACGACCCCGTTAATGACTGGCTTGTACCAGTCGGTAGTGATCAAAATCTTCATAGCAATCTCCTTCCGGCTCTGCTATCTGGAGCGAATATTTTTTCAGCAGAGACAAGCAGGCGGTTAGAATGTACTGAAAATCGGTCTCCATGCCGTGCGCTTCCCTGCAATACGATCTGTGCAGCAGCGCGTATTCCCAATACGGAATTTGTTCCGGATGTGCAGTTGCCAGCATCCTTTCGAATTTCTGGTGCAGCGCCGCTTCATAGGCACAGTGCTCCGACAAAGTTCCTGTCCAGAAGTTGTTGTGAGGCGCAGTGAACGCATCGGCAGCATAGTGAATCATCGTTCCAAGGCGGAAGTAGTCCCACGCAGAGTGGAGTGTATGTCCTTCGAAGTCCGTGAAGCAGTGCGAAAGGAACGCAGAGGAATTTTCCGCGTTGTGTCCACGGAATTTCTCATAATATCGCATCCCCCGAAGATAGCTGAAAACATTGTAATCCGGCTCCACACAGCCGAGCAGGAAGGCTCTGCGGTGGCAGCGCAGATGCGGAGTGCCACACCGCTCCACCAGATATTGTCCCAGCAGCAAATGGTCAGCAGTTTTCATTGCAATACTTCCCATTATTGTGCGGCCTGCAGCTTCACCCGACGTGGATTATCCCGCACGATCAGAAAGGCAATCACTGCCAGCAGATTTGTGAACAAGCCTAAGATCATCCAGAGGGATTTGTTCATACCCTCGTTCACCGCGCTCTTATAAAGCCACGCGGCGACCAGCAGCCAGTAATAAATTCCAAGCGCCAGCCAGAGGACCGCGATGCCGCCGAGGGCCGCCAGCGTCCCTGCCGTGGGCGGTGTGATTTGGCTTTTCCACAGCTCCTCGCGGTCAGCGTGATGCTCGCTGTGCTCGCCGTCCTGCTGCGCCGTCTGCTCCTGTGAGGTCTGGCGCAGCGAGGATAAATCGCTGATCTGCTGCGACAGGCTCAGCGGGATGACAACGGCGCTGAGCAGCGCCAGCAGTACCGCCATAATCACAATCGTTTTGAATGCCTTGGCATAATCCTTGTTCATCATTTTTTCACGCATGATATATACCTCCATTTCCATACAAAAAACAGGTTCCTTACAATGAACAATGTCATTGTAAAGGAACCTGTAAAACCCGATATAAACCATTATTAAACAGAACTTAAAACAGCATCAGCAAGGTGCCGGCCACGATGCCGGCAAGACCCAGCGCGGACTTCTTCGTCAGCTTTTCGCGGAAGACAAGGTAGGAGAACAGCACCGTTACCAGAATGCTCAGCTTGTCGATAGGTACCACCACGCTGGCAGGGCCGTCTTGCAGGGCCTTGTAGTAGCACAGCCAGCTGCCGCCGGTGGCAAGACCCGAGAGGCAAATGAAAAACAGCTCGTTTTTGGGGATTGCCTTAAGCGCTCCCTGCTTGCCGGTGACAAACACCATGACCCACGACATAAGAAGCACCACACCGGTGCGGATAGCCGTCCCCAGATTGGACTCCACGCCGGAGATGCCGACTTTGCCCAGAATAGCCGTCAGGCTGGCAAACACCGCCGAGCCCAGCGCATACCACAGCCACGCAGCGCTCTTGGTCTCGCCGCCGCTCTGCTTTTTCTCAATCATCAAAAATGTGCCGACGGCGATGAGCACCACACCGATGCCCTTGGTCAGACTGACCCCCTCCTGCAAAAAAATGGCCGCCAGCAGGATGGTCAGCACCGTGCTGGACTTATCAATGGGCACCACCTTGTTCACGTCACCCAGCTGCAGCGCCTTGAAGTAGCACAGCCAGCTTGCGCCGGTGGCAAGGCCGGACAGCACCAGAAACAGGAGCGTCCTTCCGCCGATGGCCGAGATCGTCTCCTGAGAGCCGACGACAAACACCATCAGCCAGGAGAAAATCAGCACCACAATGGTGCGGATGGCGGTAGCCACAGTCGAGTCCGTTTTCTTGATGCCGCACTTGGCCAGAACGGAGGTCAGCCCCGCTAACATGGCCGAACCAAATGCAAACAGGACCCACATAAATTATCTCTCCCCCTTATTCAGCCGATACCCTACACCCCAGACAGTTTGCAGAAGCGTCGGATGTGAGGGATCGTCCTCGATTTTTTCCCGCAGACGGTTCATGTGCACCGCCACGGTGATGTTGTCCCCCATGGACTCCAGCCCCCAGATCATCTCATAGAGATCCTCACGGCTGAATACCTGCCCCGGATGCCGCATGAGAAACAGCAGTAGCTCATACTCTTTGTTTTTGAGTGCCAGCTCCGCGTCGTTTTTGCGGATGCAATGCTGCGCCGGGTCGGCGCTCAGCGGGCCGACCGTCAGAAGCTTCGGCGCTGCCGCGGTCTGCGGCTTGAGCCGATGATACTGCGCCAGATGCGCTTTGACCCGCGCCACCAGCACGCTGGGGGAAAAGGGCTTTTCGATGTAATCGTCCGCGCCGAAACCCAGCCCCCGGATCTTGTCCACATCCTTGCCCAGCGCCGTGACCATCAGAATGGGGATATCCTTCTTCTCGCGCACGGCGCGGCAGATGGTAAAGCCATCCGTTCCCGGCAGCATCAGGTCGAGAAGCAGAAGATCGCAATTTTCCGTCAGAGCGGCATTCAGCCCTGACGTACCATCGGAGCAGATGGTGACCTCGTAGCCGCTGAGTTCCAGATAGTCCCGCTCGATGGCAGCGATATCGGCGTCATCCTCAACGATCAGAATTTTCGGCATGGCTGTCCTCCTTTGCAAGCGGCAGCGTGAACATGATACGCAGGCCGCTGGTTTCTTCATTTTCTGCACGGACGCTTCCGCCCATTTCTTCTATCGCTTTCTTTACCACCGCAAGACCAAGTCCGCTACCCTTGCCCGGCGCGGTGCGGGCAGCGTCACCGCGATAAAAGACGTCGAACAGCCGGGGAAGCTGTTCTGGCGGAACACCCGGCCCATCGTCAGCGAACGTGATTTCGGCCATGCCGCCCGAAGCCGCTGCGGAGATCAGAACATGAACGGCCTCACGCCCGCCGTATTTCCGACTGTTGCCGAGCAGGTTGGCGGTGATACGGTTCAGCAGCTCGCGGTCAGCCAAAACACGCAAATCCGCCGGAATTTCCGTTCGGATCTCCATACCCTCGGCATCCCATTCGTCTGTCAGCTCCTGCATGAGCGAACGCAGGAGAAGCGGCTCGGTATGGACGGGATATTCGCTCACATCCATTTTGGCAAAAGCAAATAGACGGTTGACCATAGCTTCGATCTCCGTTTCCTTGGTATGAATCGTTTGCAGATATCGCTGCTGCGCCGCTTCATCCTTTGCAACGCCGTCAAGCAGGGCCTCGGTGTAGGCGCGGATGGAGGTCAGGGGGCTTTTCAGGTCGTGGGACATCCCGGCGATCAACTCCTGCTTTTTCTGCTGCGCGAGCTGCTGCTGCTCCAGCGAGGTTTTCAGCCGCGCCGCCATCTCGTCCACCGCGTCGCAGGCGGCTTTGAATTCGTCCGGCTCGCTATAGGCGATGGGCGCGTCCAGATCGCCGTCACGGATACGGGCAACGCCCGCCGTCAGAGCATTCAGAGGCTGGGAAATGTGGCGGAAGATGTTGCGCGTCAGATAGAGATTGGTCAGGGCGATGGAGAGCAGCAACGCTGCAATTACCGCACCCGCGTATATGCAGGCGAAAGTCTCAAGACCCGAAAGCAGCGCTTCGATCTGTTCGCCGGTCTGGTGCAGCTCCCGCAGGGAAAGTCCCATCTGCGGAAGATACACCGTTTGCAAAAGAAACAGCGCCGCCGCAAGACCGATGATAAGCAGGACGCCCGCCGTCAGCACAGGAATCACCAGCATCATCAGATTGGAGCGCGCCAGCCGCTTTTTGATGGTCATAGGCAGTACCTCCGCTTCGTATTAAGACCATTATACCACAACAGTCCATCTTAATTTAAACAGATGTTAAACATATTCAAGGGACATCTGTCTGCGACAGCATACAGGGTTTATTGTTACACGGTATCATCTCAAGGGCACAACCACAAATTTCGGCAATCTCGCTTCCGGTAAGCCCTGAGCAAACCGTATCGCGGCTTTTGCGAAAACTTTGGACTTTACTGTGTCCCAATCTGCCAGTCTGATGATCTCCGCTGTGCCGTTTTCAAAATCAAACCGAAGCTCACCCCACTCGCCGTCGTTGTCCACCAGATATTCGTAGACAGCGGCGGTAATCGTTTCACCTGTTTTCCGGCACTCCGTCTGCCGCAGAGAGATCGTGTGTGAGGAATTGCCATTCGATTCTTTTGCCGCTTTCGTCAGAGGGCGAGGTCTTTCCGGAACGCCCATTTCAAACGGCACGACCACGGATTTCAGCAGCCTCGCCTCCGGTAAACCCTGCACAAACCGTATCGCCGTATTTGCGAAAATATTGCTCCTTATCGTATCCCAATCCGCCAGCTTTACGATCTCCGCCGTTCCGTTTTCAAAATCGAACCGAAGCTCGCCCCATTCGCCGTCGTTGTCCGCCTGATACAGGTAGACAGCGGCGGCTATTTTTTTGTTCTTCTTGCGGCACTCAGTCTGTTTCAACGTCACGGTATGGATCACACCGCTTTCCAGCAGCTTCAGCCGCAGCTTGTCTAATGTGCGCCGGTAGAACCGCTCCGCACCGCTGGCTGTCGTTCCTTCAAAATCCACCGCTAAATCTTCAAAGGTGGACTGCGTGGACAAAGGGCTGACACGCCCGCAGGTCATGCAGATGGCATTTCGCTTCTCCAGATACCATTGCTCTTTGTAGGAAAGTTGCTCAAATGCTGCCGTGACCGCCTTTGCCTGTATTCCGTTCCAGAGGATTTCGGCGTAGTTCCAGCTATCGTCGCGTGTCACATCCTCGCCGGTTTCTTCGCCGTCCTCGTCCTGTTCCGTGCGGTAGAGGGAAACAATGCTGCGGTTGCGCTGGGCAATGGTCAGCAGCTCGTCCGCAGATACGCTTTCGTCCTTGTATCCGCTTTGGACGGCAAACTCGGAAACGACCTCCGCACAGCTTTTGCCAGAATCGTTGTAAATCGCGCCAATTTTCCGCACACGCCGGTACTCCGCAAGGCTGGCAAAGGAACCAGCTTCGCCTATCATGCGGCAGAACAGCAGTCCGTCCCGGATATAGTGCTTCGCGTATTTCAGAAACTCCGTTTCCTGCTCCGGGTCGAACTTTGGCAGACAGTACAGCAGCATTTGCAAAACTTCCAGCTTGTAGTCCAGAAACCTCGCCGGGTCATAGCGGTCATATCCGTTGCGGGTAAGAAATCGGTAGATCACGCCATTCAGCCGCTTTTCAAAGTGGTGCAGGAAGAAGGAAAAATACGCAAGATCTTTGCGATGGACGGCTTCACATATGTATTCATTCAATTCCATCTGCGGCGGTTCCGGGTCAAGCTGAAAGACGTTCCGGACTTCGCGCATGGTCAGGCTGTCCTCATTAGAGAACGGAACTTTGGACGCATAACCGGGCAGCTTCCATGTGTAGCCCGCAAGCTGCGCCGTTATCCGTTTGTCACGGCTATCCTCCATGTCTGCACCTCCCTCCGCTATGGTGTTCCATTACCGCTTCATCGTTTCTTTCGCTTCCGCCAGCAGAGCTGCCTGCTCCATCTCGGCGGCATAGCTGCCCTGTGCGTAGCTTGGTTCACGAATGGCTCGCTCCATTTTTCGCTTTGCCAGCTTTTTCATTGCGGCAGCGGTCTGCTCGTCCAGTGTACCGCGCCCAAGATACTGCGTGATCGTGTTGAACCTCTTCGTATAGATTTTCTTGATGGGATGGTCGGCGGCAAGCTCTCGCTGCTCCCGTCCACGAAGATTCCCGACTTGACGGCAGGTACGCCCGCGCTTGTCATTCGGCGCGTAGCCGCTGCAATATTTCGTGTGCCGCGCGTCGGTAGTCAGAAACCATTTCCCGCAGACGGCGCATTTCCTCGGCGCGTGTCCGACGCATAAGCCTTCAAAAAGATCGGCGCGGAACATCCCGACGAAGGATACAAAGTGCATCCGCTTGACAAGCTGCGCCTCCGCATTGCCGGGACGGATCGCAGGGACATACTGCACCGTTGCATTGGTCAGCGCCATCCACGAGGGATTGCTTTCCTCCAGAGTCGCGTTTTCCTTGAAAAACTGCCCGAATGCAGCGGCGTATCCCGCAGGCGTTCGTATTTCGGCATTCTCTTGCAGAAATTCCGCAAACGCCGTCATAGTTTTCTTGTACTGCCGCAGGGAATAGCTCAAATGCCCCAGCACCGGAATGACCCGAACCAGCAGCGCCGCCAAGGGATGCGCCCCTGTAATATTACTGACTGCCTGCTGCTCCATCGGGAGCTGCAAATACTCGTTCAGCTCGGTAAATGCTTCCTCGGAAAACGCCTGCATGAGAAACTCTTCAAACCGCTTTCTGTCCAAGCGGGAGAACGGTGGGACATTGTGCAGCGCATGAATGATGGTCTGTCCCGCCTCCTGCGCTTTCGGAAGAAGCTGCATATCTACATTCTTTAAGCCAATGCCGGTCAGCAGTTGATTCAGGATCATGCACGGCGCGTCCAACCGCGCAATCGTTTCGTCGGGGATATTCAGTACCGCACAGCCAATCGTGCCGGTCGGCATGACGCTTCCCGCATAGGTTACGGTATCCTGCCAGAAATCCAGAGACAACACATTGTGACGGATAAGCTCCTGTGCCATGCTGCGTCCTCCTGTCACGTTTTTGTATTTTCATTATACCACGAGAACAGGAACGCGGAAAGACCTGTCATGTTTTTTGAAATGAACTTGTCACGTCATCCGCCTGTCCGCAGAGGATCTGAACATAAAACAGACAGAGAGGTGAAGAAACTGCCTCTTGAATCTATTTTACGGAGGATACAGCATGAACCTTTTTCAAAACGTCAAATATGGCGTGAACTGCCGGGAAGCTGCGGAACGGTATGGGGTATCTGTCAATCGGCAGGGCAAAGCCCTCTGCCCCTTTCATAACGACCGGCATCCCAGCCTATACGTGGCAGACGATCATTATTATTGTTTTGCCTGTGGCGCACATGGGGATGTGATCGGCTTTGCCGCCAACTTTTTTTGGTTTGCCGATTTACGAAGCCGCCCAGCGGCTTGCAGCAGACTTCGGCATTGACACGGACAGACCGCCGACAAAGGAAATCCTTGAAAAACGCAGACAGCAAACAGAATCACAGCAGCTCATGGAAAACGAGCGGCTGTGCTTTGCTGTTCTGTCCGATTATGCCCGTGTGATGCGGGACTGGAAGGTGCGGTATGCGCCGCAGTCACCTGACGAGCCTGTTCACGCACGGTTCATGGAAGCCTGTCACAAGCTCGATGAAACGGAATATTATCTGGACATTCTGTGCGCAGGTGATTCTCACGAACGTGCCGAGGTGGTCAGTCATCTGCTTGCAGATGGTCGGTTGGACAAGCTCAAGGAAAAAATCAATGGGAGGGATGCAGCGTGAACAAGAAGTATGCAGGGCTTGATTTCCCAGCATGGTTCGATGGCAAAGACATCAATGAGGCGGCTTTTTGCCGGGAATTTCTATCAAAGAACAAACTCATCTATGCGGATAACGCATTTTTCACACCGGATGGGCGGTTGACAGACCCGCTGCTGCTGAAAGAGAAAATCTATGCCGAGCTGGAGTGCTGTGCCGCAAAGAACATTCCGCGCACCATTTCCAATATCGTGGAGATCATGAAGCTGGCGGCTCATGCAGAGAGCTTTCCACCAAAGCCGGATGAAATTCATGTGCAGAACGGGACGCTCCGCATCGACGGCAGTTTCCTTGCAGGACGGCCTGAGATCGTGCGCAGTCGGTTTCCCATCGACTACAATCCGCAGGCGGGAAAGCCGATTGTCTGGCTGCGGTTTCTTTCCGATCTGCTCTACCCGGAGGACATCCCAACCTTTCAGGAGTATATCGGCTATTGCCTCATTCCCAGCACCAAAGGGCAGCGCATGATGATCCTCAAGGGCGAGGGCGGCGAGGGAAAATCGCAGATCGGTCCTGTGCTGGCGCGGCTGTTTGGCTGCAATATGAAGGACGGCAGCATCGCCAAAATTTCCGACAACCGGTTTGCCCGCGCCGATCTGGAACACATTCATCTTCTTGTGGATGACGATATGAAAATGGAGGCGCTGAAGCAGACCAACTATGTCAAATCCATTGTTACCGCACAGGGCAAGATGGATTTGGAACGCAAAAGCGTCCAGAGCTATCAGGGGTGGATGTACGCCCGCCTGCTGGCGTTCTCCAACGGCGATTTGCAAGCTCTCTACGACCGCAGCAACGGTTTTTACCGCCGTCAACTGATCCTGACCACAAAAGAGAAGCCTGCTGATCGTGTGGATGATCCTGACATTGCAGAGAAGATGAAACTTGAGATCGAGGGCATTTTCCTCTGGGCATTTGAGGGCTTGCAGCGGCTGACGGCAAACAACTTCCGTTTCACGGAAAGTCCCCGGACGCTGAACAACCGGGAGTATGTCAAGCGCGACGCGAACAACGCCATCGACTTTATGGAGTCCACCGGCTATATACGGCTGAAAGCGGATATGTCCGTCACCTCCAAGGAGCTGTATGCCATTTATGAAATCTGGTGTGATGAGAATGGGCTGACGCCCATCCGGCAGCGCTCGTTCAGTGATTTTCTGATGCGGAATCTGAAAACGTACAATCTGGAGCATACGAACACCGTCATAAATGCCACCGGGCGCAGAGTGTGGGGGTATCTGGGCATCGAGCCGCTGATCAACCCCCGTATATCTGAGAATTGGGGCAAATCGCTATGTACGTATGTACCGGAAAGCTGACGCGCACCCAATCGTGAACAAAGCTGCCCATGCCGTGAAATGCTGCCTGCCCTGCACCGCTGGTACGTATGTACACAGCGAAATACCGCAATTCTGCTATGTACAGAGTGCCCGTGAGATGCCAAAAACGGCACAGTATAATCAATCCTTGTGAAATTCATGAGAATTTTCACTATAAGCCAAACGCAATGCACCGTCCGGTGATTTACCGAAGCGTGAAGCCGCTGCACCGGGATGTGGTATATCCCACCGTTCCGCATGACCTCGCCCAGAACGATGAAGCTGATAGGGTGCTGCTACGTATAGGGCATCATAGGCAGAAATCTGAGCGGATTTGTGGCATGGCAGTTTTTTCACTGACAAGTACACCGGCATCACCGATACGAAACCACACTATACGAAATAATGGAGGTAAAAACGGATGAAATCCAATCTGAGAAACGAAATCAAGTCGTACATCGTCCGTCAGGGAATGACCATGCAGGAGGTGGTCGATCTGCTGCATGACGAACACGGCTGGTCTGACAGCGTATCCAACCTGTCCAACAAGCTCCAGCGGGAGTCCCTACGCTACACGGAAGCTGCTCAGCTTGCCGATGCGCTGGGATACGAGATCGTCTGGCAGCGAAAGAAAAACTGACGATCCGGGAACATCCCGAAAGTCCCACCGGGACTAAGGGCGCACTTCTATACTCTCCTGACGGGAGTATGTGCGCTCTGCGAGGCAGACAGCCCAGATACCTGAGTATCACGGCTGTTTTGCGTCACTTCGTTCCGTACAAGGGATTGCCTCCCTTGCGCTGCCTATGCAGCTATCCCAGCGCACTTCGCGGTGGAAACCATCTGCTGACGCAGACAATTTCCGCCGCAAAGTCTGAACAACTATTTCACTAATTTTGAAGGAGGTCACACAATGCCAAAACAGAAAACCCTTGCCGAGCTGAATGCCGAGAAAGAGAAAATTAAGCAGCAGCTTGCACAGGAGCAGCACAAGAAGCAGCGTCTGGAAAACCGAATCGCCTACTATGAGCGCGGCGACCGTACCAAACGCGCACACAACCTGATCGTCCGCAGCGCGGATATGGAAAGCATTGCCCCGCTGACGAAGCTGTTGACACGCGCTGAGTTTTACGCTTTTGCCGAAAAGGTCTTTGACCTGCCGGAGGTCAAGGGCCTGCTCATGGAAGCGGTCAACGAACATAACCGGTCTGAGCAGAAAGAGGGGTGCTGAGTATCGCGTTATTCCACTTTCATGTAACCCAGATCAAGCGCAGCACGGGACAATCCGCCGTGGCGTCTGCCGCCTACCGTGCCGGGGAAAAGCTGCACAGCGAATACTACGGCGAGGACAGCGACTACACCCGAAAAGGCGGCGTGATCTGCTCCGAAATCCTGCTGCCATCCCACGCTCCGCCAGAGTACGCAGACCGGGAAACGCTCTGGAACGCCGTGGAGAAAGCTGAGCGCAGGAAGAAGGCACAGCTCGCATACAGCTTCGATATTGCCTTGCAGAACGAGTTTTCCATGCAGGAGAACATCGCTTTGGCAAGGCAATTTTTGTTGGAGAACTTTGTGAGCCGAAGGATGGTGGTGGACTTTGCCGTGCATCAGCCGGACAAGGAGGACGGCGGCATTTCTAATCCGCATTTTCACGTCATGTGTCCCATTCGCCCCATTGAGCCGGGCGGCAAATGGGGCAACAAACAGCAGCGGGAATATCTGCTGGACGAGCATGGGGATCGCATCCGGGACGAAGCAGGAAACTATGTGTTCAACGCTGTGCCGACCACCGACTGGGGCAGTCCCGAAACCTTGGAGCATTGGCGGCAAGCATGGGCTGATCTGTGCAATCAGAAGTTTGCGGAGAAAGGTTTGGATTGCCGGATCGACCACCGCAGCTATGCCCGTCAAGGCATTGAACAGATTCCTACCGTCCACGAGGGACCGTCTGTCCGCGCGATGGAAGCGAAGGGCGTCCGCACCGATAAGGGCGACTTCAACCGCTGGGTTCGCAAAACCAACGCCATGCTGCGGGAAGCAAAGAATAAAATCGCTTCTTTGCTGGAATGGCTGAAAGCGGTTAAGGAAGAACTCTCTAAGCCGCAGTCGCCTATGCTGAACGATCTGCTGATGACCTATTACAATAACCGCAATAAGGGCGCATACAGCACAAAGGCCAAGACAGCCAACTTACAGCGGTATGCGGATGCGTTCCGCTTTTTGCAGGAGAAGCAGCTTTTTACCACCGATGATCTGGATGCCGCGCTGCATTCCATGCAGAACAGCATCAGCGCAATGAAAACGTCTGCCGTGGAGAAGCAATCCCGCATCAAGGAACTGGACGAGCTGCTTCGCATGGCACAGTATTATGTCGATGGAAAACCGGTTGCGGATAAGCTGGGAAGCATCCGTTTTGAAAAATCCAGACAGAAATACAAGTCGGAGCATGACGATACGCTGCGGACGTTCTACATGGCAGAGCGCAAATTAAAGCCGTACTTCAAAGACGGCAAGATGCCCATCACCGTATGGCGCAGAGAGCGTGAGCGGCTGGAGCAGGAGTACAAGGACATTCAGACAGAGCTTTCGCCGCTTTACGTCGACGTCAAAAAGCTCTGGGCCATTCACTACAACATTTATGAAGTGCAGCATGAGCAGGGGCAACAGCAGACACAACAGCGCAGCCGCAAAAACGAAATAGAATTATGAGAAAGGAATCGTATATGGGAAAAATTATCAGCATTGACGAAATCAACCGTGCCGTGATGGAGGGGAAAGACGATTTGGTCTTTGAGCTTTGCAAGGTCTTTGACCATGAGAGCTACTTTGATCCGATCTTTGACCCGCCGGAGTCCTTTTTGCAGGAGTGCGAGGCCTATTGGAGCAGGAGAAGCCCCTTCTGCAAAACCGTGGAGCGCAAGATTGGAAACACATGGTACACCATTGAAACCGTCTGTGACGGAACTGAGCCGCTTACCGCCAAGGTAAAACGGCTCATTTTTTCTGACCGGGAGGTGGCTTGTTCATGACAGTGACACAAAACTATGGTAATATAATTTTAAGCACACCGATTCTGTCGGCTGACCCGAACGTGAAGGAGGACGTTATGACGGATCAGCAAAAAATTACGATACTCTACTGCCGCCTCAGCAACGAGGATTCGCAGGATGGCGAGTCGAATTCGATACAGAATCAACGCGAGCTTTTAACCAAATACGCACGAGATCATGGCTACACGAACCTGAAAATTCTGGTGGATGACGGTTATACCGGGACGAACTTCAATCGCCCCGGCGTACAGGAGGGCTTTGAACTCGTCAAGCAGGGATTAGTGGGCTGCTGGCTTTGCAAAGACCTATCTCGCTTTGGTCGTGATTATCTGACCGTAGGCCAGTACACCGACATCATCTTCCCCAGCTACGATGTGCGCTTCATTGCCGTCAACGACGGCGTGGACAGTCAGCGTGGGGACGGCGATGGATTCGCCGCAATCCGTAACCTATTCAAGAACAGCTCCCATTCGGGAAAGGTAAGTAATGATTTCTCCCTTTTCAGACGGTTTTGCTGTATCAATCGCTGTTTTCGTTGTTCCTGCGGTAAGTTTTCCATAGTTCATGGAGTGCAAGCTGCCATTGGATTCCGGGCGGCAGCCATAGGTGAAAAAGGGGATCTACCCGAAACGCATCCGGTTCAGCCGCAGACTGAATCCAAACGCCCTTGCCGCTTAACTCGCGCAAAGCCTGCATCCAAAGGATCGGATCGCGCGCTATCCGTGTAAGATCGGCAACAAAGAGCGTGTCCGCCTTTTGCTCCACCGCCTTCTGACAAGCCCTTTTCCAGCCGTCGCGGTCAAGCGTAGTTCCTTTTTCATACTCGCTGACTTCTCCCACAATTTCATAACCCAGCCGCTCGGCCTGCTCATGCAGCCGGGCGCTTTGTGCTTCCAGCGTGTGGTCGCCGTCAAGCTGCGCCTGCGTTGCTACCCGGCAATATACTACCACACGCTTGCTTTTGTTGCTATCCATGATTTGACCTCCATTCAGATATTGCCGACAAAGCGGTAATAGATTTTGATGTCCCGGACGTTTTTCCCATCAATGACGGTCTTTTCTCCGACCTCAATGCGGTCGATCAGTTCGTCTACCGTTTCACGGTCAAGCTCCCGAATATGCAGGTGCTTTCGGACGACTGCCGCCCAGCTTTGAATGTCGGCGGCGCTCTGCTCATACTCCCTGACTTCCGCAAGAAGCGTATCCAGCCGGTCGGTTCGCTGGCGACGCTCCTGCTCGGTCTTTTCAAGCAGTACAGCGAAGGACGCTGCGCTGATGCTGCCGCAAACCTTGTCCTCATAGAGCTTGGCGGTCATTTGCTCCAGCTCATAGACGCGGCGGCGCAGCTTCCCAATCTCCTGCCGGACGCTTTCCTGACGCTCTGCGTCTGCGGCGGTGCGCTGCGCTTGCAGCCTGTCCAGCATGGCAGCTTCGTCCAGTTCCAGCGCCTCGGCATGGGCGCGGATCTCGCTCAATACAAGCTCCGTCAGCGTCATCTCATAGATGGTGTGCCTGGAACACGCGCCGTAGCCGGAGGCCGTATAACGGGAGCAGAAATAGGAAACATACTTTTTGGACGTGCCGTTCTTGCGGCGCTGCGTCTCCCGGTTGCCCTGAAGGGGTGCTTTACAGTCGGCGCAGACGAGCTTGCCGGTGAACAGGAAGGGCTTCGGCGGCGCGTTGTCCGCCGAGAGCCGCGTCCTTTCCCGGTTGATGGCCTGCACTTCATTCCATACCTCCGGGGAGATGATGGCTTCATGCAGAGCCTCATGCCGTATCCACTCGGATTCCGGCTTATAGATCATGGTGTCGTCCTTATAGGAGCGCGAGCCGGTCTGGTTCTGAATGAGATTTCCGGTGTAGACCTCGTTTGTCAGTATGTTCTTCACCGTGGCGTACATCCAAAGGTTCGCGTACTTGCAGGAGCCGTTGCCGTACAGCTTTGCCCAATACCAGCGTGGGGACAAAATGCCCTCGCTGTTCAGCACGGCGGCGATCTTGCCGTAGGCCATGCCTGCCCGCCGCAGCTCAAACATCCGGCGCACCACGGCGGCTGCTTCCTCGTCGATCACCAGCCGGTGCCTGTCCTCCTCGCTCTTGCGGTAGCCGTAGGGCGCGTAGGCGGCGATATACTGGCCGCTGCGCATTTTGGCGTGAAGGACGGATTTTACCTTATTGGAGAGGTCTTTCAAGTGGTAGTCGTTCATCAGACTGCGGAAGTGCAGCATATCCGTGTTGTCGCCCTCGGTGTCGAGGCAGTCAAGGACGGATACGAAGCGGCAGCCCAACGAGGGGAAAATAACGTCGGTATAGCGCCCGACCTCCACAAAATCACGGCCCAGCCGTGATAGGTCTTTGACAAGGATCAGGTTGATAAGGCCGTGCCGCGCGTCCTCCAGCATCTCCAGAAATCCGGGGCGTTGAAAATTCCCCCCGCTATAACCGTCGTCCCGGTAGGACTTGACCTCCGTCCAGCCGTTGAGCATTACAAATTTGGAAAGCAGTTCATATTGATTCTCAATGCTGACGGATTCATCAGCGGGGATATAGTTTTTCGCCTTGGCGGAGTTGGAGGCGTCGTCTATGCTCAGCCGGCAGTAGATGCCGACCTTATATAGCTTTTTCATACGCTTCCTGCCTCTCCTGTGCCAGCGCGTCGTCCACGCTGCCGACGTAGCGGTAGACCACCTTGATGTCGCAGATGCGCTGTCCGTTGACCTTCCGCGCCTCGCCCACCTCGATGCGGTCCACCAGCTCAAAGAGGATGCTCTCGTCCAGCACCGTGATCTCGGTGTAGCGGCGGATGACCTCCATCCAGCGGTTTGCGTCCTGCCGGTTTTCAAGCTGCGCCCTGACCTTCTGCTCCAGCTCCGGTATGGCGGAGGCTTTTTCCGCCCGTTCGGTTTCGTATTTCCGCATGAGCGTCTGAAAGACCGTCTGGGGGATGGTGCCGGTGCATTTGTCCTCATAGAGATTCTGCATCAGCCGTTCCAGCTCGATCATACGCGCCGCTGCCGCTTTCAGCTCCTGTTCATAGGAGGTGACGCGGCTGCGGCTTTCCTTTTCCTTCATGCGGCTGATCTGCTCGGCAAGGCGCTCGCCGTCGCACTCGACGAAGCGCGCCTTTTCCCGGATGTCCGTCAGCACCAGCTCCTCCAGCACATTTTCATAGATGGAGTGGATGGTACAGGCGCTTTTGCCGCTTCTGGCATAGTTGCCGCAGATAAAGGAGCTGTACCGCCCCGGCGTTCCGTCCTTATAGGTGAAGCGCTCGATGTGGTTGCGCATCTTGAAGCCACAGTCGGCACAGTAGACAAGACCGGTGAAGATGCTGCGGATGCCGTCTGTGGGTGGCGTCTTGCGCACCTTCTTTTTGTCGATGCTGACCACGGTATCCCATATCTCGCGGGAAATAATGGGCTCGTGGGTTCCCTCCACCCGTATCCATTCCTCCTCCGGCTTGTTGATGAGCTTTCTGGACTTGTAGGACAGCGTGCCGGTTTTGCCCTGCACCATGTTCCCGATGTAGACCTCGCTGCGGATGAGGGCTTTTACGGTGGTTTCCGCCCACTTGTGGTTGACGTTGCGCGGGTCGCTGCGCCCCTTGCGCTGATAGTAGAGCGCACCGGGCGGCAGAACGCCCTCCTCGTTGAGCGTGACGGCGATGGCGCGGAAGCCCATGCCGGAGGCGCGCATGGAAAAAATGCGGCGCACGGTAGGGGCGGTTTCCTCGTCGATGACAAGGTGGTGCTTATCCTCCGGGTCGCGCTTGTAGCCGTAGGCGGGGTAGGTTCCCATGAACTTGCCGCTTTCCGCGCAGGCTCTTTTGACCGCCTTGACCTTCTTGGAGGTGTCCCGGCTGTAAAATTCGTTAAATAAATTCAAAAAGCACATGACGTCGGTGCTGCCGTTGTCACTCATGGTGTCGATGCCGTTATTCAGCGCGATAAAACGGCAGCCCAGCGAGGGGAACAGGTAGTCCGTGTACTGTCCGAACTCGATGTAGTTACGCCCAAAGCGCGATAGGTCTTTTACCAGAATGAGGTTGATTTTCTTGGCTTTTGCATCTTCGATGAGGCGTTTGACGCCGGGTCTGTCGAAATTCGTACCTGAGTACCCGTCGTCACAGTACACCGCGATCTCGTTCCAGCCCCGCTGACGCACATAGCTTTGCAGCAGGAGCTTCTGATTTTCAATGGATACGGACTCCCCGTCACGCTCATCGTCGTTGCTGAGCCTGCAATAGATACCTACGTTGTATGTCTTTTCGATCATCTGTATTTTACCTCCCGATTCTCTGCGATTCATACATCCGTGCGGCGTGATGGCTCTCGCAGGTTTTCCCTGCAAGAATATGATACCGGGGATACCATTTTCGCGCAAGGATGCCGCCGCAGGGAGGTTGATTGTCTGTCAGGATGCGTGGCAGGGCTGCGCAGCCGCGGGAGCGTCCAGCTCTGTCATGGCGCGGCGCACCGCAAGCTGCTCCAGCGTCCTGCCAAGGTCCTTTTCGCCGGAAAACACGCTTGTCACGCGATAGAGGGTCTTGCCGATCCTGACCTCCTTATAAGAGGCGACCGGCTCTTTGGGGATGGCTTGCTTCTGCATAAACGCACCTCCGATTTATCAATTTAGTCCCGCTGCCACGATATGACAGCGGGGCTTGTTCGTATTCGTTCCGGCAGAGCAGCCGCGCCGGAGGGATTGCTGTCATGTTGCATGATACTGCACCGGCGCGGCTATCTGCGTATGTTGTGTCATTTGGTTTTGTTCCGCCGTATTTGTCACAGCCCCCGGCGCGAGGCATATATCGCCTCTGGGACCGGTATCAGCCGCCTTTGGCAAGGCTGTCCCATTTCCACCAGCGCCGTGGCTTGTAAGGCTCACTAGCGCCGCAGAAATCCCCCTCAAGTCAGTGGGAGGCCGTAGCTGGGGTTGCGTATCGCCCGCGCTGTCATCGCGCCCGATGCTGCCGGGCATCGGGTCAAAGGCCGCGTAGATCGCTCGGACAGCCGCCCGTCCCGAAGGGCGGGAGGTCTGTCGTCATGGCGGCGCGCCTTTTGTCGCTTGGCTTTTCAGCCGCGCGGGGTCTGTACTGATACCGGTGTCTATGCGGTTTTCAAGGAGCAGAGGCGAGAAAGAAGAATATCCCTCTCATATACCTCAAGAAAAATCGGGCTTTTTCGGACGGGGTAACTCAAGATTTCTTCAGAATTTTTTTGAGTGCCGCCAATCCACGCTGAATGCTTCTGCGCACTGCACTCTCATCAACGCTCTCAAGGGCGGCAATCCGCTGGTTGCTCTCATCATTGAGAACGCTGGCAAGCAGCCTGCGCCGCTGAGTTTCCGTGAGCTGTGCCAGAGCTTCTTTCAGCAGCCGCTCCAGCTCCATGCGCTCCAGCGCCTCGTCCGGCTGTTCCGGCAGATTCAGCGCTTCCGCCTCGATGCCGTCGCCCGCGTCCAGCGAGTAGAACGCCTTGTTGTCGCGGATGTACTGCGCGTAGTTGATCTGAAGCCGCCTATCTTCTTCGAGAAACGCAGCTACTTCATCGGAAACCTCGATAAAGGCATCCTCGGTGTACCACGGGTAAAGCTCCCGCAGGTTGATCGTTGTCATGTTGTATTCCTCCGTTTGGATGTTTGTGTTCGTGGTTGCGGTTGAATCCAAACGGAGGGCGGCGGGGAGCGGCAGCCCACAGAGAAGAAAAACAGTGCAAACAAAAAGGCACCCGCACAGGCATAAAAGCCTGAACGAGTGCCTTGCAATTCTATTTCATAATTGGGCGGAGCTATATTGCAGATAATCTGTGATGCACAGAAAACGAGCTGCAACTCACATAGATAAGTGCAGCTCGCAAAAGTCTCTACAACACCTGCTTCTTTTTGTGATGTTCTGCATCCACTTCCTTTGCGGTGGATAGCTGCATTAGCGATACCTCCTACTGTCAGTCAATCCCATAAGACATCCTCATATATTTCGTACTTGTGATGTATAACTCATTTGACATGAGTTAGGTGTATAGTTAGCTGAATTAGAACTCACCATAAAATATAGGAGAGGTGATTTCTGATGAACTTTCTTGACCTTTTTGCCCTCAAACTTCGGGAGAAGCGAATCCAGCAGAAGATAACACAGCGTGGACTAGCTGAAAAACTGAACATGTGTACGCGCACGATTATTGAGGTTGAAAACTGCAAAAGCAATCCGAAGTTTGAAACTGTGGCTCTCATTTCCAAGGAGATGAGAATCAGCCTTGACGCCGTGGTGTTTCACGACGAAAAACCGCGTGAAATTCCAAAAGTTGTGGCAGATTTCTTTGCCGGAAAGAGTGATGCAGAAGCGGAGCGGTATATTGCATTGTGCCAAAGCGCAGAGAAGTTGAAAAACGGTGAGTAAAAGCGACCATCCATGCGGATAGCCGCTTTAACTTATAGAATAGCCAGCGGGCATAGACACACGATTTTTACCCGCTGGCTGCTTTTGTCCGCGCAGTTGGAACGACGGGCAATTTTTATTCTATTTTTCCTGTTTGTGCGCATCCCTGATTTTTTCGAAGCTGTCCTGACTGACGGCGTGTTCAATCAGACAGGCTTCGTATTCGGCGATTTCCGGGTCTACGCCCGCAGTGATCAACTGCATCGTAAAAAACTGGTGCCGCTCGTAGATTCTTTCCGCTATCTCACGTCCCTTATCGGTCATGCGCAGGCAGCCGTCTTTGTCCATAACAAGAAATCCGCCCTTGCGTAGCGCACTTGTGGCGTGGCTGATGCTGGCTTTGGAGTAGCCCATGTGCCGCGCAAGGTCAATAGAGCGCACCGCACCGGACTGCCGTTCAAGAATCAGAATGGCCTCCAGATAATCCTCGCCGGATTTACGAATTTTCATCATCGTCTCCCATCTGCCGCAGAACATTTCGGTGATAGCGCAGTTTGCCGCCCTCAATATAGAGGACGCTATCCGCAGCTTCCGCGATCAGCTCCATATCATGCGTAATCAGCAGGATGCAGCGGCCTTCTCTGGCAAGCCGTTTCAGCAGCTCGACCGTCAGGTGCATATTGAAACCGTCCAAACCGCTGGTAGGCTCATCAAACACCAACAGGCTTCTCCCGCTTGCCGCAGCCAGCGCCAGCAACAGGCGCTGCTTCTGGCCTCCCGATAACGAAGCGGGATGCCGGTCCGTAAAGGCTTCCAGGCCCATTTCCCGCAGTCTGGAAAGCGCAGTTTCTTTCAACTCTGCCGTTTCCTTTTTGCCGAGGGAAAACTCGTCCAGCACAGTAGGCGCATAGAGCTGATAATCGGAATCCTGCTGCACAAAAAAGGATTTTTGTGTGAGGCGCTTCCGCTTCAGGATTTCACCATCGAGGGAAACCGCACCCATTGCCCGGTATAAACCTGTGATGATGCGGCAAAGCGTGGATTTGCCTGCGCCGTTGGGTCCGGCGATGGCAAGTATCTTTCCGCTCTGTGCGGCAAAGCTCACTTCCTCCAAAATTTGCTGGCTGTCCAGCATACAGGAGATTGCGGACACCTGCAAGGCGTCGTCCTGATTCTGCCGGTATGCTCCGCCTACGCGAAATGCCGGTGCGTCAAAGGGACGAAGTCCCATCGCCGTCATCTGCTCCGCTGTAAGGGACAGGGCGTCTTTCCGGTCATAGACGGCGGAAATCGCACCATCCTCCATGAAAACAAGCCGGTCAAAGGAATCCCGCACATAATGGAACCGGTGCTCCGAGAGGATTATCGTATGCCCCGCCGTTTTCAGCCGATAGAGCAGCGCACCGAGGCGCACCATCGCTTCGCTGTCCAGATTTGCGGACGGCTCATCCAGAACGATAACCTTCGGTTCCATTGCACAGACGGAGGCAATGGCGATAAGCTGCTTTTCGCCGCTGGACAGAGGGAATATCCTTCGGCCGATCAGGCGTTCAATGTTCATCTGTTTGCAAACCGTGTTCAGACGCTCCTGCATGACTGGACGCTCCAGTGGGATGTTCTCCATCCCCAGCACAATCTCATCCGTCGTGTTGGTGGCGAAAAACTGGCTGCGAGGGTCCTGAAAGACGCTTCCCACCATCGTCCCCAAACGATGGATGGGCATTTTCAGTGCGTCCTCACCGTCAAGGGAGTAGCCGCCCTCCAGCTTTCCCGGATAAAAGCCGGGGCAAAGCCCGTTGAGAATACGGGTCAGCGTCGTCTTGCTGCAGCCGCTTCTGCCGGACAGGATCACCAACTCGCCCTTTTTTACATGAAGGTCGATACCTCTGAGCTGTCCCTTTGCTTCACTTGAGTTCTCATAGGAAAAGGAGAGGTTTTTCAGTTCAATCAAAAGACGCCCCTCCTTTCCAGCAGAAACACAGCCGCGGGAATCAAAACTGCCATCGCGCAGAGCGCAGCATCCTTTCCCGTAAAGCGCACAGGACGGTAGGAAATTGTTTCCCCCGAAAAGCGTACTCCACGCACCGTCATGGAGGCAGAGAGTTCTTCGGCGACTTTTGTCGTGCGCAGGATCAGTGGGATCAGTATGTATTCCACCGTTGAGGGGAGATGGGTAAGCGTGTGAACCACGCCTACCCCGATCTCGCGAAACCGCTGCGAAGCACGGATCGCACGGTACTCGCCGCCAATCGTCGGGAAAAACCGCAGCAGCACGGCAAGCCCGATGCCCACCGCCTTCGGGAGCCGCATTGCCTGTAAGGAGGCAAGCAGAGAACCGGTAGGCTCTTTCGCAAGGCAGATAGCAAAGGACAACGGAACCATTGCCTTGCGTCCTATAACGCCCATATTGGAGAAGGCCAGACCTAAAAAGTAAAACCTGTCGTCAGGCAGAAGCTGCACACCGATCCATGCAAAGCCCGTCAGTACAATGTACGCAAACAGGAATGGCAGGAGATACTGCCCCTTTCGCATGGTGAGTTGCAAGAGCATACTCCATGCGAACAGAAGCAGCCCACCCATGTTGGAGTGGATGAAGATAATCGCTGCCACACCGATCAAAAGGTGTACGAGCCATGTTCTCGGATCGACAGTCGTTCCGGTTTTTGTTTTCGTCAGGCTCATGCGACACCGGCAGGCTTAAAGTGCTTGCCCAGCATTTTGACGCCCAACAGATAACCGCCGACGCAGAGGATTGCCGTCACGCAGAGAGAAATCAGAATGCTTTGCGGAGCGCACCAAAATTCCGCGGTCTGATTGACCGCTGCCGTAGCTGTGGCTTCATCCATGCCCAAATCCATATAAATCTTGACATAGCTTGCGCGGAACAGGAACAGGTTCAGGGTGCTGCCCATTGCGTTCATGCACCACATGAGGACGTGAGGAACGGCGGGGCGCACCTTGCTCTGATAGCCACCTTTGAGCATGATCAGTTCATTGACAATAGCCAGAATGTAGAAATACAGAGCGGCATAGGCACTGCCCATGATCAGCATATAGGTACCGTACAGCGCGGCAATGATAAACTGCGTTCCGATTTTCGGGCACTTGCGGATCATCAGCACATAGACGATGCCGTTGACAAGGCCAATCAGCCCCGGCTCAAGGAAATAGAGAAGCTGCATATTTGCCGCAAAGGGCAGCAAGATGAGGTAGCCGATGCCGATCATCAGGCAGGACAATACGATAACAAGGACGAACTCCTTGAGGTTCAGGAATTTTGATTTCATGTTTTTTCTCCTCCTAAGTTTGTTTGAAAGTATAGTTTCCAGCCTGATTTTGCAATTCCCACAGTCGTGAGTAGAGTCCGTCTGTCCCGACAAGCTGGTTATGGGTTCCTTTTTGTGTGACCCTTCCGTTTTCAAGAACAAGGATCTGCTGTGCGCCGCGCACGGTTTTCAGCCGATGTGCGATCATAATGATGGTGCGTTCTTTGGATATTTCATCCAACGCTCTCTGCACCATCGCTTCATTGTCCGCGTCAAGGGATGCGGTAGGCTCGTCCAGAAGCAGGATCGGGACATCTTTCAAAAACGCTCTTGCCAGCGAAATACGCTGCCGCTCGCCCCCGGACAGGGTTGCGCCGCCTTCGCCTACCACCGTATCATAGCCCTCCGGTAAGGCGGAGATGAAGTCGTGGCAGCGTGCTTTTCGGCAGGCGTCGAGCATCTGCTGTTCGGTGATGCACTCATTCCCGAAGCATAGGTTCTCCCGAATCGTACCCCGGAACAGATAGGCGTTCTGCATCACCATAGACACCTGCGAAAGCAGGCTTTCCGGCGCGATGCTGCGAAGCTCTTTTCCGGCAAACCGCACCTGCCCCTGTTGATAGTCCCAGAACCGCGCCATTAGCCGCAGAAGCGTCGATTTACCGCTGCCGGAGGGTCCTACCAGCGCAGTGAGTGCCCCTGCCGGTGTTTCAAAGCTCACGCCATGGATCACGTCGCTATCCGCTGCATAGTGGAAGGAAACGCTGTCAAACGCATAGCTGTCGCCATGGGAGATTTTGTCCTCGCCAGAAGGGTCGGGCATCGTCATCACCTTGTCCAGCCGTTCACCGGAGAGAGCCATGCCCCGCAGCGCTGAAATGCTGCTCACAAGGGTAAGCGCCGGTTCGGTCAGCTTTGTGGCAATCACAAGAAAGCCTGCGAAATCCAATATGGTAAGACTGCCGCCCATCAGCAGATACAGCCCCACTGTCGCCGTCACGGGAACAACGAATTTGACCAACGAAGCGCACAGAGTGGAAAGGCTGCCTGCAACGGCCTCGTCCAGCAGGGATTCCCTGCGCAAATCAGAAAACGCTTTTTTCAGCGCCTCGAAGCCGCTGCCGGTACGGTGGTAGGCTTTGAGATCTTTCATGCCGTGCAGGTATTCGTTGAGCTGCGTTGCAGCTCTTGTCTTGGCCTCCATAACGGAGCGGCTATGTTTTTCCTTGACCTTTGCAATTTGCAGCATCAGGATCGTGCAGATGGGCAGCATTGCAAAAATCGCAACCGCCATGCGCCAGTCAAAGAACAACATACAAACAAAGGAAAGCAGCAACAGAAAGCCTATACCGATGGGATAAGGCAGCCAGAAGCACATGGTGTACTCCACATTGGCAAAATCACTTGCAAAGGAGCTAATCAGTTCCCCTGATTCCTTCGAGGAAAAGAAGCCGAGGTTCTGACGGCGCAGCTTTTGAATATATGTAATACGCTTGTCTGCCGTGTCGTGATAAGCTCGCCCATAGGTATTGTAATAGGAGATCAGTTCCACTGCATATTGCAGGAGGACATAGGTAATCCCTATAATCGCAATTTTAATCAGCAGCGCAATATCCAGCGTATAGGGAGGGTAAAATGCCTGTCCCAAAAGATAGATCGCCATATATGCGAGGATGGCGGGAAGAATGCTGAACGCCTGCGAGAGAAACAACCACAGCGTCGGCGCGATGATCTGCTTTGGATGATGGAAGGTGAACTGTCGAATCATTTTAAGCATGGGAAACCCCTCCCTTCATCTGCCAGCTTTCGGTTTCGTTCTGAATCGCCCAAAGATGTGCATACAGGCCATTTGCTTTCAGCAGCTCGGTATGTGAACCCTGTTCCCTGAGCTGCCCGTTCTCCAACACAAAGATGCAGTCCGCATCCTGAATGGAGTAAAGCCGATGAGCAATCATCAGCACGGTTTTCCCTTTCAAAAGCTCCGCCATGCCTTCCCGCAGTGCAAGCTCGTTTTCCGCGTCGGTAAAAGCCATCGCTTCATCTAACACGACGATGGGCGCGTCTTTTAATATCGCCCTTGCAATGGCGATACGCTGTGCCTCACCGCCCGACAGCTTATGCCCGCCGTCCCCCAGTTTGGTATCATAGCCATTTGGAAGTGAGAGAATGAAATCATGGCATCTTGCCGCCTTTGCCGCCTTCTCCACATCCTCGCGGTGAACCTTGCGGTGCATGGCGATATTGTCATAAACACTCTCCGCAAAGATGTGCGTGTCCTGAAAAACAAAGGCAACGGCATTCATCAAGGCTTCCATTGAATACTCCCGGATGTCATGTCCAGCGATGGTGATTGAGCCGCTCTCCACATCCCAGAACCGGGCGATGAGTTGCCCTGCCGTGGATTTTCCTCCCCCGGATGGTCCTACCAGCGCGGCGAAGCTCCCGGCAGGAATCTCCATTGTCAGGTGGTCTAATGCCATGCGGCGCAGCGGGTCGGCAGCGTTCTGATAGGAAAAGCTCACATCCTGAAACACAATTTCAGCTCCACCCTTTGGGGCAGTCTCCGTTCCCTCGGATATGGGCTGCATATTCAGCACCTCGTCAATCTGATCCATGCGTACTGCCAGGTTCCGCAAATCTGCTCCGAACTCCACAAGTTCCATCAAGGGACTGATGCAGGCGGGACCGACTATCAGGAACATCAACAGCTCCATCATAAGCTCATGGTCGCCGGGATGCAGGTACAGCAATGCGCAGCCGGAAACAAGCAGGAACGCCAGCACGGAGATTGTGATGGTCTTATATGCGCCGAAAATCGGCGTGACACGCTTCAGATAGACCTTCCAATGCTCCCTGTTCTTCTCCACCAGCCCTGTCAGGCGGCGGGCTGCCGCTTCAGGTCTGCCGAAGATTTTTTCTTCCTCCATGCCCGCCACATATTCAGAAAACGCTGCATCCAGCTCGGTGGAGGAACGGTTCAGGTCGCTCCATATCTTCTGACCCTGCTTTCCGCCGAAAGCGGAAAACTGGATGAGAAACGCAAGCACGAGAGCGATAAAGATCGTCAGTGCCAGCGGAATGTTGAGTGAGAACATCAGCACGGCCAAAGCTGCCAGCAACAGCCCCGCGCCGAAAATATTGGAAACATCGTGGGCAATGATATTTTCCATCTTTTCGATATTCTCATTCATCATCTTCTGCGTTGCGCCGGATTGACCGCCTGTGTAAAAGCCGAGGTTTAGCCGTCCCATGTGGTCGAGGAGGCGCATACGCAGGTCATAGAGTGCATTGAATGCGCAGGCATGGCAGGAAAAGCTGCCGATTACAGACAGCACGATGCCCAGCACGATACTTCCTATCGTGACTGCTGCCCACATCCATATCTCGTGGTTCGGAGCAGCCGCACCATCAAGCGATGCCAGCAGAAAAAGCCGGATGATCCGGTAGACCGTATAGAACGGTACGCCGGACAGCAGGACGCTGAGCGCAGAGCAGGTCACGCCGAAGAAATACTTTCCCGGAGGGCAATGCGCCGTTCGGAACACACGAAGAATGACATTTTTCTTTGCTTCTTGCATAGAACTCCTTTCTCAGCGGCGCAACGCTCAAGAGCAGCCACCGCAAGCAAAATGATTGTTGGTTAGACGAGCTTAACCAGTAATCATTATACGCATGGCCGCTGTATTGTCAACGGCTCGGAAAGTGCCTCAGAAATAAGCTGATGTTGTGCGGAATTTGCGGAAATCGTTGAATTACCGGCGGTTTTGTGATATAATCACATCTGCGAGTTGCCTATTGCTAACCGAAATTTGTGCCAAAACAGAAAATAGTGTGCCAAAACAGAAAGAGAGGAGCGGCAAGATGGTTACAATACACAGCATCGAGGAAATGCTGAACTACTATATATCGCTCGGTGGCCTACGAAAGGACGCAGTAAACGGCTTTCGCTATGTGTTTCCGAGGCAGCACTCCAAGGTTCGCTTCTGGGGCGATCTGCACGGCTTTTCCGCAGCGGACGCGGACTTTACCTATCCGAAGGATACAATCATCCGCAGTCAGTTTAGTCAGCGCTATGTAGGAATCGGGCTGAGCGAGCAGGGGACCGTGGAAGCCTACACACAGAGAGATCAGACAATTCACTTCGGCGAGGGCGTCAACTGCTTCGTCTTTGATTCGCCAGTGCCGTTCTTTATGAAAGTTCCCGGAGGGCAGCGGTTACGTTTTCAGGGACTGTATTTTCAGGAGCAGTTTTTCGCGGAGAACAATATCCCTCTCTATGACAGCTTTTGGAGAGATGCAAAGAACACCATACACGGCGCAGACCTTCATGCGCCGGAGTTGGTGTCCATCTACCGCCGCATTGAGCAATGCCGCCTGGCAGGGCTTGCCTTTGATACATGGCTGAAGGGTTTTGGGCTGGAGGCGGCCGGGTATCTGATCGACCTTGTGCAGCAGCTATCCGCACAGCCGCCGGTCTATCTCGACGAGAACGAGATTCGTGCGGTAGAAAAGGCAAAGACTATCCTGCAAGCCAGTCTTAAGCACCCGCCTGCGGTCATTGACCTTTGCAGGAAGGTCGGCGTCAACAAGAACAAGCTGCAAAAAGGCTTCCGGTTGACCGAGGGAAAAAGCGTTGCGGAATATGTCCGCACCCTGCGCATGGAGCGGGCCCTTGATCTGTTGGAGGATGATACCCTTTCTATTCAGGATGTAGCGGAGAAGGTTGGCTATAACGGCATCAGCAACTTTTATGCGGTTTTCCGGCAGACCTTCGGGGATACGCCAGCCGCAATACAAAAGCTGCTGGAAACAAAGTGATCCGTTTCCTGCGCCATATCTATATAACGCAGGAAATGGAAAAATGGGACAGGGCTTTTAAGCGGTATCATCAGATATAAAAAACGGCGTGCAGAGAGTTGACTCTGAGGGAATAGCCCCCCGACTACACCGGTCCGTGGGACATGACGTTGGGGTATCTGCCCTACTATATGCAGGGCATGGATATGGGCGTACTTAAAAACGAAGTTTCCGACGCCGCCGCACAGATGGGCTTCCGTTGTGAGAAGCGCACGGAGCTGCTCTGCTCCGGCTGGCAGAATATCGACATTTTGAGAAAAATCGAGAAATAAGAGCAGAAAAGGCAAACCGGAAACGAGGACAAGACACAGCCATAACGATTTCGGGATAGCTTGGGCAAGCAGGGCAAAGAGGTACCCACTTTACTTTTCGGGCAGTTTCCGCCGCCGCGAAAACTCCCCTCTGCTTGTCAGGGGCAACGCCCCTAAGACCCCTTTGAACGCGCAAGATGCGCGGCTGCGCGTTTCTCCGAAACGCTTGGGAGCGTGACCGTTATTGCCGGTCATGCTCCTTTTTCTTCTCCTCCTCGCGCTCGTTTTTGCCCAGCATACGATCCACGTTCTGCTTGTGGAGCAGCAGCTCGCGCATCTCATCGCGCGAACGCCGGTATTCGGCATACGCCGCCTTTTTTTCGGCAAGCAGCTTGGCATATTCCTCCTGCAAGCTCTTGACGGAGGGCAGCTTCTTCACGCCCAGCTCGTCAAAGGCTTTCTTCGCTGCCTTGTGCAGCAGGATGTCGCCCTCATGCTCCGCAAGATACTTTTTTGAGTAGCCCGCCTTCTGGTATCCGGCGTAAACATCGCGGGTCTTGGCGTAGTTGATGATATGGGTTTTCAGCACGGCGATCTCCGCCATGCGTCCCTCCGCCGACTTGATCTGCGCCGAGAGCGCATGATACCGCTCTGTCGCGGCCGCAGCTCTGGCCTCCAGCTTCTCATAATCCAGCAAGCCATGCTCCCGGAGATAATTGTAGGTCTGCGCCATCTGCTTGACGTTGAACACCTTCGCCCAGCGCTCGTAGCCCACGCCCTTTCCCGCTTGCAGCTTCGCCTCGATGTCGATGAGCAGCGCGGCCTTTTTCCGTGTGGCCTGCGCTCTCTTTCTGCGTGGCGTATGTTCCTTTTCCCCGGCGAGAACGGCGCGCAGCGCGTCCTCCGTGTAGCCCTCGATGGAGGACAGACGGATAAAGCCCTTGCGGTCCGGGTGTCGCAGGGACAGCGTATTGCCGCGCCGCCTGACCTCGCAGCCTGCCTTCGCCAGCAGCTTCAAAAGTGCGTCGAAGCCGTCGGGCTTCTGCAAAAGCGCCGCGTCGATAAGGCCGCAGAGCAGCTCCCGGTGGGTGGGCTTCGCGTTGTCACCCAGCCACTTGCCGTAGTGATTTTTCCCGCACTTGGGTGCTGCGATGACGGACAGCCGGTGTTCGGTGCAGATGGCGTCGCTGAGCCGTGCGACCGCCCTGCCGGAGCCGAGAAAATCGCGGAACTTGTGCTTGCAGTCCAGCGTGGTGGAGTTCCAGATGATGTGATTGTGAATGTGCTTTTTGTCGGTGTGCGTGGCAACGAAAAAGGCGTGTCTGCCTTTCAGAAACCGCTCGGCAAACTCATAGCCCACGCGGTTTGCGTCCTCAGGCGTGATCTCACCAGGCTTAAAGGACTGGCGCACCTGATAGGCGATCACGTCGTGCCGCTGCTCCCGCCCGGTGATGGTCTGGTACTGGCGCTTGGAGTAAAGAAACTCCGCATCAGCGGTTTTGGGGTCGCACTGATAGGCGGAGATCAGCTCGCCGCCCTGTGTCTTGTCTGGATTCTTGGAGTAGTCGATGCGGTCTGTCAGACAGTCGGCAATCGTCTTGCCGTGACTGACGTGCATGGAAATGATGCGTGTGGTCGCCATGGGGCGCGGCCTCCTTTCGGTGGGATGGATTTGCAACTTTTTTCTGAACAATGCGCCGCTCCGATTGTAAAAGCGCCTAACAGGTGTTATACTATGCAAAAGGAGCGTGGAGTGTATGAGCTTTGCAGACGCTATTATCAAGCTGCGCAGCGAGCGCAGGATTTCGCAAAAAGAGCTTGCGGAGGATTTGAATGTGAGCTGCGCAACGGTAAACCGTTGGGAGAATGGGAGAACCGTTCCGAACAAGATGACGATGTTTGTGATACGGGAATACTGCAAACGCCATGGGGTAGCATTTGCCTATGATGAGGAACAGAAACGGGGTGACGCGGGATGAATCTCGGCAGAGAAACCGAAACGCTTGAATTTAAGAAGTCCACCGGAGAGCTGAAGGAAGGGATCATTTCCATCGGCGCAATTCTCAACAAGCATCAGAAGGGCGAGCTGTATTTCGGGGTCAGGCCGGACGGTACGCCCATCGGACAGGAAATCTCCGAAAAAACGCTGCGGGACATCAGTCAGGCAATCTCCAATCATATCGAGCCGCAGATTTTTCCTGAGATACAGACCGTGCGCATCGACGGGAAAGAGTGCATCCTTGTCCGCTTTGAGGGTTACAATACGCCATACTTTGCGTATGATGTTGCCCGCATCCGCGTTGCGGACGAGGACAAGGTGCTGTCGCAGCAGGAGCTTGTGGCTTACCTGAGAAAGCAGGACGGCGCAGAGGACGCATGGGAACGGCGCGTGTCAAACTTTCTTGTGGAGCAGGTAGACGGAAAGCTGGTCGAGCGGTATATTGAGCGCGGGCATGAGGCAAAGCGCATTGAATTTGAATATGCGGATAAGACCTCTGCGCTGAATAAGCTGCTGCTGACCGAGGGAGAGCATCTGCTGAACGCGGGCATGGTGCTGTTCTGCGAGAGTATGTACGCAGAGCTGCAAATGGCGATCTTCGCGGGAACGGAGCGGCTGACGTTTCTGGACATCCAGCGTCATCGCGGAACGGTGTTTGAGCTGGTGGCGCTTGCCGAAAAATACATCATGAGCAATATCCACTGGCGCGTTCATTTTGACGGTTCCTTGCAGCGCAAGGAGATTCCCGAAATCCCTGCCGATGCCATCCGCGAGGCGCTGATTAACTCCTTCTGTCATAAGGACTACGGCGCTTGTCAGAGCAACGAGGTCGCCATCTACAAAGACCGTGTTGAGATATATAATCCGGGCAGCTTCCCGGAGGGCTACAGGCCGGAGGACTTCATCAGCGGCGATGAGCGCCCCGTGCGCAGAAATCCGCTGATTACTTCCATCCTCTACTACTCAAAGGATGTGGAGAGCTTCGGCACAGGCTTGAAGCGGATTGCCGACGCCTGCAACGAAGCAAATTGCCGGTTTGCGTTTAAGATTATGAAGTCAGGGTTCGTTGTTGTGTTCTTCCGCAGTGAAAGTCACAACGCACAAGATAACGCACAAGTCGGCGCACAAGATGCCGCACAAGTCGGTATCAGAGATAAGATTTTGGCCTGCTGCCAAGAGCCGCGTTCCAGAACCGAGATCGCCGCATACTGCGGATATAAAAGCGTCCGCAGCCTTATGCAATCCCATTTGAAGCCCCTGCTGGAAAGCGGGCAGCTTCGCATGACCATTCCCGACAAGCCCAACAGCCGCAATCAAAAATATGTTGCGGTCAAACCGGAGGACTGATATGTTCACCTATATTTCCATTGAAGAATTTGCGGACGGCGTAGTAAAAAACAACAGGGACGCCAACCGCAGGGAGCTGATCGCAGCGCTGCGGGAATCCCTCGCCGCCAAGAAAAACGGCGCAAGGTGCATGATCTGCGGCGCGCCCATCTGGGCGGCCGGCAGCGCCATCACGGGGACGAATATGTGCTTCACCTGCACCACCGGCGAGGCCGACGACAGCGAGGATTACGAGATCGAATAAACAATACAAGCGCGGAGCATATCGCTCCGCGCTTGCTGTGTAATATGGTGTTTCTGAAATTGCACAAAAATATAGCTTTTCGAAATGTTTTGCGCGTTTCTAAAAATGTATCACCCGTAAATCCTGTCCTGAATCGCGTAGCGCAGGACGTGGAGCTTTGCTAACAGCCACGTCGCCAGCATGGGCAGTCCGTAGGGGCTTATGAGGAACGCGATCACCAGCAGCCCCGCGCCGTAGCTGACGGAATCCACGAAGATGATGAACAGACCGAAGAAGCCGAGAATGGCGGCGGGGATGCAGAGGATGCCGCTGGACAGGCTGACGACGAACACGAAAAACCATGTGACGACAGCAAGCACCGCAAGGATGGGCGCAAAAAGGATTTTCAAAAGGAAACGCATATCAATATCCCTCCAGTTTTGTTTGTTTCTGCTTTCAGCATACAGGAAGCTGCCTTGCCCTGCAAGGATGCCGGACCACAAAAAAGCAGGGGCGGCTTACCTCGCAGCAAGCCGCCCCGCATGGGATAAATACCCCTTTATTTGATGGCGGCAAGCCGGGAAAGGATACCGCTTGCCGCCTGCCAAATCCGCTCCTGATTTTGGAGTATATCCTCCATGTCCGCGGCGTAAACGCGCCCTGTTTCATGCACCCGCCGCGCAAGCTGATTGAGATTGTTGGAGGAATACCGCAGCAGCGACACCATCTCCCGCAGCTCCGGCAGGTCGAGCTTCACCACATAGCCGTCAATGGCCATTTTCCGAAGATATGCGCCCATGTTCGTTGTGCCGAGCTGCGCCATCTTCGCCTCGATCATCGCCCGTTCCTCCGGCGTCACACGGACTTTGAGCTGGATGTCCCGTTTCCGCTTCGCCATGTCACAGCTCCAAATCCTTCTTCTTTGCGGCAGGCTGCTTCTGCTCCGCCGAAGCCTGTTGCAGCTTGGAGCGGACGGAGGGACGCCGGAGGTTCTGGCTGCGGTCCTCGTCCTTGCCGATCAGGGCAAACACGCCCCTGCGGTCTTTGAGGGTCGCGAGGGCAAGGGTGGAAAAGGGCAGCAGTTTTTGCAGCGCCGCCGTGTCCTTTGTTCCGGCGCGTTCCATGAAGTCACGGGACACCTCTGCCATGAAATGCGTTCCGCCGGGGCTGTTGGGCTGCACAGGCTCTTGCAGCTTGCCCAGCAGCCGCGCCGCCTCCGCTTTGATCTCGTCGGCTGTGAGGGGCTGCTCACGCCGCGCCCCCGTGAGAAACAAATCCGTCAGGCCGGGGTGGGAGCAGACCACAAACTGCACCGAGCGGTCGCTATCCATGCCGTCTTTGTTTTCATAGACGGGGATGGTATTCGCCCAGCGCTTGTTGTCCCGCGAAATGCGTCCATCGTAATCAAAATGGCGGACGGTGGCCGCGAGGACGTAGAGCATCCGCTCCTGTCCGAACTGCTCCGCCACCTGTCCCACCGCCGCCCCAGCGTCCAGCCGGTTGTCCCGGTAGTGCTCTCGGATGGCGGCTTCAATGGCCTCCTTGCAGCTTACGTTGGCGCGGAAGGACGCGCGGTAGACGTCCAGCTCCCCATTCTCCCGCGCGTGGTCGGCGGGGTAGGGATAGACCGGCAGATCCCGGAGCTTTTTTGCTTCGTCTCTTGCTGTGTCCTCGATGCTGTCGCGGATCGTATCCATGTAGCCGGTTTCCAGATCGGAGAACTTGTCGTAGAGGATCGCCATGGGCGAGGGGGACAGCAGCAGCGCCCGCGTTTCCGCCTCGCTGAGCGTCAGCTCCTCCATACTCATCAAAATATCCTCCCGCACGGTGTATTCATAGCTGTGATGGAGGATTTCCTCCGGGGGCTGGCCTTTCAGCCAGTCCCGGTATTTGTCCTGCTCCCGCGAGAGCTTGTCGTATAACGATTGCTGTAATGCCTCGTTCATATTCATCGTGCCTCCTGTTCGTGAGATTTTTTCTTTTCCCCAGCGCCGTGGACGCTGGGCGCTTTCAGCTTGCCGAGGACAGAGGGGCGTTTTGCCACCACATTCTCCGCCGCCTGTTCCATGGGCGTCCGGTCGTCGATGTTCAGTTCTGCGTTCAGCTCCGCCAGCCGCGCGGATTTTTCTTTCAGCTCCGCTTCCTGCGGGAAGGGCTTGCCCAGCTCCGCCTTGGCCGTCGCAAGCTGCGCCTGCACGTTTTCAAGCCTGCCCTGCACCGTTTTGTACCGCTCCGGCATCTGGGCGAGGGCGTTGTCGATGCGGACGAGGTTGCCCCTTGCGTCCTTGCCCAGCTCTACCCGGTGGCTCATCCTGCCCTTGAGGGTGAGGATGAAGTCCTTGCCGAAGTTTTCCACGGTCAGCGACATAGAAAAGCCCCGGTAAGTGCCGATGGGAACACTTTCGAGGCCCTTTGCGTCCTTGAACGCTTCCAGAATGGCAGCACCGGCATTGTCCTTATCGGTGAGGAAGTCGCCCTTGACCTCCATGCCTGCAAAGCCGTCCTTGGGGTGGGGATGCTGTTCCAGCGTTTTCATATCCGCCTCAAAGCCGGAGAGGAAGCCTTTGTTTTCCTCAATCTGCGCCGGGAAATGCCGCAGGATGTTGTCCTCCAAGCGGTACTGCTGGCTCTGGTGGTTGGCCTTCATCAGCCGCAGCCGCGCCACGTCCACATCGAGGTCCATCTTTTCACGGATGCGCTCGTCTCCGGCGCACAGCGCCTTGATCTCGGCATAGGAGAGCGCCGCCTCGTCAATATCCTCACAGCTTCTCACCGGGGATTTTGAGGTCATGATCTGGGAGATGAACTTCTGCTTGTTTTCCACCGTCTGCCAGAGGTAGGCGTCGAATGTGGATTCCGTGACATAGCGGTAGATGTGTACCTCCTTGTTGCGGTTGCCCTGCCGGATGATGCGCCCGCTGCGCTGCTCCAGATCGCCCGGCCGCCACGGGCAGTCGAGGTCGTGGAGCGCCACGAGCCGGTCCTGCACGTTCATGCCCGCGCCCATTTTGAAGGTGCTGCCCATGAGCACACGCACCTGACCGGTGCGCACCTTTGCAAACAGCTCTTTCTTTCGGACTTCCGTATTCGCCTCATGGATGAATGCGATCTGCTCGCGGGGGATTCCTCTGGCGACGAGCTTTTCCCGGATGTCGTCGTAGATGGTAAAGGGCGGCTTCTCCGGCCCGGTTTCCGCGTCAATGGCAGCCTCCAGCGCGTGAAGTTCCGGGCTGTCCGTGCCTTTCGCGGCGATCCTGCCGCTCTGAGCCGCCTTGCCCTTGGGAGTGGACAGGTCGCAGAACACGAGCTGCGTCAGCTTCTCCGCCTGTCCGTCCTGCCAGATGCGGTGGATATTGTCCACGCACAGATTGACCTTGCTGTTCGGGTCGTCCGGCAGGTCGGGGTTTATGACCCGCTGGTCAAGCCCCAGCTTGCGCCCATCCGAGGTGATCTTGAGCATATTGTCGGTGCTTGCGTCCACGCTCCCCGCGTGAACTTTTGCGGCGCGCTCGGACAGCTCCTGCACCATCTGCTTCTGTATCTCCGTGGGCTGCGCCACCTCGTTGTGGTAGACAGGCGTAGGCGTGGGAAGATTTAGCTGGTCGGAGGTCTTGATGTCCGCCGCCTCCCGAAACAGGTTCATCAGCTCCGGCAGGTTAAAGAACTTGGCAAACCGCGTCCGCGCCCGGTAGCCCGTACCTTCCGGCGCAAGCTCGATGGCGGTGGTGGTTTCCCCAAAGGCGGAGGCCCAGCAATCGAAGTGGGTCAGGCTGTTGCGCTTGAGCATATCGTGCTGCAAATACCGCATCATGGTATACAACTCCGTCATGGAATTTGAGATGGGCGTACCCGTGGCAAAGGTGACGCCCTTGCCACGGGTGATTTCGTCGATGTACCGGCATTTTAAGAGCATATCCGAGGACTTCTGGGCGTCGGTGGTGGAAAGCCCCGCCACATTTCGCATTTTTGTGTAAAGGAACAGGTTTTTGAAGCTGTGCGCTTCGTCCACATACAGCCGGTCTACGCCCAGCTGCTCAAAGGTCACAACGTCGTCCTTGCGGGCGGCGTCATGGAGCTTTTGCAGCTTGGTTCCCAGATTTTTCTTGGTGCGCTCCAGCTCCTTGATGGTAAAGCGCTCGGCGCGGCTGGCCTTGAGTTCTGCAATGCCGTCCTCGATCTCCCATATCTGCTCCTGCAAGAGCCGTTCCTGCCGCTCTCTGGATACGGGGATGCGCTCAAACTGGCTGTGGCCGATGATAACGGCGTCATAGTCGCCGGTGGCGATGCGGGCGCAGAACTTCTTGCGGTTGCGTGTCTCAAAGTCCTTTTTGGTAGCCACAAGGATATTGGCGGAGGGGTAGAGCCGCAGGAACTCCGACGCCCACTGCTCCGTCAGGTGGTTTGGCACCGCAAAGAGGGATTTCTGGCACAGGCCGAGGCGCTTTCCCTCCATGGCTGCGGCGATCATCTCAAAGGTCTTGCCCGCGCCCACCTCATGGGCAAGGAGCGTATTGCCGCCGTAGAGGTTGTGGGCGATGGCGTTTCGCTGATGCTCCCGCAGCGTTATCTCAGGATTCATGCCCGGAAAGATCAGGTGCCTGCCGTCATATTCCCGGGGACGGGTGGAATTGAAGCGCTCGTTGTAGAGCTGCACCAGCTCCCGCCGCCTGTCGGGGTCCTTCCATATCCAGTCCCGGAACGCATCCTTTATGGCCTGCTGCTTCTGCTGGGCGAGGGTGGTTTCCTTGCTGTTGAGGACGCGCTTTTCCTTGCCGTCCGCGTCCCTTACGGTGTCGTAGATGCGCACGTCCCGCAGGTTCAGCGTATCTTCAAGGATTTTGTAGGCGTTGGCGCAGTCGGTGCCGTAGGTCATACGGGCGTTGATGTCGTTGTAGGGGATGCTGTTCTTGCCGGAGATGTTCCACTCCGCCGTGAACTCCGAGTAGTTGACCTCCAAGGAGCGGCGGGCATACAGAGGCGGCTCCAGCAGCTCGAACATGAACTGCTGAATGTACTTTTTGTCGATCCACGTTGCGCCGAGACGCACCTCGATCTCCGAAGCGTCAAGGTCTTTCGGCTGTGCGGCGCGTAATGCCTCCACATTGGGCAGATAACCGGGGCTGTCAACGGCGGCGTTCTCCGCCTCCCGCAGCTTCTGCCGGACGTTGCCGGAGAGGTATTCGTCCGCCGTCTGCCAGTCGCCATAAACAGGGTCGAGGAAGATGACGCCATTCAGCTCGTCGATGATGTCGTCCTCGCTTTTGCCGGTGAGCTGGGACATATACGCCATATCCACGCGGGCTTTTTCCCCAATGGACAGGGCGAGGGCTTCTGCGGCGGTGTCCACGCTGGTAACGGACTGCCGCTGCCGGATGGTGCGCTTGGTGAACATATCCGCCTTGCCCTTGAGCTTGGTCTTGTCCTCATCGTCCAGCATTTCAAGGGAGCAGAGCAGGTAGTAGGAGCTGTCGTCTGCAAAGGCGAGGGCGTTGCCCCGGCTGTTGATGAGGCCGTATTTCTCGGTGAAGCGGTCATAGAGGCGGTTGAGCTTCTGCTGCTCGGCGCGTATGGAAATGTCGTCGGATTCCCACATCTGGAGGTCGATGAGCCGGTGAACGCAGTCCCGCAGCTCTGCCATACCCTTGACGCGCTCCTTTGCGGTGGCGTTCAGGTTGGGCTTGACCATGACGGAGTTCTCACGGTAGTACACCTCGCCATCCACCACGGCATAGCTGTAATTCTTCACGTTGGGGTCTGCGGGAATGGCGTCCTGTATGGTTTCGTTCTCACCGAGGTCAGGCAACTCTGCGGCTTCGTACTTGCCGCCGATATTCTGAATGGCGTATCTGAGCTGCGTGGCAAGGTCCAAATCCTCATACGGTTCCACAGTAAAGTCCTGCCTGCCGTACTGCGTGCTTTCCGAGGTCTGCCTGCCTAATACCATTTCTGGGTTGTCGATGAAATACTGATTGATGGAAAATCCGTCCTCATTTTCACCGAGATGCACCCAGTCAGGTTCAATGTCGATGGGTCTGTCACGCTTTTGCAGGAAGATGATGTCGGACACCACCTCCGTACCGGCGTTGGCCTTGAACGCATTGTTGGGCAGGCGGATCGCGCCCAGCAGCTCCGCCCGCTGCGCGATGTACTTACGGACTTCGGGAGATTGTTTGTCCATCGTATAGCGGGAGGTCACAAAGGCGATCACGCCGCCGGGTCGAACTTGGTCGAGCGTCTTGGCAAAAAAGTAGTCGTGAATGGAAAAACCGAGCTTGTTGTAAGCCCGGTCGTTGACCTGGTACTGTCCAAAGGGCACGTTGCCGATGGCAAGGTCGAAGAAATCCCGTCTGTCGGTGGTTTCAAAGCCTGCCACGGTAATGTCTGCCTTGGGATAGAGCTGCTTTGCGATGCGTCCCGTGATGGAATCCAGCTCCACGCCGTAGAGCCTGCTGCTTTTCATGCTCTCCGGCAGCATACCGAAAAAGTTCCCGACGCCCATGGCAGGCTCCAAGATGTTGCCGGTCTGGAAGCCCATGTTGCCCACCGCCTCATAGATTGCCTTGATAACCGTGGGGCTGGTGTAGTGGGCGTTGAGGGTGGAGGCGCGGGCGGCGGCGTATTCCTCCGGGGAAAGTGTGGCGTACAGCTCTGCAAATTCGTCTTTCCAGTTATCCTTGCTTTCATCAAAAGCATCCGCAAGTCCGCCCCAGCCGACATAGCGGGATAGGATTTCCTGCTGCTCCGGCGTGGCCTGTGCGCCCTCAAACTCCAGCTCTTTCAGAAGATTGATTGCCGCCATATTCGCCCGGAACTTGGCCTTAGCGCCGCCTTTGCCGAGATCATCGTCCATGATGCGGAAGTTTTCCGCAGGCGGCTTTTGCGGCACAGGCGGCTCCGGCTCGGTGGTGCGGATAGTCTGGATTTCAATGTCATAGGGAAGCTGGCTTTTCTCGCCGGGGTAGAACGCTACGGTTTCCGTGGCAAACTGCGGCGGCTCCGGTTCAGTCGCCTCCGATGCTGGCTGTTCAGGAAGAGAAATATCTGGTTCAGGCTGTGCCTGTGTCCGGCTCTGCGCCTGCGCTTCCTCCAGAAAAACGGCGCGTAGCACGGGAGCGGCGTCCGGCCACAACAATCCGAGGGCGTGTACGCCCTTTTCCCCATGCACCTGCGCCTGAAAGCCGCTTCTTGAGGTGATGAAATCTGCCTCGGTGCCGTCCTCCAGCGTCATGGTGTCCGCGTCCGACGCGGCGAAAACGTTGGAAAGATACGCGCCGATGGCGGCATTGCCCTCGCCCTGCCGGAACAGCTCCCGCACCTCGTCCCGGATGTCAGGCGTGAGGATGCCGTTCATCAGGAGGTCGCGGAGGTCGTCGTTTCTGTTCCGTTCGGGAAGATAATCTGTTATGGCGGCGTTTCTCTCATCCCGGCGCAGCAGCCGTTCAAAATTCTCGCGGCTTTCGGCGCGGAATACGGGATAGCGGAGCGCAGGGTCACGAAGCTGCACATTGAGCGCGCCGACCTCCGTGATCTCAAAGGGGGTGTTGTCCAGATAGACGGTATCGCCCACGGCATACGGCGCACGGAAAATCATGTTTTCCTGTTCGTTTTCGGCAGTGATCTCCTTGACAGGTTGCGTCTGCTCCGCAGCGAAGAAATAGCCGGTGTCGAGGTAACGCTCAAAAACGGTGCGGTCTACGCTGACCGTTTCCTGCTCCGGGACGCTTGGCAGAGTGTACCAAACATTATCTTCGTCTACACGCTCGACCACCATCAGAGTATCCCACTGTTCGGCTGCGGTGGAAGAAAAGCCGTCGCCCACGCGATAGGCATTCCCCAGCGGCGTTGTGAAAACCGGCGCATCCGGCTCCATACCGCGGCTGCGCTGAATACTGGAGAGGTAGTCAATGGCGTTAGATTGCTCCGCGAAGCGAAGCACCTGCCCGCCCTCCTCATAGAAGCGGTCAAGGGCCGAGTCCCAGATGCCGGTAATGCCGCCCTCGTTGGGGTGCAGACGGATGGAAAAACGGTCCGGTGAGTCCATGTGCGCCGCCTGCGCTTCCTGCGCCGTGATCTGCTCCACATCCGCCATGACCTGCCGGACGAAGGGGCTGTTGCGATTAGCTTCCGCATCCACAACCTGCCCATTTACAATACCTCTTTCAGCAAGCGCTTCCCGGATGGCGATGGGGTCAATATTGTCAAAGTTGTCCTGTTCCTGCTCGGTGTAGAAGTTATCGGATTGAATGAGTTGGGCGATACGCCGCTGCACCTTCGCCCAAGACAAAACAACCGGCTCGGAATTGCCCACGGAGATTTGCAGCGGCTTGGAGCTGTCGCCTACGCCGTATTCCGCTGCCAGCCATGCGGCGGTATCCCTGTCGCGGGCATGAGCCTTCATATAGCGGACAACTGCGTGTTTGCTCTCAATCCTGCCGTTCCACTGCTGCAAGGCCGCGTCGATGTCCTCCTGCGTCACCTTATAGGGCGAGGGCGTGACCGTGGTTGCCAGCGTTGGGTAAAGCTCGTCCAAAAGCTCCTGATGCAGCCGGTTATGGAATGCGGGCATATCGAAATAGAGGCGCGTGAGCTGCAAATCCTCAGACGCCATGACGATGCGCCGGATGGCCGCCGCACCCTCCAGATAGGCGTTCTCCCGGTCAGAGTTGCGGCAGGCGTTGAGGAAAGCGTCGTCCGCGACAAGCGCGTTGCCCACGGTCAGCTTATACCCCTCAAACAGCTCTGCCACGGTGGGCTGTGGCTGCTCTGCGGCAGGATCGCGGAATACCCTCGTGCCGTCCGCGCCGAACTCGGCTTCGTATGCGTCAATGGCGGCTTCTGCTTCATGGTCAACGGAGCGCATGGTATAGACGCGGCGTTCCGTGCCGGTTTTCTGTGCTTCGGCAATCGTCACATCATACTTATCGCGCAATTTCTCCACATACATTTCTAAATTGTGCGACGGTACACCGCACATCTCCACACGGCCAGCACCGGGGATCGCTCTTGTGGTAAGGTTGAGATCAAGCAGCTCCGCCGCCTGTTTTGCGTCCTCCCCGTACATCTCGAAGAAATCGCCCACCTGAAACAGCACGATGTCGTCCGGGTGGGCTTCCTTGATGGAATTGTAGTCAATCTGTGCCTGTGTTGGCAGTTCACGCTCTGCTTCCTTTTCCCGCTGAAGCTGGGCGCAGCGCTCCTTTTCCCTTGGAGAGAGGAAGCGGTCCTTCTGAATGAGGCTGTCAATCCTTGCGGCTACCTTCGTCCAGCTCAGCTCCACATTGGCACAGCCTGCTTTTTTCAGGACAATGCCGCGGCTGTTGTGGCTTTCATCACTATGGGATGCACCGGAAACGGCATGGGAGCGCCCGCCTATGCCGTACTCATCTTTGAGGAAAGCTGCCTTTTCCTTGCCGGTATGGTCGGCGGTGAAGTATTCGTAGATCCTGCCCTTGCCGCCCTCGACACCGCTGCCGCGGTCTATGGCGTGGTCGATCTCATCCTCGGTGATGAAGCGTGCCAGCTCCGGCACTGCGGTCATTTCGGAGGAATACTCCCTGCGGGGCAAAGGCAGCTCCCGCAGGCTCTGCCAAATCTGATCGAGCTTGTGATAGTGGAATCGCAGCAGGCTTCTGTCCTGCTCATGTGCGGCGTAAAACTGTGCGAACTCGCCGGAGAGCGTTTCACGGAAATCTGTGTTTGTCAGTTGCTCCGCCAGCCGCGCCGTTTCATCGGGGAATCCGCCGCCCCGCAGCGTATCCATGCAGGAGAGATAGCCCTGTTCCCGCGCCTCGTCGCTCAGGTCGTGTTTCAGATACCAGAGGGCTTGTGCAAGCTGCATCCGCTCATGCTGCCCTGCCTCGGCAAGCTCCACGTTGGAGGCATACGCGCCGCTGTCCATAAGCTGGGAAATACGCGCGGCGGCATCCTGCCATGCGATCACCTGCGCGCTGCGCACATACTCCGCGCTCCTGCCGGGGGCGATGTGGATGCCGTCTACGGCGTACCATGCGGAAAGCTCGCCCTCCGGCGTCTTAAAGCCGTTGCCGCCGTGAAAGGTGCTTTGCAGCAGCGCGGCAATGTCCTCCGTGGACTTCTGCTTCTGGAACGCGGCGGCAATGACCATGCGGGTATTGTCCTCGTTACCGCCCAGCCGCAGCACATGGTCAAGCTGCTCCTGAGAAACGGAAAAAGCGAAGGGCGTCTGCGCAACGCTCTCCGCTTCTTCTATGGCTGTAATCTGTTCCGCTTCGGTGGGGAAAAAGGATAGCTGACCGCCCCGTGCGGGGTGCTCGCTTATGCGTAGATCAGCTCCGCGAGAATCACTTCCTCCGCCTGCGCCTTGCAGGCGTTCATCAGGCCCACCCATTTCATTGGGTCGCGGGCTTTCAGAGCTTCCGTCGCTCCGGCCTCCGATGCCAGCTCCGGCATCATCTGCTCTAAGCGGCTCTGCGCCGCCTGCTCGATCTCCAGCAGGTGCGGGAACAGGGCTTCCTCCAAGATCATCTGGTTCCAGAGGATGGGCCGATGCTCCTTCAGGTACTTCTGGCGCATCCGCCCGTACTTGCCGAGGGGCTGCTCCGGCACCTCGATCTTCAGGTCGGGGATCATGTAATCTCCGTTCATCGTGTAAGTCAGGTTGTTCTCCATGCTCTGCCGTCCTTTCCGCGCTGTGTTCGCGCTCATAATTTCGTATGGTAACTTCGATCTGCCGCAAAACCTGTTCGTTAATCTCGCTGACCGCCGTGCCAAGGGCTGCCACCGTGCGAGGGGTGTTGAAATCAAAGATGCTGAAAAAATCCTCGTGTTCAAAGTGATCCTCCGGCTGCATCCCGCAGCGGGACATGAGGGAGTAGGTGATGCTGACCGCCGCGGCGTTTTTGAACGCCACCTCGATGTTGTAATCATCATACTCCTCCAGATAGGAATCCGCAACGATGCCGAGGATGTCGCGGGAATGGTCGCGCCAGTATTCCGCAGCAAGCTGAGAAGCGACGCTCTCGAACTGCTCCGCAAGGCCGTTTTTGCCGGAAACGCTGTAATTACGCTCCAGCATGGCGCTCACGCTGTCGGTATGCGCGTCTTTCAGCTCCCACAAGTTGACGCGGCGGGCGTTTTCCTTGCCGCCGGTATCGGAAACGTCAAAGACGTATTTGAGCCTTGGCTTGTAGCCGGTAGCGTCAATGAGGGCGATGCCCGTGCTGCCGCGCCGGACATAGCGCCCCATTTTCTCGTTCCAGAAGTCGTACTCCGCGCAGGCGGTGGCCTCCGGGCGCTGCATATAGATCATGAGCTGCTCGTTGTAGGGGTACTTATACAGCCTTGCGGCGGTGGTCAGGAACGCCGTCCACGCCAGATGGCTGCCGGTGATCTGCCGCGCGGTGCGCTCCGCTTGCTCCGCGTAGGCTTGCAGTTTGTTTGGCATAAGCAAAATCCTCCTCTCATGGTTTTCTGGTGAAGCCGTTTCTTTTCGCCGCCTCGCTCGCCGCCTGTTTCCGCTTCTCACTGTACGGCGCGGTCAGGCGGAAGGACAAGCGCCCCTTGCGGATGCTGAACTCCATGCCGCCTGTGTCGGGGTCTGCGTCCAGTTGGCGGCACTCTGCGGGGTGCTGCGCGGCATAGGCGGCAAGGCGGTTCTTGAGGTCAGTATTGTGGGTGCGGATATGGATAAGGGGTTCTTTTTCGTCAAAGGTAATCTCCGTGATTTTCTGCGCTTTTGTCAGTCCTGTTCTCATAAATGGCCTTTCTGCGCCTCCTGCGCGAAGCAGGCGCGATTTTGGGGTATTTTCTCCGGCTCATGACTTGGGAAAAACGGCGATTTTCAAACAGAAACGCGCCGGATGATACATTCCTCATCCGGCGCGCTCCCAGCGGTGAATCTGCGATTTTTCCGGCTCTTGACCGTAAAACAGTCAGCTTTGCTCAGAGGTCAAAATCCGGCGTCAGGTCAAGGGCGGCGTACTCCGCGTCGGTAATGCCGCGCAGCTTTGCGAGGGCGCTGTCCGTCAGCTCCCGCAGCTCAGCCTCCTCCGCGTCCAGATACCCCCGCATTTCTGTGAGGTCCGCGATCAGGCCCTCGCGGGTGCCTGCCGCGTTATAGATGCTCATAAGGCTGACTTCATCGTGGGTGAAATGCTTGTCGTTCATATCAAAGCTCTCTTTCCGCGCTCCGTTTGGGCGCTGTTTTGTTTTTCGTCTGCTCCGGCGTCTTTTCCCTGAGCTTTTCCAGAACGGAGGGCTTCTTCTGCTCGCGGTGGGAGGCCGCAGCCAGCTCCGTCAGGGAAATGGAAAAGCCCGCCTTGACCTGCGCCTCCAAATCGGCCACGGTGGACTGCTTGGGGCCGTTGTTGATGATGCCGTCGATCATGCCGTAGTCGTCCTCCATGGCCATCTCCGCATTTTTGAGGTAGTTCTCCGGCTTGAGGAAATTGGGAAGCTCCCGGAAGCCGATGCTGTCAACGTAATGACAGGATACTACGCCGTTTTGCTTCAAGGCAACGATGTCGCTGACCGACAGGCTGTGTCCCTTAAAATCCGCAGGATGATCCACATTGAATCGCTGATAAATCATATCCAGATTGGTTTTGTTGTCCCCATAGTCGGCAAGCCCGCCGGTGTAGATCGCGTCGTAGCCGCCGCGCTCCGGCGTGACGCCCTTGCTCTGCAAGTAGTCATAGTTCATGAAGCGGTAAGCGTCCAATTCACCGCCGCGCCGAATCTGATAGATGAGGAAAGCGTCCTGCGGGTTTTCCAGAAACAGCTTTTCCGTGTCTGCCTGTTCGCTCAGCGTCACAACGCCGCGCACCGCGTCCCATTCCTCGCGCTCCACGCCGAACACGCCGGTGTGGGAGGAAATGTCCTCTGCGTCCAGCGCCATGGCCTCGGTGTTGTCGCCGTAGAGCAGGAACACGGGAACGTCCTGCATGAACAGCTCCATGGCGCGCTCCTTTGTCAGCGGCAGCATAGTATTGCCGTCCGTGTAGCCGTACTGATACATTTCTTGAAAGCCGATGGCTGTATCCGGCATGGGATAGCCCTGCTCCAGCTCCGGAGGGGGCGGCAGCTCATCCTCAACATTCGGCGTTTCCGTTTCGACCTCCGGCTGCGGTTTCTCCTTTGCCCGCCATTCCTGACGGAACAGGCCGTTGAAGCGTTCCAGCAGCCCATGGGAGCCGTCGTCGATGCCGATCTCGTCTGCCAGCTTGACGAAATCCTCCAGCTCCTTCCGCAGCTCTGCGTCCTCACCGGCAAGCAGCCGATCCGCCACCGCCTCCGCCGTGGGACTGTCCGAGCTGTCGGGAACGTTCAGACCCCGGCGCAGGAACGCCGCGTAGTCGGCGGCAAAGGCCAGCGCGTCGGCGCGGGAGGGCGGGATGGTGACAAGCTCATATTCCGTGTCCTTGGGAAGCTCGATGCCGCGCTCCTTGCAAACCTCCGCGAAGTGCTTCTCCACATCCGTGATGATGCCGTTTGCGGTCTTGCTGATGGTGTCCAGACTGGCACGGAACTCCGGCAGCTCGGCGTTTTTCGACCATGTTGCCACATAGCCGAAGCTGTTCGCGCCGGTTTCGATGCCAAAGTAGGCGCAGACCATGAATGAGATGCTTTCGGCCTCCACTTCTTCTGTATTGCGGCTCTTATGCCTGCGCTCCGCTGCCTGCTGCAAGCCGTAATTGTGGAGCTTGGCGTGGGCGATCTCATGGACGGCGGCGGATACCGTCTGCACCTCGCTCATGCCCTCCCGCAGCGTGATGCTCTGGGATTTGGGACTGAAATAGCCGTCCATATCCGCAGACAGCGGCTTGAACTCCACCGGCACGGGAGAGGAGCGGCGCAGCGCCTCCATGAACGCCTCATAATTCTCCACGCTGCCGGTCAGGTTTGCGACGGGGCTGGCCACGCGCTCCGGCAGGGGCTTTCCGTCCGTCTGGGCGTAGTCGAACACCTTGACCGGGCGGAACATGGGGATTTCAATTTCCTTTTCCTCGGTGACGATTTTGCCGTCCGCGTCCAGAATGGGCAGCTTGGTGTCCGGGTCGAGCTTTTCCTGCTCAATTTTCTTCTTATACGGCGTGGGCGCGATGATGGTGATACCTTTCTCGCCCCGCAGCACATGGCGGGAGAACTTGTCCCGCCAGCGGTTGTAGCCCGCCACAAGTGTGGCGTCCGGGCGCTGCAAGTGGATGAGCGCCTGATTGTTGAGGGAATAGTTGTGAAACCGGCTCATGGTGCGCAGGTAATTGCGGTACTTTTCCATATCGCCGGATTCAAAGATGTCGCGGATGCCCGCCTCGATGCGGTCGGTGATCTCCTTGAGCTGTTCTCTGTTTTTACCGGGTTTCTCTGGCATAGGTTCCTCCTTCCGTCAGGTCGATACGCAGGAGCTGAAGCCCCTGCGAAAGATATTCCCGTAAATCCGTTTTTCCGCAGAGATAGCGGATGTCGCCTGCCTTGTCCTGCTCACGCAGCGTCCACAGGTCCGCCGCCCACCGGACAAATACCGCGTCCGGCGCGTTGAAGGGCTTTTTGCGGCGAAGATAGAGGCTGTGCCGCCCCAGCACCATGATCGTGCAGACGGTATTGACCACATCGAGAGAACATTCGTTGAGAACGGCGATCCTCCGTTCATACGAGGCCGCTTCCAGCAGCTCGCGGAGCGCAGGCTTGGCATTTTCAATCAATGCCGGATAATCCGCTCTTGTCGGATACGGAGATTTTCGTGTCATAGGCACTTCCTTTCATTTCATGGGCTGTTTACCCCTAAAATGGCAGCGCCCGCGCAGGGGTAGGCTTTCCTGTGCGGGCGCTCGGTTCTTATTCATTTTCGGAGTATGTACTCCTTGCGGGCGGCGTATATCCGGCGTTTTTGGCGCGTTCGCTGGCGGCCCTGCGCCGCTCGTCGCTGAACGGCTCCCGGACGCTGACGCAGCTTTTCGGCACGGCGTAGCTGACCGCTCCGGCATGGACGGCCCTATCCGGGTACACCTTGTCCGGGTATTTCTCCGCAAGGCGCTTGAGCTTGCGCTTCAGCTTGGGGTCGTGGGTGTAGATGCTGGCGGTGGATTCTTCCTCGTTGTAGAGGATGATACTTTCCTGCTCCAGCTTGGAGAGCTTCATGTCCTCGCCCCCTTGTCAAATTCCAAACGGAAGCGGACGCTCTCGCCGGTGTCCTCCAGCACGGCGGTAGCGTCGTAGGTGCCGCCGGTCTTTTCGGAGTAGAGGCCGGTGAGCTTCACCCGCCCGTCTGCAAGCAGCGCGGCGGCGACCTTTTTTGTCAGCGCGGCGCGCTTGGCGGCAAAGAACTTGTTGTCCCGCCACAGCCCGAAGCGGCAGTCGTTTTTCTCGCAGAAGAAGCCCTTTTTGCTCTCGGTCACGTCGCTGCCGCAGCGGGGGCATTTGCCAATGACCTCACGGCCGGAGGGAAACAGCACCTCCGCGCCGGAGATGACCTTGTAGGTTTTTACCAGCTCCGTGAGCATATCCGCAATGCCGGTCATGAACTCGTCCGGGGACAGCTCGCCGCGCTCCACCTGCTGCAAGCGGTATTCCCATTCGGCGGTGAGAAGCGGAGACTGGAGCTGCTCCGGCAGCACGGTGATGAGGGAAACGCCGGTATGGGCAGGCACAAGGCTGACGGCCTTCTTCGCCCGCTTGCGCTCCACAAAGCCCGTGGCTACCAGCTTTTCGATGATGGCGGCGCGTGTGGCGGGCGTTCCCAGCCCCTTTCGTTCCGCTTCTTCCGGCATATCGTCTTTCCCGGCAGTCTCCATAGCGGAAAGCAGCGTGTCCTCGGTGAAGTGCTTGGGCGGCGTGGTCTTGCCCTCCTTTACGGCGGCTTCGGTGCAATCCAATACCTGCCCCTCCGACAGCTCCGGCAGCGCGGCGTCCTGCTTTTCCTGCGCGAGATACCGCTTCCAGCCGGTATCAAGGACAGTTCTGCCCTTGGCGGTGAACTCGGTACCGCCGCACTCCAGCGTAACTGTGGTTTCCACATAGCGGTGTGCATCGCTGACCGCCCGGAGAAGCTGCCCTGCCACAAGGCGCAAAAGCTCGCGCTCGCCCAGCGGCAGCACCGACACGTCCGCCTTGCCCGCGCCTGCGGTGGGGAGGATGGCGTGATGGTCGCTGACTTTTTTGCTGTCGCACACCTGCCCTGTATTCACACGCCCCGGCGCGGCTGCTTCGCAGATGGCGGCGGCAACGGTCACAAGCTCCGGCACGGAGGCTTCCAGATCGTCGGTGAGGAAGCGGCTGTCCGTGCGGGGGTAGGTGCAGAGCTTTTTCTCGTAGAGGGCTTGCAGGTAGTCAAGCGTCTGCTGTGCGGTGTAGCCGAGGCTGCGGTTGGCCTCCCGCTGGAGCGCGGTCAGGTCGTAGAGCTGGGGCGCGTTCTCCGTTTTCTCCGTGCGCTGCACCGTCCTGACCGTGGCCGGCTGACCGGCGCAGGCGGCGGCGAGGGCGTCCGCAGCTTCTTTGTTCCCAAACTTTTCGGACACGGCGGCAAGGCTGCCGCAGCCGAGGCTCACGGTGTAAAAGGCTTCCGGGTGAAACGCCCCGATCTCCGCCTCCCGCTGGACGATGAGCGCCAGCGTGGGCGTCATGACGCGCCCCACGTTCAGAGTGCGGTGGTAGAGGACGGAAAATAGGCGCGTGGCGTTGATGCCCACCAGCCAGTCCGCGCGGGCGCGGCAAAAGGCGGACTGGTGCAGCCCGTCGTATTCCCGTCCCGGACGAAGGTCCGCAAAGCCCTTTCGGATGGCCTCGTCCTCCATGGAGGAGATCCACAGCCGCTTCATGGTCTTTGTGCAGCCCGCCATGTAGTAGACGGTGCGGAAGATAAGCTCCCCCTCGCGCCCCGCGTCGCAGGCGTTGATGACCTCGGACACGTCCTCCCGGCGCATGATGTCCCGCAGCAGCTCGAACTGTTTGGCTTTGTCCGCTTTCAGCGTGAAGCGCCAGCTTGCGGGCAGGATGGGCAGATCGTCATAGCGCCACTTGGCGTACTTTTCATCGTACACATCCGCGCCCGCCAGCTCCGCCAGATGCCCGAAGCACCAGCTCACAAGGTAGCCGCCTCCCGAAAGATAGCCGTCGTTGCGTTTGGTCGCGCCCAGCACGGCGGCGATGGACTGGGCGACGGAGGGCTTTTCCGCGATCACTAATTTATGTTGCGTCATATTCATTTTTCTCCTTTTTGCATAGCAAAAAGCAGCCCCGAAGGACTGCTTTTCGCGTTTGGTATTTGGTTGTGTGGTTTTCCCCGGTCAGAACTGACTGGGCGAGTAGCGCACGGTGACAACGACGACGGTACGGTGTTCCTCGTCAATGCGATAGATGGCGGTGTAGTTTTTGATGAGGAGCTGACGGTATCCCTTTCCGGCATACGCGCCGGTTTTCCGCTCTGGGCAGCGGCGCGGCATGGAATCCAGCGAGAGGATTTCCTCCGTAATGGTATCGACGAGCTTCAGCGCCGTTTCCGGCTCTAAAAGCGTCCGCGCAATATACGAATAGATGCCGTCCAAATCTCGGAGGGCGCGAGGCGAGAGCTTTACGCTGTACTTATCCAAAATACTTCCTCCGCAGTGCGCCAAGCGCCTCCTTCGCGTCCAGAAGCTGACCGCCTGCGGCGATCTCCTGCTCCGCGTCCGCAATCGCCTTGTCCGTCGCTATACAATCCAGCATTTCCTCATAGGTTTCAATGCTCATGACTACCAGATCGCCGTAACCGTTTTTCGTGATGAAAACAGGCTCGCGGCGCGCATGGCAGGCGTCGGAAATCTCCGATGTGTTTCTCAGGTCTGTAATCGGTCTGATCTGCGGCATATCGCATCCTCCTTTCTTGCTCATAATTATAGCATTATTATGTGCAAAATACAAGGGGTTTTGGGCAGGTCATAGAAAAGTTACAAAGACAGCTCCGGCTTTTTCCGCACCGCCTTTTCCCGCAGGTCGGTGTCCCGGTAACAGGGCCGGACGCAGACCAGCCCATACCGCCCGCAGCCGTGGCAGAAATGCCCCTCCGGGGCGATGGGGCGGGGCGTTTCCTCCTTATCCGGGCGCGGCAGGCGGAGCATCAGGCGCTCCAACGGGTTTTTCGTAAAGAGCGTCATTCATCCGCGTCCTCCGTTTCCTCCGGCTCGTCCGCATCGTCCTCGTTTTCATATTCCTCGTCCTCATCATCGCCGTAGTCGTAATCGTCCAAGTCCACAGGTCCCTTTGTGTCGGGCTTTTTCTTACGGAGCTTGAACCAGTACAGCGCGCCGCCGCCCGCCATCAGGAGCAGCAGCACAATCACAACAAGACCGCTGCCGGACTTCTTTTCGCCGCCGTCCTTGTCGGGGCTGTCGCTCGTATCCGGCGTCGGGTCGGGTTCCGGCGTCTTTTCCGTAGCCTTTTCCTTGCCCATGCACTCCGTCATATTGGTCTTGCAGACTGCGCAGGCGGTGTTGACCGCACCTGCCTCGCACTTGTCCTTGCAGGAGCAGGCTGCGGCGCTGCCGCTGTCCTCCATCAGCGCCATGAGGTCAGCCTCGTCCACAAGGTTGAGGAAATACACGTTTTCCGTGTCTCCGGAGCGGTCAATGACGATGTAGAAGTAGTTGCCGTTTTTGCTCTGGACGGTGATGAACTGCTTGTTTTCTGCCGCTTCCTCCACGCTGGCATAGGGCGCGGACTGCAAAATGTCGTCGATGAGGGTCAGATTCCCGTCCGGGGTCAGCGCCTCGCTGCCCTGCTGCTCCGGCAGTCTGACGCTTTCCGTGGAGATGGTGATGCTGTCAATAGAGGACGGAGGCGTTTCGCTTCCGTCCTCACTTTGTTCGTAATAGCCGCCGTCTGCGTAGGCGGTGGCGGAAAGGGTGGTCATGCAGCAGAATACCGCCAGCAGACCGGCAAAAAGCCGGGTGTTAAACTTCCTCATACTGTTTTTCCTCCGTTTCGTTCCGTTCAGCCTCCGGCGCGGGGAACTGCCCCTGCCGCATGGACTGAAGAAGCCGGGCGAGCTGTTCCGGCGTAAAGCCGCTTTCCCGCACCATACCGATGATGTCGATGTTCTCCAGTTCCATGATCTGGCTGTCGATTTCTCTGTTGCGGGTCTGGAGCGCGGCGATTTTGCCGTTGTTCTTCTCGCGCTCCGCCCGCAGCCTGCTGATTTTCGGGTTCATATTCGTCTCCTTTCTGAGAGATCAGGGCGCAGGTACGCGCCCGTAAGCAAGAAAATGGGATTGCCAGTAGCTTGAAGCAAGGCTTGTGTACTGGATGGGGTCGCCGCAGTGGAGCATCATATTGTTGCCCACATAGATGCCAACATGGGACGCGCCGGTGGTGTTATAGGTGCCTTGGAAGAACACCAGATCACCCGGTCGGACATTGGCGGCGGACACCCGCGTACAGAGCTGGCGCAGCCCCTCCGCACCCAGCCTGCCGAAGCTCCAGCCCACGCCGCAGTTGTTGTAGACGTAGCTAACAAAGCCGGAGCAGTCGAAGGAGGTGGCAGGACTGCTGCCGCCCCAGACGTAGGGGTAGCCGAGGTACTTCTCCGCCTCCTTGATGATGGCGGCGAACTGCTCGTCCTCCAGCGCTTCCGGGGGTATCTCGTACTTCTCATAGTCGGCGGTGTAGTATTTCCCGATGTACTCCGAGCCGCCGAACAGGTCCGGGCGGTTGCCCAGAGTAGCCATATACATGGCGTAAAGGGAGAGCTGATCCTGCGACATGATATAGACCGGCACATGGGAGAGGTTAAAGTTTTCCAACTTCACGGTACAGATATAATAAGTGTACGGCACCTGCACGTCGTACTCGTAGCTTTGCAGATTGCCGTCCGCGTCGGTGTAGTAGCCGGTACGGGTTTCCGTGCGGTATCTCGTTTCCGTGGTGACGGTTTCCGTTAGGATGTACTGCTTTTCAAACAGCATCTCCAAGACGCCGCCGACCTCGGAGATCGTCCACTCCTTGCCTTTCAGGGCGGTGATGGCAGAGATCAACACATAGGGGTCATGCTCGATGTCGTCCAGCTCGAAGTGGTACTCGTCGTAGTCGTGGGTGCTTTCGTAGGTGTCGAGATACTGCTGCAATTCCGCTTCCATGGCGCAATATTGCGCCTCTGCCGCCAGCATATCCGCGTCCTCGCTGGGATAGGTAGACACGTTGATGCCGGTAGCTCCGCCCTGAATCAGCATGGAGCAGGAGGAAACGGTGCAGAGGATAAGGACGATTATTGCCGCAATGCCGCCCACGATAAGAAAGCCCTTTTTGTGACGGGCGATGAACTCGCCGGCTTTCTTGGTGTTCTCTGTGGCTTTCCGCGCCGCCTTTGCCGCAGCTTCGGAGGCTTTGACCGTATTCCCGGCGCTTTTTCCGGCTTTGGCGGCGGCGTACTCCCGCTTGATGGCCTGCTTCTGCTGCCAGCGGGAGTAGGGATTGCTGGAAAACTGCGGGTCATGGTACTGCGCCGTCCTGTCCAGCGCACGGAGGTTGGCGCGGTCTGCCTTTACCTCGGCCCGGTCTGCGTCGCGGTATGGCTTCTCCTTGTGAGAGCGGTGGGCGTGCTGTGCAAGGCGTACGGCGCGCTCCGCCGCCTGCTCGACGCCGTGGGCGCTCTCCACGCCCACATTGTCCTGCTCATGCTCCCGAATCTCCCTGTGGACGGCGGACAGCGCCGCCGCACAGGGCGCGTCACGCACCGCATGGGCCAGCTTGGAGGGCGGTCGCTTCTTGTCCACCTCCTCAAAGGAAAGGCGCGTTGTGACCGCGCCGGTTTTCGGGTCAACGACGCGCTGCTTTTTCTTCACGGTTTTCTTGGGTATCTTCGCCTCGGCCTTTTCCAGCTTCTTCATGCGCTTGTCCGCTTTTCGGATGGCCTTTTTCAGTTCCGGCACTGCCAGCTCCTCGTCGGTAAACAGCAGCCGGGGCGAGCGTTTGCTCATGGGGTTTCACCTCCGTTCGGGGCATACGGTACGCCGAGAAAGTCCAGCACCTTACCGCAGCCCAATTTATGGATACAGAAATCGTATTGCTTCGGATGTGTCAGCGCCATGCGTTGAAAGCGGTTCAGCTTCTTTTCCAGATGAACGCCGAACATACAGAACATACAGCCGGTGCGCTTCGCGCCGGTGGTGGTCAGCCTGCCGTTTTCCGCCACGATCTCGCCGTAGACGGAGGCATACGGGATGCCGGTCATTCTGAGATATTCCAAAACGTCCTGCTCGATCCAGAAGGACATGGGCTGAGAGGTGGGGTCCCGCTTATGATAGGCGTTGCATCCGATTTTGAGATAGACGCTCTGGCGGCGTGCGCTCTCACAGGCCATGGTCGCAATGATCTGCTTTCTACCGGTTTCCCGGTTATATCTGTGCAGGGGCCGCTCCTTCATGATGAAACAGCACTGATCGGAAACGAAAAACGGCGCATCCAGCAGGATACGCCATTTCATGTATCGTTCATTGTATTTTGAGGGCGTACCGTCACGGTTTAATCCGTTCAGATGGCATAGCGCCCACGGGCTGCCACGCTTTGCATAGCGAACGCGCCGTGCCACGTCCTTGGAAACGACGGGATAGCCGTATTCCGATATGACCTTGGAAAAGGGCATTTCAGGCCGCAGCCACGTTACATTGGGAACGGTTTTGACAAACTCCCGTATCTCCGGGTATTCCAGCCCCGTGTCCACAAACACGGCGGGAATGTCGGGGAACGCTCGCCGCGCAAGGTCCAGCAGAACGGTGCTGTCCTTGCCGCCCGAAAAGGAGACGGCGACCTTGCCGCCGTAGTGGTGATACCATTCAATGATCTTCGCCTGCGTCACGCGAATTTTCCGATCCAGCGGCCACGCCTGCATGACGCTCAAATCCTGCCGGGTGTAGGCGTTCATACCGCAACACCTCCGATCCGTTTCTCTGCCAGCGTACAGTATTCTGGATTCAACTCAATGCCGATGTAGTGCCGTCCGAGCTGCTTTGCCACCGCCGCCGTAGTGCCGGAGCCGAGGAAGGGGTCCAGCACCACGCCTCCGGGCGGGCAGCCTGCCAGCAGGCAGGTTTCCGCCAGCTTTGGCGGGAAAGCGGCAAAATGCCCGCCCCTGTACGGCACGGTGTTGATCTGCCATACGTCCCGCTTGTTGCGAAGCTGCGGGATCTCAGACGCTGCATACCCGTCCGGGCGGTGGTCGTTGATGCGCTGATGCTTCTGGCCGGGGATGTCGGCGGAATACTTGTTGCTTGCGCCGAAGCCCCGCCTCATCCGCGCGGGTGTGGACTCCGCCACCGGCTCCGCAACGGCTGCGGCGTTGTAGTAGTATCTGCGGGACTTGGACAGCAGGAAGATATGCTCATAGCAGCGGGAGGGGCGGTCTGTAACGCTCTCCGGCATGGGATTCGCCTTCTGCCAGATGATGTCTGAGCGCAGATACCAACCGTCTGCGCGCAGCGCAAAGGCAAGCAGCCACGGCACGCCGATCATATCCTTTGCCTTGCAGCCCTCCACCTTGCCGTTGAGGGCAACGACCTGCCCCGTCCTGCCGTTGGGGTACTTGGGGTCGAGGGCTTCGCCCTGATTGCCCTTTCCGGCATAGGTGTCCGCGATGTTGAGCCAGAGGGTGCCGTCCGGCGTGAGAACGCGCCTGACCTCACGGAAAATACCGGTCAGGCGCTCTACATACAGCGCAGGCGTTTCCTCCCGCCCAATCTGCCCATCTACGCCGTAATCCCGCAGTGCGTAGTAGGGCGGCGAGGTTACGCAGCAGTTCACGGAATTGTCCGGCAGGGTTTTCAGCACGGTCAGGGCGTCGCCGCAGTAAATGCGGTCAGTCTGCATAGTCGAACTCATCCCTTAGAAGCGAGGTAAGCCCTTCGACAGCCGTGAGGATGTCCCTGCACACGCCGGTCAGCTCAGATATGGCCGGTTCTCCGTCGTACTCAAATACGTCGGCGTCCTCATTGTCCTCGTCCGCCTCACGCTCTGCGGCGTATTCGCGCTCGATGCGCTCGGCGTACTCGCAGCAGCGCTCGCCGGGGCAGCAGGGCTTGTCCGCAGGGACGTAGCCCGCGTGCTCCGGCTCGATCAGCTCGTTTTCCACAAGGTCGGACAGATCCGCCAGGTCGTGGGACTTGATATAGCGGACGGCCTTGCCCCAGCTCCTGAACAGCTCGCCGCAGCGCTCGTCAAAGTCGCGGACGCCTTTATACGCAAGGCGCAGGTAGCTATCCGCGTCGGCTCTGTCTTTGATGTAGCACATGAGCACATTCGCCATCCAGAACAGCTCCAGCTTTTCCTCGATGTGACGCAAGTAGTCCTCGCCGTGGATGAGGTACAGATTTTCTTTTTCCATTGTGATGCTCTCCTTTACATTATTTATGGTAGAATCAGGTCAAGCGATCTCACCCAGCATGGTGAGAAACAGCGACTTGCCCTTGGGCGTGACAAGGGTATATACCCCCTGATGCCCGTTGACGGCGATATAGTCCTTTACGAAGAACAGACCGTCGCTGGCGGGCTTGGCATAGGGTAGGAGCGTACCGGAGGGCGCGCGATAGAGATAGCGCTTGCGGATGAGGAACGCGGTGAACATTTTCTCCGGCACCTTCAGTTCCTTTGCGGTGGCGCGGAGATTGGTGCAGCACTCCGGGTGAATGAAGGCGTCGTAGAAGTCCGCCTTGGGCTTTGCCAGACGCAGTTCCTGCTGAAGCAGCTCGTTCTTCCGCTGTTCCTCCAGCATCCGCTGCGCCATGAGCAGCACCAGCTCCGGGTTTTCCAAGACCTGCTCCAGCACGGATTTTGTCATGTACGCGCCGTGCTTGCGGATGGCCGGAATGACCTCATGGGTGATCCAGCGCTTGAACGCCTTTGCCTCCGGCTTGCGGGAGGTGATCACCAGCGAATACAGTCCAGGCTCGTTGATGATAGCCATTCGCTGTTTCCCACCAAGGGTATCAATAGTGCTGATACCCTTTTCATCATCATCCAGACGCTCAACCGTCATGCTCGGATTCCCCAGTTCCAGCGCTTTGCACACATCCGCCGCTACAAACCACGGCTCACCGTTGAGGTTCAGCGTTCGCACCTTTCCAAAGGCTTCGTTTTCAAAAATCATCAGTTTGTTTTCCATCGTCCAATTCCTTTCTTGTTTTGTTATGCAGTCTGCTCCTGTGGCTTGGTGGTGAGCAGGTCATAGAGTTCCCCGCGGGGGAAACGGTCTACGAAGGGAAGAATGACGTTGCCGTAAAAAAGCAGCCCTTCGCCTTCACCGCTGTGGGTGACATACGAGAGCTGATGGGGAGAGATATTGAGCTGCTTGGCGAGTATCTGCCGATCGCCGCTGGCCTGATTGAGCATGAGGATGAAATCGCTGTTCTCAAAGATGTTCTCCACCTCGCGGGAGGAGAGCAGGTCCTTGACATTCTGCGTGATGCCGGTGGGGATACCGCCCCATTTGCGGAAGCGCTTCCAGATTTCCACGGTGTAGGCCGCCGTCTGCTCCTCGCGCAGCAAAAGGTGCATTTCGTCAATGTAGTAGCGGGTGGACTTGTGGGCTTCCCGGTTGACGGTCACTCGATTCCACACGGCATCCTGCACGATGAGCATCCCGATCTTCTTGAGCTGCTTGCCCAGCTCCTTGATGTCGAAGCTGACAATGCGGTTGGCGATGTTGATGTTGGTGCGGTGGTTGAACACGTTGAGAGAGCCGGAAACGTAGATTTCCAAAGCCGTGGCGATGTACTGCGCCTCCTTTTCCTCCTGCCGCCGCAGCTCGTTATACAAGTCCTCCAGAATCGGCATATTCTCCGGCACAGGGTCGCTGAGATAATCCCGGTACACCATGCGCACACAGCGGTCGATGATGGTCTTTTCCACCGGCATGAGGCCGTCCTTTCCGCCCACGATCAACTCGCAGAGGGAGAGGATGAAGTCGGATTTCAGGCTCAGCGGGTTCTCATCGTCGCTGTAATTGAGGTTTAAGTCCATGGGGTTGATGTAGTGCGGGCTTGTTGGGGAAATTTTGATGACCTGCCCGTGCAGACGCTCCACAAGCGGTCCGTATTCGGCTTCGGGGTCACAGATGATAATGTCGTCGTCGGTGACGAGGAACACATTGGCGATCTCCCGCTTCGCCGCAAAGCTCTTGCCGCTGCCGGGTGTGCCGAGAATCAGACCATTGGGGTTCTTGAGATGCTTGCGATCTACCATGATGAGGTTGTTCGACAGCGCGTTCAGCCCGCAGTACAGGGCTTCCTTGCCGTCCTGAAACAGCTCCTGCGTGGTAAATGGAATGAAAATGGCGACGCTGGAGGTGGTCAAGCCCCGCTGTATCTCGATCTGGTTCAGCCCCAACGGGAGGCTGCTCATCAGCCCCTCCTCCTGCCGGAAATCAAGGCGGGTAAGCTGACAGTTATACTTCTGTGCGATGCTGACAGCCTGAAATACGTTGTTGTCGAGCTGCTGGCGGCCGCCTGCGGTGTTGACCACAATAAAGGTCAGCAGGAACATTCGCTCGTTGCGGCTTTGCAGGTCTTGCAGCAGCTTCTTCGCCTCCGTGCCGTAGGTGGCAAGGTCCGAGGGGATGATGTCCATGTCGTATCCGGCGCGGACGGCCTTTTTCTGCTCCTCGATGGTCATTTTCTGCAAATCCGTGATCTTCCGCTTGATGGTCTTGATGGCCTTGACCTGATCCACGGACTGGACGTGCATACTGACGATGAGGGAGCTTTCCATGTCGAGGAAGTCCGCCAGCATCCGGTCGTTCAGCTCCGGCGCTAAAATCTGCAAGAAACTGGCGCAGCCGATGCGCCTGCCGACGCCGAAGGAGCGCCCGGTGCGGAACTCAAAGGAGCTGGGCGCGATGAAGTCCTTGACCGAAAGCCCGGAGGGTGCCAGCCAGTCCCACGAGAAGCGGAACGGCTCCTGCTCGTCCATGTGCAGCATCCCGTGCAGCAGCCGCAGCCGCTCCGTGCCGTTCATCGGCTCCGCCGCCACGCCGAGGCGCTTGAAGTTGTTGAGGATGTCCGTTTCAATGCGCTCCAGCCTCGGCTTTGCCGCCTTCAGCCCGTCCGCCTCCACGCCGAAGGTCAGGTACTTGGTCTTGATGAGGCCGTTGTTGCCGCGGGCAAGCTGGTTCTGGAGCATCTGGGTGTATTCCAGACGGATGCTGTCAAAATCGTCGCCCTGCGGGGAGATGGTGATGTACCTTGCGTAATTGTCCTTGTTGGCGGACATATTCACGAAGGAGAGCTGAAAGCGCACGGAGCTGTCGAAGTAGTTGAGGAAGTCGCACCAGCCGTCAAAGATGGCGGTCTTGTCCTCGTTCTGGTTGAGCTGATAGTTGATGTCCTGAAACTGGACGGTTTTCGTGTAGTAGCTGTCCGTCACGCGGCAGATGCCGTCGGGGAACATCCGCTGAAACGGGATGCTGTCCTGCGCGGACTTCTGTTTCTTATCCTGCCGCTTCGCTCTTGCGATGGCGGCCTCGATCTGCCTGCGTTCGGCGCGGGTGAGTTTTGTGCGGGTGGACAATGCGATACACCTCCCGGTCTAAATTGTCCTGCCGTTCCAGAACGGCGTAGAAATTATTGGTTGCGTAGGGGCGCTGCTTGGGGCGCAGGAAGCAGACCTGCACGATGTTGCGGACGATCTTTTCAAGGGGCTGTCCGTTCTTCTCATACATGGCCAGCAGAAAAAAGGGCAGCATGAGCAGGATCATGCAGATCGCCGCTGTGCTGACGCCGGTATGGGCTTTGAGCAGGAAGAACAGCGGAACGCCCAGCGCCGCACCAGCGCCGAAGCAGATGAGCTGGCGCTTCGTCAGGTTCAGCAGCACCTTGGTCTTGACCGCGTTCAGGTCTTTGGGTACGGGAACGTATGCCATATTGGTTTACCTCCGTCAATGACTGTTGAAAATTGACTTTGCGAGACTGCTGGTTTTGAACAGGGTGAAGCAGAGCAGCACCGTGTAGCCCATGCACAGCCAGATGGCCGTGGAAATGTTGTCATCTATGAGCATATTCTGTACCAGCACCGCATAGATGGCGATGCAGATGATGATGAGAAAGCCCTGAAACGCCAGCGCCAGCAGGCTTCTCAGGTAGTTTTGTCCCATGCCGCCCCATTCCTTGCCCATCATGGTGGCCATGGGGATGGGCGCGATGCTGGTGACGAGGTATATCTCGATCATTCTGCCGTAGATAATGATAAAGATGCAGATGGTCAGCGCCCACATGGTGAAGCCCACCACGAAGGATTGCAGCCACAGCCCCAAAAGCGTCCACACGTTCATCTCCAGCAGCCGCGCCTCAAGGTCCGCGATATGGTCGGCAAGGTTGATGGAGGTGTTGCCCACGATAAGGCCGGAGGCGCGGTTGACCACGCTCTGCGCCGCCTCGAATACGCCCATGATGATATTCCATGTGTTGGACACGATGAGCACGGCAGCCGCCGTCTTGAATACCCAGCGAAAGAATACCCATGTGTCGATGTCGTGGAGGTTATTGCGGTCCGCGATAAGCTGTATCAGCTCCAGCGTCATAACGAAGGCGAGGATCACGCCTGCAATGGGCAGTATCACGTTGTCCGAGAGGGAGCGGATCATGCTGTAAATATTGGCGTTCCACGCCTGCGGGGTGCTGCCGATGTGTCCCGCCGCCTCCGCGACCTTGGCGTTGACGTTATCAAAGAGGCCGGTGAGGTTGTCCATGATGCCCCCGACCAGCAGCTCCTTGAGCCATTCGGTGAATTTTTCCCATATCAGGTCCAATGGGTCAGCCCTCCTTTCCCGCCCCCGCCCGTGTCAGGCGGGCAGGGGCGAAGGGTTTTACATTGCGGCATGGACGGGATTAACCGAACAGCCCTTTGAGCAGCGGCACGAGAATCATACCGATGAGCGCCACACCGCCGCCCGCCATGAGCTGTTTCATGCCCTGAGATTTTGCGCCCG
>ENA-OPCL01000146-OPCL01000146.1-human-gut-metagenome-genome-assembly--contig:-NODE-146-length-62750-cov-3.873929_pt1 | contig 62750 bp, 93 predicted proteins | sample MGYA00241251_ERZ501482 | MGnify/ENA primary metagenome ERZ501482 (study PRJEB25962, sample SAMEA2042581) | human gut metagenome | biome: human gut; feature: human-associated habitat; material: faeces... | reverse complement strand
CCGCGCGCCATGGCCAACGCCGTGCAGGCAGCCATCACCGGTCAGCAGGACATCCCGCCGCAGAGCGCCTATGAGCCCGAGCAGGCAACCGCCGCGTTTGAGCCCCAAGGCAGCAGCTACGCCGATGACGACGAGGATGCCGAGGCCGAGCGCGTCCGCCGCTACGCTCCCAAAGGCCGCCTGTTCGACGATGATGAGGACGACGATGAGGGTACCCAGATGTACGATACCGATGACCTCGACTACGATGACGAGGACAACGGTTACGACAAGAAGTCCAAAAAACGCGGCCGCTACGCCGATGACGACGAAACCAGTGAGGACGACGTCATGGCCGAGCGCATCATCCACCTGGCCCCGCCCATCACGGCCATTGCCTGCGCCTTGATCGTGGCACTGTCTCTGGTCTATCACTTCGTTCTGGCGTAAAAAAATTACCGGGCCGTTTCCCGAATGTGGGGAGCGGCCCGGTATTTTTGATTTTTCGGCAATATCCCGCGGGCAGATATGGAATGCACCCCTACGGATAACAACATCGTCGCTTGCAGGGGCGGATGCTTCCAGCCGCCAACCACGGCAGAGCTTACTTTTCAGCCGTCAGTCGTTCGTACGTCTTTACGATTTCCGGGTCATTCAGCTTGATGACCCTGCCGGAAAGATACTGCAGCGTGTTTTCCTCGGGGATTCGGCCAAACGTCAGTCGCTGGGCGCAGAGAGCCTGTGTTTTCAGCCCGGTGCGCTCGTTCATCTTGTGGTTGCCGTACTTGATGTCGCCCAGTACCGGATGACCCAGATACGCCAGATGCGCACGGATCTGGTGGGTGCGGCCCGTGATCAGCCCAATGCGGCAGAGCGCAAACGGCCCTGCCTGCCGGATGACCGTCACCTCGGTGATGATCTGCTTGTAACCCTCGCTCTCACGGGCGTGGATGCGCACCTTGTTATTTTTCTCGCTGTGCTGCAGCCATGCGACGAACCGCCCCTGCGGCGGTGCACCCACCGTGATGGTCAGATACTCCTTTTTCATCATGTCGTCGCGGATGATGGCGTTCAGGTCGCGCAGCGCGGCGTAGCTCTTGGCGGCCAGCACCAGACCTTCGGTGCCGCGGTCCAGCCGGTTACACAGCGCCGGGGCAAATCGCTTTTCTGCGTGGGGATCATACTCGCCCTTGGCCTCCAGATAGGCCGCAAAGGCATCCACCAGATTGGCATCGCCGGTGCGGTCACTGTGGCAGAGCAGGTGCGCGGGCTTGTAGAGTACCGCAAAATTTTCATCCTCATACACCACGGTCACAGGCGGCTGCCTGCGCGGCGGCTTGGCAGTCTTGGCAGCGGGCTTGCCCACGGGGAAGAACTCGTCGTTGATGTACAGTTCGATCAAATCGCCTGCGCTCAGGCGGGTATCCGGCTCGGCGCGCTTGCCGTTGACCTTGATGCGCTTGTTGCGGAACGCCTTGTACATCATGCTGCGGGGCATATCCTTGGTCACGCCCTCCACAAAGCGGCTCAGACGCACGCCGTTTTCATTGGGTCCTGCGGTAAAACTTTTCATCGTGTCCTCTTTAAAAATTCATCAGTAAAAACGGTTGGCAAAAGTCTTTTTACAGTATATAGGAAAACATGATTCGTATAAACTGTAAATCGACGTACATACGATAGAATGAAAGCTGTTGGATTTGGTTAGAGTGTGTAAAATGCGAATTATTCGTACACATTCTCTACACTAATTTCCAGCAGTTCTTTCATTCTATTTTATTTTTTCAATTTCAGTTCTTAACCATTCATTGGTTCTTTTTGTGTAGACACGTTCTGTCAAATCTTTGATGGAATGGCCTACAAGGTATTTGATTGCGTATTCGTTTACGTCGTATTGTTTAGCCATTGTGACGAACTGAACGCGACAATCGTGAGGGGAATGCTTCCCAAAATCGAGTGTTTTGCAGACAAGCTGGAACCAGTCTAAATATTTGGCATAATATATGAAATAGTCATGCTTAGACTTATCTCGGGGTGCGGAAAATAGATATTTGCTGCCTAGAGCTCTCGATTCAGCATAATGCTGCTTTACAATTTCTTGGATGTTTGGATGTATCGGAACTACTCGATTTGTGCCGCTTTTTGTTTTCTTCCCACCTGTGAATGTCATCTTATCCAAGTCGACATTCTCGAGTAAGAGTTCACATAGCTCGGTTGGACGCCATCCGGAATAGCAATCAACGTATAGCAAATCCGCATGTTCAACTTTACCAATGGCAGCCTTGAGTTTTTCCATTTCCTCATTCGTGAAGTTGATGTGGCTTTTTATCTCATCATCGGTCTTGGTCTCCAGCGTCACAATCGCGGCTGGATTTTTATCTGTAATCTCATTTAGGATAGCATATTTGAACATAAGTGACAACAACATTTTTATATATCGTTGCATGTCAAGTGTTGGAGTGCGCTCCGTGCCTTTTACAGTGACGGTTCCATGCTCCATGCAGTATCGAACATGATGCGTTCTAACTTCAGAGACTTTAAGATTTGCGATAGAAGAACAATATTTCCACGCTGACTTGTACGTCGCAATACTCTTTCTTTTTGGATAAAACTCCGCGGACCATCTATTATACAGCTCACTTACGGTTATATCTTTTGAAAAGTCAAACGGGTTCTTATTATACTCCATGAGGGCCTGATAGGCATCATTGTATGTTTCAAAATAGGATTCTGGTTTTAGAAGTTTACAGATAGGCCGACCTTCTTGGGTCTTACCTACAGTTACCATAGCTCGAAAAGGTTTCCTAAGCGCTCGTCCTTTGATTTCGGATATTTGTCCGAATCCATTGGGCAGGCGCTTTCTTTTATTGCTACGAGGTTTGCGAATGCGAGTAGCTTCAGGCTTTAAGGGATAGCCGCAGTGAGGGCATAAAACGGCCTTGTCGCTAACTTGAAGCTCGCATTCTGGACATTTGATTAGCATTATCAGCACCTCCTTTACGCCCATTATATTCTAAAGTGTAGGAATAGTCAACTCCTACGCTGTCGAACACTTGCATTTATTGTTAGTTCAGGACACAGGTGACGAAATCCTATGCTAGATTAAAGACATCCAAATTATGGCAGACTTATTTGGATATACTCAACCTGCATAGAATAAGAAAGGAGCACCTATGACTATTCCTGAATTCGGGACCGGTTCGGTTCCGGTCTCTGTGGTGGCTAAGGTCTACGGGAAAGACGCGGCATGGGTTCGCGCCGGTATCATTGCCGGATGGCTGCCTATCGGTGTCGCTACAAGAGCCGGAGAGGCAGTTACCAAAGTCGAAGACATCGATTCAAAGCTCGGACGTATCAACTTCTACATTTCGCCGAGAAAACTGTGGGAAGAAACAGGATACGTATGGAAAGGAGAACGTTATGTCGACTGTCATTAGAGCAGAACTTTCGCATAAAAGCAAGTATCACATTGATAAGCATCGGTATTACGAGCTCAAACATTTCTGTCTCCAATACCCTGAATGGAAGAAAGCTTACGCGGAAGTCGATGCTATGGCTCAAAATGGGGGCCACGAACGTACCTCTCCTACGAATCGAGTATCGGATATGACTGCGGTCTGCGCCGAGAAGAAACTCTACTATCTTGAGCGGATGGAGTTAGTACACACGTGTGCGAAATTGGCCGACCCTGACTTGTCCGAGTATATAGTGAAAGCAGTTACTTCAAATCTAGGTTATGCATATCTCAAAACTAAGTTAGACATGCCTGCATCGAAAGACATGTACTATGACCGCTATCGTAAATTCTTTTGGCATTTGAGTCAGGCGCGGAATTAACAGGTGGTTATATGGAGGTGATGTGTATGATGTTTGATATTTTGAAATGTCATCAACCTAATAAGGACGACATCGTCAAGATGATGTATCGCGCTGACTTTTGTGGTCTGCAAAGATTGAGTAAAGAAGCTCATGAGAATGACGATTACAATAACGAACGGCGGTATAGTCAGAGGGCTGCCGTCGCATTGTATAAGAGTGTTGATGATAACTCATTCTCTCGACGTTGGCATATCGCTAGAGGTTAAGAACCAGACCGCTGTAACAGGCGGTCTTTTCTTTTACGCGAAATTGGCAGCTTGTAATATGGAATACTATTTAATGGAGGTATACACTATGAAACTTATCCCTGTTAATGGACTGCCTGAAAAGGTTACACACAGAGAGTATCTGAAAGCAGGACAGAAGGCTCTTGAGGAATTCAAGAAGATTCCGGACAAAGTCGTTGAGGTGACTTTTACGAAGGAAGAATATTCGAATCCTTACTCGGCCGTCTGTATGATGAACCAGATCATCGTGCGCGATTGCCTGAACATGGCTGCCCTTATGAGAGATGGTAAGTCGTATCTCGTAAAGCTGTATTAAGGAGTTGGGCTCCGTGGAAACACGGGGTCTTCTCTTTTATATTTTTAAGGACTCAGGTTACGGAAAGAGGTGGTAAATTCATATCATAAAAATCCCGGGGAGGAAAATTCAGAAAAACAGTTTAAAAGGAGAACGTTATGGGATTCAGTATTGGTTATTTCATTTGCGGGTTCATTGCCTGCGCGATTGGACTCATCATTGGATGCACATGGACAACTCATTTGTTTGCAGGCAAGTATCTGGTAGGTGAACTTCGAGTAGACCGTTCGGACGAGGATGGTCCTTTTTGTTTTATGGCTTTGAAGTCAGACTGCGGCGATTTCATAAGTATGGACTACATTATGCTGAAAGTAAAAAGAGAAGATTTCCTTCCGCGTAAATAACATCACGTTATATGGAGAAATCCAAATTATATTTTTTGGAGGATTATTTATGAAGTTCGTAAAAACTGTAGATCAAATTGCATTTGGAAATCACAAGCTAAAGAATTTTGGTCTTGCGTCGCTTTTGATTGGTGCCGCCGCTACTGTCGCGGGAGTGCTGACAATTGGCGCAAGCGAAACAAATTTTTATGCGGAGGATGATGAAGCCCAAGCGCTTATGCAGGGTGGGTACGATACATTCATGGAAGTTGTTACAAATAAATAACTGATTTTTCAAAAAGACCTTATGGCAACATAGGGTCTTTTCTTTTTACGCTGATATTTCACTTGCTTATATGGAACCAATTACATTTTGAAAGGAGAAATTCAAATGGACACCAATTCGGAACTGTTGAACAAACGTATCGAGGAGAGTTTGAAAGCTCTGCCTGACTTGGAGGCAACAGACCGCGAGAAACGAGTCAAAGAGCTCGAATCGCTGTACAAACTCAGGATTGAGGAAACGAAGACTGAAACGGAAGCCCGTCAGAAAGGTGCAGAGCATATGGATGCTATGTGCCAGGCACAGGCCGAAGCTAAGGAACGCAAAATCAATTTCGGGGCACGTTTGGCATTTGATGCTTTGTCACTCGGATTGCAGCTCGTGGCCTACAGCTGCTTCATTAAGGCCGGCTTCAAATTCGAAGAAACCGGTACGTTCTGCTCGAAGACATTCCGGGATGTCACCGGAGGATTTATGAAATTCATTAGAAAGTGAGGTTATAGGCCCTATGAAAACATGGGGTCTTTATTTTTAGCACATATTATGATACAATTAAGAAGTAGCACAGGAAGGAGTGCAACTATGAATAATCTTATTAAAATTATTTTTGCAGGTGCAGCGGCTATTGTAGCTGGCAAAACTGTATCCAATGCCGCAAAAGAACACGCTGAAGAAACCATGCGCAATAAAGAGGCTCTCCTAAAATTTGCAACCAGAGAACAAAGGCCCGAAAAATAACAAATAACATAAGGAGTTAGACTCCCTGCTGAATAAGCGGGGAGTCTTTTCTTTTATATGCGATATTTTACCGAAAAGCCAAAATATTACACAACTATGTTCGGCGAAACCTATCATTGCAATCATCCTATCTATAATACTTGTACTTTATATAAAATTGGATATAAAGGAGTAGGTGTAATTCAACAACGATACGACGCTCAAACAAAGCATACGTATTGGACCGAGATAGACCCGTGGTTATGCGATATTTTGTATTTAGCACCCGGCTTTAAAGACTTCTTCAACGAGTATGCGGCTGAACCAACAGGCAATCTATATCCTACTGTGAATGTGCGCCAAGTTATGTGGCGGCTGCGAATGAAACCTTTAAAACGGGAACGTTGGGAGACTGTGTTCGACCGAAAGACTTTGTAACGGCGCGAAAATCTCAGGGTGTATTATGGAAACAATGTAGCTCAGTTTGGTAGAGCGCCCGGTTATTCGGGAGGTCACGAGTTCAAATCTCGTCCTGTTTCTTTTTGTTTTATATTTTCAGAAAAGGAGACTTTTGAATGAAACTCAATCGTAAGTTCGTAGAACAGGCATTTCGTGAAACTGTCAGATTCGTCGAACGTCAGTCGCCGACGATTCTTACGGGACTCGCCGCCGCAGGAGTAGTGACAACCGCAATTATGGCTGTTCGCGCGACGCCTAAGGCCATGGCAATTCTTGAAGAAGAAAAGCTGAGCCGTGCCTATGCAGGTAAAAGCGAAAAGCTCAAAGCGACAGAAGTTGTCAGCAAGTGTTGGAAGTGCTATGTGCCGACAGCGTGCATGACCGGTCTCACGATTGCCTGCGTAATTGGCGCCAACTCGATTAACCTTCAGCGCAACGCGGCTCTGAGTTCGTTGTACTCCGTCAGCTCAGCGGCGCTCAAGGAATACGAAGATAAAGTGGTTGAGACCGTTGGTGAGGATAAGAACGCTGAAATCAAGCAGGCCATTGCTAAGGACCGTATTGCAGCGGCTCCTGCGCAGAATGATATTTCACTGGTTGAGCCTGATGACGTTATCGTCTACGATTGCTTCTCCGGACGCAAATTCAAGTCAACCATTAACAAGATTCAGGCCGCCGTCAACGAAATCAACTATGACATCACCATGTCCAGCGATTGGAAAAGCCTGAATGAGTTCTATGGGGAAATTGGCCTGGATGAGATCAAGCCCGGTGATGCTATGGGCTTTGGCACTGACAATCTTCTCGAGCTGGATTTCAGCGGTCAGCTCGATGATAACGGCAGACCGATTGTGGCTATGGACTACAAGGTTATGCCCAAGCCTAAATATTGGGGAGAGTATTGATAAAAATACTGAGTCCGCAAAAAAATCACCTACTTATGTGGAAAGGAGGTAAATTATGAGACCGAAGATGAAAATTTCGATGGTCATGGGTATTCTTGCCTATGGATTGACTATGGTTGGCGCGGCGTTAAGCCAGTACGTAGCTATGAAGGAGTGGAAGGATGAAATGACAGAGAAAGCCGAAGACGAGGTTAAACCATTACCTAAGTCCAACAAGTAAGAGCTAAGACCCTGTGGAAACATGGGGTCTTCTCTTTTATATCTGCGCGATTTTTTCACGGCCTGATATGGAGGTGATAAAAATGAGTGTCAAGAAACTCAAGAAAATTTGTTGTCGAGTCGTCGGAGTCGAGACCTTTGCCGAGGCGATGTTTAGGACTCTGGTTGGAGTTGGCGAGTTTATTTTCTTTGCGTGGATGATTAACGACATGATTAACACTCTTGTGGCCAGAGGGTACTAAGGTACCCTTTTGGTTTTATTTTTGAAGAAAGGAGAAAACAGATGAATCAGGTCGTTGTCATGGTTGAATGCACCAGCCAAAAGGAGTCATACGATTTCTTCGAGAAGCTGTGTGAGACATTCAATCTTTTATATTCCAACGAGTTCGAAAGCAGCGCTATTGCAGTAGACCTTCTGAACGATTCGAAGAACACCGTGAAAATCACTCTCAAAGGGAATGACGCCATCAATAGCTATCCTGTGATTGAGAAATTCATGAAGTGGTATGGAGCATGAACCGCGCACTTGAATTGCAGATACTCGACCAATTCACGAACGAAAACTATTTCGAACCCGCTAAAAATTGGCCGCGATACGAAGCAATGTATCGAAGCTGCTGCCGCTGGGCCCTTGATGAAATCCGCAAAGAATTTGCGGCGCGTCCTCAATCAACCGCGCTTGATATTTTAAGCGACCTTTACGCCGAGATGGAGGCTGCTATGGCCGGAGCCGATGAATGCGCTCGCTGCAATGGCATAACACCTACCCCGGCGCTTGTCTTTTCAGTCGGACGTGAAATGACTGAAATCGTAGCTGGATTATATTTGTAAAGGAGAATAATCACCATGCTTATTATGCGTAAAATTCCTCTCGATGTTCCTGTGAAAGAACTGACCGTTGGAGACGAAATTCTCATTCACACCAAGTCCTTTGGCTCGCAAATCTTGGATGTTGTCCGCGACGACGAACGTGGGCTGCTTCTGATGTTTGAGGATTGCATTATGGAGAGCGCCATGAACGAAGGGGATACGAACAAAGGCGGCTTTGCGGATTCGTTTCTGAATCGTAGACTCTATTACAAACTCAAACCCGAATTGCCCGAGTTCATCACACGCCGCCTTATCGAGTTGTCGGTTCCGACCTATGGCATGATCTTCGGCCACGATGAGTTCTACGACAAGTTCGAGCCGGACTCTGACGACCAGCTGCCGTGTATGAAAGTATGCAAGAACCGCATTGTCACTTTGGAGGACGACACTCGCTGGTACTGGCTGCGGAACGCCACCAAGAAAGATGTTTCTGCGACGTTTTTCGCCTATGTGAATACCAGCGGCTATGCGGACTACAACGGTGCTGGCGATGTCAATGGCGTGCGCCCGGTTATCCTTATCGAGAAGTAATCCCGCGGCGTCATGCCGCGATATAAAAAGGAGCATCTTATGAAAATGCCAACAGTATCCTATAAGCAAGCCGCACGCGTCTTGCGAAAAACGGCTGTAAAACAGGCGCCTGTACTTCTGACAGTAATTGGTATCAGTAGTATGGTGTCATCTACGGTTTTGGCTGTACGAGCGACACCGAAAGCCATTCTGTTGAAGGAGAAAGCCGAGATGGAGAAAAATCGGGATATTTCGGCTTATCAGGAAGCGCAAACCCTTACACCTGTGGAACTGGTTCGCAGTTGCTGGCGCTGTTATACTCCGGCCTTCATCATGGGCGTGTTTGGAACGGCCTGTCTCATCGGCGCCAACAGCGTCCATTTGCGCCGCAATGCTGCTCTCGCCGCTGCCTACGCTTTGTCTGAAACGTCTTTTAAAGACTACAAAGAGAAAACTGCGGAGGTTGTCGGTGAGAAAAAAGAGACCGAAATCCGCAACGCAGTAGCTAAAGATGCCATTGAGAAGAATCCACCGGTGGAAGCGGACATTATTGAAACGGGCTTTGGTAACAACCTGTGCTACGACCCAATCTGTGGACGATATTTTCGATGTGACATCGAGAAGCTGAAATCATCGCTGGTTGAGCTCAACATGAGCCTGATTTCCGAAGGTTGGGTGTCTCTCAACGATTACTACGAGCGGCTGCGGCTGCCGGAAAGTAGAATTGGTGACGACCTTGGTTGGAACCTGAATGAGTGCCACGATACAGTCCAGCTGAAACTGAGCGCACAACTTGCTGATAATCTTGCACAAACGCCTTGTATGGTCATCGGATTCCAGCATGGCCCTATCTACAATTACGACAGTCTGTAACTCCGCGAAATATGCAGAGAGTTATACGGAAGAAATTCCTAAATTTAATATTTACAAAGGAGTAACTACAATGGAAAACGAAGAAATTATGATGAACGAAGAAACTTCTACTGAGGACCTGGTTCCTGTGGAGGACAACACCATCGACGATACTGCGTTGACTGTCGAAGAAGAAAGCTCTGAGGGCGGCTCTGCCGCCGGTGCGGTTGCACTTGTAGGAATGGGTCTCATGGCCGTAGTTGGTACGGTGCATGTGGTCAAGACCTATGTTGCACCCGCAGTGGCGAAAGGAGTCAATGCCCTCAAGGCAAAATTCGGCAAAAACAAAGTCGTCGAGGGCGAGGCCACGGAAGCTACCGAAGGGGAAGCGGAGGACACCGTAACGGAGTAATCCACGAATCCGGTAAATAAGAATTTACTGAAAGCCAAAGGCTTATGGAAACATAGGCTTTTGGCTTTTTCTTTTTTGTGCTTTGAAAGGAGAACAAAGCTATGAGTTTTTGGAAAAACGCATTCGTGTTTGCTTCCGGTGCAATCGTTGGTGCAGCTGCTTTGACCGCGTTTACCGGTTATCAAGCATTCAAGCTCCTGAAGAAAAACGACACCCTGTACAGTGCCGTGGAAGAAAGTGTGAAGGCTGGTGTGCATACCGGTGGGAACGAACTGGGCAATCGATTGGCAAAGATTGTGACTGATAAGGTGTTTGACACGAATCAAAGAGATAAGCATATCAAACATGTCTATGTCCCAACAATCGATGCGGCGGCACAGTTCTTGGCCAAGTATCCAGATACAACACTCAGATATACCGATAAAGGATATGAGCTTACATGGGAGGACTGATGTGACTCGTTATATTTTCAGAGGTCAGGTGCTTGACCAATTTGGCGGCATCCTTGACCGTCATTGGAGAGGTGAGACGGTAGCTGGTTCGCTGGCTAAAGCAAAGTCTAACCTCAACTACCAATGGAAAAAGACCCATAATTTCCCGTCTGAAGCCAAAGTGATTCTGGATGGACATTATATTTCGGAAGAATTGAAGAAAGGAGCCTGAAATGGCTGAAATCGAATTTCCCAACAATTCCCATGCTGCACGAGAAGGCAAACGTCAGGAGAAACCGCGCGTAGAGAAGGTCGTCAATAGCACAACCAAACTCAAGCGCAAGAGCGAGGCCCGTAAATTCGCTGATATTTTTATCAGTGACGACATTGACAGTGTCAAGAATTATGTCCTGATGGACGTGCTGGTTCCGGCTATCAAGAAGGCGGTTGTGGATATTGTCTCTGATGGCATTAACATGATTATCTACGGAGACACTGCCAAGCGGAGTAATTCGGGCACCTCGAGGGTCGCTTACGGGTCGTACTACAGCGGAAACCGCCCGGAACCCAGGAGCACTATCGGCAATCGCACGGGCCTCGATTACGACATGCCTATTTTCGCAAGTCGCATGGACGCTGAGGAAGTCCTGACCACACTGGAGGATATGATCGACCAGTACGGTAGTGCTTGCGTGAGCGACTTGTACGATGCGTGCGGTCAGACCACCTCGAATTATCAGCTCAATAAATTCGGTTGGACAAGTCTGGCCACCGCGTCTGTTGTCCGAGTTAGGGACGGATATATGCTGAAGCTGCCAAAGGCCACTGCGCTGTGAAAGGAGTGATATTTTGTTCACCGATAAAAAAGTTTTTTCTACGTGTGTAGAAAAATATAATTGCTTCAATGCCGCTATTCGTAAAGGGTCCGCGGTGCTTGAACCGATGGACGACATCGAACGTTATGTAAGCATCGTCGAAAAGATGCAGAAAACGTTCATTTCAAAAAACCACGACTACGGAAATTCGTTTGCCACTACCTGGCAGGAGTTTGGGGATAAAGGTCCTATTACTGGCGTTGCCCAGATTTCCCACAAATACCACCGCCTGCTGAATCTCGCCTTAGGAACCAAACCTCAGGTAGATGAGAGTATCGACGATACGCTGATGGACATGGCCAACTATTGCATCCTCACGCTTATGGAGCTGCAAAAAGACCGTGCCAATAAAAATGAAAAGGAGTAATTACCATGAAATTCAATGTAACTGATATTTTGAAAACCGCAAACCGCAGCCTGTCTATGACCAAATTGAAGATCGCGAAGCACAGCCCGGAAATCCTGCTGGTTGCCGGTGTTGTCGGCACTGTGGCTTCCGCCGTGCTGGCCTGCCATGAGACAACCAAGATTTCTAAAATTCTGGATGACGCCGGCGCCACTGTTGACGCCATTCACGACTGCATCGAACATCCGGAACGTGCGGAGAACTATACAGCCGAGGATGGCCAGAAGGACCTGCTCATCACTTACACCCAAACGGGCGTGAAGTTGGTCAAGCTGTATGCGCCTTCCGTGATTCTTGGAGGTTTGTCCATTGCGGCCATTCTGGCGAGCAACAACATCCTGCGGAAGCGCAATGTCGCTCTGGCCGCAGCGTTTGCCTCTGTCTCCGAGAGCTTCGACGCCTACCGTGGTCGCGTCATCGAGAAGTACGGCAAGGACGTCGACACCCAGCTTCGTATGGGTGTGAGCGAGCAGGTCGTTCAGCGTACCGTTACTGACGATATGGGCAACGAGAAACAGGTCGACGAGATTGTCAAGGTATGTAACCCTATGGGCTCTCCGTATGCGGTCTTGTTCGACGAATGCAATCCCAATTGGCAGCATCAGCCCGAATACAATCTCATGTTCCTGAAGGCTCAGCAGCAGATGGCCAACGACCGCCTGCGCGCGAATGGTTTCCTCACCCTGAACGATGTTCTCGATAGCATCGGCTGCAAACCTACCAATGCCGGTTTGGTCGTTGGTTGGGTCTATAAGAAAGATAATGACGCTGGTGATGATTTCGTCGACTTTGGCCTGGACGACAGCCGTGAGAATGTTCGCGATTTCATCAACGGGGATGAGCCCTCTGTCTGGCTGGACTTCAATGTTCAGGGCTCCATCATGAACCTTATCGACTGATTTATATTTTCTGAACCAAAGGAGGAATCTGCGATGTTGAATCTCGTCACGTATACTTTCGCCACGATGGCCGGAATTTGCTTTGCCGGAGGAATTGCGGTGCTCTCCGGCGGAAAGGGGAAATAAATGGAGGGCATTGACAACATTGTTGCCATGATCGATTACATGCTTAATACACAGCGAAAGCGCCACATCGTAGGTGGCATTCTTATCAGCATGTCAGCCCTCTTCGGGGGGCTGGCCGTTACCGCTTTAACCATCAAACAGGAGGATGAAAGTGAATAAACTTTTATATTTTGGTTTGGTCATTGGAGCAGCCGTAGCAGGAGCCGCGGTTGCTCTTTACTATGCCAAAGATACCGAGCGTAAGCGCGCGGACGAGGAAATTGCCCAGATGCGTGAGTATTACGCTCAGAAAGAAGAAAAAACCGGTAAGACCTCGACTGAGACTGAAAACAAAAATACGAAGTCTCAGGAGATGCGCAATTATCAGAAAATTGTGAAAGAGAACTATGATTACGAGCGCACTCCCGATGGTCCCACAGCCATCACACCTGACGAATTCGGTGAGAATCCGGGATATGACAAACTCAGCATGACCTACTACGCGGACAACATCGTAGCTGATGAGAATGATGAAATTGTCGAGGATGTGAACGACTGCATCGGCTTCGAAAACCTAGCCCACATGGGCGAGTACGAGCCTGATATTTTGTACGTCAAAAATGACCGTTTGCGCGTGTACTATGAGATCACTCGAGACCTGCGCAAATATGAAGATGTGGCAGGAAGTCTGCCTTACAGTCCGGGGGTGACCTGATTTGACAAAAAATGAGACGTCCGCAGCATACTTCGAATGGCTGTGCAGTTTTGTATGTGTCGGGTATCGTTGGGATGGCCTCAGCTATAAGAAGTTGCTGAACCGTCTCAGCGAAATTGATTTTCAATTTAGCATCGCCATGGACGCGAATCGTGAAGCAGATGGCCTTGACCTGCGGTATCGCTTTGGTAACGAAAAGCACATTCGGAACTATATTATAAATCGTTACCTTGACGATCATCCATGCAGTGTTCTCGAGATGATGGTGGCTCTGGCGAATCGCTGTGAGGAAACCATCATGGATGACCCCGAATACGGAGATCGTCGCGGCCAATGGTTCTGGGGTATGATTACCAATCTCGGCCTTGCCGGCATGGATGACCGTAAATTTGACGAGATGTATGTGAACGAGAAGATAAATGCCTTTATGAACCACGAGTATTCCCGGAATGGGGAAGGCGGACTGTTTTATGTCCGTAGACCGTATACAGACATGCGCCAGGTTGAAATCTGGATGCAATTAAACTGGTATCTTGACGAATACGAGGTGAAATAAATGAAACATCTGGCTGTTTGGAAAATTTATGGGGCTTTTAGTCCCTGTGATTTGGCTACGGCCAATAACCTGAACGCTGAAACTCTCTACAAGGTTGCGAATGCTACCTACAAGTTCGTGAAGGGCCAGAATCGACTGAACACTGTTATCTGGTTGTCACTGGTTGGGTCCCTTATGCTCATCGACATGGCCCACAAAGCTATCGAGAACCTGCGTGCTCAGAACCTGATTCTTGCCAAGGAGATTGACAAGTTGAAGCCGAACGAAAACGCGGAGGAGACGGAAATGTAATGCTTGACTTTTTACAAATTGCCACTCGCTCAAAGGCAAAGGGGGTGACAGAAATTTACCCAAAATTCGTATTAAAGTCTCAGTCTACGGATTTGATGATTCGAGGCGGGGACTTTTATGCGATTTGGGTTGAAGACCGCGGGCTCTGGTCAACGAATGAGTTGGACGCCTTGCGACTGATTGACCAAGCCCTGGATGCCTATTCCATAGAACATTCCAACGAATTCAGCAACTCGACATTCACACTCCACATGTGGGATGCTGAAAACGGCATGATTGATACCTGGCATAAATTCTGCCAGAAACAATGCCGAGACAATTTCCACATGTTGGACGAGAAATTGATATTTTCTAATGTCGAGCTCAAGAAAAACGACTATGCGTCCAAACGGCTGAACTATCCCTTGGAGGACTGTCCAATTCCAGGATGGGACAAGCTGATGTCGGTTTTATATTCTCCCGAGGAGCGCCATAAAATCGAGTGGGCTATCGGCTCTATCGTAACCGGCGATTCCAAAGAGCTTCAGAAGTTCATGGTTCTGTATGGCCCTCCCGGAAGTGGCAAATCGACAGTCCTTAACATCATTCAGCTGCTGTTCGAAGGCTATTACTCGGTATTCGATGCAAAGGCCCTCGGCAGTGCCAACAATTCCTTCGCCTTGGAAGCATTCAAAACCAATCCGCTGGTTGCCATTCAGCACGACGGTGACTTGTCTCGTATCGAAGATAATACCCGTCTGAACAGCCTTGTTTCGCACGAGCTTATGACAGTGAACGAGAAGTTCAAATCGGCATACGCAAATCGATTCAAGGCTTTTCTCTTTATGGGCACCAATAAGCCTGTAAAGATTTCTGATGCGAGGTCGGGCATTCTTCGCCGCTTGATTGACGTAGAGCCAACGGGGGAGAAGCTGAGTGGCAAGGAATACCACAAGGCTATGAAGAAAATCCCATTCGAACTTGGCGGTATTGCCTGTCATTGCCGTGATATTTACCTCGAAGACCCTGAGTTCTATGACGACTACATTCCTGTCAATATGATGGGCGCATCCAACGATTTCTATAACTTCGTAAGTGACTCCTATTCCGTATTCAGCAAAGCAAACTCGACATCTCTGAAAGTTGCTTACGAGATGTATAAGAACTATTGTGAGGATGCCAAGGTAACCTATTCCTACAACAAGCGCCTGTTCAAAGAGGAGCTTAAGGCTTACTTTGATATTTTCCAGGAAAAACACATCGATGAGGACGGAACCACCATTCGAGGTTGGTACGAAGGCTTCCGAATCGACAAGTTTGATGGACGCACTGGAAAAAAGGCTGAATCTGCGACTGTAGTCATGCCGGCGATTGAGTTCAAAGAGCAGCCTTCAATCTTCGATAATATTTGTGCCGATTGTCCGGCCCAATATGCGAATGACGGAGGCACCCCAATCAATCGCTGGGACAAATGCCGAACTAAACTCAAGGACTTGGACACCTCCAAGCTCCACTACGTCAAGGTTCCCGAGAACCATATCATAATCGATTTTGATCTGAAAGGAGGAGACGGAGAAAAATCCTTTGAACGCAATTTGGAAGCTGCTGCACATTGGCCCAAGACCTATGCAGAGCTGTCCAAATCCGGGCGTGGTATTCATCTTCATTATATTTACAGCGGAGACCCTGTACAACTCAGCCGTATTTATGATGATGACATCGAAGTGAAAGTCTTTACGGGAAAGAGTAGCCTTCGCAGACAGCTCACCAAATGCAACAACCTTCCAATTGCGACCATCAGTTCAGGTTTGCCATTGAAAGGAGATACAAAAATGGTGAATTTTGATTCCGTGAAAAACGAGAAGGCTATCCGAACGCTCATCAAGCGGAACCTCAATAAGGAATACCATGCAAATACCAGGTGCAGTGTGGACTTCATCAAGAAAATACTGGACGATGCCTATAACTCCGATGCAACCTATGACGTAAAGGACCTGTACAATGCTGTTCTGAACTTTGCGGCCAACTCGACACATCAGAGGGATTATTGCATCAAACAGGTGGCGGCTATGCACTTCTCAAGCGCTGATCTTTCACCGGCTGTCAAGAACGATGAAGCACCCATTGTGTTCTTTGACTGTGAGGTCTTCCCGAATCTGTTCCTGGTCAACTGGAAGTATCAGGGGGCAGATAAAAAGGTTGTCCGCATGATTAACCCGACACCGGCAGACATGGAAAAACTCATGCGGTTCCGTCTGATTGGTTTCAACTGCCGCAAGTACGATAACCACATGCTTTATGCCCGGATGCTTGGGGCCACGAACGAGCAACTGTATAAACTGTCTCAGCGTATCATCAGCGGTGATAAGGATGCGTTCTATGGCGAGGCCTATAACATTTCTTACACTGATATCTACGATTTCAGTTCTAAGAAGCAGTCGTTGAAGAAATTCGAGATTGAATTGGGCATTCACCATCAGGAGCTTGGCTTGCCGTGGGACAAACCTGTCGCCGAAGATCTCTGGCCTAAAGTTGCCGAGTATTGCGACAACGATGTCATTGCGACGGAAGCTGTATTTGAGTCCCGTTCTGCTGACTGGGTGGCCCGACAGATTCTGGCAAGTTTGTCCGGTCTGACCGTCAACGATACTACCAACCAGCATACCACCAGAATTATATTTGGTTCGGACAAAAATCCTCAGTGGCAGTTCAATTATCGCGAGCTGTGGAAGCCAGTTCCGTATACTAAATATGAGGAACTGCGTGAGGCTTACGGACCAGATTACGATTTCCGTGTTTGGAACGAGAAGGGTGAACCTCAGTACCGCAGTTATATTCCAGGTGAGGAGCTACCTGCCGGATGGTCGATTCTGCCGTTCTTCCCAAATTATGTCTGGACAGGGTACAAATCGTACTGGGTCTATGATATTTTGGATGCCGAGCGAGCCAGGAATGATGAGGCTTATCTGAACGAGCTTCTGAATACACAAAAAGAAGTTGATGAGTGGTGCAAGAAGACAGGCGAGAAGGCGCTGGACTTTATCGAAGAAATTCCAGAGGATGATATTTCGGAAAAACACTTTAATGTCCTTGAGGAAGTTGGTGAAGGCGGGTATGTCTATGCTGAGCCCGGAATGTACGGCAATGTCGGTCTTGATGACATTGCTTCAATGCATCCGTCCAGCTTGATTGCCGAGAAACACTTTGGAAAGTATACGAAAAACTTCGAGGACTTGAAGAATGGTCGTGTTGACATCAAGCATCAAGACGTCGAAGCCCTAAAGAAGCTGCTGGATGGCAAACTGGTTCCGTTCGCAGAGGCTATCGTGGCCGGTACTGCCGATTATACTTGGGATGACTTGGCTTACGCGCTGAAAATTGTCATCAACTCGGTGTACGGACTGACTTCAGCAAAATTTAGCAACCCGTTCCGTGACCCGAGAAACAACGACAACATCGTAGCCAAACGCGGTGCTCTGTTCATGGAAACCCTCAAGAAGGAAGTCCAGAAGCGCGGATTCATCGTGGCTCACATCAAGACCGACTCTATCAAGATTCCGGATGTCACCGATGACATTCTGGATTTCGTTGATAAGTATGGCCGCGAATACGGTTATATTTTCGAGCATGAGGCTACTTACGACCGTATCTGTCTGGTAAACAACGCCGTTTATATTGCCAAGTACAATGCTCAGGGCATCATCAATAAAGGCGGTAAACATGCAAACGAATGGACTGCCACAGGTACACAGTTCCAAATTCCGTATGTCTTCAAGAAGCTATTCAGCCACGAGAAAATTGAGTTCAAGGACATGTGCGAAACCAAGCAGGTATCGTCAGCAATTTACCTCGACATGAACGAGAATCTTCCGGAAGGGGGGCATGATCGGCACTTCGTCGGCAAGGTTGGATTGTTCTGCCCGATGAAACCAGGTACAGGTGGCGGACTCCTTGTTCGAGAGTCTGTTGACAAAAAGACCGGCGAAACCAAATACGACTCTGTAACCGGGGCAAAGGACTGGCGCTGGATGGAATCAGAGATGGTAAAGATTCTCGGGAAGCAAGACGACATCGACAAGGGCTACTACAACAAGCTCTGCGACAATGCCATTCGTGATATTTCCGAATTCGGCGATTACGAGTGGTTTGTTTCGGACCAGCCGTACATTGGGCCTTGGTATGAGGATGGACGACCACAGTATGAGCCTGATATTCCGTTCTAACCGCATATTTTTCAGTCTCTAATATGCAAAGTAACCCACTAAGACCTTATGGAAACATAGGGTCTTTTCTTTTTAAGGAGGAGTATGTTCTGAAAGCAAAAGATATTTTTAAAAAGCTCGTCTATACGTACAAAAATAAAGACGAGTTTCAGGTGACGGACGCGGACATGGCTAAGGTCATCCGCAATATGTTCGTCAAGGAGACCGAAGACCTGATCATCGAGCGCGACATCAAATACACTTGGCAGTTCGTGAATCTGTTGACTGAGCAGAATGACAAGTGGAATGCACTGACCCGCATGTTCAAGAACAACTTCGGTTCCAGTCCCATCAGCAAAAACGACTTCCGTCGCCGCGTTATCAAAGAGGAATGGCCTATGTTTACAGCTGAAATCCCGGCTATGAAACGCGACACCATGCCCGAACTCGAAACCGTCCTCAAGAAAGTGTAAAGGAGAAACTTCTATGGAACGCAACAATAAACTCGCAATCGATAACGCCCGTATCATCTTCAAGAACTTCACCGGCAAAGACGATAAGTTTGGCCGTGAGGGTGACCGTTCTTTCAGTATTGTCATTGAGGATGATGCGCTGGCCGAGCAGCTCGCCAACGACGGCTGGAACGTCAAACCGCTGACGCCGCGCGACCCTGATGAGAAGGTCAACCATTTCATCAAGGTGAAGATCAGCTTCAAAGTCCGCCCGCCTAAGATTTGGCTGCTGACGAATCACAAACGCACTCTGCTGGACGAGGATACCATCGCCACGCTTCAGTACGCCCGCATCGAGAATGCCGATGTGGTTGTCAGCCCTTGGCGCTGGGAGGTCAACGGCAAGACCGGTATCGCGGCCTACCTCGAAACGCTGTACGTAAAAATCGAAGACGACCCGTTTGCCGACAAGTACGCCGACTACGAGAGCAGCGACGAAGTGCCGTTTTAATTGATATTTAGGGGTGCCGAGTGGAGGCAGAGTTAAATGTCCGTGGTCACTCAACTGGGCGAGTGATGTGTCAGCGAGGAAACAGCCCCTACTGATATTTTGGAAAGGAGATGGCCAGATGAAAAAATTCACCCTCAAAGATATTCTGAGCAGTGCTGCCAAATGGGAGCCGCCTGAAAAACGCGAGCCAACACCGAAAAAAGTTGCGCAATCCGAGAAGCAGCCGGTAAAGCCTGCAAAAATCCCAGAGAAAACTGACTACAGCAGAGAATTCATTAAGAAATTTAACAGTCTGGCCGCCTCCAGAAGCCGCTGGACAATTTGGGAAGACTTTGTTGTTTTGTTCGCCTGTTCCATTTCCAATGCGGTGGACCAGACTAAAGAGCACTATGATATTCGTGAAGAACGGTATTTGCGGACTATTAAGAAGTATTCCAAGGCAGAAGCCGAGGTCTTTCCCGAATTGGCCGCTTTAGTGATTTGCGCTCTTGATGAAAATCCTGAGCAGGACTATCTTGGAAAGCTCTTTATGGATTTGGACCTTGGCAATGAGCACAACGGACAATTTTTCACACCGTATCATGTCTGTCAGCTCATGGCCGATATAAGCTGTAGCCTCGGGGATGATATTTTCAGCGTGAAAACGGTCAACGACCCTGCGTGCGGTGCCGGAGCCACACTTATAGCAGGGTATCATACCTATCGGAAACTGTACGCAGAAAAGAACCTCAATGCTCAAAATTACATTTTGATGTATGCTCAGGACATCGACGAAACTGTCGCCCTCATGTGCTATATTCAGCTGTCGATGCTGGGGATTGCTGCTGTGGTGAAAATAGGGAATACATTGACAGACCCCATGTGCAGCGGAGATTCAACCGAAAACTACTGGTATACGCCTGTATATTTCCTGCCGCCATGGAGTGATAGACGGTTAATTCGTGAGCTTTACGAATTGATGAAAGGAGATGCCAATGAAAAAGTTTAAGACTGGTACGGTGTATGGTTCGGATGAAGTTACCGACCTACTTTGCATTGATGACAATTTCGGAAAATTCGTCAATGAAAGCTTTGACCGACACGAGAACTGCGATTGGGGCGACCTCTGCGACGAAGATAAAGCCACTAATGATGATGCTCTCGAGCATGGCGGTAGACTCATGAGCGCTTACAATTGCCCGGATTATCCTGACGGGAAAATCTGGATTATCACGGAAGCAGACAGAAGCTGTACGACGGTGCTATTCCCGCATGAATATTGATATTTGCAGAAAGGAGAAACCAGATGAATGTTACCACATATGTAAACCATCTGAACAAAGATTTTTGTACCTGTAGTTTGCCCGACTTTTACAAAAAGATTGCCGAACATACAGGATACACCGTAACAGAAAGTACGCGGTATGACTGCCGTAAAATCTGCTGCACGGACGCTGTCCGAACGGCTATATTCCAGTATTTTTTGTCTGAAGGGTTCATGCCCCGAGAAATTTCATTTCTTTGGTGCAGTTTTGGACCGAAAGCTAATCTTAAATCCACGCCCGGATACGGTGAATACAGAGTGTCGCTCGAGCCAGGCGCTATCTACGAAGAAGGAGAAAAGAAACATGACTAAAATTCTTGGTGGCATTTTGCTGATTGCCGCGGCTGTGATATTTGCAAGCATCTTTGCGGGACTTGCTTCCGTTGGCTGGACTGTGATGGTCCGGGTTATGCTTGAGACATTCAAGTTCATTGGTGCATTCCTGATTGCAGTGCTGGGAATCGCGTTGTTAGAGGTGTAAGGATGAAAGATGATTAACTTATACGACTTCCAAATCAAAGCCATCGAGCAAATGAAAAACGGCTGCATCCTCTGTGGTGATGTTGGGAGCGGCAAATCTATCACGGCGCTGTCCTACTACTATTTGCAAAACGGTGGCGACCCCGATAGCTTACAAGGTGGCGATTATATTCCTATGGGCGACCCGCCGAAAGATTTGTATATCATCACCACAGCCCATAAACGCGACAGTATGGAATGGGAACAGGAGATGAGTCGGTTCTTGCTCTCGCCTCATTCCGAAGTCAATCTCTACCGTAACAAAGTCGTCGTGGATTCGTGGAACAATATACAGAAGTATGTCAATACGTATGGCGCTTTCTTTATATTCGATGAGCAGCGTGTGGTTGGGAGCGGAAGCTGGGTCAAAGCGTTTCTGAAAATTACCCGGCGGAACCAGTGGATTCTTCTGTCGGCCACTCCGGGCGATACCTGGCAGGATTATATTCCCGTCTTTGTTGCCAATGGATTTTACAGGAACAAAACCCAGTTCTTGCAGGAGCACGCCGTCTATTCGCGCTACACGAAGTATCCGAAGATTGACCGATTCGTACATACGGGAAAGCTCTGCGCACTACGGAAGGATATTCTGGTTCCAATGGACTTTCATCGTGGCGTTCAACTCCATCATGAAGAGATTTATGCTGAGTTTAACAACCGTGCGGTCAAGGAGCTTTGGAAAACACGTAGAAATCCTTGGACACAGGCGCCCATTATCAACGCCGCAGAGCTCTATTACGATATTCGGAAAATCGTGAACTCGGATATTTCCCGGCAGGTCAAGCTCTTAGAGATTTTTGAGGACCATCCAAAAATGATTGTGTTCTACAATTTCGACTACGAGCTTGATATTCTGCGTGGAATGACCTTTGGAGACGCTGAGGTAGCCGAGTGGAATGGCCATAAACACGACCCGATACCAGATGGAGATAGCTGGGTCTATCTTGTGCAATACACAGCCGGAGCTGAAGGCTGGAATTGTATCGCCACTGACACGACAGTATTCTATTCGCAAACATACTCCTACAAAGTTGCCAAGCAAGCTGAGGGACGAATCAATCGTATGAACACTCCTTTCAAAGACCTGTATTACTATCATCTTACCAGCAAATCCTTCATTGATATTCGTATTCGTAGGGCTTACGAAGAGAAACGGAACTTCAATGTCAATAAGGATTACAAACGGTATTATGGCGAGTTCAAAACGACCGCATAATTTTCATGGCCTCGTATGAAAGGAGTGTGATCTGTATGATTACAAAAGAAGGAATCCAAATGCTGCAACTAATGTACTTACGGATGGCATTTAGAAACTTTGTACCAATCGCCAATGATATTGGTAGAGCTAACGAACGTGCTTTGGAAATTATTGACATAACGACTGCCAATAACTACGCCCGAACCATGGAAGTCAGCAAACAATATCTTACTACATTGGTATCTATTGGGTCTATGGCCAAAGTTGTATTAGACGGCTTGGCTTTATATGACAAAATATGATTAACTCTCAAAAGACCTTATGGCAACATAGGGTCTTTTCTTTTAGCCGGAGGGAAAATGGCGAAAAAGCTCGATGAACAACAGAAACGTTGTGCGGACTGCATTTACCTTAAGAAAGTGAAGGACTATAATGCCGAATGGCATTTCACGAAGTTCTGGATTTGCAGTGTGTGCAGCATTGAAATTCACCATGTAACGGACGACGAATGCCATGTTCTCAGCGAGAACTATGGCTGATATTTGGAAAGGACTTGATTACAATGTTCACTTTTATTGCTGGTGTTTTCACAGGTGCTATTGGAACGATTTTTGTCATGGGCCTTGTGAATGCCGGAAAGCCCACTGAGAGCGATGTTCAGGTTGAACGCAAACACGCAGACATCTGGAAGCGCGAGGCTAAACAGTGGGAGACCGCCAACATCCGCCTGCACGATGAACTGCGCAGTGCCACCCGCATGGCACAATATTGGCGTGCTCGCTGCATGAATGCTCACTGTGAATTTAGGGCGGCCTGCGATGGTGAGGGTCATTATCCTACGGACAACGATGTGCCCACCCGTGAGGAGAAGCTCGTCAGTGATATCATGGCCGCCGTGGCCGTAAATTCGGTTGCTGATGAAACAAAGAAAGCTGAGGCGATTTCGGCATGAACAATGAAGGTATGTTACTGGTAGGGGTCGATGAGCTTCAAAAAGCATACAAGAGCTGCCGAGATATAGCCATGGAAGCGGATAACATTCGCACCATGGTCCAGCAATGTATCGACGGTGATTGCTCCGAAACCGAGCTTAGAGCAAACCTTGATATTCTGAAGGTCAAAATTAACAAAACCAAACGGATACATGAGCGAATGGCTAAGGCGTACCAAATCATTGAACGAGCTCTTGGTTGATATTTGAGGAGGCAAGTATGACCCGTACTCGATATACAATTACATTTCGTAGGCCAAATAGCGATCCGCTGTTTGATTCGTTGCGATGTTTTTGCTGTTATGATACTTCAGCTGAGAATGCAATCAAGCGGCTGAAAGATGAGTGGCCCGACGCTATTGTCATTGATGTCCTGACGAAGGTGGTGACAGCAATATGAATAATCGTAGAAAAGTAGTACCAATTATCCTGTCAGTTTTTCTGGCGGTAAGCCTAAGTGCATGCAATATGCAGCTTGTGGACACGACATACAACTACACCTATGGTTACGTGGAACTTCCCAATGGAGAATGTATTGAAGGGCCTGTAGATTCCTGGACGGACTACGATGACAGTGACCAGATTCAGGTAAAAATCGATAGCATCACTTATTTCACCGATACGACCCGCGTGGTTCTCACGACAAAGAAGTAAAGGAGCCGGCTATGAATAATTGTAGAAAAGAAGTCTTTTTCGATATGTACTGCAAGACCTGCAAGTATTACAAGCAGGCGTCGTATCTGCATCCGTGCAATGACTGTCTGAACACACCTTACAATGAGGACAGTCATAAACCTGTCAACTGGAAAGAAGGGGAAAAGAATGGTCAAAAACACTAAATGCAAGGAGCTCTTTCCGAGGTGTCTTTGCAACACATGCAGGCGGCGGGAGATGGACCGTGGATGCTGCATTGCCCATCACCGCGAGTGCCAGTTGGTAAGCAATGACCAAAATGCCAATCGATGCCCCGGGTATACCATGAAAGTTGAGGTCAAGAAGAAATGATTGACTTCTGGAATGGAATACACACGCCTGATGGTGCAGTATGGTTTAACCGGTTTACGAACGAGTATGAGTTTGAGAAAAGACCGGACGGATTTGATGCGTATTTGCTTGGAAAGAGAGCTTACAATATGATGTCCAAATTTGATATTAACGATATTGTCACAGTTCCCTATGATCACGACAAAAAATACTGGACAGTGACGGCTGTCCGTACAAGCCAAATTGAAATGAGGGCTATATACGACTTGGTTTCTGCGAAAACGGGTATCACTCTGTATGATGTTCCAGAAGTCGATATGACCCTCGTTAAACGGCCCACCCAGAAAAAGGAGAACTCTGTTATGGATAAACGATATATGGTCAAGAAGCTCATCTACCACGGTCCTGCCACTATTGTGTATTGGGCCGACGGTGAGAAAACGGTAGTCAAATGCATGGACGCAGACACTTTTGACCCGATGGCTGGCTTCTGTGCTGCTCTTGCGAAAAAGGTGTATGGTTCGACAGGCACCGTGAAGCAAATCATCAAGGCCAGCAATTACGAGGATTCTCAAGCACTACCGTTTCAGGGTGAGAGTGTAAAGGATATCGCTACTCGTGCTAGGGCTATGCTGCTTACCGATGTTATGAAAGGAGATTAACGATGGACCGTGAAGAATTTAAGAAAAAGATGGAGAATCATACAGTCATGACCGACGATATGATGTCTAACATTCAGGCACTCCACCTCAAAAACACAAAGAAAAGCGAAATTTATATTGTCGCTATGGAGGAATTGTCCGAGCTTCAGAAGGAGATTTCCAAGGAGCTGCGTGGTCAAGGTGACAGAGATAGCATTCTGGAAGAACTTGCAGATGTCATGATTGTATGTGGGAACATCATGAACCTGCAAAAAATCACGGATGCCGAACTTCGTGCTGCCGCGGCAGTCAAACTTAATAGGATTCTTAGCAAACTCGTAGAAAAGGAGAACGGCAATGAAGGCGGATGCAAAATGGGTTCCGATTGTCTTCACTATGGCATCGGCTGTAGGAGTTGTGGGAACAGCAGTTCTTACGGCGAAGTGTACCACGAAAGCGGAGAAGATACTTTCTCAAAGCCGGACTAAATATGGCGGTGCGACGAAAGAAACCGTAATTGATATTTGCCGTTGTTATGCCCCTGCCATAGCCTGTGGGACGGCCACTGTAGTGTGTATCGTGTCGAACGGAGTTCTTACTTACAAACAGCAAAAAGCCCTCACAGGGGCCTGTATGCTCGCCAGAGAAAGCCTCGGACGGTATCAGTCAAAGGTTAAGGAACTCTATGGCCCTGAGATACATCAGCGCATCATCGACGAGCTCGTCAAAGAAGATTTGGATGATGTTCATGTGACCTCTTCCGGATTTTTTGGCAGCGAGACGTTGGATTTCGAGGGCGTATCCGAGGACGAACCAATTCACACGTTCTATGATGAGTTCTCTGATAGATATTTCGACTCGACCATTGAGCATGTATTGCAGGCAGAGTACCACCTGAATCGCAATTGGGCTCTTGGCGATGCCGTTACGGTCAATGACTTTTATGAATTTCTTGGTCTGTGTGCTCTCGCAGATGGTGACAATATGGGGTGGGACTGGGAGATGGGTATTTCCTGGCTCGACTTCAACCATCGAGTTATTCATAAAAACGGAGAAAAAGTTTTGGTAATCGAGATGGTGTTTACGCCGGACAAAGTGGAGGTGTGATATTTGTACAATGATGAAATGCTCGTAATTCAGGTGGATATTCGTTTAAAACCTGACAAAATGGAAGAATTTTATAGAGATGTTATAAGACAGAAAAAAGATGGAGTTATCGTATTACCGTCTTACTGCCATGTTCTGCGTGCTCCGAAAGATATAGAAATTGGATTTGACTCCAATTAAAAGCATGAGATAAGGAAAAATAAATGAATGTCTTAAGGAAATTTTTAGGTGAAGACGATTCTGATAATTGGTTTGTTGTTTGCCATAATGAATCCAAAGTAAAAGAAAATATGTCTTATTTTGGAAACTAGTTTGTTACTATTACCGAAAAAGATATCGAAATGTTAAAAGCAGGAATGACTCTATCGTATATGGTAAACGATGAGTATGGCTTCTTTATCAACTTTAGCAAAGGCGATGACGTAAAACAGAAGCTCAAAGAAGAGTTTCGTTATGCATTTTGAAAGGAGAATAAGCAATGATAGACAATAAAAGACTTAGCGGCTTTGTGCTTCAGTGTATTGCAGAATTTGGTTCTGAGACTCAAACTGATATTTTGCAAGAGGAATGTGCTGAACTTATTCAGGCGTGCTCTAAAGCAAAACGAGGTTACCCAGACTCTAAAGAACGACTCATCGAAGAAATCGCACATGTACTCGTATCGTCTTCGGTGGTTGCTCGAATTTACGATATCAATGAAGACGATATTGTGAATGAAATCAATAAGAAAGCCGATAAGTATGGATTTTGCCGAGTGAAAGGAGTAAACAAAAAATGATTAAAATTGAAAACGCTGAGGTCGTTGGTTGGATGTAAAAATAAAAGAGTAGTCCATTTATCGCTACATGGTAAAAAGAAAACCCGCAAAAAGAATTGGAACCGAGCTATGAAGATTATGAATAAAGGATGGAATTCGAAATGACTCATGTAATTAACCCCATGTTGTTTTATTGGTGCAGTGTCTCGGACACTGTGAAAGCTCTCGCTATCATTGCTGCCATTATGCTTATCATAGTATGTTTGGTGTTTTTATTCGTTGGTGCTTTCCATATTGGAGAAGCATTCAATTATGGAGGTGGTGAAGACAGCGATGATTATAAAGTGGGCGTTAAATTTTTAAATTGGGCCCAAAAGTGCATTGTTCCATTGGTGATTTTACTCATGCTTTCCATTTTTATCCCGAGTGAAAAAACGATATATAAAATGATGGTTGCGAATATCGCCACATACGAGAATATCGATCTGACTGCCGAAACCATTGAAGATGCATTCGACTCCGTAATCGACAAACTCATAGAACTTGGAGGTGATAATAATGCTGAAAATTGAAAACGCTGAGGTCTTTGGTTGGGAACATGCGATTCGTGGGATGCGGAACCCGATGAACTCATGGGAGAAGAGCGATTCGGAGTTTATTACCGCGGATGGTGACCACCATGATATTACAGGCAATTCCGGTCCATGGTACGGAGAAGATGGTTGGAGTGAAAACCTTATTGGCCCCGAAGACCAGAAGCTTATGGTCAAGCTCTCGAAGGCCGGCACAGACCATCGTAAGTTCATGCGGATGATCACCGTCTACCTTGATATTACGGCGCCGCTGTATTGGTGGAAGGAGTTCGATACATACAAGGTGGGTACGGTGGCCAATTCCTGCTCTACGATGCATAAGATTGCGGCAAAAGAATTCACGCTGGAGGATTTCAGTTGTGAACATCTTATTTCTGACGAAGCTATCCCAGGCCGTGTTTATTCGGCAAAAGGTATGATGGAAGCTACTGTAGATAACCTAAATATGTTTCGTAAACTTTACCTCGAAACTCAAGACAAAAAATACTGGTGGCAGCTCATCCAGCTCCTGCCGAGCTCTTATAATCAGCGCCGAACGATCATGCTAAACTACGAGGTGCTGGCGAACATTTACAAGTCCCGTCGTAACCACAAGCTGGACGAGTGGCACACTCTCTGTGATTGGATTGAAACGCTGCCGTTAAGCGAAATCATTACTGGGAAGGAGGGAAGTGCCAAGTAATGGAAGATATGGATAATCATACACCAAAATCTGTAACTTTCTCGGAAATCGGGCCAAACGAACTGTTTGAGTATGATTTCCGAGGGAATATTGCAATGAAGCTGGTAGAACCTACAAAAGTCAAGAATCCATACACTTACCAAGAAGCGAACTGTTCCGTATTCGAGGCTGAAGCAATCGTTATTGCAGGTCCGGATGTTGGAAAATTTATTCGGTTTAGTAATCATGGTGCGGCAATCTATCGGCCTGTGCATTGCAAACTCGTTCTTTCTGATTACTCCGGGAAATGTGTTGCGTGGTTGGAAATGAGGTGATAAAAATGTTTGCTGTTGCTGCGGCGATTCTCTATCTGGCTGATGCTCCGTTTCCTGTATTTGTAGTAATTTGGATGATATACATCATTGGACTGGCTTTGGAGAGTATGATTCGCTGAATATTCTGGACGTCTGGAACATGGCGTCCTCTTTTTCTATGAAAGGGGAAATTTATGACCATCGATAACTGTACTCGTTGTGACATGTGCAGTCACAAAAATGTATGTCGAAAACTATTGGCATACAGCGATATGATTACTCGTACGGTGGATAGTCTTACCGAGAAATATGACGCTCCGATTGCGGACGTACTCAAAAAAATGAATACCTGCATTACGTTTACTTGTTTAGACTACGTTCGGGAAGTGAAGGTGCGCTAATCATGATCGTTAAAATTAAAAGCAAATGTGAAACGTGTGCTCATGAGAAGGTTTGCGTTAAAAAAGATGGAATGCAGACAATCGAGCATGAGTTCGACAATTTTCTCGGCTCCGATTCGTATGTGGGCATACAAAATTATATGGACCAGCTCGGATTGGGGGTTGATATTATTTGTGAGGATTATCTTGCGAAAGTGCAGGTGAAAACCGTATGAACAGTCTTGGTGAAATGTATTATTGCGAACGTTGCGGTGAACAAAAGTTTGTCAAGTACATCGGCAGCGGACCTTACCGTGATGGAATGATGGTTCATATTACTGCTGATGGATTCGAGGGCGCTGCCGGCTGGACTAAACACGATGATATGGATTTCTGTCCTAAATGCTCTGAGAAATACAATTCGATGATGAAGGACTTCCTATCCTGTAAGGAGAACTGAGATGTCGATTGACCATAAGCTTGACCTCAAGACATTGAACGGCATTTGTCCCGGCGGATATTTCAAATCAACTCCATGTGTATGGAAGCTAGATGATGACCATGAGTCGATCAATGGAATTGGATATATCATGTGTGAACGCCTAAATGATTTTCAAAAAGCTACACTCAGACAATATCCGAACGTTGTGCTCTCGGTAGTCAGCCATCGTTATGGACCAGAAATCATACACGATATGGTGTTCATCGGGGACAGTAACAGGCCGGATAGGAGGTGAAAAATGATGGCAAATAGCTCGGTAATCACGGTCAGATTGCCGAAAGAAGACCGTGCGAAACTGATTATTTCAAGCACAAAAAATGGAAAATCGAAGTCTGAAGTTGTCCGCGAAGCGCTTGAACTGTATTACAAAAATGAAAAATCCGGATGAAAAAAGTGTATTACGTGTATTACAAAATGAGCAAAAAGTGTATTACGTGTATTACATGTATTACATTTTTCAAGACAGTTTTGAAGCAAAATCACAAAATTTGTAATACACCAGCCCAAATGTAATACACTTTTGGGCTAAAAATGGCCAAAAAATCGCAAAAAAGTGAAAATTATAGGTTTTTATCTAATATAGGTGTAAATATATAAAATTTTATATATTTGAGTATATATAAATGAAAAATGTAATTTTTTTTAATTTTTGCGATTCGGAAAGGAGATAGTCCGATGGACGACGAAAAATACGCAAACGAATTGCTTGAGGAAGCAAGAGCGTACTTCCCGTTACTGTTTAAAAAAGTTGCCAGCTATCGAGTGTATGCACCGATGGCACTCTTGATTGAATTACCAGATAGAAAAGTGTTTCTATTCGATTCACTCAATCAAACAACTACACGTCTGCCTGACGATGATAACAGCATGACTAAAGAGCAGACCGGGCGTGTGTTTGGTGTTTTGCTTCGAAGAGTCATGGCGCGGAAAGGATTTACCCAGATAGGCCTTGCCGAGGCGACAGGTTTGAGGCAATGCCAAATTTGCAATTACACTTACGGACGAAGTATTCCAAGCTATTACGCTTTCGATAAAATTGTGAGAGTGCTCGGATGCAGTGCGGAGGATTTGCGGTATGTAAAATAAAAGTTTACAATTTCCTTCTTGCGGTAGATGGTTTATATCCTGTATAATGGAGCCATCCTAGGAAATACACAAGGAGGTTACAAATGGGATTCAAGAAAAACAAGAAATCGGACATTACGGAAACAGTCGTGAAAAATGACCGCGGCGAAGAAGTCCATGTTCTCAATGGGCCTGACGGCACGGTGGAAGTCAAGCGAGTCCACATGAAAGACTTCCTGCCAACCGGTGAGGAATGGTGCCCGCATTGTCATGTACAGTGCGATCATTACGATGAGGATGAATACTTCAAATGTCCTGAATGCGGATGGACCATTACCGATTGGGAAATTGAAGAATGGGGTGGTCATCCGACAGAGGCTGCTTCTCATGAAGACGACTTCGGAACCAACTTCGAGGATGCCTTCTCTGATGACGATTGATATTTATTGAACCCCAAGGGTCTGCACTAACAAAAGTGCGGGCCCTTTTTATTTTTTGCTTCGCGAAAATTTCATAGGGTATTATGAGAGAAGAGATAATATATCGGGACCTTGAAAAAATCACGGTATATTGCCTTTTGAACCGAAAGGGGATACTTATGGCAAAAGAAAGTGCTTTTCAGAAAGGTTTAATTAACGATCTGAAGAAACGCTTCCCGGGCTGTATGGTTTTAAAGAATGACCCAAATTACATTCAAGGGATTCCTGACCTTTTAGTTTTATACGAAGGGCGTTGGGCAGCTCTTGAATGCAAAAAAGCGAAGCAGGCGAGCCACCAACCAAATCAAGATTACTATGTCGAGAGGATGAACGAAATGTCATTTTCTCGATTTGTTTATCCGGAAAATAAGGAGAATGTTTTAGATGAACTTCAACAATCATTCCAATCTTGTAGGCCAGCACGCTTTTCTCGGGGCGAGTAAGTACCATTGGCTCAATTACGATGCTACCAAAATCGCAGAAGCTTATCGCGCTGCTCAAGCTGTACAAATGGGCACAAGACTTCATGCGTTTGCCGCTGAATGCATCGATCTTCGTCAGCGACTTCCGAAATCTCGCAAAACTCTGAACATGTATGTCAATGACGCTATCGGTTACAACCTGAAGCCAGAGCAGGTTCTGTATTACTCGCAGAATTGCTTTGGTACCGCTGACGCCATCGATATGCGCGGTGATCTTCTGCGCATCCATGATTTGAAGACCGGTAAGGTGCCGGCACACATGGAACAGCTGATGATTTACGCTGCGCTGTTCTGCCTCGAGTATGGTATCAAACCGACGGATATTGATATGGAACTCCGTATCTATCAGAATGACGATACCATTGTACTCAAGCCGGAGGCCAATGATATTTCGGTCATTACTAAGAAAATTATCGAGGCCGACAAGATTGTAAATCATATCAAAGAAATGGAGGGCTAACCATGTTTGACGACAAACCATCCCTGGACGATGTTATCGCGCACTACGGCGTCGGCAAGATGGACGGCGCTCCTGGCCGTGGTTCAGGTCGCTATCCTCTTGGCTCCGGTGATAATCCGTATCAGCGAGGGGACGATTTGCTGGCCCGTTACGAGGCGTTGGAGAAAAAGGGATATTCTGAAAAAGAAATCGCGAAAGAAATGGGCACCAGCACCACAAAGCTGCGTGTTCAGCTTTCCTACGCCAAGAGTCTGCGCCGTATGCAGCAGGTATCTCAGGCCAAGAAGCTCCGCGACGAAGGAAAGTCTCTGAACGAGATTGCCGAAATCATGGGTTTCAACAATGATTCTTCGGTTCGGTCACTTCTGAATGCGCAAGCTGAGGAGCGCATGAAGCAGTCCTCTGCTACAGCAGAAAAGCTGAAAGAGCTGATTGACACAAAAGGATATTTGGATGTCGGTGCCGGCGCTGAGCGTGAGCTCGGCGTATCCCGCAATAAATTTGACCAGGCGCTTTATATTCTTGAGATGGAAGGTTATCTCACCTATAAGCGCCGCATTCCGCAGGTTACAAACCCGAACCAGAAAACGACGTTGCAGGTGCTTACACCTCCGGGTACGGAATACAAAGATATTTACGACACCAGCAAGATTCATTCTGTTGGCGATTACACCATTTCATACGATAACGGTGAGACGTTTCATAAGCCGTTTGAGTATCCTTCGAGCCTCGATTCCAAGCGTTTGCTTATCAACTACGCAGAGCAGGGCGGCATCAATAAGGATGGTGTGATCGAACTTCGGCGTGGATGCAAGGACCTTGATCTTGGTGACGCCCATTACGCTCAGGTCCGCATCATGGTCGATGGTACCCATTACCTTAAGGGTATGGCCGTCTATGCCGATGATTTGCCGAAGGGAATTGACGTTCGTTTTAACACGAATAAGTCGCTCGGCACGCCTATGGAGAAAGTTCTGAAGGAAGCAAACAAGACCAATACGGGCGAGATTGACCGCGATAATCCGTTTAAGTCCCTTATCAAGGAAAAAGGTGGACAAGATTTCTATGATGACCCTAAAGGCAAGTATGTTGACCCGAACACGGGCAAACATCAGTCTCTCGGCTTGTTGAATCGTCGTGCAGTTGAAGGCGATTGGGGTGCATGGGATGATAAGGTTCCGTCGCAGTTCCTTGCCAAGCAGTCAATTACACTGATTAAGCGCCAATTGAATTTGTCGAAAGAAGATCGCAAGGTCGAGTTTGATGAGCTTTGTTCTTTGACGAATCCCACCGTTAAGCGTAAGCTTCTTGAAGATTTCGCTGATGGATGTGATAAGGCAGCGGTCACATTGAAGGCCGCGGCTCTGCCTCGCCAGAAGTATCAGGTTATTCTTCCGTTGACATCTGTCAAGGACAACGAAATCTATGCTCCGAACTATATCGACGGCGAGACCGTTGCTTTGATTCGATATCCGCATGGCGGTACATTCGAGATTCCTATTCTGAAAGTCAACAACAAGAATGCCGAAGGCAAGCGTATCATCGGTACCAATCCGAAAGATGCTGTCGGTATTAACGCCAAGGTCGCAGAACGTTTGTCGGGTGCGGACTTTGACGGTGATACCGTCGTGGTCATTCCTACAGGCGGCAAAAACAAAATCAAGATCACATCTACTGATGAATTAGACGGCTTGAAGGGCTTTGACCCAAAGTTGGAGTACAAGATTCCTGAAGGAAATCCGAATCATGTTCAGGTTATGACCAAAGCAAACACCCAGAAACAGATGGGCGTTGTCTCTAATCTGATTATGGACATGACATTGAAAGGCGCTAGCACTAAGGAACTGGCTCGTGCGGTTCGGCATTCAATGGTCGTCATTGATGCTGAAAAGCATAAGTTGGACTTTAAGCAATCCGAGGTTGACAACGGTATTGCCCAGCTAAAGCGCAAGTATCAGGGACAGTATGATGAGACCGGCCAGTATCACGAGGGTGCATCTACTTTGCTTACCAAGGCCAAGAGCGAGCAGTCTGTTCCTAAGCGTCAGGGCAGTGGCTACATCAATGTTCCCGGTGTCAAAGTTAAGGGTAAGGATGCCTATGACCCGACTCGACCTGAAGGGAAGAAGCTGTATAGCACCGCGGATGACTTGTACTATGAGACCTCCCGGGTCAATAAAAAGACGGGTGAGGTTGTCACCAAGCAGAAGATGCGCACGCAGAAGTCTACCAAAATGGCTGAGACAGACGATGCGTATACCTTGGTATCCGATCGCCGTGCCCCAGCTGAGTTAGCCTATGCTGACTATGCTAACTATCTCAAGAGTATGGCCAATGCCGCCCGTAAGGAAATGAAAGCTACCGGCACTCTGAAGTACGATGCCGCGGCCAAGAAAGCCTACGCATCCGAGGTCGAACGACTGAACGCTGCGCTGAACCTGGCTGAGGCCAATAAACCCCGTGAACGTCATGCGCAGGCCCTCGCCAACACACGTATTAAGGAAAAGATTGCCCAGGACCCTAACCTTGCCGATGATAAGAAGATGCTGAAGAAGGTCTCCCAGCAGGCTATTGTGGCAGCTCGTGCTGAGACAGGCGCCAAACGCACACCCATTATCATTAGCGACAAGGAATGGCAAGCCATTCAAGCTGGCGCTATCAGTGACAATGTATTATCTAAGATTCTTGACAATACAGATGTCGACAATCTTCGTGCTCGCGCAACACCTCGTTCTACTACCGAACTGAGCGCAGCCAAGAAAGCGCTGATTCGTTCTCGTGCGGCTGCTGGTTACACAAACGCTCAGATTGCTGAAAGCCTTGGTATTTCGCCGTCGACTGTGGCTAAGTACCTGTGAGAGGAGGTGGAGTTACTATGGCTCAATGTATGTTGACCACGTTTGACAATCCTTACAATCCATTTGATGACTTCACCAAATGGTGGCTTTGGGATGTCACACATGGATACAATTCGTGCGGTTTACTTGCTCGCGTTTCTGGAAACGATGAATTGACAGACGAAGAAGAAAGCATTGCTATCGAAAAAGCAATTGATTCGATTATTGATTGCGATTTCTTTCACGTTTACAAGAAAGTAAAAAGCGATGACAATGCGAATCTGCATGAAAACATTGCAAACACAAAAGAAAAACAGGCTATTTCGGCCTAAGGACTGTTGTTAAGCATAGGGGAGGGGGTCGTGAAAAAATCACCCCCTCCCTACATCGCGGCGGTCTTTGATATTTCTCCGGGGGAGATTTTTGGAAAAACAGTTTAAGGCCCTCCCACCTTGAATTGTGATTCTATGATATTTCCTCCGGCTTTTTGCAGGGGTCTGTAGGCGACTTTGACGATGTACAGCGTCATTACCTCCTTTTCATTCTCCTTTCAGGGTCCGGCTTCGGCCTACAGACCCCTGCAAAAAGCCGGAGAATTCATAGCGAAAGGAGCCGAAAAGGATTGAAAAGAGCTAAAGACCCAATGAAAACTGGTAAGAAAGGGACTGTACGCCCGGCACTTACGCCAGAGGCCCGTGAAAACCAGATGATTTCGTTGGCTATGGACCTTGTGGAGAAGCGAATACTCGAGGGCACTGCATCTTCACAGGAGACGACCCACTTCTTGAAGCTGGGTACAACAAAAGCACGTATGGAGAAAGAAGCTTTGAGTAAACAAATCGAATTGTTGCAGGCCAAGACTGAAAGTTTGAAGTCTCAGGCCCATGTCGAGGAACTTTACAAGGAAGCTTTGGACGCCATGCGAAGATACAGCGGGCAGGACAGCGACGATGCTTAGGACATACACTGAACTTTGCAGATATTCTACATTCCTTGAGCGGTTTGAGTATCTGAAGCTCGATGGTGAGGTGGGAGCTGATACGTTTGGGTTTGACAGGTATCTGAATCAGATATTTTACAACTCATACGAGTGGCGAAAGTTTAGAGACAAGATTATTGTTCGCGATAAGGGATGCGACCTGGGCGTTGAGGGTTATGAGATAAATGGGTATTGGAAAGACGGTAGATACATAGCACCGAAAGTCGTTATCCATCATCTCAATCCAATCGCCAAGGACGACATACTGAATCAAACGGACATGCTTATGAACCCTGAATACGTGATTACCACCGTTCATTCCACCCATATGGCTATTCACTACGGGGATGCCGACCAATTAGAGCAAGGTCCTACAGTCCGAAAGCCTAACGATACTTGCCCCTGGCGATAAGGAGGACTTATGGACAGTATACTGACATCTATCAAGAAACTGCTCGGCATGGATGCCGACTATACCGCTTTTGATACTGATGTAATCATTCATATCAACACAGCTCTGGCGATTCTGTGCCAGCTCGGGGTCGGTCCAGACAAGGGCTTCCGCATCCGCGATGATTCTGCTACTTGGCAAGACTTCGTGGGCGAGGATACCAGACTGGACGACGTCAAGGATTACGTCTATCTGAAAGTCAAACTGCTATTTGACCCGCCGTCCAGTAGTGCGGCTATTCAGTCCACAGAAAGCCTTATTTCGGAAATCGAGTGGCGCTTGAACGTTACTGCTGAAATGGAGGTGTAATTTATGTGGGATTACGTCACTGTAAATTCTGGACAGGATTACTTATCCCATCACGGAATTTTGGGTATGAAATGGGGCATCCGTCGATACCAGAATGACGATGGAACCCTTACGGCTGTCGGAAAGAAAAGATACGGAAATGCTGAAACTGAATTTTCTGAATTGAATGCCGCCAGAAAAGAATATGAGCAGTCGAAAGACTACTATATGAAAAAGACAGCAGCAGGACTTCTGTATAATCGGAAAGCCACAGATCGGTTGAATAAATCGGTTAAGCGTTTAGCTAATGCTAAAACTGATTTAAACGATGCGAAAGATAGAGTGTCTTTACAAAATCAGAAAAAGAAGGGCAAACGTCAAATCAAGTTAGAGGAATCTTACCGCGATAAGGGGTTGACCAAAGAAGAAGCTGAACTTGCTGCATATAAGCGAATCAGAACTGAGAAAACCATAGCCATAGTTGCAGGTATGACTGCGGTTGCTGCGGCCGCGTATGTTGGTTATAAGCACTACGATAATACCGTTGACCGTTTGATAAAATCAGGAACTGTTCTTCAAAATATGTCCAATAACGCTAACCGAGGCGTATCGGATGCTTTCTATGCTTCTTTCGGGAAACATGACAATAATCGTTATCTGGGTTTCTATGGTAGTCAATTGCAAAAGAGTGTCAACTACGGGCTTTCATCGGGTGTCTACAAAACCAACATCAAACTTGGTGATGACTTAAGGCTTGCTTCTCCTAAGAATGCTGTAAACATTCTCAGACGAACTATGCAAAAAGATTCCCAATTTGCAGACGGGGTTCGGCAGTCACTGAAGGGGTTAAGTCAGGCATCGCTATCTCCCAATCAAAAGAAAGTATTTGACAAAGCCCTTAAAAGTCTCAATGCTGGCAAAATTGACAATCACGTTTACGAAGCGGTGAATATTGCTTTGGTAGATCATACCCCAAGAGGGCAAAGCGTAAGCAGCAAATTCTATGATGCTCTAAAGAAAGCCGGATACGATGCAATTAAAGATATTAACGACTCCAAATATTCCGGTTACAACACAAGAAGCCCGATAATTGTCTTTAATGGTTCTGCCAAAACCGCCGTTGATTCGATTTCTTCTATTGGTAAGCAGCAAATAGAGAAGCAACTAAAAGCTGAAATCTATAAAAAGTACGCTGAAGATTTGGTTAAAGCTTATGCTCCTGTCGGTGCAGCTGCTATTGGTGTTGGTTCCGCCAGTAAATTGGTGACTGATGCTTTGATCGAAAAAGCCAATCTGGAGTATGTGAAGAAATATCGTAAGGAACATCCGAAATCGGAATTGTCAGCCAAAGAAATTATTCGGACTAGACGCAAATAAAAATCTCTAAGGTCTGAACTAACCCTAGAGATTCGTGTGAGGTGATGACTATGTGGATTTATGAATCTGTAAATTCGGGGGACGACTACTTAGCCCACCATGGTATCCTTGGTATGAAGTGGGGCATCCGTCGATACCAGAATAAGGATGGTACTTTGACCACGGAAGGAAAAAAGCGGAAATCTATCAAAGAAATGAGCGATTCTGAGCTTTTAGAAGATAACAAACGACATGCCCTTGAAGCTCAATATAAGAAAAACCATAAAACGAAAACATCCTTGGAAAAATCTAAAGAGGCGATTGATTCTGCGAAGAATGCAACTTCTGATTTGAAAAGGCTGACGCAAAAAAGTACACACAAGAAACACATGGATTTATCCGCCATGTCCGATGACGAGCTTCGCAAAGTAATCAACCGAAAAAACTTAGAGCGACAGTATGAAGATTTGTTTGGAGAAAGCGAAATATCCGTAGGTCGGCAAAAAGTTGGCGAAATTCTTGACTATGCAGGAACGGCTCTCGCTGTCGCCAGTTCCGCTGCGAGCATTGCCGTAGCAATTCAAAAGATGCGAAAAGATTGATTATTCTTCGTAATCATATTTTTGTTCGTCTTCGTTGGAAATGTCGTGTTCTTTTATCTGAGACGCAGCACCGAGTATTGTCACAACTCCCAAAGCCACTGCTCCGAGAACGGACAAACCTTTGCCAATAATGTCTGAAATAAATTCTTTATTTTCTGTATCTTTTAACCGCATCATTTCGTTGACATCAAGAACCATCTCCATAAGCTTATTACGTTCTTCTTCGGTTATGTCATTTGACTCCAGTCGCTTAAAGCAATAATCTAACGTTCGATTACATGAATCATAAACCGCCATCATGCTTTCTCGATTTGCTGAAAATGCGAGATCGACATTTTCTTTCATGCTCGATACTAACATTTTACTATATTGTACAAAATCAGGAAACTCGGATATCACTTGTCTGGCGAGTTCTCTATCCATATTGGGCATACGATTAGCAAGAGTTATGACATCATCTACCGTCATATAATTGAAATTTTTTATGTTCATTTCTTTTAGCAGATTTTTACGATTGACATGACCGGGTGTAAGCATTGTTAGATTCCTCCTTTTTATTTCAGTATAGCATAATAAATCAAAACTTCAATAGCGTGTGAAAAGAGGTAATAAAAATGCGTATTTATGAATCTGTACATTGTTGAAAAAAAATAGAAATAAGGAGATATTATGGCACTCTCTAATACTGCCGTTCCGAAGTATTACGGCCAGTTCAGAGAGGCCGTGCTTCGAGGTGAAATCCCCGTTTGCTGTGAAGTGGCAATGGAGATGAACCGCATCGATGAATTGATTGCCGACCCGACCAAATACTACGACCCGAATCCGGTAGAAGGCTGGATTGCTTCTTGTGAAGGCGAACTGACTCTTACCGATGGTTCTGATTTCCACATGCTTGATACATTTAAGGTGTGGGGGGAGGAGATTTTTGGTTGGTACTACTTTATTGACAGAAGTGTGTATGAGCCTAACCCCGATGGGCATGGCGGACATTATGTCAACAAAAAAATCAAGAAACGGCTAATCAATAAACAGTATCTTATTGTCGGACGAGGTGCTGCTAAATCTTTATATGATACCTGTGTCCAAAACTATTTCCTGAATGTCAAGACTCTTACCACATTACAGATCACTACTGCTCCGACTATGCGTCAGGCGGATGAGGTGCTTTCTCCTCTTCGAACGGCTATCACCCGAGCGCGCGGTCCTGTGTTCAAGTTCCTGACCGAAGGTTCCCTGCAAAATACGACGGGTTCCAAAGCAAATCGAGTTAAGCTCGCTGCTACCAAAAAAGGTATCGAGAATTTTACGACCGGGTCTCTTCTTGAGATTCGTCCTATGACTATCGATAAGCTTCAGGGTCTTCGTGTTGCATGTGCCTCGGTGGATGAATGGCTATCCGGCGATATTCGGGAAGACCCCATCGGTGCTATTGAACAGGGTGCAACCAAAGAGCAAGGGTCTAAGGGTGACAACGATTATGTCATCATAGCCACGAGTTCGGAGGGCACCGTCCGTAATGGCAGCGGCGATACAATCAAAATGGAATTGATGAAAATCCTGAAGGGCGAGTATTTCAATCCGCATGTATCGATTTGGTGGTATAAGCTTGACTCCGTAGATGAAGTTGGAAACCCCGATATGTGGCTAAAGGCCAATCCTAATCTAGGAAAGACTGTTACTTATGAAACGTATCAGCTGGATGTCGAGCGTGCCGAACAGAACCCGTCCGCACGCAATGATATTCTTGCAAAACGTTTTGGTCTGCCCATGGAAGGTTATACCTACTTCTTCACTTACGAGGAAACACTGTGCCATCCGCATCGTGAATATTGGAAGATGCAGTGTGCTCTTGGCGCTGACCTCAGTCAGGGCGACGATTTCTGTGCATTTACGTTCATCTTCCCGCTTTCAAACGGATGTTTTGGTATCAAGACGCGGAACTACATAACATCGTTGACACTCATGAAATTACCTGCGGCAACACGAGTGCTGTACGAGAAGTTCATGAATGAAGGCAGCCTAATCGTTATGGAAGGCGCAGTTCTTGATATGATGCAGGTATATGAGGACCTTGATAATCATATCGCCCGATGCCAATACGACGTTACGGCTTTTGGCTACGACCCGTACAATGCAAAAGAATTCGTCGAACGCTGGGCCAGCGAAAATGGCCCGTTTGGAATCGAAAAAGTTATACAGGGTGCGAGAACGGAATCCGTTCCTCTTGGCGAGCTCAAGAAGCTGGCAGGGGAGCGGATGCTTTTGTTTGATGAGGAACTCATGACGTTTGCCATGGGGAACTGTATCACTTTGGAAGATACCAATGGCAACCGTAAGCTATGGAAAAAGCGTTATAGCGAAAAAATCGATGCGGTTGCGGCTATGATGGACGCTTTTGTGGCTTACAAAAATAACAGAGAAGCTTTTGAATGAGGTGTGCTCATGGATGAAAATCAAACTTTCGGTTCCAGGCTGAAACATGCATGGAACGCTTTTCTAAATCGGGACCCTCCGATGTCCTATCGGGACTATGGTGGTGGTTACTCTTATCGACCCGATCGAGTACGGTTTAGTCGAGGTAATGAGCGGACTATCGTTACTTCCGTCATAACCCGTATTGCAATGGATTGTGCGGACATTCGTATCGTTCATGCCGATTTGGATTCCGATGGTCGATTCAAACAGGAACATCCCGGCGGTTTAAACAGCTGTCTAACTCTGGAAGCAAACCTTGACCAGAGCGGACGAGCCCTTATTCAGGACATTGTGATGACGATGCTGGATGAAGGCCACGTTGCTATTGTTCCCGTGGAGACTTCCACTGACCCCGAGACGGGTGCATTTGAAATAGATTCACTACGCGTCGGCAAGGTAGTCGAGTGGTATCCGTCAGACGTAAAGATTGAACTTTACAACGAACGAAATGGCCGACATGAGCAAATCATGATGCCGAAACGTGCCGTTGCGCTGGTCGAAAACCCGCTCTATCCCATCATGAACGAACCGAACTCAACGATGCAGCGGCTTATCCGGAAGCTGGCATTGCTTGACGTTGTCGATGAGCAGACAAGTTCGGGAAAGCTGGACTTGATTATTCAGCTTCCGTATACCATCAAGACACCGGCACGTCAGGAGCAGGCCGAACGACGCCGCAAAGACATCGAACAGCAGCTTACAGGCTCCAAGTATGGCATTGCCTACACGGACGGTACCGAGCACATTACCCAACTGAACCGCAGTCTCGACAACAATCTCATGAAACAGGTCGAGTATCTGCAAGAGGTTTTCTGGGGCCAGCTAGGTATGACACAAGAAATTCTGAACGGTACAGCAGATGACAAAGCTATGCTGAATTACAACAACCGTGTTGTCGGTGCCATTATTTCTGCCATTGTGGATGAAATGAAACGAAAGTTCATCACTTCAAATGCGCGTGGGCGCGGACAGTCAATTGTCTACTTCAGCGAACCGTTCAAACTTGTGCCGGTTTCCCAGATTGCAGACATTGCGGATAAGCTGCGCCGGAACGAAATCCTTACATCTAACGAATTGCGTCAGATTGTCGGCTTCAAGCCGAATAACGACCCGAATTCCGATATACTGAGCAATCCGAATATTAGCGCAAGTAAGGACGAAGTTGCCGCTCGATTCGGTACACAAAAATCTAATAAGGAGGAAGATCAAAATGGCGAAACATAGTTATGACTGCGCCGGTATGGCCACCAAATACGGTGTGCTGTGCGGTGACGGTCGAACGATTATGCCCGGGGCTTTTAAGGACCAAGATGGGACCGAAGTTCCCGTGGTATGGATGCACCAGCACAATTCTATCGACAATGTGCTGGGCCATGCTCTGCTGAAATCCTGCCCCGAGGGTCTGCGAGCGTATGTTACGTTCAATGATACGGAGAAAGGCCAGATGGCCAAAACCGTTGTGAAGAATCATGATATCAACTCGTTCAGCATTTGGGCGGACAGCCTGCGCTATTCCGGTGATCGTTCCCGCGGGCATGTGTCCCATGGAATTATCCGGGAGTTGAGCCTGGTTTTGGCTGGGGCCAATCCAGGTGCCCATATCGAGGAAATTATGGCTCACGGCACAGAGGAAACGGATACCGGGGTTATTTACAGTGACCTCGATTCTATCGATTACGACAGCGGTGAGTTCGAAGACGTCCTTGAACATTCCGCTGAAGAAAAGGAGGAGCCTAAGATGGATGAGGAAAAAAAGCCTACTGAAATCAAAAAAACTGCGTCTGAAAACGAAAAAACCGTAAAAGACGTTGTTAAGAGCATGACCGAGGAACAGAGAAACGTTATGTATGCCCTGATTGGGGCTGCAATTGACTCTGAGTCCGAAGACGTTGAACCCAACAAAAACAATGAGGAGGAACCCGAAATGATTAAGCACAATGTTTTTGACCAGAATGCCCCCACCCAGACCGAGGATGTTCTGAGCCACGACGCTATGGCCACTATTATCGATGATGCCAAAAAGGGTCGTCTGACCCTGAAGGAGGCCACCGAGGATTACCTGGAGCATTCCGCCGGTGATTACGGTATCAAGGACATCGGCAAGCTGTTCCCTGAGTACCACGAGCTGAACCAGCCCCCGAAGTTCATTGACCGTGACCAGACTGCCGTCGGTATCATCATGGCCGGTGTCAAGCATGTTCCGTTCAGCCGCGTCAAGACCAGCTTTGCCGACATTACTGCCGATGAGGCCCGTGCACGAGGTTACACGAAGGGCAAGAAGAAGATCGAGGAGGTCTTCACCCTGCTGAAGCGTACCACCGACCCCCAGACCGTATACAAGAAGCAGAAGTTTGACCGTGACGACATCATCGACATCACCGATTTCGATGTGGTTGCCTGGGTCAAAGGAGAGATGCGCGGTAAGCTGAATGAGGAAATCGCTCGTGCCATCATGGTGGGCGATGGCCGTTCTCCTGCCGACGATTCCAAGATCAGCGCCGAGCACATCCGTCCCATCTGGACTGATGATAAGCTGTTTACCATCAATCGCCAGATTGAGAAGGGCAGCAACGACGCCGATCTGGTCAACAACATCATGGACGATGCCATCCGTGCCCGCAAGGAGTACCGTGGCTCCGGCAACCCCGCGTTCTTTACCACCGAGGATGTTCTGGCCGAGATGCTTCTGCTGAAGGACAAGAACGGCCGCCGCATTTACAAGAGTGTTGACGAACTGGCCACCGCGATGCGTGTTTCCCGCATCGTTACCAGCCCTCTGTTCGAAAACCAGAAGCGCGAGGTCGAGCATTCCGAGACGCAGAAGAAGGACGTCTATACCCTTCAGGGCATCATCGTCAACCTGGCCGACTACACTGTCGGCGCTGATAAGGGCGGCGCTGTGGCGCTCTTTGACGACTTCGACATTGACTACAACCAGTACAAGTACCTGATCGAGACCCGCTGCTCCGGCGCTCTGACCGTGCCCAAGTCTGCCATCGTCTTTGAGACCATGGAGACTGTGAGCACCACTGTCGCCGCTTGATTATGGGTTAGTCAAAACTAATCAAAATGGAGATTTGTCATGGCTAAATACTATGGAAAAATTGGTTTCTGTGTGACAGCCGAATCTGCTCCCGGTGTTTGGGCAGAGGACGAGATTGAGGAGCGCAACTACTACGGCGAGTTGACTCGGAATACTCGTCGACTTCAGGGGAGGGAGTATCTGAATGATGGAGTGAATATCTCCAATCAAATCAGCATCCTTGCCGACCCTTATGCAACGGCAAATTTCCATACAATGCGGTATGCAGAATACATGGGCGTGAAATGGAAAGTCACGGATGTTGAAGTTCAGTACCCGAGACTTGTGCTGACACTTGGAGGTGAATACAACGGTGGGAACCAGACTTGACCTGCACCATGCACTGTGCAAAGTTATCGGATGCCCGGATACAGGGCCTAGCTGCCGTTGCTATTATCAGCCGCCTACAAGGTTGGAGTATCCATGCATCGTCTATTCTCTCGAAACCGTAGATGCAAAATTTGCGGACAATCGGCCGTATTTATACAAAAAACGTTATCAGGTCACTGTGATTGATAAAAACCCGGATAGTCCTTATCCGGATATTATCGCACAGTGGCCTCTTTGTTCGTTTGATAGGACTTACAAAGCTGATAATCTGAATCATTTCGTTTTCAATATCTACTACTAAGGAGGAAACAACCATGTCCAAGTTGGTTTGGGACGAGACCGGTACTCGCAAGTACGAGACCGGCGTAAATCACGGTGTTCTGTATCCTCAGGACGAGGCCGGCAAGTACCCCAAGGGTGTTGCATGGAATGGTCTGACCAGTGTCACGGAGTCTCCGTCCGGCGCTGAGGAGACTGCCCTGTATGCAGACAACATCAAGTATGCTTCTCTGCGCAGTGCGGAGCAGTTGGGCCTTACGATTGAGGCCTACCAGTATCCCGAGGAGTTCGAGGCTTGCGATGGCTCCGCTGCTGCTCTGGACGGTGTGTATGTCGGTCAGCAGAGCCGCCAGCCTTTCGGTTTTGTGTACCGTACCGAGATTGGTAACGACACTGCCAGCACGAAGGATGACGGCTATAAGCTGCATCTGGTCTACGGCTGCACCGCTTCTCCCTCTGAGGAGCAGCATCAGACTGTCAATGATAGCCCCGATGCTGTGAGCTTCTCTTGGGAGGTCACCACCAACCCCGTTGCGGTTGAGAACATGAAGCCTACCTCTTGCATTACTATCGATTCTACCAAGATCACCGACAAGTCCAAGCTTGCCGCTCTGGAGGATATTCTGTTCGGTAAGGATGCTGTTGAGGCTCGCCTGCCCATGCCCGACGAGGTGTTCGCAACCTTAAAAAACTCTTAAACGCAGGACAGATTTCGGATAGCAGATGGTCCGCTATCCTGTCTTCTGATGGTGAGGCCATCGAAGAAAATCTGCCTCCTGCGTGAGTTTTGACATTTGAAAGGAGAAATCTCTTATGCTTAAGAAAAACATCAAGTATGTCGACTATGATGGCAACGACCGCGCCGAGGACTTTTACTTCAACCTGAACAAGGCTGAAGTTATCGAGCTTCAGCTTGGGACGGTTGGCGGCCTTACCAAGACTCTGGAAAAGATTGTTCAGGAAAAGGATACATCTCGTATCATCGAGTATTTCAAGACTATTATCCTGAAAGCTTACGGCGAGAAGTCCGCGGACGGCCGCCGTTTCATCAAGAGTCAGGAGCTGCGCGACGCCTTTGAGCAGACTGAAGCCTACTCTGAGCTGTTCATGGAGCTTGCGAGCGATGCAAAAATGGCAGCTGAGTTCATCAACGGTGTTCTGCCTAAAGAAGCGGCCGATGCGATTGGCGTCGAGACGACTGATGTAAACAGCTAAGAAACTGGAGGCAAGAGAATGCTTGAGATCACTATCTCTAAACAGGAATATTTCGATGAAAGCTGCGGTGAATTTGTATATGTTCCCGAACAGCATCTGACGCTCGAGCATTCGCTTGTCTCCCTCTCTAAGTGGGAATCAAAATGGCATAAACCTTTTCTTCAAGAGGAATCGAAAACCATTGAGGAATCGCTCGATTACATACGGTGCATGACTGTGAACAAGAACGTAAACCCTCTGGCCTACAGAGGAATCACGCCCGCTTTGTTCAAGCAGATCAATGATTACATTGATGCACCTATGACAGCGACATGGTTTTCAAAAGAGCAATCAAAAGGCGGTAAAAGTGAGGTTATCACCTCCGAGCTGATTTACTATTGGATGATTGCTTTACAGATTCCGGTCGAGTTTGAGAAGTGGCACCTGAATCGCCTGATCACTCTTATCAAGGTTTGCAACATTAAGAATGCTCCGCCTAAAAAGATGAGCAGGCGTGAAATTATGGAACGAAACCGCAGACTCAACTCTGCGCGTAAAAAGAAACCATAAGATTCCAATTTAGAAGGGGAGATAAGACATGAGACTTGGAATTGCTAACGGTAGAGTCCGTGTTCGTTACGGGTATGCCTGCTATGGCTACACACGAGGTAACGGAACAGTTTGGCATGGTGGTATCGATCTGGAGCTTCTGGACGGTACCACTTTTTACATGCCCACTTATAAAGGAAAAAAGATTCGCGGCAAGGTGATTACCGCCCGCATTGTAACTGACCATTCCAACAGGACATGGGAGTGGGGATATTACATTTGCGTGCGCCTTGATGCCAACCAGACACCCGATGCCGTAAATTATCTGTATTTCTGCCATTGCAGTAAGTTGCTGGCAAAAGTCGGCGATGTTGTTGAATCCGGAGATGCGTTGGGCATCATGGGCAATACCGGAAATGCAGCACTTGCAGACCCTCCGTATGCGCATGTTCACTTTGAGGTTCGCGCCACTTCTACAGGGAAGGGGCTTGACCCTACAGCTTATTCTGGCACGGAGAACAAGGTTGGCACTTACGGTGAAGCACCAACTCCGGTTGCAGAAAGCACGAAGCTTATCGATGTTTCCAAATACCAAGGTCAAATCAATTGGGCTCTTGTGCCGTATAAGGCCCTCATCCGAATTGGCTACCGTGGCTATCTGGATGCGGGTAATTTGGCGGTAGACCCGTATTTCGAGGCCAATATTATCGGCGCACTGGATAACGACAAGCTTGCCGGATTCTATTTCTTTACACAGGCGAAAAACACCACCGAGGCGAGGGAAGAAGCTGAGTTTGCCTGCAGTCTGTTGGCTGGTCGAGGAAAAGGGCTTCCGCTGTTCTATGATTCTGAGTGGGGAACGAAGGAGCATACCGGACGCGCCGACGGTGTTTCCAAGAATGTAAAAACTGAATGCGCGAAAGTGTTTTGCGAGAAGGTGCGAGCCTGCGGATATTTGCCGGGTATTTATACCTTCACGAACTTTGCGCTCAATTACATCGATTACACCGGGCTTGTGAATTCCGGCTATATCGGTTGGCTTTCGGATACGAGGGCAGCGTTCAACACGACCCTTCCTCGCCATATTCACCAGTATGGACAAGCTCCGGTTACAGGCATTACTACCGGTGGTGACGTGGACATGAACAATCTTATCAAGGATTGGAACGGTTCTGCCGCAGACCAGATGCCAACGAAGATTATGCAAAAAATTGAGATTGGCCCTGTAAGTAACGGAGATGCTATGGCTATCTATAACCTTGCCAAGTCGCTCGGACTCGTAGAGCAGGGGCTCTACGGCGCCAGCTATGTGTGAGGTAAATCAAAATGGCCGGAATTGTATTTAAACATAAGGGTAATCTGAAGAAAACTACAAAGTTCCTTGAGCGAACCCTTAAAGGCGATTATCTGAAGAATCTTGATAAGTTCGGCAGGGAAGGTGTTGCGGCCCTTGCCCTTGCCACACCTGTTGATACCGGAAAAACTGCGGCAAGTTGGGATTATCGAATTGAGAAAACCAACTCTGGTACGAAGATTATTTGGACAAACTCCAATGTGAACAATGGTGTTAATATTGCCATCATTCTGCAATACGGTCACGGTACAAATCATGGCGGATATGTGCAGGGGAGAGATTACATCAATCCTGCCATCCGTCCTATTTTTGACAAAATTGCAGATAATGCGTGGAAGGAGGTAACGAAAGAATGAGTTCATCCATTGACCAACGCATCGTAGAGATGCAATTTGATAACAAAGAGTTCGAAAGTGGAATCCAGACGAGCCTTAAGAGTATTCGAAATTTGGAAAACGGCCTTCAGTTGAAAGATGGTGCGAAAGGATTTGAGAACATTGGTCGTGCCGCAAACAATGTCAGTTTTGACACTCTCGGAAGTGGCGTAATTGCCATTCAGCAGAAATTCACGGCAATGGAAGTTGTAGCAATCACTGCTCTTCAGAACATTGTGAATAAAGCTATGGCCGCAGGAGAACATCTCGTTAAATCTCTTTCCATTGACCAAATTTCTGCCGGCTTTGAAAAGTTTGGCTCTAAGACGTCTTCTGTTGCAACTCTTGAGGCTCAAGGGTACGCCCTCGAGGATGTCAATAGAGAACTTGATCGTCTTAATACATTTACCGATGAGACTAGCTACAATTTCACCGATATGGTCGCAAATATTGCTAAATTCACAGCCACCGGTAAAAATCTGACCGAGTCCGTTACGGCGATGGAGGGTATTGCTAACTGGGCGGCTCTTTCTGGACAGAATGCTCAGACTGCTAGTCGTGCAATGTATCAGCTGTCCCAGGCAATGGGCGCTGGTGTTATGCGTTTGGAAGATTACAAGTCCATCCAGAACGCTTCTATGGACACTGATGAATTTCGTCGCAAGTGCATTGCTGCGGCTATATCCCTCGGAACTCTTAAAGATAACGGTGACGAAACTTACTCCGCCGTTTCGCAAGGGGCAAAAGCCACGGCGTTCAATGTATCCCAGTTCACAACGCAGTTGACTGAGGGCGCATGGCTTACATCTGACGTCATGATGAAGGTTTTCAATGATTACTCTAAGGCCGTAACCGAAATCGTGGATGCTTCTAATAAGCGGAGCATGACAGTCTCCGAAATCATTGAAGAAATTCATTCGAAATCGGAGAAGGAAAGCATTTCCATAGACGAGGCAATTAAGTCTCTCGGCTACACATTTGACGAATTTTCGTTAAAAGCCTTTGAATCCGCTCAGAAGGCCCGCACTTTCGGGGATGCAATCGAATCCGTGAAAGACGCTGTCAGCACCGGCTGGATGAAGACATTCGAACTGATATTTGGTAATGCCGATGAAGCAACCGATTTGTGGACCGAACTCGCCAACCGAATGTATGATGTCTTTGCTGGGGGAGCCGAAATCAGAAATGAAATTCTTGAAAGTTGGAAAGACGCAGGCGGACGCACGGACTTAATCGATTCAATTTGGAATATCTGGGATGCGGTTGAATCAGTTGTTATTCCGATTAAAGAGGCGTTCGACAATATTTTTCCACCTATGACCGCCGAGCGACTTGTCAATATTACCTCCGCACTTGAGAGTTTCACATCTAAGCTGAAAATCGGCGACGAAACCGCAGATAAGTTGAAGCGTACGTTTTCCGGCATCTTTTCGGTGTTTAGCATTTTCAAGAAAATTTTAGGAACAGTTAGCGATGCTGTTGCTAAACTTCTCGGGGCAAGTGGACTGAAAGATTTGGGGAATATGCTGCTCAATATTACCGCTAAAATCGGAGATTTCTTGACGTCGTTAAATGAAAATCTTGATTTAAGCAGCTTTGAGTCTTTCCTCTCTTCGATTACAACTGTCATTTCAAATTTCGTTTCGAGTCTGACTGGTAGTTTTGGTTTGAGCGGAGTTCTCGGCGGTATCGGCTCTATCATAGGGTCCTTAGCATCCAAAATCGGCGAAGTTGTAAGTCAAATTGTTTCTTGGACAAAAGAAAATGTTAGCTTGATGGGGATTGGGCAAACGCTTGGCACAATTTTCGGCATTCTTGTTGGCAAGAATATTGTAGACGCAACTAATAATTTATCGGGGGCAACCAAGTCAATCAAGGAATTCTTTTCGAATCTGTTCGATAAGAAAAAAGAGAGCGGCTTGAAGTCGAGCATTTCGGGAATTTTTGATTCGTTACACGATTCGCTAGAGAATTTCACGGCTGGCATAAAAGCAAGTGCATTACTTGAGATTGCCGCAGCTATCGGCATTCTTACGGAATCTCTTAAGACCATTTCTGAACTTGATCTCGGCGGTATTGTAAAGTCGGTAACGACCATTGGCGTACTCTTCAAAATGTTGAGCATGACCTTAGAATCGGTAACAAAGACTCTTCAATCTAACGGTTCTAAAGGTTTGGTTAAAGCCGGGGCCAGCATGGTCCTGATGGCCGAATCCATGAAAATTCTTGCCGATGCCATGAGTAAATTTGGCAATTTTTCGCTTCCAGAACTCGGAAAAGGGCTTACCGGAGTAGCTGGCGGGCTAACAGCATTATGCTTAGGTCTTAAAGCGATTAACGGGGTCAAGGTCAGTCTTACCACAAGCGTTGCTATGCTGGCACTGGCCGAAAGTTGTAACATTCTTGGCGATGCCATGACCAAATTTGCCGGATTGTCTTGGGATGAAATTGCCCATGGTCTTGTCGGTATGGGCGGAGCATTGGCTGAACTTGTTGTTGCGATTTCGGTATTGGGGAAATTCGGTGGCTTTTCTTCTTTGCTTGGAAGTGCTGGAATTTTTGTTGTTGTGCAATCTCTTGAACCTTTGGTTGATGCTTTAGCTAAATTTGGCTCAATGTCGTGGGAAGAAATTCAACGCGGCTTGGTTGCCATGGGTGGGGCACTGGTTGAAGTCTCTTTATTCTCGGGCGCTCTCGGTGTCATTGCTGGCTTTTCCGGATTACTCGGAGCTGGCAGTATATTGCTTACAATTCAAGGACTGAGTGATCTTGCGGATGCACTTGCAAAGTTCGGGTCAATTTCCTGGGAGCAAGGTATGCAAGGCCTTGGTTTTATGGGCAGTGCACTATCCGAGATTGCTATAATCACTGCGGCTGATGGTCTTCTTGCCGGAATTGCTGGTGCCATCGGTAGCGGTTCGCTGCTTATAGCTATTCAAGGACTTGGCGATCTTGCGGACGCTTTTATAAAGTTTAGTGAGATTCCGTGGGAAAATGCACAAACAGGTCTTGCCACAATGGGTACAGCATTAAGCGAAATTGCCGGTGGGGGATTGCTTGCTACATTTTCAGGCTTTGGAGCATCTGCGATATCGGAAATGGCTAACCCCCTCGGTGATCTCGCCGATTCTGTAAAGAAATGGTCAGATGTTACTGTACCGACTGGAATCGCTACACAGTTAGGAAGTTTAGCTTCAGGTGTAAACGGATTTATGTTCGCTGGTTCCGGAGCTGATACTATTGCGACTGTTGCTAAACCAATCGGCGATTTGGCTAACTCTGTAAAGAAATGGTCCGACGTTGTTGTTCCGCAAGATATCGGAACGCAACTTGGTTCGCTTGCTTCGGGCGTGAATGGATTCATGTTTGGAGGGATGGGGGCTAATACAATCGCAACTTTGGCCGAACCTATTGGAAAATTAGCTATTTCTGTAAAGAAATGGTCTGGTGTTACAGTCCCAGACACATTGGGAACTCAACTGTCGGGGCTTGCAACTGGCGTCACCTCGTTTACCTTTAGTGGACTTGGAGCCTCTGTTCTCAATCCAGTCTCTGAGGGATTGACCTCTCTTGTAGAAGCCGTAAAAAAATGGGCAGATGTTTTCATCCCGGAAAACATGAGCACGGACCTTCAAAATCTTGCTCTTGGGATTTCATCCTTCGGGCCAGATTTTTTAGCTGGATGGTCACTTTCCGCAGTTGTCGGTCCCCTGAAAGAACTAGCCGATTCCGTAAAGGCATGGAACGATGTTTCACTTCCAACTAATATGCAATCCAACCTAGAATCACTTGCTAAAGGTGTAGAAGCGTTTAGTTTTTCAGCATTCGGTGGGTGGTCAATTTCGGCAATAGTAACACCTCTTAAAGACCTTGCTGCTTCACTTTCTGCCTGGAATAACGTTTCGTTTTCCGGCAATCTTGGCGAAAACCTTGAAAAATTAGCCACTGGACTTGAATCAATGGCCGGAGTTAGCTTCGGCTATGGGTATGCTTCAACTTTGGATTCTGTCAGAAGTTCTATTTCGGAATTTTCGAGCATCGATTTTGCATCGATTGCATCTGGATTCAATCTTCTTAACGAGGCCGGGACTAATCTCCAGGTTTCGTTGAGTTCGTTGCTTGAAATTATTTCTGGCTATGCAAATAGTTTCAATTCAGAAGGTGCATCGCTAGCAACTGCACTATCAGAGGGTATGCTTCTCCAATCTGAAGTTTTGACTACTACTGTAACGATTTTGTTGACCAATGCAGTTTCATCGGCGAACCAGAAGTATAACGATTTTCTGAACGCCGGCTCTTACTTAGCTACTGCTTTAGGTGCTGGTATCTCTCAGAACACATCCACGGTCAACGCTGTGAATGCCACGATTGATACGTCCCTGCAAAGCATTCAAAATAGGCAGGGAGACTTCTATTCTTCTGGTGATGGTTCGGCAACAAACGTGAGCAATGGCTTTGCGAGTAAGCAAGGTGCTTCCGTAGGTACTGTGGAAAATCTGATTACCGCTTGCGTTAGCAAAATCAACGCTATGCGAACGGATTTCTTGACAGCAGGTACTTATGCTATCGGCGGTTTTATAGAGGGTTTTACGTCCAAAATTCAGTCTGCTGCTGAGGCGGCTGCTGATTTGGCCCGAAGTGCTCTCAATGCCGCAAAGTCCGCACTAGACATCAATTCGCCGTCCAAGGAATTTGCCTGGCTCGGTGAAATGTCTGGCGAGGGTTACATCCAGGCTATGCACAAGATGGTGAGCAAGGTGTCTCAGAGTGGAACCGAACTCGGAAACACTGCTGTGAACTCCACAACGCTTGCCCTTGAAAGTTTGATGGACTTGATCAACAATGGCATCGACACCGAACCCACCATTCGTCCCGTCATTGATTTGTCGGATGTTGAGGCCGGGCTTTACACGCTCAACGGTCTTATGTCTGATCGTCGCACATTGGCATTGGCCGGTTCTGTCCGTAATGTCAACAGCGCGGCCCGTCAGATGAGCGCTCCTGTTTCCACGAATGACAACAGCTCGGCAAATCAAAATGAGCCTGCACCTGTTGTTCAGGAATTCAACCAGTACAACTATTCGCCCAAGGCACTGTCCCGCCGCGAAATCTACCGTGATACCAAGAATCTGTTCGCTATCATGAAGAGAGGAGGCAAAGCCTGATGATTCAGTCCCTGACCGTAACAAATTATCTTGGCGAAAGCCTCACCATCCCTATGATGAATTCCGAATCAACGGGGTTCATTCTTCATGACATGACAGGTCTTGGCCCACCCACGGCGAGCGTCAACACTTCAAAAGTGGCGACAAAGGATGGCTCGAAATACAACTCTGCACGAGCGGAAGAGCGCAACATCGTGCTTCCTATGTATTTCACACCAATTCCCACAATTGAGGATGCACGCCATCGCTCCTACAAGTATTTCCCGCTTAAGAAGCCCGTTATTCTTGCGTTCAAGACCGACAACCGTGAATGTCAAATTGTCGGCTATGTGGAGACTAACGAGCCTGATATTTGTTCTGACCGAGAGGGATGTCAGGTGTCTATCATCTGCCCCAATCCGTATTTCAGCTCCATTTACGATACCGTCACTTCCTTCAGCGGTGTTGAAGCGGCTTTTGAGTTTCCGTTCTCCAATGAGGATACTCTGGACACTACTAACCTACTTATTGATAGTGACGGTAATCCTATTCTTGACAGTTATGACCGGATGATTGCATTTGGTGTTTTAGCTGCCGGGAGCCCGCACATTGAATTTGGCAAAATCGTTGTCAAAGCTGAAAACATTGTGCGGTATGGGGGTGATGCAGAAAGTGGTGTGCAGATACGAATTGCAGCATCCGCCACGGTCAAGAACATCACCATTTACAACGTAGATACCAGAGGAACCATGCACATCTACCACGATAAGCTTGTGGCGTTGACGGGTTCCGGCATTGTAAAGGGTGACGAAATCATCATTACAACTGACAAGGGGTCGCGGTCTGTGACCCTTCTCCGAAATGGTAAATCCACAAACATCCTGAACGCTATCGACCCCCGAAACGACGAATGGTTCAGCCTTACAAAAGGTGATAACATTTTCGCCTACACGGCGGACGAGGGTTCTGATTATCTGATGTTTGTGGTTGACCACACCACACTCTACGAGGGTATCTAAGATGAACGCTTTGATTATGGACACCAATTTCGAGGTCGTCTGCGTTCTTGACGATTACGAGTCCTTTATCTGGTCTGACCGTTACAATGCTTACGGCGACATGGAAATCTACGCTCCGGTCGAGGCGGTGTTCTATCAATTCATCAAAGACGGCTACTATGTCTGGTGCAGTGAATCGGAACACCTTATGATCGTTGACGAAATCGAAATTGACACTGATGTTGAGTCTGGCAACCACCTCACGGTGAAAGGCCGCTCGCTTGAGTCGATTCTCGAACGGCGCATCGTTTGGGAACAGACTGTCCTTGACGGAAACTTTCAAAATGGTATCAAAAAGTTACTCACAGATAGCATTATCTCTCCTGCGATTGCTGCTCGTAAAATCCCGAACTTCATCTTCAAAGAAAGTACCGACGAACGCATTACCGCTTTGAATGTTCAGGCACAGTTTACGGGCGACAATCTGTATGACTCGATAAAGGCTCTGTGTGAAGCTAACAATGTTGGATTCAAGGTTACACTGAACGACAGCTTCCAATTCGTATTCGAGCTTTACATCGGCACTGACCGGTCTTACGAGCAGACTACGGTGCCGTATGTTATATTCTCGTCCGGGTTCGATAACATTATCAACTCCAACTACTATGAATCGAAGAAAGACATGAAAAATGTCGCTTTGGTCGGTGGAGAAGGCGAGGGGTCGGAGCGCCGCTACACTACGGTGAATGGCAATGGAGGAGACGATACAACCTCCGGCCTTGACCGGCGAGAGCTCTTTGTGGACGCCCGTGATATTTCGTCCAAGGTCGACGACAAGACTCTGACCGACGAGGAATACACGGCGCAACTCAAGGAGAGAGGCGCAGATAAGTTGTCGGAGGTAACCCCTGTTGCAAACTTCGAGGGCGAGGTTGACGCCACACAGCTTTATGTGTATGGCCGAGACTTCTTTATCGGGGATATTGTCGAGGTTGCCAACGAATACGGCAAAGAGGGCCGCTCCCGTGTATCTGAGGTCATGTATACCGATGACACAAGCGGTATCAGCATTGTTCCGACATTTACAACAGTTTAACAGAAAGGAGTGATTGAGCATGGCACTTACTTATGGGTTCTACAACTCGAAGAACGGTGATAGGAAATATGATGCAGTGACAATGTCCCGTATGTTCGATGGCATCATTCGGGATGGTGTTATCAGTGCTTTCGGCAAGACCTTTGCGGTGACCGTAAACTCCGGAAACAAAATCAATGTCGATACCGGACGCGCATGGTTCGACCATACATGGACCCTGAACGATTCCATCATGGTTCTGGACTGCGGCACGGCTGAGGTTCTTCAGGACCGCTATGATGCTGTCATTCTTGAGGTCAATGAAGATACAACCGCACGCTGTAACAGCATCCAAATCATCCATGGCTCGCCTTCGACTTCCCCCGTGAAGCCAACCCTTACAAAGACCGAGCATGTGCATCAGTATCCTCTCGCTTATATTCTGCGCAAAGCCGGAAGCACTGCCATCTCCCAGCAGTACATTGAGAATGCGGTCGGCACTTCTGCCTGCCCGCTGGCAACAGGGGTCCTGACCCAGATGTCTACCGACCAAATCGTTGCCCAGTGGGGAGCAGAATTCAGCGAGTGGTTCAACGACCAGCGAGAGACCCTTACCACGGATGTCGCCGGTAAGCTGAATGCCCGCATTGACAAGCTCAAGACTTACAGCTTTACCCTGAAGGCCAACGCTTGGTCGAGTGCCGCACCCTACAGCCAGACTGTCATGGTCAGCAATGTCACCGCCGATACGAATATGGGTCCGATGTACTTCGAGCCTACCGGAACGCAGAGCAAAGACGAAGCACTTCAAAATGCGTTGGAGCTGCTGTCCTACGGTGAGACCGGAAATGGGTTTGTGAAAATCTACTGTTACGACGCAAAACCGACCATCGACATCACAGTCCTTGCAGATGGGAGGATTTGAGTATGGGTAAGATTTCAAAGGCCATCAGTGCCGGTTTGTCCATGTTCAAGCTCCGTAAGGCCACGGCTGATGCTTCTCAGGTTCTTGAAGGCAGCACCTTTTACTCCGGTAATAAAGAACTGAAAAAAGGAATCATGCCGAATCAAAAGTCTTACAGTAAGGTTTTAAATCCCGGCGATATGATCAACTTACCGGAGGGTTATTACAACGGCAACAGAATAATGGCCAATGCTCGAAATATCGGCACCGTCACATTTCACCTTCCTGAAAAAGACACTAGCTACGAAAATGTGACTCTTACGACAGATGTCGGCCATACGATTCTCGGTATGGCAACCGGAAGAGTGATAAACTATAGGTCGGTGATTTGGAAAGAAGAAATCGGCGGCAATGAATGGTACAACAATATGCTGGTGGACCTTTCTTATAGTGGAAGCACCGTTAAAATTGTCGTTACTATACGAAATTGGTCCACTACAGTGGTAACCGATCTCACATTCAGTTACATGTATTAAAAGGAGGAACTTCAAAATGCCTAAAATTGTAGATTATCCTGAAACCGACCGTGTTGCGAAAAATGATGTTTTTCTGCTGGACGGTGCGCAGGGCACCAGAAAAGGGCTTGCCTCTTGGGTGGCTGTTGAGCTGGCTGGTCTCATCTCTCCCATCAATCACTGCAACGTGTTCCGGGGTAAGAACCTCGGCGGTGGTGTAAGCTCTGCCCAGAAGGCAGCCATCAAGGACGGCACCTTTGACAACCTGTACATCGGCGACTATTGGACCATCAATGGTGCGACTTGGCGTATCGCAGACATGGACTACTTCCTGCGCTGCGGCGATACCGATTTTACCAGTCATCATCTGGTCATCGTGCCCGACACCCAACTCTATACCGGCAAGATGAACGAGACTCATACGACTGAGGGCGGCTATGTCGGCTCTCTGATGTACAAAAGCGGCCTCGATCAGGCCAAGACTGCCATCGCTGCGGCGTTTGGCAATCTCGTTACTACGCATCGCGATATTCTCTGCAATGCCGTGTCCAACGGCCGTCAGAGCGGTGGTGGCTGGTTCGATTCCACGGTTGAGTTGATGTGTGAGCGTATGGTTTACGGCAACTCGGTGTTCCTGCCCGGCTGCGATGGCTCGTTCATTCCATATAACTACACGACCGGCAAGTCTCAGTTCGCACTGTTCCGTATGGCACCGCAATACATCTCAAATCGTCAGTGGTATTGGCTCCGTGATGTCGTTTCTGCGACGGGTTTCGCCATTGTGAATGCCGGCGGCAGTGCGGACTGCCGCCGTGCTGGCGGTGTCGGTGGCGTGCGCCCGTACTTCGTAATCAGCGTAGCATAATCGCGCCGCACCATTGCGGCGCCGCTTGTGGAATCTTGAGATAAAAGGAGGATTTTCCCATGGAAGATCGTAAGTATACTCTTACCTTTGCCAGTGGCCTCGTCATCGAGGAGGCACGGCTGAACGGCAATAACTTTATCACCCGGATGGAGGTCAGCAAGGACACCTTTGCCGACATCTGCTCTCCCGTCATCATTGACAATGGCGAGGTTAAAGAGACCCACCCGTACATGGAGTGTGTGCAGGTCACGAAGAACGCCGACGAGTATTGGTTTGTTCTGCGTGATATTACGGATTCTGAGCGCGCGGCGGTCAAACTGCGTTCGGATGTCGAGTATCTGGCCATGATGACCGGCGTAGAGCTGTAAGGAGGAAATCAAAATGGAACATTCCCCGAAGTATAAAATGGTCAAAAAGTTCTATAAGGTCTACAAGGTCTGGTCTATCGACCGCGTGCGTGACGCCGTGGAGAAGGGCTGGATTACCGAGGATGAGTTCAAAGAGCTCACCGGTGAGGACTACTAAGCCATGAGCGTTTTGGCAAGCGATAGACCCGTATCCAAATTTGAGGCTGTCTACCATGCATATGTTATGCGTGATATGTTCAACCAATTGGTTCTGCGGAATTTTGGAATCCGGGACGTTGGGCCTATCGCAAGAAGGAAATATATTCTTGGAAAGGATAACATAGAAAACCGTGACAAGTATGAGTGTCTGCTTGACGAGTACCGCGGCGCCATTGCGCGTTTTGCGGCCTCGGTAGTACAGGACGTTAGTGCTGCTAACGCTATTTATCCAAAAAACTTGAGCGAATACAACCAACGGCGCGCTTACCAAACCCATGCCTTAGCTGCCTGTCGGCAACTCACTGTAGAAATACAGAGTGTCGTCGATACTTTTGACGTGGACGTAAATGACTACGCCCAGTATTCCAATGCTATCAATCGAGAAATCGATTTGATAAACCGTTGGCGCAAAAGTGATAACCGATTTTGCAAGCGATTCTTGGGCAGCCCCTAACTGTGTCGTTTCTGCGACGAATTTCGCCAATGTGAATAACAACGGCAATGCGAACTACAACAATGCTGGCAATGTCAATGGCGTGCGCCCGGATTCCTTTCAGCTACTACTGATAAGGAAGGAGGGACTGTCCATTCCCTTGCAAGTGGGATAAATACTAAAGCCTGAAACAATTTACTACGGTAAGTATTGTTATAACGGTGAATAATTTGACGCATTGCGAATCTGTTATCACGGACGTCAACAACCTGTATTCGGGCTATCTGAAAGCGGTCAACACTTCAAAATGGAAGCCTTCGACTCAGCATTTCATATTCGATTATCTCACCGAGTTGTTCTCTATACAGGACGACTTGAGGAATCGAACGCTGGTCAATGGTCCCACCCAGGAGTTTGAATTGCATGAACGCGGAAAGATACGCCCGATTACTTCTTTGACTGTACGAGACCGTGTGATACGTCACACCTTATGCGATTGTGTCTTGATGCCGGAAATTCGTAAAAGAATCATTTACGATAACTGCGCATCATTAAAGGACCGTGGAATCGGTCTACAGCGGAAACGCTTTGAAATTCACCTGCACAAATACTATGAGTCCTACGGCAATGACGGTTATATTCTGTTCGGAGATTTCAGTAAATTCTACGACAATATTATCCACGAAATTGCAAAAGAGGACCTGGCGGGGTTAGTGAATCACGACCCTTTTGTCGAATGGCTCCTTGACATTATATTCGCAGGCTTTGAAATCGATGTCTCTTATATGGACGACGCCGAGTTCGAATGCTGCATGGGAGCTGTCTTCAATAAACTGGCCTATCGGGAAGTTCCGAAAGAACTGCTGACCGGCGAGAGATTCATGCCTAAGTCCGTCAACATGGGTGACCAGATTTCGCAGGCGGTAGGCGTCTACTACCCGAACCGAATCGATAGCTATGTAAAGACGGTCTGCGGTGTAAAGTTCTATGGGCGCTACTGCGACGACTTCTATGTTATGTCTCCGTCCAAAGAGTATCTTGAGTTCCTATTGAAGGCTATAACAACCATTGCGGAGGAACGAGGGATACATATAAATAGGAAGAAAACAAGAATTGTGAAAATCAGCAGCACATACAAGTATTTGCAGATGAAGTATTCCCTGACGAGAGACGGCAGAGTAATCAAACGCATCAACCCAAAGCGCGTAACAACTATGCGCAGAAAGCTCAAGAAACTTGCGGTTAAGGTTGAGCAGGGCAAAATGCCATACGAGAATGTAGAGAATATGTTCAAGGGTTGGATGGGCAATTACTACAAATGTCTGTCTCGTCAGCAGCGAGAGGGTATCGTTGGATTATATGAGACATTATTCCATAAGAAGGTCTATGTGAAAAACAAAAAGCTCATCATCGTGAGTGTATGATTCGGAGGTGAATCAAAATGGAACCATGGATTCAAACACTTGTGACGGTAGTGGTCACTGTGCTGGCCTCCGGTGGGTTCTGGAGTTTCCTGCAATACAGGAGCGAACGTACCAATAACTGGAATAAGCTTACGCTCGGCCTGGCACATGACCGCATCGTCTGTCTTTCGGACAAGTATGTAGCCCGAGGGTATATCACCCGTGACGAGTACGAGAACCTACATGATTATCTGTACCTGCCATATCATGCCTGTCACGGCAACGGGACGGGGGATAAGGCAATGAAACAGGTAGATGCACTTCCGATGCATGAATATCCTATTGATAAATAGGAAGGAGTAGTGTAAAATGAGTAACAAGACATATGATATTCTGAAATGGGTGGCACAGTATCTGCTGCCCGCCCTGGCTACGCTGTATTTCGCAGTTGCCAAGATTTGGGGCCTGCCCTACGGTGAGGAAATCGTCGGCACCATTACGGCTGTCGATACTTTCCTTGGGGTTCTGCTGGGCATCAGTACGGCGAACTACAACAAGCAGAACAGTGCGGGTAATAGCCAGTAAATGTAGGCGGTTCGTACTTTGTTCCTACATTTTCGAATTTATTTGACGATGGTACGTTGTCACTTTGTTACAGTATATAATAAAACCAGCAGAACGTAAAGATGGGATGTGAAAAAATGGCTGACGAAAATCTCCACGCGAAGCACCGCGCCCGCATGCAGGAGCGCGTCGAGCGAGACGGACTGGACAGCCTGGCCGAACACGAGGCACTGGAATATCTGCTGTTTCTCTCCATCCCGCGGGCAGACACAAACGCGCTGGCGCACAGGCTTATTCAGCACTTCGGCGATTTCTGCAAGGTGCTGGAGGCCGAGCCCGAGGAGCTGATGCGGGTCGAGGGCGTCGGCCCCAAAAGTGCGCGGCTGATTTCAACCGTCATGGCGTGCAGCCGCTATTATGAGCTGAAAAAGCGCAAGACCCGCCTGTCGTTGAACTCGGCAGAGACGGCCATCGCCTACGTAAAGCCGCTGTTCCGCGGTGTGCAGAATGAGCAGCTCTACCTGATTTTATTGGACGACGCCTGCCGCCCTGTGCATGACCTGCGCATTGCCGAGGGCGTTCCCAACCGCGTGGCCGTGGACACCCGCAAGCTGCTGCGCGCCGTGGCCCGCACCAACTCGACCTGCGGCATTCTGGCACACAACCATCCCACCGGGCTGGCCATTCCGTCCGAGGCGGACCGCCTGACGACCTACCATATTATGGAGGTCACCGGCCAGCTCGGCTTTACGATCATGGATCACATCATCATAGCGGGGGAGGATGGCTGTTCGATGCTGAACCGCGGCAGCCTGCCGGAATACCGCGCAAACAGCGGTGTGCTCCAGGCCGCCAGCCGCTGAACGCAGCCCATGCGCCTTGCCGTGTCCCGGCAGGGCGCATTTTTCTGCGGTTTGGGTACAAAATATCGGCAAACCTATTTACATTAAAAATTTGTCGTGTTATAATCATTATACAACTAATCGTTGTACGCGAAAGGAACGACTATGGACGAAGTCTTTCACTTAAAGGCACCGTTTCAGCCCACCGGCGACCAGCCGCAGGCGATAGAAGCGCTGATGCAGGGCATCCATGAGGGTGACGACGCCCAGACGCTGCTGGGCGTCACCGGCTCCGGCAAGACGTTTACGATGGCGAACATCATCGCTCGGTGCAATCGCCCGACGCTGATCTTGGAGCCGAATAAGACGCTGGCCAGTCAGATCTGTACCGAGATGCGCGGCTTTTTCCCTGATGATGCGGTAGAATATTTCGTCTCCTACTACGACTATTACCAGCCCGAGGCGTATATCCCGTCCACAGACACCTATATTGAGAAGGACAGTGCCATCAACGACGAGATTGACCGTCTGCGCCACTCGGCCACGGCGGCGCTGTCAGAGCGGCGCAACGTCATCATTGTGGCGTCGGTGTCCTGCATCTACTCGCTGGGTGACCCCATCGACTACCGCAGCATGGTCATCAGCCTGCGCCCCGGTATGCAGATGGAGCGCGACGAGCTTTGCAGCCGCCTGGTCAAGCTGCAATATGAGCGCAACGACATGAACTTCATCCGCAACAAGTTCCGCGTAAAAGGGGACACGGTGGACATCCACCTGGCCTACAACGACGAATTTGCGATTCGGGTCGAGTTCTTCGGCGACGAGATTGACCGCATTGTGGAGTTTGACCCGCTGACCGGCGAGCACAAGAACGTGGTGCGTCATGTTGCCATCTTCCCGGCCAGTCACTATATCGTCGGCCCCGAAAAGATGCAGGAGGGCCTGAAAAAGATTCAGGCCGAGATGGAGGAGCAGGTCAAAAAATTCACCGAGGAGGGCAAGCTCTTGGAGGCCCAGCGCATCCAGCAGCGCACCAACTACGACATGGAGATGCTGCAGGAGGTCGGCATGTGCAAGGGCATCGAGAACTACTCCGCTGTCCTGTCAGGCCGTGCGCCCGGCTCCACGCCCACAACGCTGCTGGATTATTTCCCGGATGATTTCCTGCTGATGGTCGACGAGAGCCACGTCATGCTGCCGCAGGTGCGCGGTATGTTCGGCGGCGACTACAGCCGCAAGAAAACGCTGGTCGAATACGGCTTCCGTCTGCCGTCGGCGTTTGACAACCGCCCGCTGAAATTTGAGGAATTTGAAGCCAAAATCCATCAGAAGATTTTTGTTTCTGCAACCCCCGGTGAATATGAACGCCAGCATTCCAGCCGCGTAGCGGAGCAGGTCATCCGCCCCACCGGCCTGCTGGACCCGCTTATCATGGTGCGCCCGGTG
>ENA-OPCL01000134-OPCL01000134.1-human-gut-metagenome-genome-assembly--contig:-NODE-134-length-65279-cov-3.711441_pt1 | contig 65279 bp, 57 predicted proteins | sample MGYA00241251_ERZ501482 | MGnify/ENA primary metagenome ERZ501482 (study PRJEB25962, sample SAMEA2042581) | human gut metagenome | biome: human gut; feature: human-associated habitat; material: faeces... | reverse complement strand
ATCAACCATCTCTACACCCATACCCACTGGCTGAACGTCCGGGACGGCAAGTCCGGAACGGTTGACCAGTTGAACACCATGTACAATCGGTACAAAATGTGTCCGGCGTACATTTTGCCTCATTGGGCGGAGTTCAAGAAAAAGGTACAGTCTTATTTGAATGCAGGAACTTCCACTATTTCTGCACCCTCCACAAAGCAACTTTACCGGGTGAGAAAATCTTGGGCAGATGCAAAGTCGCAGCTTGGTGCGTATTCCTCTTTGGAGAATGCGAAGAAAGCCTGCAAGACAGGCTACAGCGTCTTTGACAATTCAGGCAGAGTGGTATACACCGTAGCTGAAAAGACATCTACAAAAGGCACGAAGATTACGCTGAACAATGCCACTTTGTATGCGTTCAGTACAGCCAAAACCGGAACAAAGAAAAGCGGTACATTCTATCTCTATGATGGACAAGTGGTAAACGGCAGAATGCGTATCACAAATTCTGCTGCCAACTGCGGAAAAACGCCGGTCGGCAGCTACGTGACAGGGTATGTTTCTTACGATAATTTCAAGTGAGGTGCGTTTTTATGACGAAATCGCAGAAAAATTCGGTTGATGAAATGCTGGCGGTTGGAATCTCGATTCCCAAAATCGCTGCCTTTCTGCACGTCTCGCAAAACTCCATCAAGTCCTACTTACAGCGAAATCACCCTAACGATGTCTGCCGAAATTGCGGCACTCCCGTTCTGCAAGTGCCGCATCGAAAGCAGAAAAAATTCTGCTGTGACGCTTGCCGGATGCACTATTGGAACACCCATCCGCAGGAAATGCGGCATGAAAACGCAGCCACGATTCCCTGTGCGTTCTGCGGAAAACCGGTTCTCAGCTACCGAAACCATCCAAGAAAATATTGCTCTCGTGCCTGTGCTGCGAAAGGAAGATATCAATGACGAAAGAGATTGAAATTTACAAAGTATCTATGGCGGTTTTGCGAAATTTCCTAAAATCCGGACTGCTGACCCAGTCGGAATATGTTCAATGTGAACAAACTCTCGCCGAGAAATGCGGGTTATCTTTGGGCAGCATTTTTCGAGAAAGTGCTTGACTTTCTGCCCCAGTAGAGGGAATATGTTAGCAAGCATACGCTTAATACAAAGAAACAGGTGATGAAATTGGAGCGAAAAGTACATCGGGTGCAGCAGCGACCGCCAAAGCCAAAATTGCTGCGAGTTGTCGCTTATGCACGAGTTTCCAGCGGAAAAGATGCCATGCTGCACTCCTTAGCGGCTCAGGTTGACTATTTCCAAAACTTGATTCGGCAACATCCGGGCTGGGAGTTTTGCGGTGTGTTCGCAGATGAAGCGAAAACCGGAACAAAGGATGAGCGACCGGAATACCAAAAAATGTTAGAAAAGTGCCGGAATCGAGAGGTGGATTTGGTGATTACCAAGTCGATTTCTCGGTTTGCACGGAATACCGTCACACTTTTGGAGACCGTTCGGGAGCTGAAAAGTTTAGGAATTGATGTCTGGTTTGAAAAGGAAAATTTGCATTCCACCTCCGGAGACGGCGAATTGATGCTTTCCATCCTCGCCTCATTCGCTCAGGAGGAGAGCAAATCCGTCAGCGACAACATGAAATGGCGGATTCGGAATGATTTCCAACAAGGCAAAATCGGCAGCATTACGATTTTCGGATACCGCAGAAATGCCGATGGTGTGCTGGAAATTGAGGAATCAGAAGCCAAAATTGTGCAGATGATTTTTGCGGATTATTGCTCCGGAATGGGACAATGTGCCATTGCGAAAAAAATCAACGCCATGGGGATTTCCACGAGACAAGGCAATTTTTGGACGGGTCAGCGTGTGAAAGAAATTCTGGTCAATGAAAAATATGTTGGGAATATGTTATTGCAGAAATATTACCGACAAGACCCGATTGGAAAACGAAAGATGAAAAATCAAGGCGAGCTGCCGAAATATTTCGTGGAGCAATCCCATGAGGCGATTATTTCTGCGGAATTGTTCGAGAAAGTTCAAAACTTAGTAAAAAAACAGACGAAACAATTCTCCCATCCCGGTGCAACGAACCGTTATCCGCTGTCCGGCATGGTGCAGTGTGCTGCTTGCGGAAAAAGCTACCAGCGAAAAATTTACAAGCAAGGTGCGGTTTGGATGTGTGCGACCTATCTGCGTCAAGGAAAATCACACTGTCCTACGGCAAAGCAAATTTCCGAACGGATTCTCTATGAGAAGATTTGCTCTGCTTTGCAAATCAAAGAATTTGACGTGGAAATTGTGAAAAGCAAAATTGAAAACATTCTGGTGTCACCGAATTGGCTGACTTTCCTTTTCAAAGATAATACGGAGAAAGCCATTTCTTGGAAGAATTATTCCAGAAGTGAAAGCTGGACACCGGAGATGCGACAGGCTGCCGCAGAAAGGAGCAGAAAATGCCAAAAGTAACCGTCATTCCGCCGTCTATCAATCGGACAACTTGGCAGTCCACAACCACTCCAACTCGCCGAAAAGTCGCTGCTTACGCCAGAGTTTCCACGGATTTCGAGGAACAGCTCACCAGCTATGAGGCACAGATTTCTTACTATACCAATTACATTCAAAGAAATCCGGATTGGGAATTTGTTAAAATATATACAGATGAAGGAATAAGTGCAACATCTACGAAACATCGAGAGGGCTTCAACTCCATGATTGCGGACGCTCTGGATGGAAAAATCGACTTGATTATCACAAAAAGTGTAAGTCGGTTCGCTCGAAATACGGTTGACAGCTTGACAACTATCCGAAAATTAAAGGAACATCACGTGGAATGTTTCTTTGAAAAAGAAAATATTTGGACTTTTGATAGCAAAGGCGAATTGCTCATCACCATTATGAGTTCTCTTGCACAAGAGGAGTCTCGCTCTATCTCGGAAAATGTTACATGGGGACAGCGAAAACGATTTGCTGATGGAAAAGTCAGCTTGCCGTATGCACACTTTTTGGGCTATCGGAAAGGCGAAAATGGTCTGCCGGAGATTGTTCCGGAGGAGGCGGAGACGGTTCGATACATTTATCAGCGATTCATTGACGGTTTAACGCCTTACAAAATTGCAAATGAGCTGACGGCTCAAGGCGTTCCGACTCCCTGCGGAAAGGAAAAATGGTCAGCTAGTACGGTGAAAAGCATTTTGACGAATGAGAAATACAAAGGCGATGCTCTCTTGCAGAAAAAGTTTACGGTTGATTTCTTAACGAAAAAGCAACAAATCAATGAGGGACAAGTTCCGCAATATTACGTGGAGAATAGCCATCCTGCGATTATCACACCGGAGGAGTTCGATTTTGTGCAGTCAGAATTTCAAAAACGATGTATGAAACCATACAGCAGCACCAGCATTTATGCGACCAAGATTATCTGTGGAGATTGCGGCAGTTATTTTGGTGCGAAAGTTTGGCATTCCAACAGCAAATATCGCCGAGTCATTTACCAATGCAACAGCAAGTTTAAAGGCAGTCATTTCTGCACCACACCACATTTGTATGAACCGGAAATTCAAGAGAAATTTCTGCAAGCTTTTGCACAGTACTTTTCGCAGAAAGATGTGGTCATCAAGAATTGCCAATTCGCCTTAAATTGCTTGAAAAAGCAGGAAAGTAAAAAGAAAGAGCTGCAAGATGAGCTTGTGGCAGTCAATGAAAAGCTAAAAGAGTACATCCAGCACGGTGGAGAGGATTTCGATGCACTCAATGCAAAATATGAGGAGCTATCTGCACAGCTTGATGCTGAGGAGGCAGCCGAGTCCGACCGGAAACGCCGGATTGCCAAAATGCAGAAAATTTTGCAGACATTGAAAAAAACGGATTCTGTGCTAGAGACGTTTGACGAATCCGTCTGGAACGCTGTTTTGGAGAACCTCACCGTGTTCCATGATGGGAGTTTGGTGTTTCTATTCCGAGATGGGACGGAGATAAAAGTGTGAGATAATTACAGCCCTGTTGGAGAAATCCGGCAGGGCTGTTTTTTTTTCATAACTCAAGTCCATAATTGTAAAATCCTGGCCTTGCCGGAAGCTTTCCAACACCTTGGAAACAATCCAACAAGGCTGCTTTTTCACTCCTTTTTCCTCTCCAAAACCCACTTAATTTTATTAAGTCCAATCGACACCCCTCAAAAAACGCCACCTATCGTTTGCTTTTTGAAAAAACGCCGAGCTATCGTTTGCACTTTAGGCTGCGAAAGCAAAAAATCATGCACCCGATTTTTGGGGTGCATGATTCTTACATTGTATCATCAAAGATACGATTGTGGTGGAGGCGACGAGAGTTGAACTCGTGTCCGAAAACCGATTCCTGCAACTTTCTACGAGCGTAGTTTATCTTTTCAAATTCCGAACAAAAGTCGCCGACAAACAGGCTACAACTGTTCGTAGTTCAAATGCCATTCAACGGTGTGAACAGGCCGAAGAATCGTTCACCACTGCGTTATGCCGCAGCACAGGTCGTGGTACTCCTGTGGGCGACAGTAGCTGACTTAGGCAGCTACCTGCAAGCTTCTGTTGAAGCTTACAGAGATATTTCTTTTAGCGTTTAATTTAAAACGTGCCCCGTTTTGAAGAGACGATGCCAACTCTGCTCGCTTATTCCACTGCACAGTCCCCGTCGAAACCTTTACGCCCCCATTCTATAGAAACAGGTTTTTCCTGATTTCATCGGTATTGTGACTTCATTGTACGATCAATCTGCCGCTTTGCTGCCTGCTCTGCTGCGGACTGTCGCTTATCATACAGCTTTTTTCCTTTGCAGAGTCCAATCTGCACTTTTACATTCGACCCGCTCCAATGCAAATTCAATGGAATCAAGGTCAAACCGTCTTGTTTGATTTTTCCGAACAGCCGCAAAATTTCTCGTTTATGCATCAGCAATTGCCGTTCCCGTCTGGGATCTGTACGGGCTAAACCGTCTTTCTCATAGGGAGAAATATGCATACCCTTTAACAACAGTGTTCCATTTTTAATGTCACACCAGCTGTCTTTCAAGTTAACATTGCCCTGCCGAATGGATTTTACTTCATTTCCCTGCAATGCAATGCCCGCTTCAAAATCTTCCAATACAAAATAAGAGTGCCGAACAGCACGGTTATCTGCAATCTGTTTGGAACGTGTTTGTTTTTGTGCCATGTCAAGCCCTCCTCTTTCTTCTTTGGATTCTTTTTTATTATAACATGATTTTTTTCATTTGTCAACACTTTTTTTACGGTTTTATTCGACTTCCTTTTCTGATTTCTTCGTCAATTCCGCCAATGCTGCATAATGGCGAATCGTAAAGGATTCCGGTGCAAGTTGCTCCAGCAGCTGTAAATGTTCCGCCTCCCACGCAGCAATTTTTTCCGGCGGCAATGACGCTCCAATACCACGACAAGCTTTCATGCGTCCATTCCAGCTCTCCCGTGTAAACGGTACATCCAAATCAATTTCCATTTGATGGGTAACGGTAAAATCATCAAGCCATTCCTCTGCAATTGCAATCGGATGCTTTCGCTCCCCTGCTCCGCTCCAGTTCGGATTGTATTGTAAAACAATCTTCGCTGGCATGTGCAATCGGGTCTTCATATGGCAGCCACTGCATGCAGAGTAACAGCACCTTTCCACCCGATTTCAATACCCGTGCAAACGCTGGAGCTGTTTTTGCAACATCGAAATACCAATAACATTGACATGCTGTAATCCAGTCAAATGGCTCTGCAAATGTTGGCAGCGTTTCCGCTGTAGAAACCAGATAAGCAATCTCCATGCCCTGCGAAAGCTGCTTTGCCTGTGCAATTTGATTCAGTGCAATATCACAGCCTGTCCAATGTGCACCAGCAGCATATAGATTTCGAGGCAGAACACCCGTTCCCGTTCCAACATCCAAGACCCGTTGCCCAGCTGCACCACAGTTTCGATTCAGAATCATTTCATAGAACTGCGGCGGATAGATGTCCCGAAAACGGGCATAGTCCGCAGAAGTTTTTCCCCAGTCAAACTTGTTTCCATGGTCAATGTTTTGATTTTGCATGTTGTTTTGCTCCTTTCTATTCTGCTTGAAAAATGAATTTCTATTCTCTATGATAGCAAAAAACAGAAAATTTGTCAAGCAAAAAGCACCCTTTGCATTCGCATTGGGTGCTCTCTTACTTATTTATCAACCTTTGGTTTAAGAAAAACGATTTCCGCACTTTACACAAAACGCAGCAGATGCTTTAATAGAAGCATGACAACGTGGGCATGTTTTTCTTGCTTGTGGAACAACTGCCGCCGCTGGAATTGGTGCACGCTCATAAGAACGAGAAATTTCTGAATGCACGCTTGAACCACATGCTTTGCAGAATCTTGCACCTTCGCTCAATATAGCACCACACTGCTTGCAGTAATGCACCGCAGCATATGGTCTTTCTGACTGCGGTTGCGGTGTTTCAACCCGAATCGGCGGAACACTTCTCGTAGTTGTTGAAACACGACTTCTAGAAGGACTCGTTGCATAATCCGGAATCCGAGCCCCTCTCTTTTCCATAATGTCATCTGCTCTTCGATTGATGGAAGCAGTTCGTTCTCTGGCAATCCGTTCCTGTTCATTGATGAGATTCTGTACCCGTTCCATTCGCAGTGCCGTTGGCGGATGCGTGCTGACAAGAATTCCAAGCTTGCTTACTTCTTCTTCACCGCCCATTGATTGGAAAAAGCTACAAAGCTCTCGACCATAGCCGAGCAGGCAAGCGAACGCATCTGCTTCATATTCATTTTCTCGGCTGCCTTTCATCACTAAAAGCTGTCCAATTTTTGTCCAAAGCCGCATAAACAAATTGATGAAAACCAAGCTCAAAAAAGAGGCAATGCTTGTGCCCAATTTGAGGAAGAAAACACAGATGCCATGATCTCGATCACCATGAGAAAGCCAACCAACAATGGTTGCTGCCGCATTGAAAAGAAAAGTCGCTGCAAGAATGATGATTTTCAAAATGGTGATTCCAATGGTAATAATCATGTTTCCAACGGTAATCAGCAACAGCAAATCGGTATCTTTATGTGCCAGATGTCCGAATTCATGTCCCAAGATTCCTTTCAGCTGTTCTCGAAACATTGGATTTTGTAAACCACCTGTCGTAACAGCAATGGTTTTTCTGCCAAGTGCAAAGGCGTTTTCGTCTTCATTTTCCGTGTAATAAAGCTTTATATCCGGTGCAATCGAGGAATCTTCTCTTCTCGCCTGCTGGTAAACTTCCTGAAAAATCGGCAGGATACTATTTTGCCATTCCGGAGATAGCTTTTCAATCGGATGGCATTGACACTGCAACCGCAGCAGCCACTCTCCAACTGGAGATAATGCCAACGCCAAGGAAATGATATACGCAACCAATCCCACTACGAACCCCAATAGGATTCCGATGCCTCCGCCGCCGGAAAACAGCAGCCCAATGATTGCGGAAATCAAGATATAGTTGATAATCAGATAGATCACAACTGTTGTATTTGATTTCCGAAACATTCTCTTTAAAAACTCAAATACATACATAATCAGAATACCCATTTCCGATCTTATAAATTTTTAGACAGAAACTGCTCCAGTTCCTGCGGTTCTGGCGGAACATGTGGGCGAATCTGTTCATTTTCATTGATATGGTGATACTGTGCAATGCCTTTCGGAAGATTCTTAGAAACTTCCATGCCATCAAAGGTAAACTGCAACTCCTCCGCATTGACCACTGAAAGCAGGTGTTCTTCAAATGCTTTCAACAGAGATCCATTCATTTCTTTCAGCCGCTTTACTTCTGACGTTGCGAATAAGAAATAGACGCTTCGCATTGTTCCCTCTTTGAGCAGTTCCTCCAGAATCTTGCTGACATCGTAGTTCACTGGTGCAGCCTTTGGAGCAGGTGGAACTGGCTTTGGAGCGGGCTTCGGTGCAACTGGCGGCTCTGGGTTTTGTTTTGGTGCTTCAGGCGGCGTGCTGTCCCAGCGAAGAGAAGCGAACGGATTTTTGAATTCCGACTCGGGCAGATTTGCAGCGGTTTTCTTTAGTAAGAACGAAAGGTCAACAGCAGCAAACTGGTCTGCTTCTTCTTTCAGTGCTTCTGCGGAGGGAATCGGTTCAGAAACTTCTGTTTCTGCTTCTGCTGGCATTTCTTCATCCAAGTAATCGTTCATCAAGATGCGATCCCGTTCAAACATCTTTTTCACCAGCTGCACATTCTGCACGTTTTTCACGACAACAAAAATGGGGTCGGTGGTATTCTTTCGTTTTCTCTGCTGATAAATCTCATAGACTTGCACCAGGAAAGAAACAATCTCTGCATCACTTTCTGCAAGATAGAATCGTTTGGAAAAATGCCGTTTTAAAACCTGATAGAACAACCGATTTCGATTTTCTTCAATCAGGATTTCCCCGTCAATACAATAAACTGTGGCAGTGCGATTCCAAAGTGCAGACAACAGATAATTCTTTACCAGATTGTCTGGCAACTCTTCGTCTGTTCCGCCAATTAACAGATTGTGGTTATTTTTCCGGTTCATTTCGATGACAAAGGGGTCTGCTACCTTTACTGGCAAAGCAAGCTGCATCTCTACCCACTTAGAATCCCGTAAAGCCGGCGATAAATAATCCAACGTATTCGAATGGTCAGACATGGAGAAAATGGTATAATTTTTATACATCGGAACTTGTTGCAAATCGTCCTGAATTTCCTGCAAGAATTCATTTCTTCGCTTTCCGAAAAAGGCAACCCGTAACTTTTCATTGCTCTTTCCTTCTGCAATATTCGGGTTCATAATGGCAGTTCCCGGCGGGCCAATTCGCTTCTGATAAGCATCATTTCCGAGTTCCTTAAACAGAAATTCATAGTCGTTTTCCAGACATTTCAGTCCAAATCGAACCGTCATCAAATCAATATCCCCTGCCTGCATTTGCAAAGAGCGAACAGTTGCACTCTTTTGCGATGCCATGATGAAATGATATCCAAACGCACCGCCTTTCGCAAGAAGTTCATGTGTCATGGAAACAATTGCATTTCTGCATTTGGTTGGAATATCATTGCTGTAAAAGCTCTGAAATTCGTCAATGATAATCAAGAAATGTGGCAACTTTTTCCCAGAATTGTGGTTGTAGTCGTCAATATTGGTATACGTTCCAAAAATCTCTGACCGCTGTTCCATATCTTTCATCAGGGATTCTAAGATGCTTTTTCCGAATTCTGGCTGTGATGCCAAGCCCAATACCCGAATGTGGGGCAACCGATAATGGCGATATAATTCAAATTCAACCCCGTCTTTAAAGTCCAGCAGATAGAGTTGCAACTCTTCCGGTGCATAGCAGAGCATCGCATTCATAATGATAGTATTCAGAAGAACGGATTTTCCGCCTCGTGTACCGCCCAAAATCAAGGCATGTACATTGGTATCTCTGGCACTGAGTTTCAAGTCTACAATTTTTTCGCCTGTACCGATTCCGATTGGAATGGAAATGCCCGTTAAATTTGACCGTTGGAATCGTTTCTGGTCTAGAATATCTTCTGGCGAAATTCCAACTTGTTCGGATTGCTTCTGATAGGATTCAAACAGCTCGCAGTCTTTTTCCGTAATGGCATTGCCAGCCACTGGATGCAGCACACAGTGAGAAGGCTTGTGATAACAAGTCCCATCGGAATATGCAATTTCATTTCCATGAAACAGTTCAAAAATGCCTGCCAAATTTTCAGAATCCGCATCTTTTTCCACGCACCGATGGTCATAGGAAAGCACGGTATAAATACCATACTTGTTGCCATTTTCAATAGTCTGCTTTAAATAGCTGAAGTTTTCCTTGGAATACCCCTCAAATGCAGCAGGAAAATTATAAATCATCAGCAGGGTACAAATCTCGGAGATTTTTGGATGTTTTTGGTTATAGTCCAAAATATGATTTTCTCCATCTTTGAATTTTGTTCCCCAGCTTACAATCTGTGCAGCAAGGTTTTTCAGGATTTTAGAAACGGCTTGGTGGTCAGTGACCCGTTCCAATACTTCCGGAAATTTCAACGAAAATGCTTGAAATGCCACGGTATTTCCACCTGCTTTTTTGCAGTCAATGGCAACGACTCTGCCCTTTGAAACCGGAAATGCCCGCAGATAATTGCAAATAATTTGTGCAGAAAGCTGCTGCATAAAGGCTTCCGATTGGTCATCCACATGAAGAATAAAATTCGCCTGTTTTCTAAAGTTCATTTCATAGGGCAACTTGATTTCAGGACGATTGGAATGTATCAAAGCAGATGCAGCTGTTCCTGACAGTGCCATGCTTGGAACAGAAGCGATTGCAAATGGAATTGCATTTGGAAATTGTGTAATGGTGGTATTCCAATCGCTGCAAGGTGCATCGAATTGGTTCTCCATCTGCTGCAAAAGCTGCTCTGCCGCTTCTGGCTGGCTGCAAGCACGTAGTTCCTGAATCCGTGGAAATTTCTGTAGATTTCTAGAATTCTGATTTGCTCGATAATCCTGAACATATGTTTCTTGAAACAGTTTTAGCTGTTTGGCAGTCGGAAACGGTGGAACGGTCATTGGAAAGCCATCACAATTCCATTCTTTCTGCGAAATGGGAACACAAAGAGCGAGAATTTCATTTGCCAGTTTATTCGATTCTTTTTTATAGCCCTCCTCTTTCGGACGGCTGCCGTGGAGAATGACATGAATGTTACACTTGTGCCCATTTTCCAGTATATTTTTCAAGTTGAGCAGGGTGTTTTCGTTATAGGTATCTGGGAAATCAAACAGAACCAAAAAGAGTGGTGGATTTTCCGCTTTGTTGGCGTATAAATCATTCATCATATCATTATTGATTTCGCAGATTCGGTTTTCAATCTCTCGATATTCCGTAAAAATCTGATGATGAAATAATTCTGGCAACTGTTCTTTCAAATTGAAAAATGGCTTGATATGATTACCAAATTTCAATTTGTCCATGATGTTGCAAGTAATTTCTCCGAGCGGAGCAAAGGAGAAAGCAGAAAACAGAATTTGATGCATGAATTGTTCGGCTCGGTCTGCACCCATCGAAGTTGCATCCACAAAAAAATGCACCTGCTCCATCTCTCTGATGGTGATTGGCATACGAATGAAGTCTTTTACTGCTACTTTTTTAAAGCGGTCATGGACTGCTTTTTTTAAAAAGTCCCATGTAATGCCGTCGCCATAGTGATATTCTGCCATTCCTAAGAAAAGCAGTCCCGATAAATCCTGATGATTGCTGTTGATTTTCCCGTAATGCCGCAGATATGTCACCATCAGTTTGGCTGCCTCTAAAAAAGTTTCCCATGGCATGGCATTTTGCACCAAAGACATCGTACTTTTTTTCAACTGCAACTCTGCATCTTGAAATTGTTGCTGAATCGCTTCTTTTTTTTCAACAGTTTCCTTCTGTAGGCGATTGACAGCTTGCTCTTTTCTGATTTCTGCTGCATGATATTGCTGTTCTGCCTGTTGCAATTGCATTTGGCAGTCTTGATTTAATTTTTGAAAACTACGCTCTAAAAACTCGTTTTTCTCTAGCTGTTCTTTTAAACAGATTGCACGGGAATAGCATTCAATGAGCGTCCGATAAAGCTCTTTTCGCTTTGAGGAGAGCATGTAATTCAGCCCGTTGATAATCACCGGCAACCGATATTTTCCAGTCGTGGAAAAATAGGTTTCGTGCATGTCATAAACCGATTTGGCTTCCTGTAGAATGTCATCCACATCCTGATAAGCTGCTTCTATTTTCTGCTGCAAAGTCGGTGCCATTTTGGTATGATACTTTCTGAAATACTTATCATTTGTTTTCAAATAGATATGCCGTTCTTCCAGACATTCGATGACAGAGGACATCAAGACAGCTTCCTGTCTGGCTTGCTCATAGAACTGTTCTCTCTGTTTGTCAGAATCCTGCTGGATTTGAATTCTTGTTTGTATCAAACAGGTTTCCGCTTTTTTTAAAGCTTGCTCTTGAGCAGCAATTGCAACTGTTAAATCTTGGTCGGCTTTTTCCTTTTGTGCGTTTGTGTGAGAAAGCAGCAGCGTATGTTTCTGGTCGATTGCCTGTAAATCATGCTGCATTCCATGCAGGATTTTTAATATTTCTGTTGTTTGAACCATTCTATTTTATCCTTTCAATCATGGTTCTGGTTAAAAACTAACACTATCGTACTGCTGCACGATTTGCTTTAATTCCTGTAATTGCGGAATTGCCCGTTGCAAAGTTTGAACTGGAAGTTCTGTCAGGTTGCTGATATTATCAACCGTTTGATTATAAGCTGCTCCCATTTCATCTCTCCAGTCCGGACGCTTATTTTCTGCATAAGCAGAACTAGAATGATTCAAATTCTGAATGGTTTCATTTAACAAGTCGATGGCTTTCTGAATTGCCTGTGCACTAATATCTGCCATAATCGATGCTTCCTTTCCTTTTTAAGAAATCGACGCCGATTCCATCTGTCTTACGATTCCCACTAGTGTTTGTAGTGTTCCAATATTTTTTTGCAGATTTGCCTGCGGGGCTTCCAATGCTGTTACGCATTGATTGACAATCCCCAGAAATTGTTGCAGATGAACGTCTTCCTGTCCGATTCCGACATTGGGGGCTTCGCTTTGTAAGGTGGTTGCAGCGGACTGCAATTCGTGCAGACAAATTTCTGCCCCACCAATTGCCGCATCAATCGTCGTAGCGTTTACAATCATTGCCATAATCAATCGCTCCTTTTAATTTTATTCATTTTATATTCCAGTTAAGATTCGATTGGTTCCAAATGAAAACAAGTTATTATTTTGAATCGTGATATAATCATCAAATCTTTTTCCTGTATGGGTCTGTTCAAAATGATTTTTCACTTTTTCATAAATTCTTTCTGGAATGCTATTCAATTCTGAAATCGAAACAGGGCTTCCATCTTTATGATAGTAATGTCCATGAAGATCAATAATATATTCTAAGTCCATTTTCTCTATCTTAGAATCTTTTTCCTCTCCAGAAACACTTGCCGGAACAATTGCTCCAAAAAAACAATCAATTCTTTTGATTAGCTGATTAGAGATGCTTTGCACAACACTGCTGGTTCCATTTTCAATTTTATAATTTTTTTCTTCTTTAATATACATGGTATTTCCGGAAAAACGATATTGATCTGGCTTTTGTGTGCCTTTTGGCGTACTTTTTACAAATTCAATCGTACCATTTCTATTAAATAATTTATCTATGTTCCCATCATGATAAGAATTCGGTAATTTTTCTTTGATTACATGTTCTGTTTCTTGATAAGTTCTCTTAGGAATAGAACTTTTGACACTATTTATAGAGGAGCTAGTTTGCTTAGTTCCTCCAACTACTCCAGCGGAACTGATTGAACCAACAGAAGCAGAACCGCCGCCAGAGCCAAGCATAGCAGCTCCACCGGAAAACCCACCTGCTCCGCTGCCTATGCCGCCACCAGAAAGTGAAAAGTTTTCATAGGACTGCTGAATACTGGATATCTGGTCTAATGCTCCCATCATGTCCGTTGCCTTTGCGGTGACTGTGGAGCGATACTGCACCATATTTTCAGAATATTGGGAAAGGCTGCTCTCCAAATTCTGATACAGCGTTGTTAATTCCTCACACTTCTCCTGATATTTTTTTATCAGAATGGTTTCTGCATCCATCCGTTCCTGTGCAACTTTCTTTTTCTCCTCGCAACGCTCCAGCTCCTCTTCCAAATTCCTCCGCCGATTTTCCGCCGCATGAATTTGTTCATAAAGGCTACTGCGTTGGTCATCATCTTCCGCATCGGATAACCGATTTCGCAAGTGTTGAATTTCTTCATTGCAGTTTCCAATGGATGTCTGAACTTGTGGGATTTCTCTTTCCATTTCTGCAAAAACTTCTTGTTGCCGTGCCAATTCCTGCTGATGCTCTGCAACTTCTGCTTCTGCATCCTTTCGGCACTGCTGTGCACGTTCTAAGCAATCATGCTTTAGCGCTTCTGAATCCGGCAGCTGTTCAATGGCGGTTTTATAGTCATTTAATGCAGATTTGGATGCCGTTAAACTTTTTCCATCAATGTTCAAATGCACACCTCCCCGCCTTTATTGATAGTGTTCTTCTGCTTTGGAAAAGAATGCATCGATTGCTTTCATTGCAGCTTCCCCACTGGTATAAGAAGATTCTGCCTTTTCCATGACCTGATTCCACTTGGAAATAAATTCTTCTTTTTTGGCATCCTTCCATTCACTTGTTCCGGAATGAATTGCTTGTAAACAAGAACGGCTTTCTTCTTCCATTTTTCTCAGTGTTGCTTGAATGGTTTCCTTTTCAGACAAAATCCAATCATCCCTCTCCTATTTGCCCAAATATCACAGATACAAAGCATAAAAATCATGCTTCCAATCTAATTTCCCAATGTAGAAATAGCTTCTATCTTCTAAATACAGCAAAATATATTCATTTTCATATCCGTTTTCATCATAAGATTTCAGAGCATACAAAAAACCGGCAGGGTTTGTTTGATTTTTCTGAAACAACTGATATTGCTGTCCAAATGTGCTGCTATTTTTTTGATACTTTAAAGAATAATCCGCTCCATTCCAAGTGATAACAATCTCCGTTGCATCATACTCGTCACTGTCGTCCTCTTCGTCATGCTCTTCCTCATAATTGAAATTAGAAAAATCTACTGTGTCAATCGGTTCTGATGCAAAATAGCCAGTTTCTATTTTGTTTTCCATATACTCTTGTATATTCCGCATTTTCGGGTCAGAAACATCTTTTTCAATCTGCTCTAAATCATCACTTTCAAGTCCGCTATCTTTTTGTACTTCTTTCCATCCAAACCCTTTGATTTCCGGCTGTTCTGGTCGTGCAATTGTTTCGGTCACTTCTGTTGTAGTTGTTACATTTGTGGTTGTAATCACAGCCGTGGTTGTTTCTATTGGAGCTGTTTCTATCGGTACGGCGATTTCGGAAAGTTCCGTATTGGTCGTGACTGTAGTGGTTTCTACAGTGGTTTCTGACTCGATTGCTTGTTCCACTGGTTTGATATTTTTTTTTAGTTCTTTGTATAGAATCCCACTGCTGATTCCAATACCAGCTACAAGAACAATTGCAATTGCAGCAACTATTTTTTTATTTTTCCATGGTGCAGTTGCTGTTCTTTCTGGTGGTGTCGTTGTTGTTGATAGGGTTGGCAGTGCATCTTCCAATATCGGAGCTTCTGCGGTTGTCTGTTCTTTTGGTTCTTCTAAAGCTGGCTGTAACATAATTTTTTGTTCCGGCAATTCTGAAAAAGAAATATGCAGTTCTTGTAACAGTTCCTGCATTTCTGGGTCTGCATGCCAACCATTTTCAATCAAAATTTTGTTTCCGCAATATTTACATTTCCTGCTGTCATCCTGCAAGGATCTCCCGCATTGGTTGCAGAACATATTGGACACCCCCTTGTATCCGATTTTCACAATTGGAAGCAATCGCAAAGGCTTCCTGATTGATTGCAATCAAGGCGATGAAAAGAAAACCAAAAATCACAAGCAAAACGACCATTACAATTACTAAAACTTTTAAAACATTCTTTGGTTTGCGATCCGAAACGGGATACTTTCTGGGGATCGGATCTTTTTCCCAATGATCATAGAAAGAACCCGAACTGCTTTCCGTTTTTGTACGATTATTTTTTTCATGATTATTTTTTTCATAATGACAAATCGAACAGGAATCATAATAATCCTCGTTCATTGTTTCACACTTTTCACATCTCCACATGACGTTACGTTTTCCCCATTCATCCTAATTTTTCGATATCCTGTAAAGAACGGAATACTTTCCCGGCAGAATATCGTTCTTTCGGTGACTTTTTCAGCATATTTCTCAGCAAACTATGATATTTTTTTGGAATGTTTTGATTGATCTGAACAGATTCATCATTCAAAACCGCTTCACATAAATAATGATACTTTCCTGTTTCCGGACGTTTCCCGCATAAAATCTCATGAAAGATGATGCCAAGTGCAAATATATCTGATTTGGACGTAATGGCTTCCCCCTCTTCTTTTTTAATGGCAGTTACAAATTCCGGTGAATAATACACCTGATCGCCTTTTAAAGCATCCGGATTGGGTACTGCATCTTGAAAGAAGCTTTCTCCGAAATCAATAATTTTTATCGTATAAAATCCATCAATCGTTTTTTTGATGAGAAGATTTCCCGGTTTTAAATCAGAATGCACAATTTTTTTCGCACTCAATGCCCCCATTTCATAGGCAAGCACTTTCATAATGATCATTTTTTGTTCTTCCGATTTTTTGGACAGTTCTTCAAATGAAATCGCAGCATCTACTTTTTCTGTCACGATGTAAAATCTTCCATCATAGACAAAGAAATCAATGGGGGCAATGGAATTTCCCTTGCTGGCATCTCGAATTGCCTGAAATAACCGTTCGGATCGTTCTTTGAAATCTTCACAAATTTTTTGTTTTCTTTTTCTATTTTTCTCAGACATAGAGGCGGTTGGATAGACAGGGTCTGATATCTTTTTAATGAAATAGGTTTTCCCATCTTTATTTGCAAATGTCCATTCACAATTCCCGCCGTCTTTCATTTCAAAAGGAGATAATAGCTGATATGCTCCGATTTGCATGGATTCTTCCATTTGCTGTTACTGCTCCTTTCTAACGTCTTCATTTTCAAAGCGATAATAATTTTTTCGATATATTTGCCAGAGTTGTTCTCGTTCTTGCATGTTCATTTCATCAGAAAAGCTTCCTCCATAGATCTTTTCTATGGTGTTCAGCCGTTCCTGATAAAACATCTTCAAGTCGGAAAAGTGCTCAAATCCAACTGTCAGAATGGTCATGGTGCTATCATCTCCAAAATGGACAAACCATTTTTGAATCAGATTTTCTTTCCATTCTTCCGGAGTATTGGATTCCATTAAAGTGGATAATAACATATGTTCAAATTCCATCGGAGAAGACAAAAATCCAAAACAGCCATCTGTTGCACAAATATAAATAGCAGGCGAAATCTCTTTGATTTCCTTGCAGTGAACCGAAATGGTACGGTCTGCATTCCATTGCTTTGTCATCGCACTATCTTGATACAAATTGGCAAAGGCATCCGTCGCATGAAACCGAATATCGTCCATCGTTATTTGTGCAAGACCGTCTTTGTCACATAAATATCCTCTGGAATCTCCAGACCACAAAAAGAATACATTCTGCTCTTGCAGATTTTCTACAATGATACTGGCGGTAGTTGGAAAATTTCGCCGCATACTTCCGGATACGCCATCATCTTTCCAATATTTTTTCTTTAAGGTCTGAAAGGTTTCATTCAAAACCTGCTCCAATTCTAAAACCGTTTCACGGGAAAATGACTGATTGCCATTTTCCCGAAAAAACGATTCTACAGCAGCTGCACCAATGCGAGAAGCAATCCATGCACTCGTATGGTTTGGGAACGCCTCTGATTGAAACGAAATCTGCTGGCAGCCAAGACCGCCACAGCCATCAAAAACACCCATGTAACAAAAACAGTTCAATGTTCCAACTGCATAGCAGTCTTCTGCACTTTTTTTTAAATCTTGAATTGCCAGCGGCCTTAACATATCACGCATCAGAAACTACCCTGCTTTCTTAAACAGATTTTGAAACTGTTTCAACAACTACATCGTAATCCAGTTCCTGCAGGTTTCCAGTAGAACTTACATTTCTATGAATGACATTAGACCAGTCTCGTATTTCGCCCCATGCATAGGATGCTTTTGGCCCAGACGTTCCTTCGACCTGCAACGGAGAGAACAGCAACAGCCGCTTGCCAGTCTGATCAATATAACCCAGATCTGGATCTTCCCACCAGTCACAAAGTTCTGACAAATCCCGTGGAAGTTCACGAGAAGGATAATACCGAGCCGGGTCATTGTTCGGAAGCGAAGAATAAATATTTCTCTGGTAGGAACGATCGTTGAGCGGATGCGGTTCATCATCTGTCCAAAGAACGATGACCTGGCGATACCGATCAGTAGTTGCTCTCCAGTCAGAACGAATGGCATATGCCAATGCTTCTAAGCTGCTTTCTGCATCGTCCCCACCACCAAATACCGTGATGCTCTTCATTGCTCGTTCAAATTTTTCCTTTTCTTCCGGCAATTCAAAAAAGCGTGTGCTTTCCATCGAACGATCCATATCATGATTATAGTCCCGGAATGAAATGATTCGAACCCGGACTTTATCTACACATTTTCCCATTTCTTCCATTTTTCTTGCAAGGTCATCGTAAAAATGCAAGGCATTCTGTGTAACCTCTCCAATCATATACTGCATGCTCATGGTAGAGTCAATGCAGAATACAACGTCCAAACTATAAGTAACTTTATGTGCGTAATTTGATCCCATAATTAAATGCTCCTTATTATTATTGTTTTTTGACTGTTTCATTTCCAATGGTTCTGATTCTTTAGAACCATTCATTCTATTTGTTTGACTTTCACCAAAAAGCCTGCCACTGCCCCCCTTTGATCCCTTAGGGGAATTCACGATTTGCTCATGATACGTGCAAGGCTTCCGTGTTCCACGACTTTTTCCACCATGGTATGCGGCAGACGGAAGTGGAGAAGGTTTTACCGCATTTGGCATCAGATGATGGTAAACTTCCGAGATATCTTTTCCGCAGTTTTCACAATAAATTGGTTCATTGGACAAATCAATTGTTTCCATGCAGTAAGGACAACGGATTTGATTCAGCATCTGTACAATCTCCCTTTTCGTTACTTGACATAATGATATTCTTTCGGTGCTGCCATCGCTGGCTTTTCAAATTCCTCTGGTGCAAATGAATGTTCCTGTTCTGCTTCGTCCAGTATCGGATGTTGCTGTATCCAGTCATTAGTGATCGGTCCTGGCGGTGGTGCAAGAACCGTCCGATCATCATTGACTGTTCTCACATCCAAAAGGCTTCCTCCGCAATATTCGCAAAAGATCGGCTCTTCTGACATGTCAATTTCTTCACCACAGTGGGGGCATCGCATCATATTCGGCATATTGATTTCCTCCTTTTCTTTACGCTTCCGATGTTGTTTCTGATGGTTCTGATGGTTTTTCTGATTTCTTTTTCCGGATAGAAATCAATGCTACTCCTGCGGAAGTAATCGCAACGGGGACAATGGTACGCAGAAGATAATCACCGGTGTTCATTGGCTCTTTGTTTTCATCTTTCAAAGTTCCGTTCTTGCCATTGCCCTTAACGGTTGTTCCGGAAAGCTTTCCGTTTTCCCCGTTGCCGCTCGCCTGTGTGACTTTCGTAACCGTTCCAGTCTGATGCGGCTTTGTTACGGTCGTGCCACTTTTTGAAGTCGTTGTTTCGTGTGCAGTTGTTTGTGATGTTGTCGTACTGGTTGATGTTGTTTCAGAATTAGACATGGAGGTTTCTGTACTTGTTTCAGAAGTTTCACCAGTTTCACTTCCAGAAGTCGATGAAGTTGACTCTGCGGTTGATTCTGTCTGTGCAGTCGTTTCTGTCGCTGTGCTGCTGTTGATTGGTTCTGGTTCTGTCGTAGATGTCGTAGTGGATACCACTTCTTCTCCAAGATTTCCATCTGTTGGTTCATCTGCGTGACCTGTAACCCCTGTTCCAAAGCAAGCTGCAATTGCCACACAAATTGCCAATCCATTTACCCATTTTTTCATGATAATCACCTCATTGTATTTTTTGCTTTATACACTCACGCTTCCGTGAGAACAAGCCATTGAATTAAATTGACATCATAATCATAAATCAGTGCCAACCCAATTTCCTGCACATCATCCCGAAAGAGAATTTCCGGGAGTTCCGCAGAATCTTGAAAGAACTGTTCTGCACTGTAATAGCCGGCGGAATCGTTGAAATAAGCTTGGCTATCGCCTGCAATTTCTCTTAATTTTTCTTCCGCCGCATGTTCCGCAAGATGATTGACCAATAATCCATCTGTATTCTCCTCTTTTCTTGCCGCAGCCGCATTCACACAGGCAGATAAATCCACGGCATCTAACGAACGGATTGCCAAAGATTCTAAAGAATCGTTCCATATTAACAAGGACATGCCTCGCTTTTGCCGTTCGTCATTGATCAATGATAAAAGATGTTTTTTCTCCCACTGGATTCCCTCCTGTATTTTGGAGGAAAGGTCATAGGACGAATCCAGCGTTTCCAGTCCATAACTTCTTGCAATCGGCAATGCTCCACCATCGGAAAAGTAAAGATGTTTCGTCGCCAATGCATCCACCCATTCTTCCAAAACAGATGTTTTCCGGTCGGAGCAGGTCTGTACAAAATCCGTGTCCTCACACAAATAATTCATCTGCGGAACATTGTTCAAGAGTGCATAAGCGGATTCATAATCTTCTTGTTTTTGGTAGGAATCTGAAGCAGCCAGCAGATAAGTTTGATATTGTTCCAATGTTTTCTGAAAAGATGCGGTCGCCTTTTCGTAATAGGCAACATCCTTTTCTGAAACGCTGCTAAAATCATCCAATGCCTGTTCAAAGTCCTGTATCGTCTGATCGACTACATTCGATGTTTCACCATTTTGCAAGGACGATACAGCTTGTTCATTTCCTTTGGAAATCGTTTCTCCATCTTCATAATGTTCTCTACCGGATTTTACCGCAGCTACTTCTTCTTCGGCAGAGGTTATGAATGCCTGCAAACTGGAATCATGAACTTCTTTTAAAAGGTCTAGGGGCTGTTTTGTCTGATTATAGTCGATTTCTCCCGTTATATAGCGATTTTTTAAAGTTTCTACTGCATCTTGAAATGCCTGTCTAGTTTCTTCGTCCAATGGTTCTGCCTGTTTGTTGAACTGCTCCACTGCTGCGGAATAGTTTTCTTTTTCCAGATAATCCATTGTATCCATGAAGAGTTGCTGGAAAATTAAAATTGTTACACTGACGATGCCAATCAACAGCATCACAATTACACCAATTAGAATCAGAATTTTTTTGGATGCTTTTTGAGAAGCAGTGATTTTTGCATGGCAAAATGGACATTCTGTCACATTTGGCGAAAGCTGCTCTTTACAATTGAAACAAACCATCGTCGTGCCCCTTTCTTCCAAACTTACAAATTCAAGTGATAATTTCACGAAAAAACTTGAATTTTTGTATTAAATATACAAATCTGAACGATTATTCCTGCCTTTATTGTACCACACGTCCCACAAAATGTCAATAAAAAATAAGAATTTATTGGAATCTCTGGAATTTTAAAGGGATTTTTCCAGCAAACAGTAGCATTTTTTCGTCATAAAAAAACCAGCAGGAATGTTCTTTTTTCCTGCTGGTTTCTTCTAATTTTCTGTTGTTTTTTCTCTTTACGACTCAGATTTTGATGGAATCGTTACATCCATGTTTTTTGGCAGCACCAAATTCAAAAGAATCGCAACCAAAAAGACGACTGCAACGCAGTTCTGTGCAAATACATTTTGTACCATCTGCGGAAAAATCCGGAATAAATCTGCACATTGTGTGAATCCCAGACCAATGCTCAGGGACAACGCTGCAATGGTAATATTTCGCTGCGAGAATCCACACTTGCTAATCATCTGCAAGCCGCTGACAACAATTGTTCCAAACATCATAATGGTACAACCGCCCAATACGGCATCCGGCAGCGTTGCCAGCAATGCCCCAAAGAATGGAAAGATGCCTGCTAAAATCATAATGCCTGCTCCAGTTGCAATGGTAAACCGATTGACGACTTTCGTCATGGCAACCAATCCGACATTCTGGCTAAATGAAGTAATTGGCAGACAACCAAATACGGAGGACAATGCACTGACAAAGCCATCACAGGCAATCGAACCGGATGTTTCTTCTTTGGTGACATCCCGATTCAAACCAGAGGCTGCCAGAGCAGAAGTATCGCCGATAGTTTCTGTTGCGGAAACTAGGAAAATCAACGTAACAGAAAGAATCGCATCCGGATGAAATTCCATTTTAAATGGGAGCAGATGCGGAACAGCAAAAATACTGGTGTCTTTCAAGGCGGAGAAATCTACAGAACCCATTGCAATTGCCAACAGATATCCGACTACCAAGCCAAACAAAACGGAAAGCTGTTTCCAATAGGACTTCGCAAAGATATGGAACAGAATGCAGCAAAGCAAGGTTACACTGCCTAAAATCCAGTTCTGGACAGAGCCGAAATCTTCACTGCCGCTGCCGCCGCCGAAAGAGTTTGCCCCTACCGACAACAGCGAAAATCCAATGGCAGTTACGACACTGGCGGACACAATCGGAGCAATCAGTTTCAGCCAGTACTTTGCAAACAAGCCTAAAATGCCCTCGATAATACCGCCGATGAGAACCGTCCCCATAATTGCACCATAGCCGTATTGTGTCCCGACAAAGCAGAGAATGGAAACGAATGTAAAGCTAATGCCCATGACAATCGGCAAGCCTGAACCAATCTTATGGAAAATCGGAAATAGCTGCACGAGCGTTCCGATTCCGGCAATCAACATTGCACTTTGAATCAGCATCGCTGTATTCTGGTCACTCAGTCCACAGGCACTCGCAACAATGAGAATCGGGGCAATATTGGCAACAAACATTGCCAGAATGTGTTGCAGCCCGAATGGAATTGCTTTTACAATCGGAACAGTACCATTTAATTGATAGATGTTTTCTACTGTTCCCTTTTGATGTTCTGTTTTCTGTTTCATTCTGCGGTCGCTGCCTCCCCTGTTTCCTGCGAACGGAACTGAATTTTTCCGGTTGCAGCATCCATTGCATCCACAATGGCAAGCGATTCCAACTGATAGCCCAGATTCCGGATGATTTTTCCGCCCTGCTGGAAGCCCTTTTCAATCGCAATGCCAATGCCCTCTACGGTTGCTCCTGCCTGCTGTACAATGGAAATCAAACCTTGCAAAGCACAACCATTTGCAAGGAAGTCGTCAATAATCAAAACCCGGTCTTCCGGATGCAGGAACTTCTTGGACACAATGACCTGATTCTTGCACTTGTGTGTAAACGATTCCACTTCTGCCACATAAACAGCACCATCAATGTTGACACTCTTGGACTTCTTCGCAAATACCACTGGTACGCCGAAACATCCTGCAACAATGCAGGCAATCCCAATGCCGGATGCTTCAATGGTCAGAATCTTGTTGATTTGCTTTCCGGCAAACCGTTTCTGGAACTCCTCCCCCATCTGCCGAAACAACGCTACATCCATCTGGTGATTCAAGAAGCTGTCTACTTTTAAGATGTTTCCCTCTTTGACAATGCCGTCTTTTTGAATGCGTTCCTCTAAAAAGTTCATGTTTTTCTGTCCTTCCCAACATACAAATTTTGTCCAAAACTGGTAGTCGCTTGTACGTTTTTGATTTTTTTCGTATTATACCATATTTTTATGGTTCATACAAGTTCTTTTTGTAAAATGGGGCGAAACAGTCTACAACATCCAGCAGGAACAAAAAAAAAGAACCGATTCCTGTAAATTTTATTTGAACGGACAACCGTCTGTCTGGCTTGATTGTTATAATGGGGATAGAAATTGCAAATGACGCAGAATTTCAATGGAAAAACAGAAAAAATATGAAAAATCTTATTGACACAAGAAAAAATATAGTATATAATAAGAATAAAAGAAGGAGGCATCGTTATGGCAAAGGGACGATTGCGGAAAACAGATCGAGTCTGTGCGTTGTGCCGGAACTGGAACGGAACGGTCGGGAGTACGACCATCCAGCCAGTGCTGGGCGGTGGGTTTCAGGTGGAAATGAAAGAAAAAGAGACCTGCTACCAGAGAACCGGACAGACGCAGGCAATGTTTGCGTGTAGCAAGTTCGAGCCGAGATATTAAAAATCAGAAAACAGAAAGGAATTTTTAAAATGAAACAGGTTACGTGTTCATGTGGTTCAACAAATTGCTCATTAATACCTTGGAATGGCAAAAAAGAAGGTGCAAAAAAAGGCGGTTTGCTCGGAGCAGTAGGAGGAGCTCTTATTGGTTTAGCAGGCGGACCAATAGGTGCGATTGCAGGTGCTGCAATTGGTTTAGCAGGAGGAGCTGTTATTGGAGAAAAGCAACCTGAAGATAAAAGTGGCCGCAAAATTGAAAAGTATAAATGCAATTCCTGCAATAAAAAATTTGAAGTTTGTCCGAAATGTCAAAAAGTTCTTTCTTATGAAACGAGATATTTGCATGGAAGCAATGGAACAACAATTGAAAAATATTGTAAAAATTGCAATAATTTTATTTCAAGTGAATTTCGTCAGAAGCAAACTCAAGCTCAAATAAATGCAACTACAAATGCTGCAAAAGGATATGTAAATCTTGTAAAAAAGAATATCAATTCTTTTGATGATTATGATGATTAAAAATAGAACGATATTTTGAATTAGTAAATCTTTAATCATTATAAATGGAAAAAGCAGGTAGGAATTTCCCTACCTGCTTTTTCCTTTTTAGTGCCGCTATTTTTCATCTACTTTCAATCGCTTCCGCAGTACCTCAATATCATTATGCACATAAATGTTTGAAGTAACCGTGATGTCCGAATGCCCGAGCACTTTTTGAATGGTATAAATATCCACATCGTTTTCTCGCAACAATGTCCCGAACGTATGTCGTAATTCGTGTGGCGTTAAACTTGGCAGTCCCGTTTCTTTTTGCATTCTTTTCATAAAGTCAGAAAAGTGGTCTGCATAAGTATGCGGTTTCATGGGTTCATTTGGATGCTTTCCAGCAATCACATAGCATCCGGTTCGTTCCATTTTTTCAAGGATTGCAACGACAAAATCAGAAATCGGAATATCACGGATAGACGTTTTTGTTTTTGGCTTGTCGATGAGAATACCGCCTTTGGTTTGCGTTACCGCTCGTTGTATATGGAGTAGTTTCTTTTCAAAATCCAAATCGCTCCACTGCAACCCCAATAATTCGGAACGCCGTAAGCCGGTATGCATCAATAAAACAATATCATATCTTCCGTGTTTCATGGCATATTGTTCCGCTATTTTTGCTTGCTCTGCCGTGTATACGTGACGTTCCTGTTTGGGTTTGGATGTGATTTTTATGTTTTTCACAGGATTTTTAAAACAAAGGTCGTTGTCAATTGCTGCATGGAAAATAGCACTTAAAATCATTTTGTGTTTGTCCAATACCGATGCAGACAAGGCTGCTCCAGTTTCTGCATTTTGTACCGTGTTAAAATATCGCTGCACATCAATTTGCCGAATCATCTGCAACCGCATTGCTCCAAAGAACGGAATCAAATACTTTTCCACATTGACCTGATAGGTAAAATAATAAGTCTGGTCTTTTACTTTTCCTTTTTTGTAGGTTTCCAGCCATTCCCTTGCCCATGTAGAAAACAAGGTTCGATTCTTTTGTAGGCAAATTCCAGTCTGTTCCTGCAATTCCTGCTGAACTTTGTATTGCTCTGCTTTTCGTCGGGCATCTTCTTTGCTCTTCGTACTGTAAAAGCTCTTTCGGATGGGCGTTCCGTCATCGGCTGTTCCAACTGTTGCTTTGATTTCATAGCAGCCATCTTTTCGATTCGGTTTTTCTTTTTTCGGTCTACCCATATTTCCACGCTGCTTTCTCGGCTGAATTCTATTTCTATTGTAGCATGTTCCAGTTGAAAAGTCAACCATAAAAAAATCCGCCTCGTATGGGCGGATTTTAAGAGTTAGCTTCTAATATTTGTTTTCCGTTTTCTTTGGCAAGTGAAACCAGTTCCTGATTTTTTTGATTCATCGCCCCAAATTGCTTGCAGCACAAAATTACTTGCTCACAATGTTGTAATAACGAACTTGCTTTTTGAAAAGCAGATTCTCCAATTGGTTCAAATGCTTTCTCTGCAACAACTTCTGTGGCGAGTGCTTTTGCAACCGGATAATCCAAATCATTTTCTTGCAAAACACCTGCATAAAACGGAATATTTTCTCGCTGCAACTGCCGATAAACCGCATTTCCCGTTCCGCCACCACCAATGACAAATGTCTGTGGCGTTCCAGTCGGAGCAGGCAGTTCCATTGTTCCATAAAGACTTTCATAACTGCCGCAAGTAATCCCATAGAGATTGGTGATGTAAGCATCTGTAAAAATCTCATCTGGTGTTCCGATTCGGTCTACTGTATGATTGCGAATGCAGAGTACTACATCTGAAATTCGCTGTGCCAAGTCTAATTCATGCAGGGAGAGAATCACAGCAATTTGCTTTTCACGAACTAAGTCTTTTAAAATTGTTAAAAACTCCAGCTTGTAACGAACATCCAAAAAAGAGGTCGGTTCATCTAAAATCAAAATCTCTGCCTCTTGACAAATTGCTTTCGCCAAAAGAATGCGTTGCCGTTGTCCATCGCTGATTTTTCGGAAATCTTTTTGGGCAAGCTCTTCTCCATGCACTAACTTTAATGCTTCTGCTACTTTTTCATGGTCCTGTTCGGAGAGAATGCCAAGCTGCCCCGTATAGGGGTATCTTCCTGCCTCAACAACATCAACGCAGCGTAAAAATTCTGTCTGAAAGGAATGCGTCATTAGAATGGACATGGATTTTGCAAGATTGCGATGGGAGATTGCGGAAAGTTCCTGCTCTCCAACAAAAATCGTTCCGGCAATCGGTTCTAATTGTCGCGCAATGCTTTTTAAGATCGTCGATTTTCCAACGCCATTTGCTCCAATGAGCGTGAGAATTTGCCCAGCTTGAACGGAAAATGTAATATCAGGAATCAATGCTTTTTTTCGATATCCAACTGTTAGTTGTTCTGTATGCAGAAGAATTGGTTTCATCGCAGTGCTCCTCCTATCGCTTCTCTCGATGCAGCATCATCCAAATGACAATGGGTGCACCCAATACAGCTGTTACCGTACTGATACTCAATTCCGTCGGAGAAAAAACCGTTCTTGCAATCCAGTCGCAGAGCAGGCAAAATGCTCCGCCGCCAAAAAAACAAGCTGGTATCAACCAGAGTGGTTTTGCAGTTCGGAGCAGGTTCTTCATCAGATGTGGAACAGCAATTCCAACAAAAGAAATTGGCCCAGCAAATGCCGTAACGCAGGCAGAAAGCAGACTGGATAATAGAATCAATGCAACCCGAAACAAACGAATCGGAACGCCTAGGTTTTGTGCGTAAGCTTCTCCCAACTGATATGCTCCCATTGGTTTTGACAGAAAAAATGTCCCGATCAATACCGGAAATACGACCATGCTCATGGCACGGAGATCTTGCCAGCTGGAGCTTGCAAAGCTGCCCATAGACCAGTTGTGCAGGTTGACAATGTTAGAATCATCTGCAAAGGTAACAACAAAATCAGTGATTGCAGAACAAATATAGCCAATCATAACCCCACAAATAATCAGAATGGACATTCGATGAACTTTCCCAGAAATCAACAGGATAAACCCCATAGAGAGCATAGACCCAAAAAAGGCAACGCCAATCAATGCCATTGCAGAAAGCAATCTCCCCTGCCCTAAGAAAAAAATCATTGCTAAGGCAACGGTCAGCTTTGCACCGGAGGAAATCCCCAAGATATATGGCCCTGCGATCGGATTCGAAAAGAATGTTTGCAGCAAGAAGCCAGAAACAGAAAGTGCTCCGCCTAAAATAATCGCCGTTAAACTACGGGGCATGCGAATTTCCCAGAGGATTTTCCAAGCAGTTGTGTTTTGTTCCGGATGCATCAACACTGAACCAATTTCAGAGAGAGAAAATGGAACACTCCCTGTGCAAAGCGTTCCAACAAATAAAACAAGCAACACAACAAACAAGAGCAGATAACAAATCCAATATCGAATGGTGGAATGCGATTTCATGATTTTTCATCCTTTCCATTAAGAAATGCGATGCAAGTAGGTCAGCTGGTCTTTTCCGTCTGCTGCACCCGTTACAATCTCATGAAAATCTGCAATCATATCTGCTGCACCGGTTGTTTGCTGAAACAAGTTTTGTTTGGTGCACCAAACATGCTGTTCTTTGACTGCTTTCATATCTGCCAAAAGCGGACTTTTTTGCAAAAACTGCTCCATGTTCGGAATATCCCCATCAATGGTACTATTATAAATGAGGTAATCTGCATCCTTTGCTGCTGCATAAAAAGTCTCCATCTGAATATTCATGGTAGACAAAGCGTTTTCTTCTACCTTTAAATCCTCTGCGGAAAACAAATAATTCCCGCCTGCCAATTCAATCATCTTAGAAGTATAATCACCGGGTTTGCGAATATTGACAGAACCATTTGTCGTGATATAGAAAAATGCAACCGTCTTTCCCGTATTTTTTTCCGTCAAGATGGAATCCAGTTTTTCGGACTGTGCTGTAAAATACGCATCTGCTTCTGTTTCTCGATTCATCAGTAACCCATATAGTTTCATCCATTCCATTCTTCCAAGCGGATGCGATTCATAGCTGGAACGCTCTACCAAAACAGGAATTCCAAGTGCTTCCAGCTTTTCTTGAATCTCAGGGCTGTGATAAATCATAGTCGACTCAATCGCAAGATTACATCCTTTAGATAAAATCGTTTCATAATCAGGAGCACTGTATTTTCCAACATACAGCATCGTTCCCTGTTCCAGTGCCGATTGAATATGCGGAAGACTCCAGTTTTTTTCTGTTGTGCTGGTCATTCGCACCTGCTCCAAAGCACCAATTCCATCAAATAAATCCATTGCAGAACTGGCTGCAACATAGAGATTTTGAAATGGCTGCTGTAACACCGTAATGTTCGTGTCCAGTCCCACTGGAACAGTTTCTCCCTCTGGAACAAGCAAATACTGCTGATTGTCTGCAATGGTAATCAATGCATAGGGGTCATAGTAGTCCACAGAAAATTCTGTTGCGTATTGCAACGTCATATGTCCGGTACAGGATTGTTCCGACCACAGTTCTGTTTGTTCGGAAGATGTTGACCCACATGCAGTGAGCAGTCCCATACAAAGTAGACTGCTCACACCAATGGAACGCCACTTCATTCCTGTTTCTCCAAGGTGGTAGAATCAAAGAACAAGGTGTAATCAATTTCATGCGGTGTACTCATCGCAGTGGTATTCGCAGACACAGGCATTGCATAGTCAAACCCCAAGACAGGAATTTCAAATGTGGAATTCCCTTCTGTATTTGTCGGATTATATTGCGTATCGTCCACTTTCATATAGTCATAGTTGGAGCTGCTCCAAACGATTTCTGCTGTGGCAGTGCCGTCTTTTACTGTAATTGTGGCTGGAGATGTAACGCTGGCTCTTCCAGAACCGCCCTCTAACTGGACAGAGCAAGTGTAGGTGCCATCTTCCAGCTGCAAGCTTTCTACAGTTGTATAGGCATCATCGGAACGAGCATTCATTGGCAGAGAGTCTGCCCGAAATACCAATGTTCGGTCATACCAGATTTCTTTTTTCTTGCTGAATGCTGCACAGGCAATTCCAGAATCCAATGCTTCGACTGGAACGGTAAAGGTATGTGTGCCATCTGCATTTTCTGTAAATGGAATATAGTCGGATTCATCTGCCTTTTCTGCATCTTCACTGCTGCCCATATATAAATAGAGGTATCCTGTACCGCCCATGGTCATATCCGCAGTCATTGTTCCATCCTTTACAGTCAGCTGACAGGCAGTAATTCGGAACATCGTAGAACTGGAATCCACTGTGATTTCATACGTGCCGTCTTTGATGTCGCTGCCAAAAATCGGCTGCATGCCATCTTGTACCACCTGTACGGTTTCTGCTGTTTCAACAGTTTCCGCAGTTGTAGCTGCTTCTGTGCTGGCGGTACTGGATTCGCTTGTATCTCCGCAGCCAGAGCAGGTAATCAGCAAAAAGCAAGATGACAACAGCATTGAAAAAATTCGTTTTTTCATAAAAGTTCCTTTCACAAAAAAGCGGTCGGTAAAATCCGAACCGCTTTCTATTATTTTCATCCGATGAACAGAATCAACAAGAGGGGGAATTAGTCCTTTGCCAGAGAGTCAATGGCTGCCTGTGCGTGTTCTACATAAATCTGACGAATGGCTTCGTTTTCGCCCAGACCACGAACCAGACATTCTACCTGATAACCAGCATCTTCAAAGGTCTTCTTCCAAGAACCATCTTCATCGCCAGCCATGTCATTATTTGCATGGTCGCCAGCAACAACCATCAACGGTTCGAGTACAACCCGTTCATAATCGCCAGCCTGTACCTTTGCCAGAACATCTTCCAAAGACGGCGTTGCTTCTACTGTTCCAACAAAATAGTTTGCATAACCATCCTTGGTCAGCAAATCCTGCATCTTCTGATAAACTTCATTGGAATCTGCTTCTGTACCGTGACCCATAAAGCAAATGGCAGTCTTTCCATCATCATATTCGGCTGTCCATTCGGTGATTGCCTTTTCTACCTTTGCAAAGTCGTCATCACTGCTCAGCAGCGGTTCGCCAAATACAATCTGGTCGAATGCATCCGCATAGTTGCCAACTTCTTCTTCCAGTTCATCATATTCCAAACCGTGCATCAGGTGTGTCGGCTGTACAACCAGTGTCTTTACGCCATTATCTACAGCACGATTCATTGCAGCGTCTACATCATCAATCAGAATGTGATCCCGTTTGTTGACATGGTCAATAATGATGTTGGAAGTAAAACCACGGCGAACAGAAAAATCTGGGAATGCTTTTTCCAAATCATTTTCAATTGCACCGACAGTCAGACGGCGGCTGTCATTGTAGCTTGTACCAAAGCTCAGTACCAACAGTTCCTGTTCACCGATTTCATCCTGATTGCGGATGTTATCCAAGGATGCATCACCGGTATCATAATTTTCTTCTTCGTCCACAGTTTCCTCCTGAGAAGTTTCTTCAGCAGCTTCTGTTTCTGTTGTTTCATCTGCAACAGTTGTTTCAGCAGCAGTTGTTGTTTCTGCTGTAGAACTGCTGGAACTGTCATTGTTGCTGGAGCATCCGGACAACATTGCAGCGGTCATTGCCAAAGAAAGCATAAAAATAGTTACTTTTTTCATCATATATTCTCCTTCTAAACAATCAAGGAAGATCAGGAAAACAAAACAGAGGAAATAAAAAAGCTTTCTGCTCAAAAATGAGCCGAAAGCATACCGAAACAAACACCATTCAAAAGTGTTTCTGTACGATCAATGCCTCGTGATCTGGAATCTTGATTCCTGTACAAAAAACGGCAGGTTTCCTGACTCAAGGCTCAACATGATTCCGTCGTCTTCCCATCGTTCGACAGTGACATCTATTACGGAACACTCCCCTATTACAGTGACGAGATCGTACCAGAATTGCACTGGTTTCCCTTTTACCTTTTGTATTCTGCAAACGCAAAACCAAAAGCACCGTTTTCTTAGCGTTATTCTTTTTATTCATGCATGAACTGTTTTCATTATAGCATATCGGATCTGAAATTGCAACTGTTTTTCAGAAAACTTCCGAAAATACGAGGATTTTGTATGATTTATCCGCCTTTTTTTGAAAAAGCAATTCGTTTTTTGTTGTTTGTGTATATTAAGATTCATCGTCAGCAGATGGATAAATATTCGGCAGTTTTACGCCTGTTTCAAGTGCTTTTTGATGTCAGCAGGATAATTTTACGATACAGGAAAAAGTTTCCTTGATTGAGAATGATTTTATGTTTTTTATCGGGGAGATTGAGCAAGAAAAAGCGATTTTAACACTTCATTTTTGCTTATTCCATATTCATTTCATACAGCATATCGCTTGAAATTTTATCTTTTACATTATCCACATGATTGATTTCATCAATCATAAAATTAAGATTAATTTCATTATAACTATCATTATAAGTAAAGTTTGCTTGTATTTCTTTGATCTTTTTTCTGCTATATGTGAAATTTGCATCTGCCTGCATACTTACACCATCAAGAGAAAACTGATAATTTAATCCTGTGAGCATCTTTCTTTTGGTACGCCATTCAAAATTTCCTAAATTATTCAGCTCACGCAAATCTTCATAATCAATACTGTCCAGTTCTCCTCTGATTTCATTCAGCCAATTTCCTCTTAGTGCAGTTCCTGCTTCTTCCTCAAAAATATCCAGAAGGATATTAGAAGTATTGATGAGAGAAGTTCCATCCGGAGAAACTTGATAAACATGTTCCCCAGATTCCTTGCTGGTCTCAATTTGCAATGCATTTTCCAAATCTTTTTGCGTGCTACGTTTACTAAGCCGCTTTAAGAGCTTTTGATAGACATCATCCACTTTATTGATATCAATATAGGCATTCAGTTCATCGTCTAATCCCAAATCTTCCAAGTATGTTTGTACATTGAAGTCTTTAATATCTGTTTCTTCATAATTTTCCCACATTTCATGAAGCAAATCGCTGTCAATGGAATCTCCATAACAATCTCCATCATAAATGGCGGAATAACCACCTGCATCTCCTTCAATGCAGACTGCAAATTCAGCACTTTCACCGTCTTCTTCCAGTGTGCCATACAGATAGAACTGTTCCTTTTTCTGATTGATTTCAACATCTGCATCTATGTTTAAAGATCCTTCCGCATATCCCGATGCAGACATATGAAAGCTTTTTACATTTTTTTCAGATTTCACCAAGTTATTCAATCCAAGTGCCAATGATGGAATTGGTTTCGCTGCAAATGCATTTACAGCCATTGTAGTTGCAACTGCACCAGCAATCACAATAGATCCAATTGTAATTGCAACTGGTTTCCAATTCTTTTTCTTCGTTGCGACAGAGCCACTGGTTATGGTATGATATGGATCTCTAGTTGGTGGAACATCAACCGGCGTTTGCGGTATCTGGTTTATCCTTGCTTCAACATCCCGCTGCGGTGTTCTTGCATTCGAAGAAACTGGTGTACCACACTTCGGACAGAACTTCCCTGTATCAGAAATAGATGCTCCACATTTTTTACAAAACATAATCATTCCTCCTAATCATAGCCCCAAAAACCTGATTTCTATTTTTTATAGAAATATTATACCTTATTATACCACAACTGGATTAAGAATGCAACTGTTTTTCACAAAAAATAAAAAATAGCTTTGAATGATACAAAGAAAGGAGCGATTGCAATCGCTCCTTTCTTTGTAAACAACTACGAAAATGGATTCCGATTATATTTTATCTCCAAACTTCTTCTGCAATCTCTTTTACAAGAGCCAATTTTGCCCACTGTTCTTCTTCTGTCAACTTGTTTCCAACTTCGCAGGAAGCAAATCCGCACTGTGGACTCAGGCAAAGGCGCTCAAGAGGAATATACTGGGCTGCTTCATGGATTCTGTTTATAACCATCTGCTTATCTTCCAGTTTCGGCGTTTTTGTGGTAATCAGACCGAGAACCACTTTCTTATCCGGTGAAACCTTCGCCAGCGGTTCAAATCCGCCACTTCTTTCATCATCATATTCCAGCAGCAGTGCGTCTACATGTTCCTGTGCAAATACATAATCTGCTACAGAATCATAAGAACCACTGGTAAAGAACGTAGAGTGATAATTTCCTCTGCAAATGTGCGAGGTGATTACCATGTCTGCTGGTTTATTTTCAAGGGCAAGGTTGTTTACTGCAAGAAGCTGTGCCTTTACATCTTCAAGGTCAATTCCCAGTGACTGGTATCGCTGCTTTGCAGCATCGCCTACAATTGCACCCCATGTGCAGTCGTCAAACTGAAGATTCCGACAGCCAGCAGCATAGAACTGCTTGATGACTGCCTGATAAGCAAGTCCGATATCCTGAATCAGTTCTTCATTGATTGCGTAATATTTTTTAGTATTCTCATAGTTTTGCGGAACAATCATCTGCTGGAAGGTCTGTGCCGGTGCAGGAATTGTATATTTTGCAACCGTATTTTCATCTTCAAACTGCTTTAAAAACTTGAAATATTCCACAAACGGATGTGGAACTGCCTTTATTTTACCAGTCAGATAAGTATCTTCCAACTGTGCAACTTCACCATTAAACTGAACACCTGCAATGGCTTCCTGATGTCCAACCCCTTCAAATCCCCACATAAAATCAAGATGCCAGAACTTCCGTCTAAATTCTCCATCTGTAATAATATGATAGCCTGCTGCTTTTTGTTTTGCTACAAGCTTTCTGATTTCTTCATCTTCAACAGCGGTAAGCTGTTCTTTGCTGATGATTCCATCGCTATAGTCTTTTCTTGCCTGCTTCAGATTTTCAGGTCTTAAAAAGCTGCCTACAAAATCATAGCGATATGGGGATGTAATGGTTTTGCTCATTTCAATTACCTCTTTCTTTAAAATGGTGATTCGAGTCAACTTGTAATGATTTCATTTTATCATGGAAGCAGTCGTTTGTAAAATACTTTATAATACCGCTTGCCCATAGGTTTTATCTATAGGCAGAAGCATAAAATCTCCCACAGTTTTTATCAAACCATGGGAGATTTTTTTATGATACATTTTTAAATCATTTTTAAAGTCTATAGATTATTCCGAACGCAGTGCTACAACCGGATCTTTCTTTGCTGCACTCTTAGACGGAATAAATCCAGCGATCAATGTCAGCAGAACACTGATGGCAATCAGAATGATGGCTGCCGGAATTGGAAGAATCGCACGCAGATTGTTGATGTTGGTGAGATAGTGCACCAGCAAATTGATGGGAATACACAGCAAATAGGTGACAAGAACCCCTAACAAACCAGAAGTAAATCCAATAATAATCGTTTTCTGCATTAAACATACTGGAAACATCTCGTTTTGATGCACCAATTGCACGGAGAATCCCAATTTCTTTGGTGCGTTCCTGTACAGAAATCAGCGTAATCACACCAATCATAATCGAAGAAACAATCAACGAAATGGCTACAAACGCAATCAATACATATAATTTTTGTAACAGAGGACATCATCAATCCAACATAGTCGGTATACTGAATCTGCGACATCTCATCTTTGTCTTTGTTATAATCTGCAATGGCATCTTCAATGACATCCTTGTCTTCAAAGGTTGCCGCATAGAGATTGATTGCCGCAGGGTCATCTAAATCAATATCTCCCAGTGCTTTCAAATTGTCCTCATAAGTGGAATCCGAAAACTGCATCAGTTCATCATAATAATTCGCACACTGTTCGGCGGTCAAAGTGGAAAGCAGCTGATTCAAGGCTTTCAGCAATTCTTCTGGCTGCATCGCTGCCATTTTTTGTTGTACTTGCTGGGCATATTGTGCTTTCACTTGCTGCTGCATCATCTGTGTAAAGGTATCTTTGTTTTCATCATCACTCATGGACTCCAGATAAGATTGCACATCGCTTTCACTCATGCCCATTTGCTGTGTCATTCCCTGCAATATTGCTGCTTCCATATCACTGCGACTCATACCTTGCATGGACTGCTGTACGGATTCATTTAACTGTTCCTCTGTGGGAATGCTCATCATCTGAATATATGCCTGTGCTTTTCCGCTGTCATCCAATCCATTTACATATTCTAAAAATGCGGTCTGTTTCTCTGCATCAGTTGTACTGTCAGTATCCTTAAATGGCAATCCAGTGAAAATATCGGTATCCTTGCTTTTCTTCTGGGCAGCAATTGCATCAGAATCTTTACTGTGGTCAATCAAATACTTGGTCAGATCGCTGGTATAAAACAATCGAACCGGACAGCATCGGAGCGATGGTATCTTCATTTGGTCGAATAATACTCGTAACTTTTAATTTTAATCCATTGTCATAGAGGTACTGTAATCCAGCATCCGTATCTCGCAAATCGGTATAAAGTCCTGTATTTTCATCATAGCGATAACAATCTGCATTCAAGACCGTGCGAAAATCCATGTCGCAGATGTCAGCATATGACCAGTTCTTGTTGTCCTTTTGCAGCTCCTTGCCATTGACTGCCGCTTCCATGATGTTATCCACATCTTCTTTCGGTTCTAAGCCGAGTGCATACAATGTCATGTCATCCAGTTCATTGTTTTCATCTAACACCAACATAATTTCATCATACCTATTCGGCCATGAACCATAGACCACATCATATTGCTTTTTCAACAGGTCATTGACGGGGTTTCCATTTTCTCCGGGAAGCAGTTCCTGCCACAAGTTCATAGAAGAACCGCCCATGCCCATCATGGCAGTTGCTTGTTCTCCAAACATAGAATTGCTGGCATTGGTCATTGCCTGCATATCAATTCCCATATGTTCCAATACCATTTCTTGCATCAATTCTTCGGTGTCTGAATGAATAATCGTTCCATCTACATTTTTGGTATAAATGAGCAAATCCAAATCGTAAGCGTATTGAACACCATTGATTGCCTTATATAAATCGCTGTCACTGTCTTTTCGTTCGGATTCAATATAGGACTTGAAACTCTTCAAATCATTTTCAGATGTTTCCATGTTGTTTAAAGCATCCAAATTGCCGACTTCTTATATACTGCATCTTTGTCATGTGTACTGTCCGAAGTTGCAGAGCCCATAAAAGTTTGCATCAAGACACTGAGGTCTGTGTTCGTTTTCTGAATTGTCAGCGGATAAGAGGACAATGTTTCTTCTTGAATCACATTAATATAAGTATTGAAGCCCTGTGAGATGGAGAGTACCAATGCAATTCCAATAATACCAATGCTTCCGGCAAAAGAGGTCAGCATGGTTCTTCCCTTTTTGGTGAACAGATTTTTCAGGGACAACGAAAATGAAATGCCAAAAGACATCGAAGGTTTTTTCAGCTTCTTTCCGTTTTCATTTTCAGCTTTATCTGCTTGTAATTCCTGCTGGTATTCTTCTTCAGTCATCGGTCTGGAATCGTCTGTCAGTTTGCCATCCAGTACACGAATAATACGGGAGGAATACTGTTCCGCCAATTCCGGATTGTGTGTAACCATGATAATTAAGCGGTCTTTGGAGATTTCCTTGAGAATTTCCATGACTTGAATGCTGGTTTCTGTATCCAAATGCACCAGTCGGTTCATCCGCTAAAATAATATCTGGATTATTGACCAATGCCCGTGCGATTGCTACACGCTGCATTTGTCCGCCAGACATTTCACTTGGTTTCTTGGAAAGCTGATTGCCCAATCCTACATCTTCGAGTGCTTTTTTCGCACGTTTTCGACGATCTGCTTTGGATACGCCCGATAATGTCAATGCCAGTTCTACATTTTGCAGAACCGTTTGATGAGGAATTAAGTTATAGCTTTGGAATACAAACCCAATGGAATGATTGCGGTAGGTGTCCCAATCTCGGTCTTTGAAGTCCTTGGTAGAACGCCCATTGATGATTAAATCCCCTTCTGTGTACTGATCCAATCCGCCAATGATGTTCAACATGGTGCTTTTTCCTCCTTTTTGGTATCGGGAAAGTTGCGATTGCCTGTCGGAAAAAGCCGTTCTCCAAAATTGATCATTTCGGAAAACGGCTTTTTCTGTTATTTTACGGATTACTTCATCCGTCTTTTTTCCTTGTTTTTACGATAATAGTTGCACCACCAACGGTCATAAGCGTGGCAAGTCCCACAAACACTTTGTAAATGTCAGAGTAGCCAGTCTGCGGAAGAGAAACTACTTCATTTGCCATGTTCGTTCCGGTTGCAGTTTTTGGATTCACGGTATAAACATCAAGAACTTTCCCATCTTCATCTGTCAGTGTGATTGCATAGTTCCCATCTGCTGTTTCAAGGAGTGCAGCCTTTGCAGGAGTATTGCCTGTTTTGGTTGCATAGTCCTTCCTTGCCCAATCCTTGAAATCTTCCTGCGTGATGTTTTTATAATTGGTTGTAGTGGATTCGGTTGTAACAGTGTTCTCTATGCCATTATAGATTTTGTATGTTCCAGCCAAATTGGAATCTTTGATGTTAGCATCTTCCACGCCTGAAACAGGATAGAGTCTTTCCCATTTCGAAACATCGCCTTGCTTCGTGCAATCTACATAAATCACATCTTCCTGCTCAAGAATGAGTAAGATTTTTTCCTTTCCCTTGTCATCAAACCAGTATTCAACTTTTGTAACACCACTTCCGCCAATAAAGTCCGGATAAGGCTGCGAGGCGGATAATTTATCGTAAATTTCCTTAAACGAATTCGAACTGTTTACAAATTCCTTGGCTTCCTCCAACGTCATTCGGGAGGCATCTTCTGGTATTTTGTTTAAAATAGAAGCCCTTTCCCGTTCAAATTCCCCGAATGCCCCATGTTCTTTTTCGGCAAGTTCCGCTAAAGCCTTCGCCTGTTCTTCTGAAAGTGCATCACTGGTTACTGTAGCTGTTGTCGTGGTTGTTTCTGTGGTTGCAGTTGTTGCGGTTGTTTCTGTGGTTGCGGTTGTTTCTGCTTTCTCTTCAGAATAGAGCGGTTTCCAGTCGGAGATGTTTCCATCTGCATTGCATTTTACAGAAATAACATCTTCTTGCTCCAAAATCAAAAGGATTTTTTCTGTGCCGTAGTCGTCCAACCAAAATTCAACTAATGTTACTCCACTACCGCCTACAAAGTCTGGATATTTTGCGATGGAAAGCAGGCTCTCGTAAATATTCTGAAAGTCGGTGTTATTTTCCAGAATCTCTTGCACATCATCGAAACAAAGTCTTGCTGTATCGGGTGGGAGCTCCCCGAGAATTATTTTTTCTTCCCGAATAAATTCCCCGAACAGATGACTGCCTTTCTCTTTGAGTGCTGATAGTTGTTCTTGCTGTTCCGACGAGAGTGTATCATCAGGTGCAATCATTACAGGAATCGGAATCGTTTTGACAGGGTTGTCCGCTTCATCGAATACGGAAATACTGATACAGGTTTCCCCTGCAGAAATCGCTGTCACCAAACCATATTCGGATACGGTCGCAATGCTTTCATCTGCGGACTGGTATTCGATACGTTCCGTATCATATCCCTCTTTATCAAACTTGACATTCAGATTACAGCTTTCGCCGACAGTCAGGTTGCATGCAGAGGGTTCAACGGAAAAGTCAGATGCTACAACCTCTGTTGAACTTGGATCTTCTATCGGCTCTGTAATTGCCGGTGAAGTTGTGGTTTCTGTCGTTTCTTGAATTTCGGTCAAGGTTGTAGTCACTTCTGTATCTACAGGCACATCCGTTGCACTTGCAGAAAGTGGCATGGAAAGAGAACCTGTAAGAAGCAGCATGGCTGCTAAAAATGCCCATTTTTTCATATTGATACACCTCATTTCAATAATAGTCATATATGTTTTTCGATAAAATCTGATTAAAAAGCAAAAATGTTTATATTTTTCTTTTATTATAACATGAAGATTCAAATTTGTCAATATGTTTCAGACTGTGCTTGGAATCCTAATCATAAAAATATTATCTCTTCACCCGTTCCATCTTACAAGTGTGATGCTTCTCCTTATCATAATTCACGCCAACTAAAAGAACTTCACCGTGGTAATTCTGCAAGCAATCCAGATAATCTTTCTGCTTGATTTGTTCTACTGCCTCTTCTGCGGAATGTCCCCATTTCAATTCCACAATCATGGCTGGCAGGTTGCAGTTTCGATTTGGCTCAAACACAATATCTGCGAAACCTTTTCCAGCTGGCATTTCTCGATGCAAGGTGTAGTTTTTCTGAGCGGAGTAGTATGCAAGCGAAATCACACAGGACAATGCATTTTCATCGTTATACTTCAAAATAGATGCGTTTGCTTGATGTGCTTGTTCAATCAGTTCTGCAACTGTTTGCTCGTCACCGGAAAGTGTGGCTTGTAATAACTTTTCAGAGGTTTCCAAAGCTGTTACAACACTTCCCCACCCCATCACTTTTACGGTACTGATAAACTGTTCCATTACTTCATCGTTTGGAATCCAAATCTCTTTTGTTTCTGCATTATAAGTTAAATAGCCCAAATGCACCAACAATGTTAAAACATCATCTTTTGTTGCAAACGTAACCATATCATTGCTAAAAGTAGTCGTATCAATTTTTTCTTTTTCTCCTGCAAGCAGCTTCAAAATGACATCTTGTACCCCAAATTCATTGGATTGAATATAGATTTTCAAAGCCTCATAGGTTTCTGTTTGCGTCCAGTAATTGCTAAATTTTCCACGCAGCATGGCTTCTACAACAGACTTTGGATTGTAAATCGAAACGCCATCCACACAATATCCATCATACCATTTCTTTGTTTCAGAGAATGGCATGTTGTATTGTTCGCAAAGCTGCCGAACTTCCTGTTCTGTAAAGCCTGTAAATTCTTCGATTGGAGAGGCATCGGTCATGGAATACTCATAGAATACATTGATTGCAGAGTGTTCCCCATACTTCTTGATGGGCAGAATGCCAGTCATATAGGCAAGGGCAATATAGCTTTTGTCCTTTAACAAGTTTCGCAGAAAGTCCAGATAATCTTTCTGCGATGCAGCATCACTTTTATGTACTCGAAAAATGCAATCCCATTCATCAATGATAAAGACAAACGGAATTTTGTACTGTGCAAATGCCTGTTCCAGTACTTTGACCAGCGTTTTTCGCCGGGGCATTCTGAGGTCTGAAAATTCTTGCTGCAACTCATCCAGCAAGTCATCCTCTACAAATTGAATCAGTTGCTTCATATTTTCCGATTCTGTCAAATAATCTCGCATATTTAAATGGATAACATTGTACTGGTTCAGGTACTTTTCAAAATCAGGATGCGTTGCAATTTTCAGTCCTTGAAACAATCCTCTGGAATCGCAGCCACGGCTGTAGTAAGCGGTCAGCATATTGGCTGCCATGGACTTCCCGAATCGTCGTGGACGGCTAACGCAAATATATTTTTGTGTCGTTCGTAAAACGCTGTTTGTATACTGAATCAACTCTGACTTATCTACATAAATCTTAGAGTTCAACACCTCTTGAAAATCAACATTTTCTGGATTCAAGTAAATGCCCATCTCGTTCTCTCCTTGCTGTAACTTCAATTTCTTTTTATTATACCACAACAAGGTGGAAAAAGCAATTTTTTCATGCACAAAAAAGCTCCGAATTCCCATCACTTAGGCTTTCTATCTATAACCACTTAACAGTAATACAGTATTAGTCGAACCTTTCTTTTTTCCTCTGGTTAGATTTCATGTAATTATACGTTAAATAGAACATCGCATTCCGCTCATCCATCTATATTCAATTCTTCTCCGCTGCTGTTCAAATTTCCTTGATGATTCTTTTTACAAATGGCAATGTAGCACCGATTGCTGGTGCAAACTTATCGTGTTTTCCCAGTTGAATCTTGATATCTCGTTCTGCAAAGAATGGTCAATGCTGTGATTTTTTGTTTCAGGAATTTCAAATCTGCTTCTGTGAAATATGATACAAGAAATCCACTCAGAATCACATTGCTGTTCGATTTGCAATTTCGGACGGATTAGAAAAATGCCACAAAAGAGTCTCCTTGAATCAATTCACTGATCTCACTTTCACTGTCAAGTTATCAAGTCCCATTGAATAGGAAGCATAGTAAATTGAACTTCCTTCCAGAATTAGATATTTCCCATCTGACATCGTGGCAGTCGGTATGTAAGAAAATTTTCCTTTGTCCTGATAATATGTAATTTCATTTTCAATGGATTCCTGTGAACAGATTTCTTTCGCAAAAACTGACTCTATTGGAACAGTATGCAAAGCAGAATCTTTTTTCATTTTCAGCCGGATTTTAACCGGCTTTCGGATACATTTTTTATTGCGTAAATATTCTAGGACTCTGTGAATCGGCTCATCAGGAGCATATTGTTCCAGATACTTTGCAGATGCCAAAATGATTAATTCATTCTTGGCACGTGAAAAAGCGACATTCAATCTACGATAATCAGAGAAGAAACGTGTTTTTCTTCTCGCTCTCGTTGTGCAGTAAATCACAATCTCTGCTTCATCACCCTGAAAAGAATCAACTGTATCTATTGCAATCTGATTCGTCACATAATCCCGCATCTCCTCTGCAAACAAATTGATCACTCTACGCTTTTGACCTTTATATGGCATAATGACTGCAATCCGAATATTTGGGTTCTTTTTTCTGATTTCTTGAACAAGAAAAAGAACATACCTTGCCTCAAAATCATTCGTCGGAGAGCCATTTTCATCTTCGCGATATGCAGAAATTTCACTCATATCAATCAGACTTATAGATGTATCAAAATACAAGGGCATCTTTTTTTCAGTTCCACTTCCATTTTTGATTTGACCATTATAAAATAACGAACTAATCATTGTACCAATCATCGTAGGCATACGATATTGCGTAGTCAAGATGGTCTTGTTGCTTTCTGGACAGCTAAGGAATTCACGCTCAAAAAAGCTGGTATCAAACACTTCTTTCTTAAAATAATTTCTATCATCCAGTTCAATCAGTTCCGGATCGTAAAGTGCTGGATGAATCACTGGTGGAAGTTGCTTATGATCACCAATCAGTATCAGTTTCTTAGCTTTGTTCATAGGAATCAAAACTTCTGGCATCAATGCCTTTCCAGCTTCATCAACGATTACAAGATCAAAAGTAGCATTCTCCAGACCGATATTCTTCTGTGCTAATCCTACGCATGTTGCACCAATAATCTGATGCGATAACATTAACAGATTACCCAAATCTGCATTTTTCTGAGAGGAATGCCCCAGAATATCCAACCATGTCATTGCTGTCAAATCACCGTCAGAAGATTTCTGCTCAACCTGATCAAGGTAGCTCTGAAGTTTGGTTTCATAGCTTACAGGTCGAATATCTTCAGCAATTTTCCCGTTCCAGCCACAGCGTAAAATCATTGAATTTGGACATCCTGCTTTCAGAAGCCCTCTCAAAACATTATCCACAGCAACATTCGCTTGCGATACAACCAGTATCTTAGCACGTGGTTCTATTTGCAGTGTTTGCCAAATTAGTTCACGAATTACAGTCGTTTTCCCAGTTCCAGGTGGTCCTTGAATCATAAACCAATTTTTTTCACGCAAAGCTCCAGTTAATGCACTATACTGTGATGCATCTGCTTTAAGGCTATTGTTTTTCAGTATAATTTTGTTGATCTCTGTCTGCTCCGATTGTTCTGAATGTATTGAAGCAGCATTTAGTGCAAACAAATGCAGTTCTCCATTTGCCATCCGTCCAGTTTTGAACAGATAAAGTGAAGTTAACTGACGCTGTTCCGGTACACATAATTCTAATTTATAAATTAGAATCTCAGTTAACTGCCGAAGTTCCATTTCTGCATCATCTTGTTCGATATATATTTTTGGAAGCACAATCGTCACCGATTCAAAATCAGGATGTATTGTAATATTTAACCGATGTGCATTCCATTGCATGAAAAAATATAGTGAACAGTTGCTCTTATTTAATAAGCATTGCCTTTCATAGTATTTTCTTAGGTCATCGCAGTTAACAATCGGATAGCGGAACAAGATATCTCCTGTTCGTGTTTTTAATACATATGGAAATGATTTAACCATACACATAACAGAATTACCAGCTGTCAGGAACTCCTTTAACTGACTGGTCAATTGTTCCCATGCCTGAAAATATCGGCTACCACCATCAGCCGCTTTTAGTTCCTTTTGCCGCTGAAATTCTCGAAAAACAGTCATCACCAAATGTGTCATCTCATCTCGAACTGCCAAACTTTCCGTATGTTCAAGCAAATCATTCAGTTCCTCTTGATCATACATTTTGATAACAGCATGAAACGAAACAAAAATATTTTCCGCATGAATACCCTCTGAAGGATCTGGGAAATCCTCAAATTTGAAATACATTGTTCCGGAAGAATGCCTTTGGATAACTGCACGTATTAAAAACGCATCCTGAAACTGAATCTTGACTCGATTGTTTTCAAAATTATTTTCATCGTCAGGGGCAATTTTTGCATCATCATATTCTTTATCAATATTATAATCACGAAAGAATTCACAAAACATAATTAACTTGTCTTGCGGTATCATTACAGGAATCTCATGAAATGTCAGTGAAATCTCGGTATCTTCAAAACGCTGCGTTACATAATAACGCATTCCTTCGTTACGGTGAAAGTATTCTTCCAACGGATAAACTACTATTTCACTACGAATAGCAGGATAATGTGCAGAATTTAACAGATTTTGCTGCCTCATGCGAAGCTTCATACTCTCTCCACACCTCAAGAACACATCTTTTGTCAATCGGTCATACCCCGTTACAACTGCAGGCAATCCGGTAAAACATCCACTGCGTTTGCAAAGAAAATATGCTGCCTTATCTGCCGAAACGCCGAATGCCTTCACCGCTTCCCCATTGCAAAGATAATCATCAAAATCTTCAACAAAAAAACTTTGCCCTATTTGGCTGCGAATCTGGTTTTTCACATAGATACGACGGCGAATCAAGCCGTGAAAGTACAAATAACACCAGCCGTTGTTCTGATGAATCTGCTGTAATTCTGCATCGGAAAGCTGAATAATCGCACCAAAATACGGATAATGTTGTGGCAGCTGAAAAGAAAAAACCAATTCATCACTTTGTTGTTGGCAAAGCCGCTCCAGCACATGCTGATATCCTTTCAGATACCCCTTATACGCTTTTGCCTTAGATAATCCGGTGCGTAGCTCCTGCTCTAAAAGTTTGAATGCATTTTTACGCATTTCTGTGCATTGTTCTTTTTTATAACCTTTCAGCTTTGAAATGGTATCCTTCAGGTCATGTATCAGTTCATCATTTTCTTTAATTCTTTCATCAGATCGTTCTTTCAACATAGAAACCATTTGTTGAATCAGTGATTCCTGCTGAGCTAAAGCACTTTGCTTCAAATGACCTGCTTCTGCTTTAATCAACCTGTCAGCATCCTGCTGCCGCTGCTTCCGATAGTTTTTTCGATACTCATGCTGATCTTGATAAATTTGCTCTTGTTTTTCTAATTCAGCCTGAAATCGCTTTCTTGCTTCTGTCATCTGAGCTGCATGTTCTTTATTCAATGCATCTGCATCACTTTGAAAAGATTGGGATATTTCTTTGAATCTCCCCTGTAAACTATTAACCTTGTCTTTTAGCTCTTGACACTTCCGCTTTTCATTTTCAGTAATTTCACCCGTGATAAATGTGACAATTCTCGCTGAAAGTGAAATACCAACACACAATACTGCAAGCGTAAACGGATCCATCTTATCCCCCTATAATCATTGGAAGCACCTGTAATTTTGGAATGAATTGTAACAATGTAGTTTGTTGTTGCTGAAGTCTAACCAGATTATCTGGTGTCATCTCCCATGTTATCATTGTCATAAAGAATTCCAACATTTGATTCATACAATTAATCAATGCTTGTATTTGTGTCTTATTGATTTCAATCGCTGCATCCATTTGTCGAATCTCAGCATCAATTTTATCAGCTTCTTTTTCAACTTTCAAACGTTCGATGGCAATTCTTTCTCTTTCCCGTTCATCTTCACGGCGGATTCTTTCCATATCAGCCTCATGACTATTGTTCTGTGTCTTATCTGCGGCATCATATGCCTCTGTAATTCCAAAAGTTTAGCTTCGTGTTTATTCAATTCCATCTGATATTGTTGATCATCTGCTTTACTTTGACGCTTCATCTCCCTCTCTGCTTTTTGGTACGATAACTCTAGTTCACGTCTTGCATGGTTAATCTCTGCTTCCACTTGCTTGTGTTTATCCTCAATTGCTGCATAGACTGTTGCTGCCTGAGCTTTGGATTCCCGTTGCTCTTTCACGATACTTGACACAGTCTGTGCCGCCGTTGTTGCCACACCTACTCCTTCAAAAACAGTCGCCCATTTTCCATAGAGAATACTTGCTTCCAACTTTCTGCTGTCCGCTTCACGGCGTGCAGCTCCATCTTTCATCTTTTCACTCATATCAACGACCTTTCCTACAACATCGGTCGCTGTTTCAACGGCTGCCTTTCCTGTTGCTAAAATTGCCATTGGATCCATCGTTCATTCCTCCTATTAAACATCAATATTTTTTTTATACTGCCATATCAGCAGACGGTACTGTTCATCAAGCCGAAGACGTACATCCTGCGGCAGTTCTTTCAGAATGGGATTTGCACGTATTTTTTCATCAAACAAATCTCTCGCTTTTCCTATTTCCGCACGCACATTTCTCATGATTTCAATCGTAACCCGCTTTTTGGCAAGGTACAATTCAGTTTGTTTTCGTTCTTTTTTCGCCCTTGCATCCGCAATACTTTTTTTTGCTGTAGCTGTTTCACGCATCATTTTGATAATATGATCTGTATCCTGTGCAATTGTGCGGTCTATATCCTCTGTATCAACACCTTCTCTAATGATTTTTTCGGTATGTTGTTTTTCTTCAGCAATGTACTTTTCAAGCTTTTCACGCTCTACACGCATCCGCTTCTGCATGTCCGAAAGATTTTTGCGATTTTTCTCCATTGCAATCGCTTCTTCCATGTTCAACTGTTCCTGCATGTTCTGTGTTTCCGCCTGAACCTCTTTCGTCAACTTGCGGATACTGTGATGCTGAATGCACATAGAGATTGTGCTGCCCATAGCTTCAACCACACGTTCAGAAGTGTGAATCCATGCACGTACATCCCCTGCAAAAGCAAGTGTGGCATCTCCTGCCATAGATGGCAGTTTACACAAAATATGTTCCGAAAAGCGTATCACAGTTTTACCATTCAAAGCACATCCTCCTCACTTTGTATCAGCCTTGAAAAGTCAATTTTCACAAACACTGTGCGTTTTTGTAAAACCTCATACCGATAATAAAACTCCCCACCTGTAATCTTTGCCTGCTTGCGTCCTGTTGGAAACGAGTAACGTTCAGAAAGCATGAAAGGGTGAATATAATTTGGAGGGTTGGATGTAATCGTGCTGCTATCTTCAAACTGATATTTTTTTCCTCTGTATGCGTCAATCACCAACGTCGATGTAAACTGCTCTGCTTGTCTGATTTTCTCAATATGATTTTTCCCGGATGTAGTCAGAAATTCCGGTGCTACAGAATGCAGTTTCAGCAGTGCCTCACTAATTTCTGAACTGACAGCAGTATACTCATAAACCATCTTTCCTTCAATCAAAGGGACACTCAGCCAGATGTCATGCGGAATAGCAATATCATTTTCGGATTGTTTCTCCGAATCAGCTTCACTTTTCAAATATGCATCTATTGGGACAAAATAGGGAACATAAAATACTTCTCCCTCTGTGTGCAGTTGAAACTGTATGAATTCATAGTCATCATCGGTTAGAGATACCTCTGCAAGATTGAGATACTGCTTCATATATTCAAGCGTATTCTCATAATTTGGAGTAGAAATCAGCCGTTTGGCATTCTGAAGCTTATTCGGAAGCTGCAACATATGACTATCCGGACACTTCGTATTTGCAAAGCAGTGTTCATTTCTTACCTGCTCAAGCTGACAGGTAAAAAGGTTCACTGCATAGCGTCGCTGCTGTTCTGCTTGAAACAATTTTATAAAATCATAAATACGGACATAACTTCTGCCAACTTCCGTCAATCTATACGCTTGATTCTTGTCCTGAACCAATAAACCATTCTGCATCAGTTCTTCTGCTGCATCACGGATGACCCAGGTTTGCATACAGATGCCGTCTGCAATATCCTCAACTGTTTTATTTTTTGAGATCTGCAAAAGAATCAGCAATGGTAGAGCACCGATTTTTTCAAGCAATTCGCTACTCACACGTTCTATTACAACCTCTTTGTACGGACAAAAAATCAAATCCAGTTTTTTTTCACTCTTCATAATTTATACCAGATCATCCTCAACAGTCACACTGTTTGGATCATAGTCATCTGCTTTTACAAAATCGTTTTTCATCGAAGGTTTATTGTGCTTCTGATTTGTTTGGGACTTTGGCTTTCCTGCGGAATCATCAAGCGGAGTTGTACGAAAAACATCCGCATCAGAAGTTACGAATATTGCTTCGTTCACTTTCTCTTCTTTTTTCGCAGATTTTCTCTTTTTCGCTATTGCAACAGCAGTGCCTCCAATTGCAGTCGCTCCAGCTATAATTAAGCCAGCAAGGCTCACATAATTTACCATATAGGTCTGAACCATCCTTTCTATATCAATATGGAACATACAGTAAGATAATTGTACATCATTAGTTTAATTATAACATATTTCCCCTCGTTTTGTCAATAAAATAGTGCCAATGAAAAATCAGTTTATTCAGAGCAATCAACTGAATATGGAAAAGATTCTGGAAAATTTTATCCTATCCTTCAATGGCATCTAAGGAATAAGACAAAAGAAAATTTATGAGATACAAATGATAGAAAACGCCGTTTCGTCATCCTGCAACGAAACGGCGTTTCTCTATTATGTAGTTATTTCCAAATACCACGACGCTTTCGGATTGTATAATACATATCGTTTTCCATCGCCATGACTTTTTCCATCGGAATGCTCTTAAATACCGGCATTTTCATCTTATATTTAATCCAGAAGAATGCATAAATGCCCAGTAGCAAGAATGTTCCGCCAGTTACCAACCAAATCGCATTTCGTTCGGCAGTATCTGTGGAAATATTCAGTATCATATAGATCGTTCCAAGAATGCCAATCACCGGAATCACTGGGCCAAGTGGCACTTTAAAGCTTCGAGGTGCTTTCGGAAACCGTTTTCTCAGAATCAAAACATCCATATGTGCTAAGATATAGGAAATCATCCAGAATACAGAACCAACCAAAATCAAGAACGAAATTGCATCGGATGAGTTATTGCTCAATGCAGAGAATACGAAAATCATAACGCTGACAAATACTACGCCAACATACGGCACACCACGCCGATTGGTCTTTGCAAAAACCTGCGGCATCATGTTCATCTTTGCCATACCCTGACAAATACTTGCCAGTGCATTAACGGTGGAATTTTGTGTGCTGATTACCGCAAAAGCTGCAACCAATGTCATCCAGATTTTCCCGAATGTGCCGAGCAGGTTCATGCCATACAGCAAATGTGGTGCTGGAGAATCTGCCAGTTCTGCCCACGGCACATAGTTATGAAAACCAAAGACCAGAATGGATTGTACGATACAAATCAATCCCAAACCAATCATCATGCCCAGCGGAACATTTCTCTTCGCATTCTTAACATTTTTGGAAACTGGAATGACATATTCTGCACCGATGAACAGCCAGAATGCAACCGCTGTCATGGAAACAATGCTGTTGAAATCCGTTGCCATGGTATACGGCTGGTCGACCTTTTTTCCAAATCCAATGCCAATTGCACCAATAATGCCCATGAGCAGCATCGAGCCAACCAGCAAAAATGCAACAACATCCTGCAACTTCGCAAAAATATCAACCCCGAATAAGTTTGCAATCATCAGAAGGGTGGTAACAATCAGCACATATCCCAAACTCGGAATATGCAGGAATGAAAACGTATCTGACATTGCATACGAAAAGATAGAGGCTTCTACACCGCAGGATAACACATTACATAGAATGTATCCGCCAACCATTGAGATAATCGTTGGAAACGGCCCCATACAGGCGAGTGTATACTGTGCCAGTCCACCCGTTGTATTCGGCATCAACGCATTCAATTCCGAAAGGGAAGCGACTGTTGTCATATTCAGTAAGCAGGCAATTACCATTGCAAAAATAAAGGTTACGCCAATTGTTCCAGCTCCCTGTCCCAGAGAAACCAGACAGCTGGTTGCAATAATCAATCCGACTGAAATGGAAACAACGCTTCCAAGCCCTAACTTTTTCTCTTGTTGTGCAGCCATATGGAATCAACCGCCTTTCTTTTAGAGTGCGTCTTCTCCTTCGTCGCCTGTCCGGACACGAATGACATTGGTAATATCATAAACAAAGATTTTACCATCTCCAATATGACCCGTATACAATTCCTGCTTAATCAATTCCACGATTTCCTTGACCTTTTCGGTCTTTACAACAATGCTGATCTGCTGCTTCGGCAACAGTTCCATTTCATAGTTTTCATCGACTTCATATTCCTTTGTACCTTTTTCCACGCCGCAGCCCAGCACTTGTACAACGGTCATGCCCCGAACGCCTGCCCGGCTCAAAACAGACTTCAGTCCGGTCAATTTCGACATCCCTGTGATAATTTCAATTTTGGATAATTTCATAACAAATTCCTCTCTTTCCAATCATTCTTCTGGCTGCAAACGAAATTTTCGGTATTGTTCCGGTGTTCTGCCTGCAAACCGCTTAAAATCTTTCATCATATGCGACTGGTCATAATAGCCGCTTTCAAAACAAAGAGCATCCATTCTTTGGCTTTGCCATTCCTGCTGTTCCATCAGATATAGCATATTCTGAAACCGGATAAACCGTTCAAACAACTTCGGGGAAATTCCATGAATCTGCTCAAAAACACGCCGCAAATAACATGCAGAATAGCCCGTTTCTTCTGCCAGATTCTGAATTCCAATCGTTCCCTTTGTTTCATAAATCCGCCGCCGAACATAGCGTTCCAAGTTGTGTCGGGTATCGGTCAATTCCGGAAATTGCTGCAAATAGGTCTGTAAAAATAACTGCGAACGAGCTTGCAAACTGTCTGCCATTGCAATTTTCTCTGCAAGTCCATCTCCGTAAACAGAGGGCTGCAATTCCAAATCGGCATTGACGACATCTTGTATACACAAATCTTTCGGCAATAAGCTTTTTCCTGGCTGAAAGCGTACACCAAAATACATTCGTCCTGGGTCGAAACACCATTGTTTCATCTGTAAAACTGTTCCGCCAATAAACAACCGAACATCTTGTTTCCCCATGCCAAAGACCAAATCAACGCTGCCATCGGGTACGGCTGGGAATTGGCTCTGTCCGTTTGCAGGAATCGTAAATTCATAACATTCTGCAATTCCCGTTCCAACCTGCGGAATTCTCTGACAATGTTGTGCCTCTAATGTCAGATAAGGCTGCAACAAAATCAAGCCTTGCTGCTGTGCCATGACCATGCATTCCTTTCCCAAAGAATGCCGCAAATCGAAACAGAATCCTCAGGTTATGCCATTTCCGGCTGATCCCAAAGCGGCAGCTTCACGCCGATGCCTTTTGCAAGGGCATTCCGGTAAACCGTTCCGCCCCATGCAATATCTTCTACCGGCATACCGCCAACGGAATAAACAATGATTTCATCATCATTTTCTCTTCCGGCGTGCTTTCCTTGAATCACATCGGTAATATCAATGATGTCGCTGGCTTGAATCAGCCCATCATGTACCAAATCGGTGAACTTTGTACCGACAATCTGTACTTGCGGATAAGTCGGATAAGGGTATTCTTCTTCCCATGCTTCATAGAGCTTTGCATTATCGACCACCAGCTTGCACTTCTTTGCTAAGAATTCATCATCAAATCTGGCAGCAGACGGCATGCTGATCAAAGCACCTTTCTTGACCCATTCACCGTTAATATACGGGAATGAAGCAACATCATCCCGTACAACTGTAGTCATACTGATAATATCACTGTCCCGTACTGCCTCTTCCAAGGTGTCACATACGGTAATGTTCTTGATCTGCGGACATTCTTTTTTTGTAAATTCAATAAAGGAATCGATGGATTTCTGTCCCCTGCCCTTAATCTTCAGGGTATCCAGATTCGGACAAACACTGACGAAAGCTGCCAGAGAAGTCTTTCCCATGACACCAGGGCCAACAATGGCAACTGTTTTTGCATCCTTCCGTGCCAGATACTTTGCACCAACGCCTGGAATGCCGCCAGTTCGATAGGAGCTGACCAAGTTTGCAGACATCAACGCCAGCGGTGCTCCGGTATCCTTATCGTTCAGCATCATCATCAAGATGGAACGTGGCAGCCCCTGCTTTTTATTCTCTACATTTGAGCCGTACCACTTCATCCCTGCCATCTGGTATTCTCCACCCAAATAAGCTGGCATTGCCATGAATCGCCGTTCATCTGCATTTTTCGGCATACCCGGAAATTGTGGGTCATCTGGGAACATAATCATACAGCCATGGGAATTGTGGTTCTTTCCGCCCATCACATAGTCACCCTTGTTCAGCGTAACCAACAGCCGTTCCATGACTTCTACGCACTGCTTCATGTCCTTGACACCGGCTTTCACCATATCCGGTTCACTCAAATACAAAAAATCGACTTTCGTGCCCATCGTAATTCCTCCCATATATTATATCAATTATTTTTGAACATTTCTTCTATTTTTTAAATCGCAGCATGAAATCGGTCATATCGAAATTCCTGCAAGCTCAGCATTGGGGTTTCTCCAGCTGCCAGCTGTGCCAAAAGCTGACCGACAACCGGCGAAATACCAAATCCATGCCCAGTAAATCCACAGGCAAGCAACAGCCCCGGAACTTCTTCCACATTGCTAATAACAGGAATCCCATCAATACTAAGGTCTTCATACCCTGCCCACGTTCTGACAATCTTTGCATCTGCCAGCTTCGGAACATATTTCATAATCCCTCGACAGATACACGGAGCAGTCAAGCTGCTGGTGCGATTTGTGCCATTGTCCAGTACTGTACTTTCCATGCCCGTTGCACCACCAAATACAAACGAACCATGATTGGTTTGATGTCCGTAAAAATCTGCATCGGCTGTGCCAAGCATCTGCGGAAACATCTTCGGTTCTGCTTCGGTGACCAACGCTTCAATCAATTCTTCTCGCATCGGAACGTCAATGCCAACGGTTTGTGTTAGAAATCGGCTTGCATAACCAGCGGCAACTAAAACCTGATCGGCTTCATAAACAGTGGTCTTTGTGCAGACCCGACGGAGTTTTCCGTGTACTTTCTCCAGCTTGACAACCTTTTCGCCCATATGGAATACCACACCCAATGCTCTGGCATTCTTATAAAAACCAAGCGTGGTTGTCAGCGGATTGGCGTGCCCATCGGTTGGACACCAGCTTGCACAGGTAACTTCTTCGCTCAAATACGGATTGATTTTCCGCACTTCTTCCGCATCAATCATTCGGACATTCAGACCGCAAGCCACGGCTTTTTCTGTCAGTCCGGTTAAAATCTGTTTGTGGGTTTCTGTTTTGCCCAATCGAAGATTGCCTTCTTTGTGGTATTCTACATCGACCCCCAACTCATCGGAAAGCGTCGGCCATACGTTTTCTACGCCATAAATGGCAAGCGGCAATTCTCTCGGGTCACGTCCGGACTGCCGGACACCGCCACCATTTCGACTAGAACCGCCGTTCCCAACGCTTTCATCTTGATCCAGCACCAAAACGGACATTCCCTTTTTCGCCATATAATACGCTGCAGCACAGCCAATGACACCGCTGCCAATTACAATTACATCTGCTGTCTTTGCCATCTTACTCGTCCTCCTTTGCCTCTGCTGCAAATATTTTCATCTCCAAAGGACGCATCGGAGCACGGGAGGTTGCCGGCTCTAACACTGCCGGAGAAACTTGCAATTCCTGTGCAACGATTCGCTTTACCAGCTTTGCACAAGTCTGACCCTGACACAATCCCATACCTGCTCGCAAGTACCGCCGAATTTCGGTAATGGTAAACATCCCATCATGAACCGCTCTGCGGATTTCTCCTTTTGTCACTTCTTCACACCGGCAAACAATCCGATCATCATCCGGTTCCGGTACAAATTCACCCAGCTGCACGCTGCGGTCTAAAATGTTTTCCATTGATCGTTCCCCCTTCTCACTGTGCCTGATAGAATCTTGCCCGCATTACCATATCGGTTGGAACTTTTATCGTCAACAAATTCGTATGGTCGAACGCCTTTGCGGTTTTCACAGATACCACTTCTGCTTCACAGACTTTCTTTCCGCCACGGTCATATCCAAATCCACGGTCGCCTTTTTTGGGGAGCGGCAAAAATTCATATGGTAATGTTACCGTTCCATAACCCGGTTCGTCGCATTCTTCCTGTACCAGGAAAATTGCCTGACCGGAGCAAGACGAAACACACAATCCGCAGCCAATACATTCTACTTCTGGATCGACTGCCGGCAACGCTGTGATATGAGAGCCAATCTTAATACAATGTTTGGGACAGGCATCCTGACACGGATTGCAAGGAATGTTCTGCACACATTCAATCACTGGATGAATCTTCTTGTTTCTCGTCACGCCCGGATACTTTTCAACCTCTTCTTCGGTCAGGTAACCACTTTTCAGAAGATGCATTGCAGTGTCAATACCCTCTTCGGTTTTTTCTACCAGTTTGCCACGATTACACGGGGCAAACATACCCTGCCGGAGCGTTTCCAAGGCTGCTTCGTTGGCAGCAATTTGTTCCTGTTTTTCGGACTCTTCTAGGAATCCCAGCGAAGCTGCAATGGCGATACCGGAAATTCTGCCCTCAATCATCGCAGAACTTGCTTCTTCAATGCCGGAAACATCGCCTGCTGCAAAAATCCCCGGAACAGAAGTTTCGCCATATGCATCGCAAATCGGAACTTGTCCGCCACGCTTTGGATTATCTTCCATCTTGCAGCCTGCCATCTTCAACAGCTGCGACATCGGAGAAAGTCCGACTGCCAAACAAATCGTATCTACCTCAAAATGCTTTTCTGTGCCCGGAATAAACTGGAAATGGGAATCCACTTCCGCAATGGTAACACCGGTTACACGGTCTGTTCCCTCTGCCTTTTGAATGGTATGGGAAAGATAGAACGGTACGCCACACCGAGCAATCTTTGCTGCATGAACGCCATAGCCGCCAACTCTTGGAGCTGCATCCACCAACGCAACCACTTTACAACCTGCCTGCAACAGCTGATAGCTGACAACCAAACCAACATTCCCAGAACCCAGCATCAAAATCTTTTTCCCTGGTCGAATGCCATGCAGATTCATCATGGTCTGTGCAGCACCAGCACCAATTACGCCCGGCAGTGTCCAGCCATCAAAGGTGACCATATTTTCTGCTGCACCCGTTGCAACCAGAACTGCATCGCCTTTATAATGGTGAATCTCTTCTCCAATCCGAACGACCAATTCTTTTTCTGCGTACAAGCCAATGACGGTTGCATTCAAGATAACGGAAACGCCTAATTTCTGGGCTTCCTCTAACAGCTGCTGTCCGATGACAAATCCACGAATCTTTGCTTTATGCTCCTTAGAACCGAAAAACTTGTGAATTTGCTTGAACAGCTGTCCGCCCGGCTTTGCGTTCTCATCAAATACGGCAACCTGCATGCCTCGTTTTGCAGCTTCAATGGCAGCGGATAATCCTGCTGGTCCTGCTCCTACAATTAAAAAATCATATCGTTTCATGATGTCTGCACTTCCTCCCTCAAAGACTTACGGCTGCTTGGAAAATGGCTCTGCGGATACGCCATACTGTGTTTGTACCTGCATTCCGGCTTCCAATGGTGTCACACACGTTCTGACATTGGGCTTTCCGTTTACGATCATGACGCAATCCGTACAGCGACCAATTGCACAGAAGATACCACGAGGTTGATGTTCCTTTTGTGTGTAACGATGCACCATCACGCCAGCGGCTTTCAATGCCATGGCAATGGGTTCGCCTTCATAGCCCTCTAATTCTGTTCCATTATACTGAAATTTCACCTTTTTCGAGAGCCCCATTGCTCCTAAAATCGGGTGTTCCTGCATTCGAACGTCCATGATGGATCCTTCCTTTCTGCCAAAACAAAAAAGGCGTCTGAAATTTTCATTCCAGACGCCTTTGACTGTTCTTTCTGTTCTGTTTTCTTTTGATGCTTCTATTCTATCACAGCTGTTCGGATTTGTATTGTAAAAAACGATACTAACTAAAGTTTTCTGACAATAGCTGCTGATTGCAACGAAAGCCATGAAAGATTTACACAAATTGTTGAAAATCTCTGTGTATCATGCTATAATAAAAGAACTACAAAACACTGCTTGGAGATGACACGGATGAAACAAGATTCCCATATTTATTTGCTGTTACAATATTATAGCTTGTTTGCAATTCCTGTTCGGCTATATGAAAACAAGCAATTGATTTTTCAAAAGATTCCATTTATTGATACCGAAGACCCTGTGCAATTGGTTCTTCCAAAAATCATGAATGACAACCGAGAAATTGGATATTGTTTAGATTCCAATCACTTTTGTTATGGCTTTATTACAAGCAGCAACCGAAAAATCATTGTCGGTCCTGTCAGTGAATTGGAAAAAACAAAGCAGGAACTTCGGCACATTGCATTTAAGCTAAATTATCAAAACACAGAATTTTTGATTGCACAAATGCAAGCCATTTGTATTATGCATCCAGATACTTTGCTGCAATCTTTGATTTTTTTGAATTTCTGCATCAATAAAACCATGATGGAAATTTCAGATGTCCGAATCAAAAAAGAACAACAAATCGGTATTACCACAGATTTTAAGGAACATACTTCCTTTGAGAAAAAAGATGCCTTTTTAACCCGTTCTCGTTCCTATGTGATTGACCAAGGGATTGTAAGAAAAATCAAGGCAGGAGATGTAGAAGGATTAAAGCAAGGTGCAAATCAAGTGCCTTCTGCCAATCCAAGAAACTTTGCCCCGCATCTTTTAAGACATACCAAAAACTTTTTTATCCGACTGCTTGCGATTTGTTGCTTTGCAGCAGTGGAAGCCGGTGTGAATTCCACGGAAATTGCAGAGTTGGAGGAACTCTATATTCTGAAATGCGAATCTTTAGAGAATGTGGAAAGAATCAAAAATTTGCAGTATCATATGATATTAGATTTGGCAGAACGGGTTCAAGCACTTCACAGAAGGAATCCAAATCATTCTCAGCTGGTAAAAAACATCACGAATTACATCAAGGAAAATCTAACAGAACGGATTACTGTATCCGAAATCGCAGAATATCTCTCAAAAAGCCGTGGATATGTGACAACAGAATTTAAAAAAATCACTGGTATGAATTTATCCGACTATATCTCTGAATTGAAAATCAACGAGGCGAAAGAACTCATTCGATATACCGATAGAAGTTTTATTGACATCAGCAGCTATCTTGGTTTTTCGACGCAAAGTCATTTTATCAAGGTATTTAAAAAGGTCACTGGAAAAACACCAAGAGCATATAGAGAACTGGCAAACCTGGATGAAGAAGAAAAACTCCTCTAAATTTGGTTTACAAATATACCATTTTCAGAACAAATATGCTATACAAGGGCTTTTTCTTTTGTTAAAATAGAGGTAGTTTGAAAAAAGTGCAAATTACACATAACAAAAGGAGGATATTTTTATATGAATACACGAAAACTTGCAGCCAGCTTAACCGCTGTTGTTTGCAGCATGGGCATGTTATCCTATCTGCCATCGTTTTTAGCACCCGTATCCGCAGTGGAGTTGGTGTACAACGACTTTGAAACCAACTATGACGGATGGTATGCCAATGCAGATGCCGTATCTATGACAGCAAAAGCAGGCATTGGACACAAGGATTCTCGTGGCATGGAAGTTTCCGGACGAACCTGTGCAAGCGATGGCGTCAGCTCTGAAAAGGGATTGTATCTTTCCGGCGGAGAAACCAATACTTATCGCATTTGGGTTTACAGCGAAACTGCAGAACAGTTTCATGTGACCCTTGCCTGTGCAGATTTAGACACCAGTCAAGAAACAGAAACCGAACTGGTTACAAAACAAGTCGCTGCTGGAACATGGACAGAACTGCAAGCTTCCTATCGAGCACCGAAAAACAGCGGAGAATTTCGCCTTACCATTACCACAGACAGCACCCATGATTTTTATTTTGATGATGTAACGGTCACTGCAAAGGAAGCTCGCAATCTTGTTTCTGCCGCTTCTGCTGAAAAGGGGTTAAAAGATGAATTTGCCAACTATTTTCGAGTTGGGAACATTTTGAATGGAGGAACGGTGAAAAATTCCACCATCACTGCCAGCTTTCTCAAAGATTATAATAGTGTGGAATGTGAAAACGAAACAAAGCCCGATGCAACATTGGTGCAGTCACAGTGCAATGGTACGAATATCGGCGTTTCTCTGAAAAATGCTGCCAGCATTATGGATTTCTGTGTAAACAATCATCTTGCCATGCGTGGGCATACTTTAGTTTGGCACAGTCAAACCCCTGTCTGGTTCTTCAAAGAAAATTTCGATGCAAATGGCAATTGGGTTTCTTCTGCCGTTATGGATCAACGAATGGAAACCTACATTAAAAATATGTTTGAGGCAATCCAGACACAATATCCAGAATTGAATCTCTATGCTTACGATGTTGCCAATGAGTGCATCAGCGATGACCAGAATCGAACTGCCAATTATGGCGGAACAAGAGAACCAGGCGAGAATATCAGTGGACAATCCCCGTGGGTGCAGATTTATGGCAGCAATGCTTTTGTAGAAAAAGCCTTTACCTATGCCAGAAAATATGCACCAGAAAGCTGCCAGCTTTACTACAACGATTATAACGAATACTGGGATCACAAGCGGGATGCCATTTACAGCATGTGTAAGTCCCTCTATGAAAAAGGATTGCTGGATGGAATCGGTATGCAGTCCCACATCAATGCAGACTATGACGGATTTTCCGGTGTTTCTGCCTATACCACTGCCATGAAAAAATTCCTCTCGATTGGCTGTGATGTTCAAATTACAGAATTGGATATTACCATGGAAAACGGCAAGTATACCTTACAACAGCAGGCTGACAAATACAAAGCCATTTTTCAGGCAGCTATGGACTGGAATAAAAATCCAACCTCCGATGGACGGGTCAAGGCAGTTTGTATCTGGGGGCCAGATGATGCCAACACTTGGATCAAAACAGAAAACACACCGTTGCTCTATGATACCAATCATCAGCCAAAGCTCGCCTATACAACTTTAACATCCATGATTCCACAGTCAGAATGGGGCGACGGCAGCAATCCGGGTACAACGGAACAGCCAATTGAACCAAATGAATACGGCTGGTACTTCCAGAGTACCTTTGAAGGGGATTTGGACGGCTGGAGCGGCAGAGGCGATGCTGAAGTAATGACCAGCGGCCGGACAAATTATGTTGGAGAAGAAGCGTTGCTGGTACAAAATCGCACTGCTGCTTGGAATGGTGCTGCACGAAGCTTAAATCCAAAGGCGTTTGTGGCAGGAAAGACATATAGTTTCAGTACAAATGTGCAGTATTTTGACGGCGATGCAACGGATACCTTCTATTTCAAATTGCAGTATACCGATGCAAATGGTGACACACAATATGATACCATTGCAGAAGGCACTGCCATTCAGGGAGAATGGATGCAGCTTGCCAACAAAAATTACAAGATTCCAGAAGGTGCAACCAATTTACAGATTTATGTAGAAACCAAAGACAGCACCAACAATTTCTATTTGGATGAAGTCATTGGAGCAGTGGGCGGAACAGGCATTCTCGGAGCAGGCGAAGCACCAACGCTTACACTGGGAGATGTCAATGCCGATGGTGTCATCAATGTATTAGACCTTTCTCTTGCAAAACATGGCGTTTCCAGCGGCTTTTCCGGTAATGTTGCAAAACTGGCAGCAGACGTAGACCAAAATAGAATCGTTGATGCAGCAGATGTCAAGATGTTGCAGGATTATCTGCTTGGACGGATTTCCGTATTTTCAAAGGCAGAACAGGTTGTGGATACAGCTGCAATGGAAGCATTGTTTGCCGGAATCATGCCAACTGCCAGCTATAAGGCAGATGGCGAAAACAATCCGCTTTTTACACAGCGGTTTGGTGCAGATCCTGGTGTGATGGAATATAACGGAAGAGTTTACGTTTATACCACAAACGATGTCATTGAATATGACAGTGATGGAAAGGTCACAGAAAACACCTATGCACAGGTAAACAAAATCAATTGTTTATCTTCTGAGGATTTGGTAAACTGGACAGACCACGGTGCAATTCCAGTAGCTGGAACAGATGGCATCGCCAAATGGGCAACCTGTTCTTGGGCACCGTGTGCAGCCCATAAAACCATCAATGGCAAAGAAAAATTTTTCCTCTACTTCTGCAATGGCGGAAATGGGGTGAGTGTTCTGACCGCAGACAGCCCAACTGGTCCTTGGACAGACCCACTTGGAAAAGCCCTGATTACCCGTGCAACACCAAATTGCAATGATATTACTTGGCTGTTTGACCCTGCAGTAATGGTGGACGATGATGGAACAGGCTATCTCTGTTTCGGCGGTGGCGTTCCAGATGGAAAGAATGCCATGCCGGGAACTTCTCGCATTGTCAAGCTGGGAGATGATATGATTAGTCTTGCCGGAACACCTGTGACCATTGAAGCCCCCTATTTATTTGAAGATTCCGGCATCAATAAGATTGGAGATACTTATTATTACACCTACTGTTCCAACTGGAAAACTGCTGGGAATGCCTATGGAATGACCAGTGGAGCGATTGAATATATGACATCCAACAATCCGCTTGGACCATATACTTATGGTGGAGAACTGTTTCGGAATCAGGGAACATTTTTCGGACTGTATGGAAATAATCATCATTCCCTCTGCACATTGGATGGACAACTTTATTTGTTCTATCATAATCGCAGCGTAGAAAAGGCAATGGGGATAGAAGGCAATTATCGCAGTCCGCAGGTGGATGCAGTCACCATGCAAGGAACAAAAATACAAGCAGTTACAGGAACGATGACTGGTATTGCACAGAAGAAAACCATCAATCCGTATCAAACGGTACAGGCAGAAACCATGTCCAATCAGGCAGGCATTCAGGTGCGTGGACTGGGCGATACAGTTGTAACAGAGATTGACCAAGGCGACTGGCTCAAAGTAAGCGGTGTTCATTTCTCAAAAGGTGCTTCTCAGATTGCAATCCAAGTATCTTCTAAGAGTGGCTGTGCTGTTAAGATTTGCACAGATTCTCCAACAGGAAAAGCGGTTGGATATGCAGAAATCCCAGCAGGTGGAAAGATGACAACGGTTTCAGCAGCGGTGCAGGGACTGAATGGTACACAGGATTTGTATTTTGTATTCAGCGGACAGGCGGAAATGGATAGTTGGTCTGCAAAATAACAAGTATAAATAAAATGTGCTTAAACATAATATCTTATTTTAGAAATAATAATCTAAGATATTGAACAAATGACTTGATTGAATCGGATTATTTTCATTTTCCGAGCAATCAAGTCATTTTTCTTCTCTTTTTAGCACCACCATTCCTTTTATAGTGCGGACGATGCATTCTTCCGAAAAGTTATTGCAGGCTACGCTTTCTGGTAAAGAAAGATTATTTGGTATGAACTTTGGAATCCCAATTATGGTTGGTAGATTCTAACTACATTGATTTTTATTAAAATAAAGCAGTCAATAACAGAAAATCAAAGACTGCATATGATTTCAATACGATTGATTGCTTAAATAGATAGTTGTTTCGGTGTACAGAAAATATAAAAAGAAAAGAGGTATGAATTTACATTCATACCTCTTTTTGGTGCCGCTGACCGGACTTGAACCGGTACGGATGTTACTCCGAGGGATTTTAAGTTTGTAAATTGTTGAAGTGCTTTGATCTCTTTTGTGGTCTTTCGTTCCCTTTTTTGCCCGATTTTTCGAGCTTTTTAAGCATCAAAAGTTGAAAAGCACCGAATCACATCAGCTTTCAAAAATCATAAAAAACCATGTTTTTTTGTAGAATTTCGGTAGATTTGTGGTAGACAAAAAACCGATAACATGACTTGGTAGACCTATGGTAGACACACGAAATAAATTTAGTTCCCTGCGAAAAATGCCGATTTTTGTAGAAGAAATTGGCACAAAGGATAGGAAATGTCTCGTGTATTTGCCACACAAGAAAATGATAATCTATTGTTACTAATAAAGCGGATCTGTGCTTTTGACCTCTAAAATTCAATCAAAAAAGCAATCATTCAGCGGACGATGTTCCATATAATTGGATCGTTGTCCACTATTTTTATGCCTGAAAATCGAATATCACGTCTGCTGTTTTAGTTATGCGTAATGAAAAATAGGAGGTTTTTTATGTCTGAACGCCAAATCATCACGATCAGCGATGACAAGCTGTCCTGCGAAGCAACAGCTATTCTGCTGAGAATGCTCAATTTTCCCGATACAGACTATCATACCGCAGAGGAGCTTTGTCCGTTCTTTGAGAATGATTCTCTGAGAACTATCAGGAACGCTCTGAACGAACTTTACGATGCAGGCTACCTCCGATGCAGCGGTAAGACCTATATGGTCAATAAGCTCAGGATCACGCAAATGAAGCTCGCTTGAGCTGAAAACAGGAGGTGAATGGATATGTCTGCTAAGAAAACAAAAAAGGTCAAAACAACACCGTCATCGGTGTGCCGTGTCAATAAAAATGCAAACTATACCGTAATGAGCAACTATCATCTGCGGTCAACGAACCTCAGTCTGAAAGCGATCGGACTTCTGAGTAAAGTTCTTTCCTTGCCGGAGAATTGGGATTACTCTATCTCAGGTCTGACTGCGATCTGCAAAGAGAAAGAAACAGCAATCAAGGCAGCATTGGACGAACTGAAGCATTTGGGGTATCTCAATGTGACTAAGCTGATGCCGAATGAAACGAACAGCGGTCGGATCGAGTATGTCTATGACTTCTATGAGTATTCAGAAAAGGATACGCCTGATGCTGACCGGGACGATGATGATACATATGCCAAAGTAAGCTCCGTAAGAAAAGCACCGCAAGGGGCAGAAAAACAAGGCATAGAAAATCTACCCCTTGAAATTCTACCCATAGAAAAACAAGCGGTAGAAAATCAGGGGCAAATAAATACTAAGAAGATAATAAATAATAATCAAATACGGAGTGATCAAGTATCTATCGATCAATCCCACTCCGACAGCGAAAAAGCTGCTGAAAGACATACAGACGGACAGAGCGACGGATATATCAGCGAAAAAGAGATCTATACCGAGGTAGTGAAAGCCAACATCGACTTTCCATACTTTGCAGAGTGGCTCGGTGATGAGGAAGAAGCTGAGGAGATCATTCAGATGATCGTTCGGCGGATATGCTCCAGAAAGAAAACAGAGCGTATCTGCGGACAGGATTTTCCCAGAGAAGTTGTCAAGTCCACTATGCTAAAGGTTGATATAAACGTCCTTGAAAATGCGATTGAGCAGATGAAGCGTGCAGACAATGTGCGAAACTATGAGAGTTATCTTATCAGCACTCTGTTCAACGAAGCCAACGGCAAGCGGTTCAAGGAAAATGCTGAGGGACGGTGGGCTGAGTATGCTGTCAAAAGAGATTTTGGCGTTTATGATGACTGAACGTTCCTGAGAGGGGGTGGTGGCTATGGGTGCGAATAAGAAACCGGACGTAGCTGCTTGAAAGACGGCAAATGAGCTTTTTGGAAAGGAAGGTGAAGATCTTGGCTAAGTCTATTCTGACACCGGAGGGCGATCTCATCAACTACGATAACCTGATTGCGGTCAGCGTCGAGGTGCGTTCTGTCGGTGTCGATGATGAGCATACGGAAGATGCTTACTGCATTGTTGGTACTGATGTGACCAACAGGGAGAATCTGCTTTATCACTCGTCCGACTACGATAAGGTGATGAGTGTCCAGGGCGATATTACCCGTTGGCTCCAGAGTGAAGCATTTTCCACTTTTGAGATGCCGACCGCAGACGAAGGCGGTGATGCCTGATGCCTTCGGACTATGAGAACGGTGCGAAGAAAACCATTGATATTTCTATCAAAGCGGAGAAAATGACTGCTGATGTGCTGAAATCGGCATTGCGGGAGTTTATGTCGGGCAAGGCAGAGAAAAAAGGGCGAATGACCTACAAGCAGTTGCAGGCGAAGTCGCCGTCCAAGCTCGACAGCATTGCGGTTTCAGATAGGAATATCGGAGATTTTCTGAAAACCGCAAGGAAGTACGATGTGGATTTTGCCCTGAAAAGAGATAAAAGTACCACTCCGCCTACCTATCATGTTTTCTTTTCCGCTGCCAAAACAGATGATTTCAAGAGAGCATTTTCGGAGTATGTCGGCAAGGGACAGGGCAAGACACAGAAGCGTGGTGAGTTCACCCGTAAGCAGATGCAGCAGCAGGCTCAGAAGATCAGGAACAAACCTCGCAAACAGAAACAGAGAGAGAAAACAAGGGAGAACAGACGGTGATCTACAACCACTTCCAGCCTGCACCCGTTCCACGGGCAAGGGGCGATGATATTTTTACGGCAGTCTTTTGTGCCGATACCAACAGAAAGGAAAAGTCTGCAAATTGCAGATCGACACGAGAAAACTCAAAAAGCTGATCATCAAGACTATTCCCTATGTCACTTTCTCTTATGTGGGAAATCTGATCGGCTTTGCGTACCGAACCGCTGAGGGCAACGGCTTTCAGGAAAAGCTTCTGCCTTTCATGAGTAATCTCGGTGTGGCATTTGCAAGGATCTTTCCAAGTTTACACCCGTTTGATCTTCTTATCGGCTTGGGTTTGGCGGGAGTAATGAGGCTCGTCCTCTACGTCAAGTCGAAAAACAGGAAGAAGTTCCGTCAGGGTGAGGAGTACGGCTCTGCCGTATGGGGTGGTGAAAAGGATATTGAGCCGTATGTGGACTTATCCTGTCCCGAAAACAATGTGATACTCACAAAGACGGAATCTCTGACCATGGGTAAGCCCTCTGCACCGAAATTCGCCCGCAACAAGAACATTCTTGTGATTGGTGGCTCAGGTTCAGGTAAGACACGCTTTTTCGTAAAGCCGAACCTGATGCAGATGCACTCCTCCTATGTAGTGACTGACCCGAAAGGCACGGTTCTTGTGGAGTGCGGAAAGATGCTTGAAAGGGGCCGCCCGAAACGTGTGGACGGAAAAATAGTATATCAGAAAACACCTGACGGCAAGTACAAAAAGGACGATAAGGGAAAATATATCCCTGTCTATGAACCGTACAAGATCAAAGTATTCAATACCATTGATTTTGCGAAGTCGATGCATTATAACCCGTTCGCATATATCAGCAAGAAGAACCGTGAGAAGGACATTCTGAAATTCGTGGAAGTACTTATCAAGAACACTTCTTCTCAGCAGCCGTCCGGCGATGATTTTTGGGTGAAAGCGGAGAAACTGCTTTATACTGCGTATATTGCCCTGATCTTTGCTATGTACCCCGAAGATGAATGGAACTTTGAAACCTTGATCGACATGATCAACAATTCGGAGTGCCGTGAGGACGATGAGGAGTTCAAAAACAGCATTGACCTTGAATTTGAGATCGTGGAGTGCTGGCTAAACCATACAAAGCACGATGATCCCGATGTCATGGCTGATTACGGTGATGTCTTTGAAGCTGAACCCGATGCCGAACAACGGCGAATGGGTGCATTTGCACTCAAACAATACAAGGCATACAAGTTGGCGGCAGGTGTTGTATGCTCTAAAAGACTTCTTAATCAAGCGGTTGGGAAGTCTCTTAGAA
>ENA-OPCL01000132-OPCL01000132.1-human-gut-metagenome-genome-assembly--contig:-NODE-132-length-65419-cov-3.618628_pt1 | contig 65419 bp, 60 predicted proteins | sample MGYA00241251_ERZ501482 | MGnify/ENA primary metagenome ERZ501482 (study PRJEB25962, sample SAMEA2042581) | human gut metagenome | biome: human gut; feature: human-associated habitat; material: faeces... | reverse complement strand
ATACGCCCGTGTCCGGGCAAAAGAATCGCGGGGCACGCGAGGATAGCTTGTAGATACTTGGCTCAGTAGAGTCATTGAGCAAGAAGCCCCCACTTCAAAATCTGGGATTTAAGTGGTGGGAGCATGTCACTAGCCCGTTCTTCATAACTGATATTGTGTTCATCCAGCCATTTCAGGGCTTTCATGCAGGTACTGCATTTGCGGTAAACTAAAACTTTCATAGACATTCTCCTCGTATAGATTTATCGTAACTATTTACAGGTAATTACTTCCTCCATTATTGTTCCAGATAGATATATCATAAATTGGAAAGGGCGATTTTGCAAGAGAATGTTATGGAAGAATTGTAAGGTTCAGGTTTTCATGTTAATATATCCATATACAAAAGAAAAAACAGTTCCAGTTCCCCGGAGAGGAGAAATCATGCGTGATGAGACGAAGATGGACGTATATACGTCCGGAGTGACTGGCGCGGAGTATGATGCAGGAATGAAACAGCTTATGAGTAATAAGGAGATTATCGTTCCCATTTTGCAGATGACAGTGCCGGAGTTTAAAACGTGCTCACAGGAAGAAATTCTACAGTGCTTAGACATTTCTTCTATTACAAAAGATGATTTCGTAAGTGATATACCAGATATAGAAAAGGATTTGAGATTAACCAAAGAAGACAGTGAGCTCTCATCTCTTGTGGAGAAACTGGTAAGATTTGATATTCGGTTTAAGATAATAAATCCAAAGTTGTCCACAGAGAAGATAAGGGTGAATTTACATATTGATATGGAAGCGCAGAAAAGCTACCGTCCAAGTAATCCGTCATACCCTATATTAAAACGTGCAGTATATTATGTAGCAAGAGACCTTTCTTCCCAGCTAAGCATGATTACACAGGCCACGGATTATTCAAAATTGGAGAAATGTTATTCCATATGGATTTGTGCGGAGGATGTGCCAAAGAAACTGCAAAATACATTGACGGAATATTCTTTTTCGAAGAAGGATATCATAGGAGTAGCAGATGAACCTGAGGAAGATTATGATCTCTTAACAGTAATTATAATCCGACAGGGAAAGGAAACGGAAGAGAACGGAATATTTGAGTATTTGAATGGAATATTTGACGGTGATATAAAAAGGATACAAAAATATTCACATATAAAATAGTCAGAGCCATTTTGGAAGGAGGCAGGTAAAACGACAGAATTTGGAGATAGGATTTACGAAAGAGGAATGCGTACAGGTGAGCAGAAAGGCCGTCAGGAGGGAATGATTCTGGGTGCTCTTATGAGTGGAAAAACTCCGGAGGAGGTTGCTGAGATGCTGAACCTGCCGCTAGAGGAAATAAAAAAAGTTCAGGAAGAGCAAGTAACTGCAAACAAGTAGTAAAAGTAGCTTGCTGATATAAAATTAATTGGAAACTGGAAAAAGTTTATAGTACGGTATCGTTTTAAAGGTCAAAAATCAGATATTGATTTTTTGACCTTTTTTACTTGTGTTACAGTAAAAATACCCCCTCTGTTATACAGGGGGGGAGAGAAGATCTTTAGATACAAGTATGAACTTCTGTGCTATCATAGAAGTGGGTCTGCAAAACTACAAATAAAATAGCACAGGAGGTCCTAAGAATGGACACAAATAGTTTAGCTTATACAAAATGGGAATGCAAGTATCACATCGTTTTTGCACCAAAATATCGGCGCCAGGTAATTTATAAAGACATTAAAGCAGATGTAGGACAAATACTGGGAACCTTATGTAGAAGAAAAGGAATAGAAATAATTGAGGCAGAATGCTGTAGTAATCATATCCATATGCTGGTAAGGATTCTGCCTAAATATTCTGTATCAGAAATAGTGGGATACTTAAAAGGAAAAAGCTCGCTAATGATATTTGAAAAGCATGCAAATTTAAAGTACAAGTATGGAAACAGACATTTCTGGTGTCGCGGATATTATGTAGATACAGTGGGAAAGAATACAAAGAGATCATGGCATTTATCTGTTCAGAGGGTGAAATAAATTAGATTTTGGACTGTTTTGATGAAAAAAGGGCAATTTGAGTGTTACTTTTTCAGGAAGTTCATGAAGATGAAAAGGATAAAATATATGTTCTAGTTTCAAATTCAGATTTAAGATTGAGATTATGTCTGACAAAAGAAGCGTGGAATCTGATCAAACGAATTCCGGAGATTTCGACAGCATGGATAAACAATGAAAAAATGAGAGAGCAAAATTATAAAGAAGCAGTAAAAGCGAATGATCTCGAAGCATTAGTTGCTATCATAAAAATGATTTATCAGCGGAAACAGAAAAGACTTGCACAGGGGAAAAAGTGTACTGCAACGGATGCAAGGTATTTCCAGATAGTAGAAAATTTGTTATATATGGAACTGGGAGCTGCTATTGGAAAACCCCAAAAAAGAAGTGTGTGAAACGATTATTGAGTACACTACAGACAACTGCCAATAAAAATTTTGTCTGACTGTTTGAATAACAGGAAATATAATTGCAACAAACGAGTAGCAAGTAAACGGAAATTCAGTTTACCTGCTGCTCGTTTTTATTTTATTAAAATACAATATTTGTCATGAAAAAAGTGCGTAGTCTGTCAGCGTAAGTTCGATACTTTGATACAGCTGTTTTTATGTTTTAGAAGTCGGAGAAGCAATTTCATTCCCAAGAGAAGTGGCCGATTCACGTATGATTAGTTCTGTTGATAAGAGAAGATTCCTGGCATTCGTATTGGAATTATGGAGTAAGTCAATTAAAATTTCGCTGGCAGTATAACCAAGTTGAAATTTAGGCTGACTTACTGTTGTGATTGAAGGACGAATCATAGTGCAGATATCAACATTGTCAAATCCCATAACCATGACATCTTCAGGGACACGCAAATGAAAACGGTTACAGGCATTAATTGCAGCAGCTGCTAATATGTCAGATACAGCAAAAAAAGCATTTGGGCGAATGTCTGAATTTAATATCTGACAGATAATTGTATAGGCTAAGTTATAATCAATAGATGGAACATGTGCAATCCATGAAGAAGGAATAGAGATTCCGTCTTCGTAAATAGTATCTAAGAACCCACGCAATCGTTCTTTTGCATAATGCTGATTTTGTGGACCATTAATAAATGCGATTTTATTTCGTCCAGAAGTAATAAGATATCTGGTGGCTTGTCTTGATGCATTGTAATCATCGATGCTAACATAAGGAATAGATGAATTTTCATTAAATTCACAGCATTGAACAATTGGAACAACAGCATTTAAGGCATCTAATAAATCTTCTGATAAAAAACTGGATAAGATCAATCCGGAAACATTTGCACGTTTTAATAGCATAATAAAATCTCCGATATTTCCGCGATTAATGCTATCGTAATTAACAATTAAATGATATCCATTTGCCTGTGTGGATTTTAAAATCCCTTTACATATTTGATCATAAAATGTTGTGTTTCCGGTTTCTCGACTAAAAAGAATAACTTTTTTCTCATTGTTAATCTTCTTTTTTTCATTTACTGCAATGCCTAAACGCAGCATTGCGTCTTCTACTTGTTGTATAGTGCTTTCATTTACCAGATTTCTATGATTGATTACACGTGATACCGTTGCCGGAGAAACATTTGCTTCATTGGCAATGGCCGCGATTGTAGGTTTATGTTTTTTCATACTCTATTCAACACGTATTATACATATATAACGTGTATTCCTCCCAGTTTATTTGATAGATATGATTGGTTTAAAAAGAAATATAAGCATTATTATTATAGAATATTTCAGCTATTTTTTCAATACTGAAAAAGAAAAATGAAAGAATGATGAAACATTTCAGAAATTATATTTTGAATCTGTGTGATAATTACTGAATGGTATAATGATAATTGTGCAATTTGTAGAAAATGATATAAAAATGCAATATAGTATTGAAAAAAATAACAATAGATGATAATATCAGACCCATAAGGAATGAAAAACAAATGAAAATAAATGAAAACAAATGAAAGAAAGATAAAAAGGAGGAAAATGAAATGTTAGCCGCAAAATTACCAAGACTTGAGACAGTAGAAGTAGTAGAAGAGGAGATGCCTACCCCTGGAAAAGGAGAAGTCTTAATTAGAATGAAGGCTTCTGCACTTTGCAGAAGTGATTTGCATAGGTATCATGGTACAACAATTTTTGATGAAGAAGATGAGAAATCAGCTTATATTACACCAGGACATGAACCATGTGGAATTGTTGAAGAGATTGGAGAAGGCGTTACAAAAGTAAAGAAAGGTGATCGTGTTGCAATTTATCTGGGACTTGGCTGCGGAACATGCCCGGATTGCTTGAGAGGCGATGTAATGCTTTGCAAAGAGTTTAAGTGCATTGGATTTGCAGTTAATGGTGCACATGCAGATTTTATGACAATACCGGAAGAAAATTGTTTATTAATGCCGGAAAAGATGGATTACATTACAGGGGCATTATCAACAGATGTAGGAGGAACTTTATACACTGCATGCAAGAGTCTGGAGTTAAATGGCACAAAAAGCGTAGCTATTATTGGATGTGGTCCGATGGGAAGCGGTGGAATCTTAATTGCAAAAGGATTTGGTGCAAAAGTCATCGCGGTTGATCTGGATGAAAAGAGACTGGAAATGGCCAGAGAATTAGGCGCTGATTATACATTTAATCCTGCAAAGTGTAATGTTGTAGAAGAAATTAATCGTATTACAAATAGAATTGGAGTAGATACAGCGATTGTTACTGGAGGTGGAAATGCACCGCTTAATACTGCATTGGACGCTGTCAGGACAAGAGGAAAAGTTGCATTAATTGCAGAATCCAATAAGGCGACAATTGATCCAAGTAATCAGTTCCTGAGAAAGAGAACAGAACTTATAGGATGTTGGTATTTTAATAGAGCTGATTGGGAAGAGATTGCTAATTTTATTGTTTCAAATAATATTGAGATGAAAAAAATTTGTAGTAAGACTTTTTCTATTTCAGAAGCTCCGGAGGCATTTCCGCTTTTTGATTCAGGAGCAACACAGAAAGTAGTTTTTGTCTGGGAATGATATATAAATTTGGAGGAAAAGAGAATGATGAACAAAAGAAAAGTAACAGCAATCATGATTTCTGCAACACTGGCATCAGTAACATTAGCAGGAAATGTAATGGCTCAGAATGAGTATCCGACAATCGACTTTAATAATACAACAGTATATGGGGATGTGGGACCAGATGGAAGTGTTCCAGGAGGTCTTGAAGATGTACAGCTTACAGATGAAGAAATTCAGAAGGTAAAGGATGGCAATTTCAAAGTTGCTATATGCTATCATCAGTTGGATAATCAGGTGAATCAGTCAAAGCTTTCAGCATGTCAGGAAGTGCTGGAAGAATTAGGAATTGAAGTGGTGGCAGTTACAGATGCACAGTCTGATGCGGTAAAAGAAGTTGATCAGCTTGAAACAGCCCTGGCATTAAATCCGGATGCATTGCTTTCTATGCCATATGATGTGGAAGTAACAAAAGCAGCATATCAAAAATATATTGATGCAGAAATACCAGTTGTATTCATGGAAAACGCATCTGCTGATTTTACAGCAGGAGAAGATTATGTGGCAGTTACAAACTCGGATTCATATGGAAATGGTATGTTTGCTGCAATGCTGCTGGCTGAATCTATCGGATATGAAGGAAAGGTGGCTATGGTATATTATGATGCTGATTTCTTCACTACAAATGAAAGAGACCGCGGATTCCGTGAAACAATCGAGAAATATTATCCTGATATTGAAATTGTAGCTGAGAGCGGATTTACAAGTATTGATGTGGTTGGAACAGTAGCAGATGGATTATTTGCACAATATCCGGATATTGATGGTGTGTATGCATCTTGGGATATCCCGGCAACTAGTGTAATTACCTCAGCAAGAGCAATTGGACGTGAGGATCTTAAAGTTACAGGTGTGGATCTTGGTGATGATTCAACATATATGATTGCGGATCAGGACATGTATGTTGGTGCTTCTTGTCCGAAAGCAGTTGAAACAGGTAAAATTGAAGGATATGCACTGGCATGTGCTTTAATTGGAAAGGAAATTCCAACATATCTTTGCTCTTCAGTTCAGCCTGTAAGTTATGATAATGTGTTAGAAGCATACAAGAGCTGCTTTGGCATTGATGCACCAGATGCTGTGAAGGAAGCATGGGAAGCACATCAGTAACGGAGAGTGCCGGTGGCACAGATAAGTAATTTATGTGTGCCACCAGAATTCAATTATTTTCACATAGGAGTAAAAAATGGAAAAAACATGTGCTGTTTCGCTGAAAAATATTTGTAAATCATTTGGAGGCGTGCAAGTTTTAAAAAATGTTAATTTCGAATTACAAAAAGGTGAAGTACATGCTCTTGTTGGAGGAAATGGTGCCGGTAAATCTACTCTGATGAAAATATTAAATGGAGCATATGTAAAAGATAGTGGAACTGTTCAAGTAGAAGGAAAAGTTGTTGAATATCATAGTATACAGGATGCCTGGAAATGTGGTGTCAGAATGATTTATCAGGAACTGAGTCTTTCTCCAACTCTTACAGTGTATGAAAATATCTTTTTGGCAAGAGAGATGAAAAAAGGGTTCTTTTTAGACAAAGAATCTATGAAAAAAAGAACATCAGAATTATTAAACGAGCTAAAAATCGAGGCAACTCCGAATGATATTATTGCAGATCTTCCAGTAGGAACCTGTCAGTTAATTGAAATTGCGAAGGCACTTGCAACGGATGCACAAGTATTAATCCTTGATGAGCCTACCGCATCACTTACAGAGCGAGAGACACAGATATTATTCGATAGAGTAAGGCAATTGAAAAATAACGGAATTTCGATTGTTTATATTTCGCATCGAATGAAAGAAATATTTCAGATTGCAGATAGAATATCAATTTTGAAAGATGGAAAAATGGTAGCGACAGAAAATACGAAAGACACTACAATAGAAAACATTATTTCTTATATTACGTCAAAAGGCGGAAACGCAATGCGTTACAAGCACCATGACAATCCGTTCAGTTCAGAAGAAATGTTCCGTGTGTCGCATCTTACAGTAGAAAATACAGTCCATGATATATCGTTTTCCGTGAAAAAGGGAGAAGTGTTAGGGCTTGCAGGATTAATGGGTAGCGGAAGAACAGAAATTGTTGAGGGTATTTTTGGATTAAGGAAAGTAGAAAAAGAAACAGAAATGTATCTGGAAGGAAAACCTGTAGTAAATAGAAGTGCACATGAAGCAGCAGAACACGGATTTGCATTGATACCAGAGGACAGACGCAGGGAAGGGCTGGTATTGCAGCACACATTGGAACAGAATGCATGTCTTACGAATACGAAAATTCTTCGCAAAGGTGTTTTTACAAGTAATCAAAAGGCAAGAAAATTTAGTGCACAGTGTATTAATGATTTTCAGATTAAGGCAACAGGGCCGTATGTAAAAGCGGAAAATTTGTCAGGAGGTAATCAGCAAAAAATTGTTATTGCAAAATGGCTGGAAACAAAACCACGATTACTTTTGATGGATGAGCCTACGGCAGGCGTTGATATTGGTGCAAAAGACGAAATTTTAAATATCGTCAGAAATTATGTCGCAACAGGAAATTCTTGTCTGTTTATATCGTCAGAAATGTCAGAAATGATGGCAATTTGTGACCGTATACTGATTCTCAACAAAGGACACATTTCTGGAGAAATAGATAGAACGTCATTATTATCAGATGAGGAGGAGATCCTTGAAAATGAAATTCAACAGTAAAAAAATAGACATTAGTAAATATATTGTGTATATCATTTTCGTCTTATGTTTAATAATATTTGGTATTTGGCTGAAGGGCTCATTTTTTAGTTTGAGTAATTTGTTGAACATTACCAGGCAGGCGGGTGCAGTTTCTGTAATGGCAATAGGTATGGTTTTTGTAATTGGCTTAGGTCATATTGATTTATCTATTGGTTCCGTTGTAGCAGTATCCTCTTTGATTACTGCCTACATCCTGAGGGATACTGGAAATCCGGTATTGGCGGTTATAGTAGCAATTGGATTTGGTGCAATTGTTGGTTTGTTCAATGGATTGTGTGTAACTACAATAGGAATGCCGGCATTTTTAACCACATTAGGTTCGCAGGCAATTCTTACAGGAATCGCTATGTGGATCAGTGCAACTAAAGCGGTTCCAATTACACATAAAGGCTTTCTGTTCTGGTTTGGATCTGGAACGATAGGTCAGGTTCCGATATTATTATTATGGGCCGTTGGTGCAACAGTGATAGGCTATATTGTACTGAATAACACATCATATGGAAGAAAAATTCTTGCAACAGGTGGAAATGCAACTTCAGCAAAATATTCTGGAGTACGTGTAAATAAAATAACAGTTTTAGCATTTATCTATAATGGTTGTTTAGCTGCAATAGCTGGAACTTTATATGCAGGACGTGCTCACTCTGCACGATGGGATTTTGGTTCTGGCGTGGAAATGAATGTAATTGCAGCAGTTGTTCTTGGCGGAACAGCAATGTCTGGTGGTACAGGATCTGCCATTGGTGCATTAATTGGATCATTCCTGATCATGATGATTGATAATGGTCTGGTTATTGGAGGATTAGGAGTGGCTCAGCAGACATTTATGAGAGGTATTATAATTATTTTAGCAGTTGCATTGAGCGAAATTGGAAGAATGAAGAAAAGAGCATAAGAAAAAATAAATAATTAATAATAAAAAATATTCAATAATTGGAGGAAAAAAATATGAAATATTCATTTAACACTTGGGCTTTTAGTCACTTTCCATGTTGGGTACCTTCTTACCCAATTGAAGAAGTAATAAAGCGTTTAGCAGAGATAGGGTATGATGCATTAGAACTGGGATGTGCACAGCCTCAGGCATGGCCATATTTTACTGATAAGGAAAAAAGAGCATCTGTGAGAAAAACATTAAAAGAAAACAATCTTCGTATTTCTTCTGTGCTTCCGGCACCAGGAGGTGGACCTGGTGGAAACATTGCTTCAGCAAATGTTTTGGAACGAGAATGGACCAAACAGTACTGGAAAGACTGTATTGATATGGGCTTAGAGATGGATGACTGTAAAACACTTCTTTGTGTATGTGGATGGTATATTTATGGAACAAGAAAGAGGGATGCATGGAAATGGGCCATGGAAAGCATCTCAGAAGTTGCAGAATATGGAGCAAAGAGTGGTGTGACTCTTATGCTGGAACCAACCGCAACAGATTCCAATTTAGTAGAGTCATGCGAAGATGCCATTAATATGATGGAAGATATTGGTATGGAGAATGTAAAACTTATGTTTGATACTACACATGCTTTATATCGTAATGAGGTACCATCTGATTATGTATATCTGATGAATGAAAATTTAAAACATATTCATATGGCAGACTATAACAGAAAGGCACCTGGCACAAATGGATGTGATTTTGTAGAAATTATGCAGGCTCTGAAAGATATCAATTATGATGGATATATTACTATGGAAAACGGATTTGAATCACGTTCCTCACATCCATTTGTTGTTGCTCGTCAATCACTTGAGAATTTGAAAGCAATTGAAAATAGTTTAAAATAATTGCAAACAGACGGGGGAAATGATAATGATAAAAGTTGGTGTGATTGGATGTGGAAAAATAGCAATTACCCGTCATCTTCCAGAGTATGCGTCTAATCCGGACGCAGAAATTGCCGGTGTTTATGACTTCAATCTGGAACGTGCGAAAGAGGTTGCAGAACAGTATCAGACAAGGGCATATGAATCAGTAGAAGAAATGTTAAATGATCCGCAGATTGAAGCTGTAAGTGTTTGTGTAAGAAATTCAGATCATAGCAAAGTGACAGTGGATGCACTGCGTGCTGGGAAACATGTTTTATGTGAAAAGCCGATGGCAGTTTCATTGGATGAGTGTAAAGAAATGGTTAAAACAGCTGAAAAAACAGGGAAAAAGCTGATGATTGGTCACAATCAGAGATTTAACCGGACTCACATGAAAGCAAAAGAATTAATTCAAAATGGTGCAATCGGAAAAGTGCTGTCATTTAAGACAACATTTGGTCATGGCGGACCGGAAACATGGACAATTGATAAAAAAAATGTCTGGTTTTTTGATAAAAGGTTCTCTGCATTTGGAGCAATGGCAGATCTGGGAGTACATAAAACAGATTTACTCATATTTTTGCTGGAAACGAAGGTGAAAAAAGTAACAGCTGTATTAAAAACTCTGGATAAAAAAGATGCAGAAGGCAATCTAATAAATGTAGATGATAATGCGATTTGCATTTATGAGATGGAAAATGGGGCAGTAGGTACAATGACAGCAAGCTGGACCTATTATGGAGAAGAAGATAACTCAACAATTATTTATGGTTCAGAAGGCATTTTGAAAATTTATGATGATCCTAATTATTCAATTGTACGAATTGGAAAAGATGGTACGAAGATATATTATGAATTGGATAAAATGCAAACAAATGATAATCAGACAAAATCAGGAATCATTGACAGTTGGGTAGCAGCTATAAAAAATGATACAGTCCCTGAGGTAAACGGTAAGGATGCACTGGATGCAATGAAAGCAATTTTTGCTGCATTGGAATCTTCTGAAAGTGGACAGACGGTGGAGATTACAGAGGAGGACTGATTATGAAGCTTGGAATTCTAACAAGTATTTTTGGTAATTATAATTTTGAGCAAGTGCTGGATATGACATCTGAATTTGGCTTGGAATGTATGGAGGTCGCTTGCTGGCCTCAGGGTGAAGGCGAAAGACGATATGCTGGAGTATGCCATATTGATTGTGAAAATTTTACAGATGAAGAAGCACATACTATCATAAATAAATGTGAAGAAAAAAAGATTTTTATTTCTGCACTTGGTTTTTATGCAAATCTAATGGATGAGAATCTTGAGAAGAGAAAAGAAAATATTCAGCATTTTATGAAGGTAATAGATGTATCTGCGAAATTGAACATAAACATGGTGACAGGTTTTTTGGGAAGAATGCAGCATAAAACACTAGAAGAAAATTTAAAGGCAGTAAAAGAAATATGGACTCCGATTATTCACTATGCAGAAAGCAAAAAAGTACGGATTGCAATTGAAAATTGTCCAATGCTGTTTACACAAGATGAATGGCCAGGTGGACAAAATATTATGACCAGTCCGGATAATTGGAGAAAAATATTTGAAATTCTTGACAGTGATTATTTTGGCATTAACTATGATCCGTCACATTTTGTCTGGCAGCAAATGGATTACATTAGACCTTTATATGAATTTAAAGAAAAAATATTTCATGTTCATTTTAAAGATATTAAATTACTTCATGATAAAATGCAAGATGTAGGGATTATGGCCACACCATTACAGTTTATGGTTCCGAAACTGCCAGGACTGGGAGATGTGAATTGGAACAAATTTGTTTCAGCATTAACAGACATCGGCTTTGATGGACCTGCTTGTATAGAGATAGAAGATAAGAGTTTTGAAAAAACAGACGAGAAGATTAAACATGCTGTGGCTCAGGCAACTAGGTACATGAAAAATTTTGTTTGACTTTTTGAATAACAGGCAATATAATTACAACAAACGAGTAGCAAGTAAGCGTAAATTCAGTTTACCGGCTACTCGTTTTTCTTTTGTTAAAGAGGCTATGCATATTATACGTGCATAGCTCCTTTTGCGTTGGTATTTATGTATTGCGAATATCTGCCTGAAATCAATTTCCTGATTTTAATGCATCTTCCAGGAATTTCACTGCATCTCTGACACAGTCATCACAGGAGCGGATTACCTTTCCGGTTTCCACACCCTTTAAGTCTTTACATATTACAGTTCCATTCTGCTGTTTAAACTGATTCATGACAGAGCGGACAGTCTGAGAGGTTCCTGCTTTATCCTGGTTAACAAGTCCAGCTATGACTGCAGCACCGGAGATTGCTCCGCATGTACCGGCCATGGTGCCAAGACCTGCACCGAATCCCTGTGTGATCTTTTTGAGTGTATCCTCATCCATAGATGCCTCTTTACAGAAAGAACAGGCCACAGCCTGTGCACAGTTATAGCCGTTATGTTTCTTTTCTACTGCTTTTTCACATCTTAAGTTTTCCATATATAAAATCCTCCTGTGTATAAATTTTAACCGAATCAAGTAAGTCCCCTGCTTGACTTGCGAAGAGCAATAAGCAGTGGGTGGGGACTTGAAGATATAGTTTATGATAGCACCTGACGCCTGTTTTTACAACCTTCACAAAAATTTTCAATTTACAAAGATTTTACTTTAGTGAGATTTTACATTTAACTTTGAATTTTTATAATAGCACTTGTAAATGAGGAAACACGATTTAAAAAATAAAATATTAAAAGGGATGAGTCATCAGGATTACATGAAAAATAAAAAGCATGGCTCATCAGAAGAGGAGAAAATTATCATGAAGAAAAAAATCGCAACAATCCTTACAGCAGCAGTTATCGGAGCAACAGCTTTCACAACAATCGTAAGTGCAGCAAGCGGAGACATCACAGTTGTATCCCGTGAGGATGGTTCCGGTACACGTGGAGCATTCGTAGAACTGTTTGGAATCGAAGAAGAAAAAGATGGCGAGAAAGTAGATATGACTACAGATGAAGCAAGTGTAACAAACAGCACATCTGTTATGATGACAACTGTTGCAGGTGATGAAAATGCAATCGGTTATATCTCACTTGGTTCTCTGGATGATACAGTAAAGGCAGTTAAGATTGATGGCGTAGAAGCTACTGTAGATAATGTTTCCAATGATTCTTACAAGATCGCACGTCCATTCAACATCCTTACATCTGATAAAGAAAGCGATGCAGCAAAGGATTTCGTAAACTACATTATGAGCTCTGACGGACAGAAGATCGTAGAGGACAACGGCTATATCAAAGAAGCAGCAGATGCTAAGGCTTATGAAGCAGCAGACGGAGTTTCCGGTAAAGTAGTAGTTGCAGGTTCTTCTTCTGTAACACCGGTTATGGAGAAACTTGCAGAAGGCTATGAAGCAGTAAACAAAGACGTAACAGTAGAAGTTCAGCAGAGTGATTCCACAACAGGTGTAAACATGGCAGCAGAAGGAACAGCAGACATCGGTATGGCATCCCGTGACCTGAAGGATGAAGAGAAAGACCTTGGTCTTACAGCTACAGTTATCGCAAGAGATGGTATCGCAGTTATCGTAAACAAAGACAATAATATTGATGAACTTACAAGCAATCAGGTAAAAGCTGTATACACAGGCGAGACTACTACATGGGAAGACCTTGCTAAATAATGCAACAGATTAAGTTTCAGAGCAGTTCGCCTGTGAATGAAATAATACAGCAGGCGGGCTGTTTGCATGTTGAAAATCATATTTTCAGAATCACTGTAAAAGTGACAGGTTATGATTTTTGATACAGGGAAAGAAAGGTGTAATGAATGAACCACTTTAAAGAAAAAGCAATGAAATGTGTATTTCTGATCGCAGCCTGTACTTCAGTGTTGGCAGTGTTTCTGATCTGTGCATTTCTGTTTGCAAATGGTGTCCCGGCTATCGGGAAAATCGGTCCGCTGAAGTTCCTGCTGGGAACAAAGTGGAAGCCGTCAAATGATATTTTTGGAATCCTTCCAATGATCGTAGCAAGTATCTATGTAACTGCAGGTGCCATTCTCCTGGGTGTGCCGATTGCACTCTTTACTTCTGTTTTTATGGCACGTTACTGCCCGAAGAAAATTTACAGACCATTGAAATCAGGAATTGAATTGATGGCAGGTGTACCTTCTATTGTATATGGTTTTTTTGGCCTGATTCTCATTGTTCCTCTGATCAGACAGATTTTCGGCGGAACAGGAACCAGTATGCTGGCAGCCTGTGTTCTGCTTGGAATGATGATCCTGCCGACTATCATCGGAGTTACGGAATCTGCGATCCGCAGCGTACCTGAGAGTTATTATGAAGGTTCACTGGCACTGGGAGCAACCAAGGAGAGAAGCATCTTTTTTGTCATGCTTCCGGCAGCAAAATCAGGTATTCTGGCAGCAGTAGTACTTGGAATCGGTCGTGCGATCGGTGAGACAATGGCAGTTGTAATGGTTGCAGGTAACCAGCCGAGAATGCCACAGGGAATCCTGAAAGGTGTCCGTACTATGACTGCAAATATCGTCACTGAGATGGGTTATGCAACAGGTCTTCACAGAGAAGCACTGATTGCAACAGCAGTTGTGTTATTTATCTTTATTCTTATCATTAACCTGAGTCTTTCTTTACTGAACAGGAGGGCAGAACATGCAAATTGATACAGCAGCGGCAATTGATTTGTCCAAAGAAAAAAAGCAGAATGAGTCTTCGTTCTCAGATCAGATGAAGGCATATATTAAGCATCCGGGATCAGGTGTTCTTGCATTGCTTACCCTTTTAGGTGCAGTCCTGACATTTGCATTACTGTTCTTCCTGATCGGATATATTCTGGTCAAGGGCGTACCGTATCTGTCAACAGACTTGTTCAGTTTAACTTATAATTCAGAGAATCTTTCCTTACTTCCTTCTCTGATCAACACATTCATCCTGACGGTTGTTTCACTTGTAATCGCAGCACCGCTGGGAATCTTTGCAGCCATCTATCTGGTAGAATATGCGAAAAAAGGAAGTAAGCTTGTAAATGTGATCCGTATTACAGCAGAAACACTTTCAGGAATTCCTTCTATTGTATATGGCCTTTTCGGTATGCTGTTTTTCGTAACAGCACTGCATTGGGGACTTTCTCTTCTGTCCGGTGCTTTCACACTGGTAATCATGATTCTTCCTCTGATCATGCGTACTGCGGAAGAAGCCCTGAAATCTGTTCCTGATTCTTATCGTGAAGCCAGCTTTGGACTGGGAGCAGGGAAACTTCGTACCATCTTCACCATTGTTCTGCCATCAGCAGTACCTGGTATTCTGGCAGGTGTGATCCTGGCCATCGGACGTGTGATCGGCGAAACAGCAGCCCTGATTTATACAGCAGGTACAGTTGCAGAGGTACCGAAGAACCTGATGGGTTCCGGACGTACTCTGGCACTTCATATGTATGTGCTGTCAGGTGAAGGTCTTCATATGAATCAGGCATCTGCGACAGCAGTTGTTATTCTGGCATTTGTTCTTGTAATCAATTTCCTGTCCGGAGCAGTTGCCAAACGAATTGCGAAAGGATAAGAAAAATGAGTGGGAATGAAAAAATAACAGTTGAAAATATGAACTTGCATTACGGAAAATTCCATGCGCTAAAGAATATAAACATGGCAATTCCGGAGAAAGAAATCACAGCTTTTATCGGACCGAGTGGCTGCGGTAAATCTACACTTCTGAAATCTTTAAACCGTATGAATGACCTTGTTGAGGGATGTGTGATCACCGGTAAGGTACAGCTTGACGGTGAAGATATTTACGGAGATATGGATGTGAATCTCCTGAGAAAAAGAGTGGGAATGGTATTCCAGAAGCCTAATCCTTTCCCTATGAGCATTTATGATAACATTGCATATGGACCGAGAACCCATGGAATCCGTTCCAAGTCTAAGCTGGACGATATTGTAGAAAAATCTCTCCGCGATGCGGCAATCTGGGATGAAGTAAAAGACAGATTAAAGAAAAGCGCACTGGGTATGTCAGGCGGCCAGCAGCAGAGACTTTGCATTGCCAGAGCACTGGCAGTTCAGCCGGAGGTACTTCTGATGGATGAGCCTACATCCGCACTTGACCCTATCTCAACTTCCAAGATCGAGGAGCTGGCGATGGAGTTAAAGAAGGATTATACCATTGTTATGGTAACTCATAATATGCAGCAGGCTACACGTATTTCTGATAAAACAGCTTTCTTCCTTCTGGGAGAAGTAGTTGAGTTTGATGATACTGATAAACTGTTCTCTATGCCTTCTGACAAGCGTACAGAGGATTACATTACAGGAAGGTTTGGTTGATTATGTCAAAGTATTTCGAAAGACAACTGGAGGAACTGCACGTTCAGCTTATCACACTGGGAAGCTATTGTGAGAAAGCAATTTCATTCTCTGCAAAAGCAATCCAGAAGGTACAGAATGAAGAGATTGCCCGCCAGGTTTTTGAGACGGACAGAGATATTGATGCCAAAGAAAGAGAGATTGAGAATCTGTGCCTGAGTCTTCTGCTCCATCAGCACCCGGTTGCAAGAGATTTAAGAGAGATATCTGCAGCATTGAAGATGGTTTCTGATATGGAACGTATCGGTGACCAGGCAGCAGATATTGCAGATCTGTCTTTATATGTTGCAAAGAATACCACTGCGATCCCGGAGACTATCACACAGATGGCGGAAGATACTGTGCGTATGGTAACTGAGAGCGTGGATGCTTTTGTAAAGAGTGATCTGGAGCTGTGCAGAAATGTCATTGACAGAGATGATGTGGTGGATGATGCGTTTAACGAGATTAAAGAGAAGCTTGCAGATATGATCTACGGAGGAAATCTGGATGCCAAGACCGGACTGGATCTTCTTATGACTGCCAAGTATTTTGAACGTATCGGAGATCATGCAGTGAATATTGCTGAATGGGTAGAATATTCCATCACAGGACAGCACAGAAATAATGAGCATCAGGATTATCTGAATAATTAATTGAACAGAGAAAGTTTCTGATTTTGAATATAATTATTTGGAAGCAGGGCTTTTTATATCCGCAGGCGGGAACCGTTTGCGGATATTTGAGTTATTATATATCTCAGTCGGAGACCGATTTCTGACTGAGATAAACGCTCCGTAAGGATGCGCAGCGATATCTGCCTGAGGTATTAAATAAAAAGGGGAAGTGAAGAGAAGTGACAAAAAAAATCTTTAAATCTATAATGTTTGTATGTGCATTGGTTCTGGCTGTGGGACTGGCTGCTGTAATGGGAATCCTTTACAGCAATTTTGACGGACAGATGCGGAAAGAACTGTCTAAGGAAGCTGCTTATCTGGCATATGGTGTGGAGCAGCAGGGCGTGGATTACCTTAAAAATATTAAGGATAAAAGTGCAAGAATTACTTATATTGATCAGGATGGAACAGTACTGTTTGATAATGAAGCAGATGTTTCTGAGATGAAGAATCACAGTGACAGAACTGAGTTTCAGAAGGCAGAGAAATATGGTGCAGGAGAATCTTCGAGATATTCGGATACACTTTCTGAGAAAACCATTTATTATGCACTGCGTCTGAAAGATGGTACGGTACTGAGAGTTTCCGGTACACAGGATTCGGTGCTGGCACTGGTTGAAAATCTTATATTTCCTTTATGTGGGCTTTTATGTCTGATGCTGATCTTATCAGGAATTATGGCATCTGCAATATCAAAACGAATTGTGAAACCAATCAATGAGCTGGATCTTGAAAGTCCGGAAGAAAATCGGATTTATGAGGAACTTTCTCCTCTCTTAAGTAAGATACACAGACAGAACCGGGAAATTCAGAATCAACTGGAACTGGCGAAACAGCAGCAGGAAGAGTTCGCTCTTATCACAGAGAATATGCAGGAAGGGTTGATCGTGATTGATAAATATACGATGATCCTTTCTGCAAATTCCAGTGCATGGAATCTGTTTCATATGGACAGGGGGTGTCAGGGAGAAAGTGTTTATTGTCTGGATCGTGAGGAAGAATTCAGACATGCCATTGAGCAGGTGCTTAGTGGAGAACATACGGAACTGGTACTGAAATTAAATGGAAGTGATATTCAGCTGATCGCTAATCCTGTTATACGGGATAAGAAAACCGAAGGTGCGGTAGTGCTGCTTGTTAATGTAACGGAAAAGCTTGAGAGAGAAAGTCTGCGAAGAGAATTTTCCGCAAATGTCTCTCATGAGCTGAAGACACCGCTGACTTCTATTTCAGGATTTGCGGAGATTATGCAGAGTGGTCTGGTGAAATGTGAGGATATTCCCCAATTTGCAGGGCGTATTTATAAGGAAGCTCAGAGGCTGCTGCAATTGGTTGAGGATGTGATCCAGATATCACAGCTTGATGAGGAGAAGACTTCCTATACCTGGGAACCAGTGGATGTTTACCAGGTTTGTAAAAATGCGTTTGAGAGTCTGAAGGAAAAAGCGAAGAGACTGAACGTGCATCTTTATATCTGCGGAGAATATATGAAGATGGAGGCAGTACGGACACTTCTGGAAGAGGCGGTTTATAATGTTTGTGATAATGCAATCAAGTATAACCGGAATGAAGGAAGTGTGAGTGTTTTTCTGACACAAACTGCGCAGGAGATTCAGATTGTGGTAAAAGATACAGGTGTGGGTATTCCAAAGGAAGACCAGGACAGAGTGTTTGAGAGGTTTTACAGGGTGGATAAGAGTCACTCTAAGGAAATTGGGGGTACAGGACTTGGGCTTTCGATTGTGAAACATGCAGTTGGGGCTCTGAAGGGAAGTGTTATACTGAGAAGTGAAGAAGGAAATGGAACGGAAATTTGTATGAAGTTTCCTAAGGTGCATAAAGAATAAAAACTTAGTGGGAGGGACGCGCAACGCAGCATCTCTCTACGGGTTCAGTTCCGAGGAATAAGTAACTCTAAGGCATAGTGAATTCGCTAAAGGCATGAAGAAAAATGCAAAACTCGCTTCGTTGCAAACTTCGCTCAGACACGTTGCTATTTTTCTTCATAACGCGAATTTCCTATACCTAAGAGTTACTAATTCCTCTCCAAATTCACCCGTAGAGAGATGCTGCGTTGCGCTGGAAACTGGCTGTGATAGTTTTTTTGTACAAAGGATGTTATCTGTTTCAAAGGTGGGACAGGTAGGGTCCTTTTTTGATTTGGTGGATTATTTTAATGGGAATATTTAGTGTTTTCAATGGGGGAGTTTTCTGATAAGATGAAGATTGAAAATTGTTAGAAAACGGTCAGTGGGAGAGCTGCTGAGAGAGATTTTTGGATAGTGAGTTGAGATGGCTTTTGTGGAGAAAGGAAATAGATATTATGAATAGTTATAAGCTGGATTTGGAGAAGTATGCTGCATTGGCAAGACAGGCTGTGGCCGAGGGGTGTGTGCTGCTGGAGAATGAGGGGCAGGCGCTTCCGTTGAGAGATGGGGAGAGGGTTGCTGTTTTTGGGCGTATGGCGTTTCATTATTATAAGAGTGGGCTTGGCTCTGGTGGTTTGGTGAATACAAGATATGTCGTGGGGATTCTGGATGCTTTGAAGGAGTGTGAAGGGGTTCATCTGGATGAGAAGCTGATGGGGATTTATGAGGATTGGATTATGGAGAATCCTTATGATGAAGGTCAGGGCTGGGGGCGTGTGCCTTGGTGTCAGAAGGAGATGGGTGTGACGGAGGAGATGCTTGACTGTGCGCGCAGGGATGATGTTTCTTTAGTTGTTATTGGCAGAACTGCGGGTGAGGATCAGGATAATAATGCGAAGGCTGGCAGTTATTGTCTGACGGAGACGGAGGAGGATATGATCCGCCGTGTCTGCGAGGTGAGTGAGCGTACGGTTGTGGTGCTGAATGTTGGAAATATTATTGATATGAGTTGGGTGGAGAAATATCATCCTCAGGCTGTTCTGTATGTATGGCAGGGTGGCCAGGAAGGTGGAAATGGTGTTGCTGATGTGCTGACTGGTAAGGCTTGTGCGTGTGGTAAGCTGACGGATACGATTGCTGCTGATATCAATGATTATCCATCTACTGAGAATTTTGGGGATCCGTTTAAGAATTATTATAAGGAAGATATTTATGTCGGATATCGTTATTTTGAGACGTTTGCGAAGGATAAGGTGCTTTATCCGTTTGGGTATGGGCTGTCTTATACGACTTTTGAGACGAGAGCGGAGATTCTTAAGAATACCGGGGATGAGATTACGGTGTCTGCGACGGTTTCTAATACCGGTGAGGTAAGGGGGAAAGAGGTTGTTCAGGTTTATGTGAAGGTTCCGCAGGGGAAACTGGGAAATCCGGCCAGGAGGCTGATTGGGTTTGCGAAGACGAAGGAGCTGGCACCTGGAGAGCAGGAAGAGATTTGTATTGTTATTCCAAAGTATGATATGGCTTCTTATGATGACAGCGGTGTGACAGGGCATAAGTCTTGTTATGTTCTGGAAGAGGGATGTTATGAGATTTTTGTCGGCAGTGATGTGAGAAGTGCGGTGTCTGTCGGATGTTATGAGGAAGAGTTCCGGGTGATTGAGGAGCTTGAGGAGGCTTATGCGCCGGTTGAGAAGTTTCAGAGGATGAAGGCTGTTTTATTGCCGGATGGGACTTATCAGGCGGTGACTGAGGATGTGCCGGTCCGTACGATTGATCCTCAGGAGCGTAGGGCGAATGAGATGCCGGAAACTTATGTCTATACAGGCGATAAGGGATATAAGCTGGTGGATGTGCTGGATAAGAAGGTTTCCATGGAGGAGTTTGTTGCGCAGATTAGTGAGGAGGATCTGATCGCGATGTTCCGGGGTGAGGGTATGTGTAGCCCGAAGGTTACTGCGGGAACGGCGGCTGCTTTTGGCGGAGTGACAGATGGCCTGACTGCGCTTGGAATTCCGGTTGGATGTTGTTCGGATGGTCCGTCCGGTATTCGTATGGATTGTGGTACGAAGGCGTTTTCACTGCCGAATGGAACTTCTCTTGGCTGTACTTTTAATGTGGAGCTTGTGGGTGCATTGTATGAGATGACTGGTAAGGAGCTTCGTCTGAATAAGATTGATTCTCTTCTTGGACCAGGTATGAATATTCACAGAAATCCATTGAACGGACGTAATTTTGAGTATATTTCTGAGGATCCGATTCTTACAGGCAGGATTTGTGCAGCTCAGGTGAAGGCTATGGCGAAGTCTGGAATCGGAAGTACGATCAAGCATTTCTGTGGTAATAATCAGGAGGTTGGAAGAAGTACTTCGGACTCTGTGATCTCTGAGAGAGCTTTGCGTGAGATTTATCTGAAAGGTTTTGAGATTGCGGTAAAAGAGGGTGGTGCACGTTCTGTAATGACTACTTATGGAAGTGTAAATGGGCTCTGGACTGCAGGTAGCTATGATCTGTGTACAACTATTCTGAGAAAAGAGTGGGGATTTCAGGGTATTGTCATGACTGACTGGTGGGCGAAGTCCAATTATGAGGGTCATCAGGCAGAGGTAACTGCGAAAGCTCCTATGGTAGCTGCCCAGAATGATATTTATATGGTAGTGAGTGATGCGAAGTCCAATCCGGAGAATGACGATGTGGAGGAAATGCTTCATGCAGGAAAAATTACTGTGGGAGAATTGCAGAGGAATGCTGCCAATATCCTGGGATTTCTGTTAAAAAGTCCTTCTGTTTTATTGTTGACAGACAGAATATGTAAAGAAGAGCTGGAGGCTATGAATACAAAGGAAGAGGACGATGTGGATGCCGGAAGTCTGGTAAGTATTGAAAGTGATTCGGTGACACAGAAAATTGTAATTGACGGTGCATTATTACATCCTGCAAAGGGAAAGGCAGATGTGATTGCTGTGACTAACGAGTTCATGGGTGATTTCACAATGAAGTTTACTTTGAAATCTGATCTTGGTGAGCTGGCTCAGCTTCCGGTTTCTGTATTTTTGGATAATATTCATAAGATGACTGTTTCAGTACAGGGAACCAATGGAAAATGGGTAGAAGAAAGCCGCATCCTGAATATGGGATTTGGTCATAATCACTATATCAAATTTTATTATGGTGCGGATAATCTTGAAATTAAAGAAATTGTGCTGACTCCGAATAGGTAAGACCAATTTTAGAAACGCTTGCAAAACTATATCCTTTATGGCATAATTATGAAAATACTCAGAACCTGCGAAAGATGAGTGATAATTGCTTTATAAAAGTGGTTATCTGTGGACTTTTTTAATGCGGAGCGGGCTGTTCAGAGGAAAAGTGTTACTGATGATTAGAACAGTGTTAAGAGTGATGAGGAAAAGATAATATGTCAGGTTTTACAAAGGAAATTATTGCAAAGACTTTTACAGAATTGCTGGATGAAAAGCCCATGTCTAAGATTACGGTGAAGGATATCGTGGAACGATGTGGTGTAAACAGAAATACTTTTTATTATCATTTTAAGGATATTCCAGATGTAGTGGAGTTTATTTTGAAAAAGAAGTGGGATGAGATTCTGGAACACCCACAGGACAGAGCCTCTATTCTGGAATGTATGGAAGAAATGGCAGATCTGGTGAGAAATAACAGAAAGGTTATGTTTAATGTTTACAGATCAGTGAAAAAAGATACGTTCCTTTTTTATATGAATGAGATTTCCAACTATATTATTATGGAATATTTTCGGAAAAATGCAGATCAGTTTGATCTTGATGAGGGAGAAATCCGGATTCTGATTCAATATTATAAGTGTCTGTTTATGGGATTTCTGATGGAGTGGCTGGATAATAATCTGAAATCTGATTTTGGAGAAGAAATGCGTCAGGCTTCCCGGCTTTTTGAAAAGCACCCGGAGCTACATGCGGTATTGAACAGATCAGAATAGAGTGAAAATACCTGTTGTTCCTGATATTTATTATAGCAATTCTCTTAAATGTATTATCTGAGAGAAGCGTTATAGGTAATTCCTTTAATTTTCATATTATACAAAATTAAGCTTATGTCTGTTTTTTGGACATGGGCTTTTTTTTGTCTATTTATTGTTAAAAAAATCACAGCTATAATAGCAACCATAAAGAGATGAAAACAAGAGCCTGACAGTCACAGGTTCGGGTATATTTCAGAAGGGAGGAGCAATAGGATGGATGCACTGAAGCAGTTAAAATTAGCCAAGAATGGTTATATTATTATGTCTGTATTATTTATGGTTCTGGGTGCCTGTCTGATTATCTGGCCGGATTGTTCGATGGCAGTTTTCTGTACAGCAGTAGGGATTATGCTTATTGTATACGGATTGATAAAGATTCTGGGATATTTTTCCAGAGATATCTATTGTCTGGCATTTCAGTTTGATCTTGCCTTTGGAGTGCTGCTGGCAGCAGTAGGAATTATTATTATAGTACGCAGGAACGTCGTGGTGAATCTGATCTTTGGAATCTTTGGACTTCTGATCCTTGCGGATGCATTATTTAAAATTCAGATGTCGATAGATGCAAAGAAATTCGGGCTGAATCTCTGGTGGAGGATTCTCCTGGTAGCGATTCTGACCGGTGTTCTGGGATTTTTACTTTTGATAAGGCCGTTTGAGGCAGCAGAGATCATGATGATCCTGGTTGGTGTTTCGGTTCTGTTTGAGGGAATTCTGAATCTTTGTGTGGCGATTTACACTGTAAAAATTATTAAAAACCAGAAACAGGATATCATAGATATGGATGAATATTGATAAAATAATAAAAATATACCTGATACACAGGTGTTTATATATATATCACATCACAACAAGGAGGAGCAATCACATGAAATTAATGGACAAAGCAAAACAGGCTGCACTTGCAGCAGCAGTTAAGACAGGTCTGGGTTATCTGGAGAAGGACCCGGAAGTAAATATACCAAAACTGATGGAACTTGTAGATAAATTTGTACCGGATGGCTGGTATGAGTCACAGAGAAATGCAATCCGTAATGCAATCCAGAATAAGGACAGCAACTGGTATAAACTGATCCTGAGGATTTATGAGCTGGATCCAGGAGTACGTGAAGCATTCTTTACAAACTTTATTATCAATGCCAGCTTAAAAGGAAGTGCACTTCAGGAAGAAACAGCAGAAGAGAACAACTGTAATGTTCCATGGGCAATCCTTCTTGATCCTACAAGTGCCTGTAATCTGCACTGTACAGGATGCTGGGCAGCAGAGTATGGTCACAAATTGAATCTTGATTTTGACACCATCTGTTCTATTGTAGAGCAGGGCAGAAAAATGGGAACTTATATGTACATATATACAGGTGGTGAACCGCTGGTACGTAAGAAAGACCTGATGCGTATCTGCGAGAAATATCCGGACTGCGAGTTCCTTTCCTTTACAAATGGTACACTGATCGACGAAGAATTCTGCCAGGAAATGCTTCGTGTTAAGAACTTTGTTCCGGCAATCAGCCTGGAAGGTTCTGAGGAAGCAAACGACGGACGTCGTGGAGAAGGTGTATATCAGAAAGTTATGCATGCAATGGAACTTCTGAAAGCTCATAAACTTCCGTTTGGTGTATCTACCTGTTATACTTCTGCAAATGTGGACAGTGTAAGCAGCGAGGAATTTTTTGATCACATTATTGACTGTGGTGCATTATTTGTATGGTTTTTCCATTATATGCCGACAGGTAATGACGCTGTAGTAGAATTAATGCCGAATCCACAGCAGCGTGAGAAGATGTATCACAAGATCAGAGAGTATCGTTCTACAAAAGCTATTTTTGGAATGGATTTCCAGAATGATGCGCAGTATGTAGGAGGATGTATTGCAGGAGGAAGACGTTACCTTCATATCAATGCGAATGGTGATGTAGACCCATGTGTATTTATCCATTATTCTAATGCAAATATTTATGAAAATACTCTGCTGGAAGCATTGAAGAGTCCGATTTTCATGGCATATCATGATGGTCAGCCGTTTAATGAAAATATGCTTCGTCCATGCCCGATGCTTGAGAATCCGCAGAAGCTTCGTAAGATGGTTGAAGAATCCGGTGCGAAGTCTACAGATTTGCAGTCTCCGGAGTCTGTGGAGCATCTCTGTGCGAAGTGTGATGCTTATGCAGAGCATTGGGCACCGAAAGCTGAGGAATTATTTCCTGTAAAAAATAAGTAACTTAATAATAAGAAAAAATATTAACTCAAAATTTAGCCAAAGTTATCAGAGAAAGTTCCCTGTCCGGTCATCCCCTGTCCGGATGGGGAACTTTCTCGTCTTTGAAAGGGGACGCGCGAAGCATTTAAAAAATAACTTGCCTGAGTGTGCGACATGTATTAAAGTTATGGTGTTAACCTGTATGATGGATATGTAGAAGTTCTCGTAAATAATGTATTTAAGAGGATGGCTGTAGATTTTTTAGTATGAGAGAGTGGTAGGGATGTTAAAAACTTTTTTAGTAGAGGATGAAGTTGTGATCAGGGAGATGATTAAGAAGATGATTCCCTGGGAGCAGTATGGGTTTGAACTGGCAGGAGAAGCATCTGATGGGGAGATGGCACTGCCGTTGATATTAAAGAGCAAACCGGATCTTCTGATCACTGATATTAAGATGCCGTTTATGGATGGTCTGACATTATGTAAATTGGTGAAGAAGGAGTTGCCGGACATTAAGATTGTGATTCTTAGTGGCTATGATGACTTTAACTATGCGAAGCAGGCGATCAGTATTGGTGTGGAGGATTACCTGCTGAAGCCAATTACTAAGAATGCATTTATTGAGCGTCTGGAGGAGATTCATAATCGTTATGAACATGAGAAGACGCAGAAGGAATATTATGAGAAATTCAAACTGGAGATGCAGGAGTATGAGAGGAATGCGAGCCGTGATTTCTTTGAATCTCTGGTGAGGGCGGACTTTGATCTGGAAGAGATTTATCGGAGAGCAGATCGTTTGAATCTTGATATTGTGGCAGAGGCTTATAATATTCTGATTTTTACACCGGATGCTTCAGACAGCAGTTATAATTCGTCGGAAGGATATTCAGACTGGGAGGCAGAAGTACATAAGAAGATTGAGAATTATTTCCTCAGTCATCCGGTTGCGATGCTTTTCAGACATCAGGTGTTTAGTTATGCGATTCTGGTCAAGGGGCAGCGAGACACGATAAAGAAGAATACATGCGAATGTGTGGAAACAATTCAGAAGATCATGGAAGAAACCAGAGCAAATGTGGACTGGTTTGTGGCAGTCGGCGAGGAGGCAGACCGTCTGAGCAAAATTAAGCAGAGTTATCACACGGCGGCAAGAACTTATGCATTCCGTTATCTGTATGACGGGCATATTCTTTATTACAATATGCTTGAGCAGGTAAAGGAGAATTCAGCAGATACTTCAAAAACAGAAGCTGTTCAGCTTAAGAATGTGAATATCAATGCCCTGAATCCGGAAATCCTTCAGAAATTTTTAAGCAGTGGTCTGGAAGATGAAGTAGACAGTTTTGTCCATGATTATTTCCATGCTATTGGCAGGGAACCGATGAAATCACTGGTGTTCCGTAATTATGTGGTTTTGAATGTGCGTTTTTCTGTACTGTCATTTCTTAAGAAAATTGGATATGATGATACGGAATTGTCCAGAGAAGAGACAGATGATGTTGTGAAGAAGACAAGCCAGTCTACAGAAGCTTCTGTTGCATATGCAGAGGAAGTCCTGAAACGGGCCATTGCAATCCGTGATGAAAATGCAGGCAGTCAGAACAGAAGTGTGTTGAAGCAGGCAACAGATTTTATAGATGGACATTATATGGATGAAGAGATTTCTCTGAATAGAGTGGCGCATACGGCGAATGTGAGTGCCAATCATTTCAGCGCGCTTTTCAGTCAGAATATGGGACAGACATTTATTGAGTATCTGACTTCGCTTCGCATGGACAAGGCAAAGGAGCTGCTTCGCTGTACTTCCAAACGTTCCAGTGAGATTGCAGGGGAAGTGGGATATAAGGATGCGCATTACTTCAGCTATCTTTTTAAGAAAACTCAGGGAATAACTCCGAGTGAGTATCGTAAGACGAGAGGAGAAGTCTGATTCATGAAGCAGAAACAGGAGAAGCTGGAAACAAAGATGAAGTGGATGCTTCTGAGCACTATGATCCCTATGACAATTCTGATCATAGTGCTTCTTGTTTTTTTCTGGCATTATACAAATGAATATAATCAGTTGTCTAATAATCTGGCGGTGAGTTCGGAATATAATGCAAACTATAGAAATTCCAATAATGATATGAGCTTTAAAGATGAAGTGGATATGGATATCTATTATGTGACTATCGGGCGAAAAGGTAAGGACGGGCTGCCGACAGAGCAGGTAGACAAGGCAATCAGTACTGTGGAGAGTCTGAAGAAAACCACATCAAAGAAGGAAAGCCTGCGTTCTCTGAAATATCTGACTAACTATCTGGAGAATCTTAAGAAACGGATGAATCAGCTTCTTGAGATAAAGAATTATCAGGAACGACAGGAATTTGTGGCAAATAATACAGAAATCCTGACCACGCTCTTTGAGAAAGAAATGCAGAATTATATTTATCAGGAGGCGACGGAACTGGTGCAGATAGAGTCTCAGCTGGCTGGAAATGTACGTCTGACGATCATCACTATGTGTGCGGCGATTTTGGTTGCTACGGCTATTCTGCTGCGGCGTTCTTTCCGTCTGACATACAGCATTACCAAACCGATTTCTGAAATTCTCCATAATATTAAGAAGGTTGGAAAAGGAGAGTACAAAACTATTAATGCAGTATCTGCCGACAGTGTTGAAATCCAAGAGCTTGATGCCGGTACCAGAAAGATGGCAGGAAGGATTGAAGGGCTTCTTGAGAATGTGCGTAAGGAGCAGGAGGTACAGCATATGACGGAGCTGCAGCTGATCCAGGCACAGGTAAATCCGCATTTTCTGTATAATACACTGGACACTATTGTGTGGCTGGTGGAGGGTGGTATGCAGCAGGATGCAGTGGATATGATCACAAGTCTGTCTGTTTTTTTCCGCACTTCGCTTTCGAAGGGGAAGGATATCATTCCGCTGTCGGAAGAGAAACGCCACACATTGAGTTATCTGGAGATTCAGCAGTCAAGATACAGGGATATTATGGAATTTGAGATTAATATTCCGCCGGAACTGGATGAAGTGATGGTGCCGAAGCTTACTTTGCAGCCGTTAGCGGAGAATGCTCTTTATCATGGAATTAAGAATAAGCGTGGAAAAGGTAAGATTCTTATTGAAGGATTCAATCTGGGAGATGATATGATGCTGAGAGTGACTGACAATGGTCAGGGAATGACACCGGAACGTCTTTATGAAGTACAGGAAGCCATCCGCACCGGTGAACGTGCCGGGTTCGGACTTGCTGCGGTGTCAGAGAGAATTGTACTTTATTATGGTCCGGGTTATGGACTGAAGATTTCTTCTACAGAGGGAGAAGGTACGGTTATGGAAGTGTATATGGCGAAAAAAATTAACCGGGATAACAATTCAAGATAAACAAAGAAAAAGCTGCATGAAGTTAAGAATCTTAACAGATATGCAGCTTTTGTTATGTATTCAGGTGGATAAAGTCAATTATTTTATTGTTTATTCATATCCAATAACAGTTTTATGGCCTGCTGATAGAGACTTACGAAGGTCTGCCAAATAATGGAATGTATGAATTATGTCGACTAATGCTGAATTGTGCAAAGTGAATATAAAAGACAGATGATAATTTGTTTCTATATTTATAATGCACAATAAAAAATCCAACTTCCACAATAAAAAAACAAACCTTGTATAAATTGTGAACAAAATATGATAGAAGAATAAACTTTTTGCGGAAAATATTCTATGGAATTTTCCTGGATTTTTACTATAATAAAGACATCTTAAATGAATCGGGAGGATTTACAAAATGAAGAAAAAAATAGTGTCAGCTTTATTAACAGCAACAATGGTATGCGGTATGAGCGTTGTTCCGGCAGTGGGTGTAGCAGCAGCGGACGACACAATCACAGTTGGTTTCTCACAGGTAGGTGCTGAATCTGACTGGCGTACAGCTAATACAGAATCCATGAAATCCACATTCAGCGAAGAGAACGGATATGAATTAATCTTTGACGATGCACAGCAGAAACAGGAAAATCAGTTAACAGCAATCCGTAACTTCATCCAGCAGGAAGTTGATTACATTCTTTTAGCTCCTGTAACAGAGACAGGTTGGGATACAGTTCTCCAGGAAGCTAAAGATGCTGATATTCCTGTAATCATCGTAGACCGTATGGTTGATGTATCTGATGACAGCTTATATACAACATGGATCGGAACTGACTCCTTACTCGAAGGAAGAAAAGCAGCTGAATGGCTGAATGCATACACAACAGCTAAGGGAATCGATGCAAAAGATGTTAACATCGTTGATATCCAGGGTACAATCGGATCTACAGCTCAGATTGGACGTTCTAAAGGCCTTGAAGAAGGTGTTGACAACTATGGATGGAACTTACTTGCTCAGCAGTCCGGTGAATTCACACAGGCTAAAGGACAGGAAGTTATGGAGTCCATGCTGAAACAGTATGACAATATTAATGTTGTATACTGCGAGAACGATAACGAAGCATTCGGTGCTATCGATGCTATCGAAGCAGCTGGTAAAACAGTAGGATCTGATATCGCAAACGGTGAAATCATGGTTATGTCTTTTGATACAACAAATGCTGGTTTAACAGATACATTAGCCGGCAAGATCGCATGCGATGTTGAGTGTAACCCATTACACGGACCACGTGCAGAAGAACTGATCAAAGCTCTTGAAGCTGGTGAAGAAGTTGAAAAACTGAACTATGTAGATGAAGAAATCTTTGCTACAGATGATACAGTTGATAAAGTTAAAGCTGTAAACAGTCTTGATGAAGAGGGCGAATATGACGTAACACCTATCACACAGGAAATTATTGACGGACGTGCATACTAATTTTTGACAACAAATAATAGAAGTGTAATAGAAGGAATATAAATAATCCGGAGCGTGGTTCATAATTCGGAGAAACCCGGATTTATGAATCACGCTCTCTTTATGCCGAAATGATTTACAGATACCCGCTTTGCTGAAGCTTTTCAGTAAATGAGGGGTAAACCAGTATAGAAAGCAGGTGGAAAGAATATGGAACAAAATGTAGTATTGGAAATGCGTGATATCAGCAAAAACTTTACAGGAGTCCGTGCCCTTTCCCATGTGGACTTTACCCTTCGAAAGGGCGAAATCCACGCACTGATGGGGGAGAATGGTGCAGGTAAATCAACACTGATTAAGGTGCTGACCGGTGTACATGAATTTGAAAGTGGAACAATTCATATGGCTGGAAACAGTAATGCCATTATTAACCACTCGCCTCAGGAAGCGCAGGCAAATGGTATCAGTACAGTATATCAGGAGGTAAACCTTTGTCCCAACCTGACTGTAGCTGAGAACCTTTTTATTGGCAGAGAACCGAGAAAGATGGGAATGATTGATTGGAAGCAGATGAATGAGCGCTCAGGAAAACTTCTTGAGAGCCTGGACATTCATGTGCCGCCAACACAGATGCTGGATGAATGTTCCATTGCGATTCAGCAGATGATCGCAATTGCCCGTGCAGTGGACATGAAGTGCCAGGTACTGATTCTCGATGAACCGACATCTTCACTGGATGATGATGAAGTTGAAAAGCTGTTTGTACTTATGAGAAGACTTCGTGACGAAGGTGTAGGTATTATCTTTGTTACGCATTTCCTTGAGCAGGTATATGCAGTCTGCGACAGGATTACAGTTCTTCGTAATGGTGAACTTGTTGGGGAATATGAGACGAAAGATCTTCCGAGAGTAATGCTGGTTGCCAAGATGATGGGTAAGGATTTTGATGATCTTGCAGACATTAAAGGCGATCACAAAGATAAAAAAGTATTCTCCGAAACTCCGGTCATTGAGGCTGAGGGTATTGGACATAAGGGAACGATCCGGCCATTTGATCTTAAGATTAATAAAGGAGAGGTTATCGGTCTTACCGGTCTTCTGGGATCCGGACGTTCTGAACTGGTACGTTCCATTTACGGAGCTGATAAAGCTGACAGTGGTACATTGAAGGTAAATGGAAAAGAAGTAAAGATCAACAGTCCACTGGATGCCATGAAGCTTGGTATGGCATATCTTCCGGAGGACCGTAAGGCAGAAGGTATCATTGCTGATCTTTCCGTAAGAGAAAACATTATCATTGCAATGCAGGCAAAGAAAGGCATGTTCCATCCGATGAGCCGTAAAGAGATGGAAGAGGCGGCAGATAAATATATTGATATGCTGCAGATCAAGACTGCAAGCCGTGAAACTCCGATTAAGAGTCTTTCCGGTGGTAACCAGCAGAAGGTTATCCTTGGCCGCTGGCTTCTGACAAATCCGGAATATCTGATTCTGGATGAGCCGACACGAGGCATTGATATTGGTACCAAGACAGAAATCCAGAAGATTGTTCTTGATCTGGCTGACCAGGGAATGGCAGTAACCTTTATCTCTTCAGAAGTAGAAGAAATGCTCCGTACCTGTTCACGTATGGCAGTTATGCGAGACGGTAAGAAGGTTGGAGAAATTTCCGGTGATGAATTATCACAGGAAGGTATCATGAAAGCAATCGCAGGAGGTGAAGAGTAATGAGCACAAATAAATCAACATGGAAAAAGCTTACCTCTATGAGGCTTTTCATGCCACTGGTGTGTCTGCTTGCAATCATTATCGTAGCTACAATTACAATTCCGGGCTTCTTAAGCATGTCTCTTAAGAATGGAGTTCCATACGGATATCCGGTCGATGTGATCAACCGTGCATCCGAGCTGGTTATTTTGTCAGTTGGTATGACACTTGTTACAGCAGCTTCCGGAGGACAGGACATCAGTGTCGGAGCTGTTATGGCAGTTGCAGCAGCCGTATGCTGCCAGATCCTTTCCGGTGGGGAAGTATCTGTAAACTCTCTGTCAGCACCGATTATCGTTGCATTCCTTGCAGCACTGGTTGCTTCAGGAATCTGTGGTGCATTTAACGGATTTCTGGTTGCAAAGCTGAATATTCAGCCGATGGTTGCGACATTGATCCTTTACACAGCAGGACGTGGTATCGCCCAGCTGATCACAGACGGACAGATTACATATATCCGTGTGAAATCTTATCAGGTATTCGGAAGCTATGTCGGAAAATTCCCGATTCCGATGCCAGTTGTAATTGCAATTATCGTAGTTATCATTGCATATGTTATTTTGAAAAAGACAGCTCTTGGACTTTATATCGAGAGCGTTGGTATTAACGGAACCGCATCCAGACTGGTCGGACTTAATTCAACCATGATCAAGTTCCTTACTTACCTGATCTGTGGTGTACTTGCAGGTGTTGCAGGATTTGTGGCTTCCAGCCGTATCTACTCAGCAGATGCCAACAACATTGGTCTGAACCTTGAAATGGATGCCATCCTTGCAGTTGCCCTTGGTGGAAATGCCCTTGGTGGTGGTAAGTTCAGCCTGATGGGATCTGTGATCGGAGCTTATACAATCCAGGCACTTACAACCGTTCTTTACGGATTGAATGTATCAGCCGATCAGCTTCCGGTCTACAAGGCAATCGTTGTTGTAGTCATCGTTGTCCTTCAGAGCCCGGTATTCAAGAAATTTATTGCAGTGCAGAAAGAAAAAAGAACATCAAAGGCTGCAGTGAAAGGAGGAGCTAACTAATGAAAGCAAAAGTATCCGGAACAAAAAAGAAAATTAACGGAACGACATTCCTCCTTATGATTACAATTTTACTGTTTGTTGTAATGTACGCAGCAGGTATGATCGTATTTAACGACAAAGGTTTTGCAAAACCGCAGATGTTCCTGAATCTGTTCATTTCCAATGCAGGTCTTCTGGTTATCGCGATGGGCGAAACGATCGTTATGATCACAGCCGGAATTGATATCTCAGTTGGTTCTGTTACAGCACTTGTATGTATGGTTGCTGCAAACCAGATGGAAAATCACGGCGCAAGCGCTTATACCGCACTTCTTATGGCACTGGTGATCGGACTTCTCTTTGGTCTGGTTCAGGGATTCCTGGTATCTTATCTGGAGATCCAGCCATTCATTGTAACACTGGCAGGTATGTTCTTTGGACGTGGTATGACATCAATCATCAGTACAGATATGATTTCTATCAAAAATGCAACTTTCATGGCATGGGCTAAATACAAAATTTACATGCCGTTTGGTTCTTACAGTAAGAGGGGAAAATTCCTCCCGGCATATATTTATCCGACAGTTATCATTGCAATCATCGTTCTGATCGTAATCATAATCGTTATGAAGTATACAAAATTCGGACGTTCTGTATATGCGATCGGTGGAAATGAACAGAGTGCACTTATGATGGGACTGAATGTTAAGAGAACAAAAATGGCTGCATACCTTCTGGACGGCTTTCTTGCAGGACTCGGCGGATTCCTTTTCTGTATGAACAGCTGTGCCGGATTCGTAGAACAGGCAAAAGGTCTTGAGATGGATGCGATTTCAGCAGCCGTTATCGGGGGTACACTACTTAGTGGTGGTGTCGGAACTCCATTCGGAACCCTGTTCGGTGTACTGATCAAAGGAACGATTTCCAGTCTGATCACTACACAGGGAACACTTTCAAGCTGGTGGGTACGAATCGTACTTTCCGCACTCCTCTGCTTCTTCATCGTTCTGCAGTCTGTATTTGCAAGCCTGAAGAAGAAAAACTAAAGAAAGAACAGTACTTGAAATATTACAGGCGAAAAGAGAAAACGACGGGTATTGACGGAAACTTTTTAATTGCCTATAATAAAAAAGTAGGATTTAAACACCGGATGTTCATATCGTACATCCGGTGTTCTTTTTGTAAGCATTGAGTATAAAGGGGAAGGAGGAAGATGAGATATGAAAATAGGGATTGCGAATGACCATTCTGCAGTGGATATGAAAAAGCAGGTGGTAGAGTATCTTGTGGAAAAAGGATATGAAGTTGTCAATTACGGAACTGATTCTTATGAGAGCTGTCCTTATCCGAAATATGGGGAAAAGATTGGAAAAGCAGTTGCAGACGGAGAAGTGGATCTCGGAGTTGCAATCTGTGGAACCGGTCTTGGAATTTCCATGGCAGCCAATAAGGTTCACGGTGTCCGCGCAGCGGTGTGTTCTGAACCATATACGGCAAAGATGGCAAGAGAACATAATAATGCAAATGTGATTGCGTTCGGTGCAAGAGTAATTGGAATCGAGATGGCAAAGATGATCCTTGATACATTTCTTGGTGCAGAGTTCCTTGGGGGACGTCACCAGGATCGTGTAGATATGATTATGGCGATCGAAGAAAATCAATAGCGCGGATGAAAAACAACAAGAGCGGATAAAGGCAATGAAAAAGCTTTTATCTGCTCTTGTTGTGTATATGGTGAGTCAAGTGCAGATTGGCGCCTGCACAAGGTTCTGCATTTGGTGAAGGGAAGAGGTTACAGAAGTACGTGAATCGAAAAAAGCTTGTTATACTTGTTTTGGTGGCATCAAAAAACAATACCATATTATTTGATGTTTTATAAGAAGTGCACAAAAGGTACAAAAAGAAGAATACAAGTTAGGGCCTCGATGAAAAACGAATATGTATTCAAGTTGTACACATATAATAAATACAACTTAGCAAAAATATACAAAAGTTGTACGATAATTTGTAACATATTACGGGTTGAAAATCAGGTGTTTCTTAAGGTATATTAGAGGTAAGGAGAGCAGGGGATTTGTATGTAAATCAGGGGGAAAAGAAGAAAAAAGTGAAAGAAACATCAGCAAAATATGAAGGAATTGTAAGATGGATCCGAGAACAGATTGAAGCGGAAGAACTGCAGCCGGGAGAGCGGATAGAGTCGGAATACCAGCTTTGTGACCGGTTTGGGGTAAGCCGTCAGACTGTCAGACATGCGATCGCTGTTCTGGAAAAAGAAGGTATGATCGAGAAACGCCGTGGAAGTGGGACTTATATAAAGGAAAGTGGCATCATCGGGGTCAGACGAAAAAAAACGATGCAGATCGCAGTGATGACAACTTTTGTTCAGGAATATATTTTTTCTGGTATTATTCAGGAAATCGAGAACAAGATGTCACGCGCCGGATATGGAATCCAGATTTCCATCACCAACAATTCTGTAGACAAAGAACGTTTTATATTGAAAAGCATTCTGGATAAGAAAAGAGTGGATGGAATTATAGCGGAACCGACAAAGAGTGGCCTTCCTAATCCAAATCTCGATCTGTACAGGCAGATCATGGAGCAGGGAATCCCGGTGATCTTTATCAACAGCTATTATCCGGAACTGAAAGCGCCGCATGTAAGTCTTGATGACAAGATAGCAGGGAAGATGGCGACGAAATATCTGATCCAGTGCGGACACCGTGAGATCGCAGCGATTTTCAAGGCAGATGACGGGCAGGGACACAGAAGGTATGCCGGTTATATCGAAGCTTTAATGGAAGCAGATATCAGGATCGAAGATAAACGGATTGTCTGGATTGATACCGAAGATGTGCGTAATCGCAATATGCGTGAGGAAAGCAGCTGGATTTTAAGAAGGATTCAGGGATGTACGGCATGTGTATGCTACAACGATGAGGTTGCGAGCAACCTTGCGGCGACATGTCTGGAACAGAAGATCAAAGTGCCGGACAAGATGTCGATCATTGGAATCGATGATTCTGATCTGGCAAATTATTGCGAAGTACCGCTTGCTTCTGTGAAGAATCCGATCCGGGAGCTAGCGAAGAAGGCAGCAGAAGAGATCCTTGATCTTATGCAGGAGAAAGAAGTGCCGGACAGTGTGGAACTGAAACCGGAGATTATCAACCGGAGTTCTGTAAAAATCATTAAATAAAAATATTTATCAAATCAAATATATTTTATGAAAGGAAAGGTAAAGAAAAAATGAGTGATGTAAAAAGTATGATCGAAGCAGGAAAGACTTCTCTTGGAATCGAGTTTGGTTCCACACGAATCAAAGCAGTTCTGGTAGGAGAAGATAATGCACCGATTGCTTCGGGAAGCCATGAATGGGAGAACCGTCTTGACAACGGTGTCTGGACTTACACGTTAGAGGATATCTGGACTGGCCTTCAGGACTGCTACAGAGATCTTGCCGTAGATGTGAAGAAGCAGTATGACGTAGAGCTTACTACTGTCGGAGCACTTGGATTCAGTGCCATGATGCATGGATATATGGTATTTGACAAAGCAGGAGAACAGCTTGTACCGTTCCGTACATGGAGAAATACAATGACAGAGCAGGCAGCAAAAGAACTGACAGAATTATTCCGTTTCAATATGCCACAGAGATGGAGCGGAGCACATCTGTATCAGGCAATCCTGAACAAAGAAGAGCATGTAAAGGATATTGATTTTATTACAACGCTTGCGGGTTATGTACACTGGAAACTGACAGGAGAGAAAGTCCTTGGCGTTGGTGACGCATCCGGAATGTTCCCGATCGACAGCACAACACGTAACTGGAATAAAGAGATGCTTGCCAAGTTCGATGAACTGGTTGCACCGAAAGGATATCCTTGGAAAGTAGAAGATATCCTTCCGAAAGTTTTGGTTGCAGGTGAAAAGGCAGGAACACTTACCGAAGAAGGTGCAAAGCTTCTGGACCCAACAGGAAAGCTTCAGGCAGGCATTCCGGTATGCCCTCCGGAAGGTGATGCAGGAACCGGTATGGCAGCTACGAATAGCGTCAGAGTCCGCACCGGTAATGTATCAGCAGGAACCAGTGTATTTGCAATGGTTGTTCTTGAAAAAGCACTTGAGAAAGTACATGAAGAGATCGATATGGTAACAACACCTGCAGGAGATGCCGTGGCAATGGTTCACTGCAACAACTGTACTTCAGATCTGAATGCATGGGTAAATATTTTCAAAGAATTTGCAGAAGCATTCGGTATGAAAGTCGATATGAACGATCTGTTCGGAACTCTTTACAACAAAGCTCTGGAAGGTGATGCAGACTGTGGCGGTCTGATGTCTTATAACTTCTTCGCAGGAGAACCGGTTGTTGGATTTGATGAAGGACGTCCGTTATTTGTTCGTATGCCAGACAGCAAATTCAATCTTGCAAACTTCATGAGAGCAAATTTATATGCATCTCTGGAAGTCCTGAAAGTTGGAATGGACATTCTTCTGAAAGAAGAGAAGGTAGTCGTTGATGAGATTCTCGGACACGGTGGACTCTTTAAGACAAAAGGCGTTGGACAGAGCATCCTGGCAGCAGCACTTGACACACCGGTATCTGTTATGGAGACAGCCGGAGAAGGCGGAGCATGGGGAATCGCACTTCTTGCATCTTACATGAACAACAAGGCAGAAGACGAAGCCCTGGATGATTATCTGGATGCAAAAGTATTTGCAGGACAGAAGGGTACAAAGATGGATCCGAATCCGAAGGATGTAGAAGGATACAATACATTTATCGAACGCTTCAAGAAGACGCTTCCGATCATGAAAGCTGCAACAGAGACTATGAAATAGAACCCGAAATATTTTACATAAACACAGTAGGAGGCTAAAGCAATGTTAGAAGAACTGAAAAAAGAGGTTTATGAAGCCAATATGCTTCTGCCTAAGTATGGACTTGTCACATTTACCTGGGGCAATGTCAGCGGAATCGACCGCGAAAGCGGGCTTGTTGTGATCAAACCGAGCGGTGTTGATTATGACAAAATGACAGCAGATGACATGGTTGTTGTAGACCTGGAAGGAAACCGCGTGGAAGGCAACTTAAATCCGTCTTCTGATACGGCAACACATCTGGAACTCTACAAAGCGTTCCCGGATATGGGTGGTATCGTCCATACACATTCCCCATGGGCAACCAGTTGGGCACAGGCAGGAAGAGGAATCCCTTGCTACGGAACCACACATGCCGACTATATGTACGGTGAGATCCCATGTGTCCGCAATCTGACAAAAGAAGAAATCGACGAAGCATATGAGAAGAATACAGGAGTTCTCATTGTGGAACATTTCAAAGGTACAGAATACATGGCAATGCCTGCAGTACTCTGCAAGAACCACGGACCATTCACCTGGGGAACCGATCCACACAATGCAGTACATAATGCAGTCGTACTCGAAGAAGTAGCTAAAATGGCAGCCCGCTGCGAAATGATCAATCCAGACGTAAAACCTGCCCCACAGGAATTACAGGATAAACACTATTACAGAAAACACGGTAAAGACGCGTACTATGGACAAGGCTAAAGCACTTAATGAATGCGAGCCGTAGGCGACACATGAATTTAGTGCGTTGCCTGTTCGGCGCACTTAGCGAGCGGGAGCGTATGCGACTGCGAGCTTAGTAAGACCGAACTTGTATTGGGAAGATAGAGTAAATCAATCGGACAACACAGTTAGCTATTTTACAGGTTTCATGCGAATGCCAATGCTCATCTCACGAGCTATGCTCGTGAGATGAGCCCACATAGCGTAGTAAATCATTCGACAAAGAAATCAAACAAAAAGGAGAATAAAAACATGTTAGTACAGAAAGATTACAAATTTTGGTTTTGCACAGGATCACAGGATTTATACGGAGATGAATGCCTTGCACACGTAGCAGAACATTCACAGATCATCGTAAAAGCCCTCAATGAATCAGGAATTCTTCCATACGAAGTAGTCTGGAAACCAACCCTGATCACGAATGAAGTAATCAGAAGAACCTTCAACGAAGCAAATACAGATGAAAACTGTGCAGGTGTTATTACATGGTGCCATACATTCTCACCGGCAAAATCATGGATCCTCGGATTAAAGGAACTGAGAAAACCATTACTTCACCTTCATACACAGTTCAACCGTGAAATCCCATACGACACCATCGATATGGACTTTATGAATGAGAACCAGGCAGCTCATGGCGACCGTGAATTCGGACATATTTTCACACGCCTTCATAAGAACCGTAAAGTCATCATGGGTTACTGGGAAGACAAAGAAACACAGGAAAGAATCGGTGACTGGATGCGTACAGCAGTTGGTGTCATCGAAAGCAGTCATGTACGTGTTATGCGTGTAGCTGACAACATGAGAAACGTTGCCGTAACAGAAGGTGATAAAGTTGAGGCTCAGATCAAATTCGGATGGGAAGTTGATGCTTACCCGGTAAATGAAGTTGCTGACGCAGTAGCTCAGGTTGGACAGGGTGATGTAAATGCACTTGTTGAAGAATACTATGACAAATATCAGATTCTCCTGGAAGGAAGAGATGAAGCTGAATTCAGAAAGCATGTAGCAGTTCAGGCTCAGATCGAACTTGGATTTGAAAGATTCCTTGAAGCGAACAATTATCAGGCAATTGTTACACACTTCGGAGATCTTGGATCACTTCAGCAGCTTCCGGGACTTGCAATGCAGAGACTGATGGAAAAAGGATATGGTTTCGGTGCGGAAGGTGACTGGAAGACAGCAGCTATGGTCCGTGTAATGAAGATCATGACACAGGGCAAGAAAGATGCAAAGGGAACTTCCTTCATGGAAGACTACACATACAACCTTGTACCTGGAAAAGAAGGCATCCTGGAAGCTCATATGCTGGAAGTTTGCCCGACAATCGCAGACGGACCGATCAGCATCAAGTGCCAGCCACTTAGTATGGGTGACAGAGAAGATCCTACACGTCTTGTATTTACAGCCAAAGAAGGACCGGCTATCGCAACATCACTTGTTGATCTTGGCGACAGATTCCGCCTGATCATCAACAGTGTAGACTGCAAGAAGACAGAGAAACCGATGCCGAAGCTTCCGGTAGCAACCGCATTCTGGACACCACAGCCAGACCTCAGAACAGGCGCAGAAGCTTGGATCCTGGCAGGTGGAGCTCACCATACAGCATTCTCTTATGACCTGACACCGGAACAGATGGGTGACTGGGCAGAAGAAATGGGAATTGAAGCTGTTTATATCGACAAAGATACAAAGATCAGAGATTTCAAAAATGAATTAAGATGGAATGAAGCTGCGTATAGAAAATAAATAGTAGCAGATGAATTCTAAGGAAATAGAAAGCCGGGCAGAAGCACATTTAAAAGTGAACTGCCCGGTTTTTTACAACGTATAAAGTTCTAGGTAAAAGTAAAAGTTGGAAAACAGAGCAGTAAAAAAGTTAAATTTTACTAAAGTGATTTATTTCTCCGAAATGTGTGCTATAATGAATTAAATAAATTGCAAAGGAAAGTCATCAAGGGAAAATGCATTAAGGCAATATTGAAAGAAAATAAAAAGAAAGAGAAATAATGGGGGAAGGACATGGCGACGATTAAGGACATTGCGGCAAAAGCGGGGGTTTCCATAGCGACAGTATCCAGAGTGTTGAATCATGATGAAACTTTGAATGCGCAGGAAGAGACAAAAAAAAGAATTTTTGAAATTGCAGAGGAATTAGAATACGAAGTACGCGCACAGAAAAAGCGAAGGCGAAAACTGAAGATAGGTGTATTTTATTCTTATTCTCCTGAAGAAGAACTTCAAGATCCTTATTATCTTTGTATCAGGCTTGCTATAGAAAAAAAACTGGAAGAAGAAGGATATACAAAGGTGATTGTGAAACTGGATGATTCGCCGGAGATGATCAACGGATTAGATGGTGTAATCTGTACCGGTACATTTACAAAAAAAATGGTAGAAGCAATAGAGATATGGGAATGCCCGGTTATATTTATTGATGCAGATCCAAACCCAAAGAGATTCGATTCAATTGTGGTAGACTATAGACGGGCAGTAGAAGAGATTGTTTCCTATCTGGTAGAGTGTGGACATACGAAAATTGGGATGATCGGCTGTCGAGAAGTTGATAAGGAGGGGGATGAAGTACTGGATACGAGAATACAGCATTTTCAGAACGCTTTGAAAAAACGGGGATTGTATCACCCGGAATATACAAAGTTTGGTGCTTATTATGCAAAATATGGATACAAACTTCTGAAAGAGTTTTACGAGGAAGGAAATCTGCCGACTGCCTTGTTTGTTGCGAATGATTCGATGGCAGCAGGAAGTTATCGGGCTGCATATGAACTTGGGCTTAAAATACCGGATGATATCAGTATTATTGGCTTTAATGATATCCCAACTGCGAAATACATGGTTCCTCCACTTACTACAGTGAGATTGTACATGGAGTTCATGGGAGAATATGCAGTAAAACTTCTGGAAGAGCGAATTATACATGGAAGAGAGATTTGTGTAAAAGTTTCAATCCCGACTAAACTTTATATACGTGACAGTGTTAAAAAATTTTAATAAGGTAAAAAGTAAGAGGCTATGGAACGGAGAATGTCCTATAGCCTTTTTATGTATACAGATCGAGTAATAACAGATTGTTTGATTATGATTTTTTGATGAAAATAAAGAGTTAAAATCAACCAAGTAAAAATATATAATTTTATTTAAAATAAGATACGGTTTTACTAAGATAAAAATTGTGAAAAGTATATAAAAATATGGTGTAAATAATAGGTAAAATAGAGAAAAAATATTTATAGGGTAAAAAGTATTTACATTTAACCAGTAAAATAGTATAGTGGTTTTACCGAATAAAATAAGTGAATCAAAGGAGGAAATGATTTATGAAGAGGAAAATTGCAGTAATGTGCGTACTTGCACTTACAGGAACAATGATGTTGACTGCTTGTGGAAACAAGAAAGACAGTAATGATGGAAAGACAAGCGACGGAAAGACAGCAATCCGTTTTGCAACATGGGATGTAGCTGATGATGTAGATGCTCAGCAGAAACTTGTAGATAAATTTAATGAGGAACATGATGACATTGAAGTAACACTGGAAGCATACGGAAGTGATTTTGATACAAAGATCAGTGCAGGTATGGGATCTGGAGATACACCGGATGTTATGTATATGTGGAACTATCCGGCATATGCAGATGGTCTTGAACCTCTGGATGAGTATATCGACAAAGAAGGCGATGACTATAAGAATGATTTCTACAGCACACTGTGGAATTACAACTCATTAGACGGAACAACATATGGTATTCCAGTGGGATTTACAACACATTCACTTTTCTATAACAAAGACCTTTTTGCACAGGCTGGTGTAGAAGAACCTACAGATGACTGGACATGGTCAGATCTTCAGGCAGCTGCCAAGACAATTGAAGAAAAGACAGGTCAGAAAGGTTTTGCATTCCAGATGAAACCAGATCCGTATGATTTTGAAATGTATCTGTGGAGCAATGGAACTGCTTATTGTGACGAAGACGGACAGATGGCAGGTCAGATTGATTCAAAAGAATCTCAGGAAGTATTCGAGATGTTCCAGAACATGGAAAAAGACGGATATGCAATCGCTACAGAAAAGAACGGAACTGATGAATTCCGTGCCGGTACAGCAGCAATGTATGTATATGGATCATGGTCAATCGCTTCTCTTAATGAAGACGGACTGAACTACGGTGTTGCAAAGATTCCTTCATTTGATGGAAAGACATCTGTAAGTATTCTGAGTTCTTCAGGACTTTCTATTTCAAAAGACAGCAAGAACAAAGATGCTGCATGGGAATTCGTAAAATACTGGACTGGTGAAGAATGCAACAAGGCAAGAATCGGTGTGGAACTTCCGGTACTTAACAGCGTTGTAGAATCAGAAGGTATCATGAATGAACCAGAATATGCACCATTCTACGAAATGCTTGAACAGAGCGATGGACATACTCCGGCAAGCTTCCTGGTCGAAGACTGGTCAGAAATTTCAGAAAACCTCAGCTTATCATTTGAACAGATTTTCAATCCAAGCTCATACATGGATGTAAAAGATGTTTTGAAAGAAGCAGCAGACGCACAGTAATATCATACAAACAAACCGGCGCCGGAACAATTTATGATTCCGGCGTCGATAAATAGGAGAGAAGAAAAATGAAGCAGAGAAAATTCCTGAAGACGGCCACACCGTATTTGTTTATTATGCCGTGGATTATCGGATTCCTTGTATTTACAATCGGTCCCCTGATTCTGTCTTTGATCATGAGCTTTTTTGACTGGCCGCTTACAACAGCGCCAACATTCAGGGGACTTGGGAACTATATTGATATGTTTACAAAGGACAAACAGTTCTGGAAATCCCTTATAATCAGTTTGAAATATGCGGCAATTTTCGTACCGCTTAACATGATTATCGCATTGTTCCTTGCAATGCTGATCACACAGCCGGTTAAAGGAGTAAAAGTATTCCGTACAATTTTCTATATTCCGGCAGTTATCTCAGGTGTAGCGGTTTCTATCATCTGGGGATGGATTCTCAACGGAGATTATGGTGTACTGAATTATCTGTTATCTTTTCTGGGAATCAAAGGACCGAAGTGGCTGGTTGATCCGGCATGGGCACTTCTTGCAGTTATAATTGCAAGTGCGTTTGGTGTTGGAACGATGATGCTTATCTTCTACACAGATATCAAAAATATTCCGGTTGATGTATACGAAGCTGCATCCATTGATGGAGCAGGTCCTGCAAGGAAATTTTTCAGTATTACACTTCCGATTATTACACCTACAATTTTATTTAACCTGATTACGTCAATTATCAGTTCTTTCCAACAGGTAACATTGGTTATGCTTCTTACCGGAGGCGGACCGCTTAAATCTACCTACTTCTATGGACTGTATACATACAATAACGCATTCAAACATCACAAACTTGGATATGCCAGTGCAAACGCATGGGTAATGTTTATCATCATTCTGCTGCTGACTGCCGTGGTATTCAAGTCATCATCCGCATGGGTATTCTATGAGACAGAAGCTAAAAACAGCGGAGCAAAGAAAACAAAAAAGAAAAAAGGGGGTAGAAAGTAATGAAGATGTCTAAAAAATCAAAAATTGTAATTTACATATTACTCGGACTGGTAGCCATTTACTTTCTTGCACCGTTTATTTACATGCTGTTTTCTGCATTTAAGACAGAAGGAGAAGCAATTGCATATCCACCGAAACTTCTGCCGTCAGAATGGCATTTTGAGAACTTTATTAATGCATGGAAATCACAGCCGTTTGGAACATATCTTTGGAATTCAATTCTTGTAACAGTTCTGACAACAGTCGGACAGGTTCTTTCATGTTCACTGGTTGCTTATGGATTTGCAAGATTTAACTTTAAAGGGAAAAATATCCTCTTTATGATCCTGCTTTCAACAATGATGATTCCATGGGATGTTACCATGATTCCGCAGTACATGGAATTCAACTTATTCGGATGGATCAATACACTGAAGCCGCTGATCGTGCCGGCATGGTTCGGATCTGCCTATTATGTATTCCTGATGAGACAGTTCCTTATGGGAATCCCGAAGGATTTTGAGGAAGCAGCACGAATTGACGGCGCAAATCAGTTCCAGATTTACTGGAAGATTTTCATGCCGATCATGAAACCTTCGTTGATTCTTGTCGGTGTACTTAATATGCTGACTGTATGGAATGACTATCTTGGACCACTCATTTTCTTACAGGACAGAAGCAAATATACATTGGCACTTGGACTTGCTTCATTTAAAGGAGTTCACAGTACACAGATTATTCCGATGCTCTGTATTACGATTATTATGATTATTCCGCCGATCATTATTTTCATTATCGCGCAGAAATATATTGTTGAAGGAACCAGTGGTTCTATCAAATAGACAGGCGTATGGAGCGGTCAGGCAGACTGTATCTGTCTGACCGCTGTTGCTGTCTTATATGGGATACCGCTTGAGAGGAGAAAATTATGGCAAGAAAAACAGTAAAAAGATGGGAAGACCATCGGATTACCGGAATTGGGAGAAGAGAAGCACGAACGGCTTTTTATAAAGATTCGCAAAAGAAAATCAGTTTAAATGGGGAATGGGATTTTAAATATGTTGATGCACCGGAATTATCACCGGAAGGATTTGAACAGTCGGGGGCACGTGAAGGATGGGATAAGATTGATGTTCCGTCCGCATGGCAGCTTAGAGGGTATGACAAGATGCATTACACAGATGTGTTATATCCATTTCCGGTAAACCCACCGTATGTACCAGATGAAAATCCAACCGGAATTTATAAAAAGACAGTTGTATTAGATGAACAGTGGATGGAAAAAGACACGGTTCTGAAATTCCACGGTGTTGACAGTGCATTTGATGTATGGGTAAATGGAAACCATGTTGGATTTGGAAAAGTCAGCAGACTGCCTTCAGAATTTGACATTACCGGGTTTGTAAAAACAGGTGAAAATGACATTACCGTTCGTGTATACAAGTGGTCAGACGGTACTTATCTGGAAGATCAGGATATGTGGTGGTTATCAGGAATCTACAGGGATGTAGAACTGATCAATGAGGAAAAGAATGCAGTTCTGGATCTTCGGGTAAATGGAACACTGGATGACAGCTATAAAAATGGTCTTTTTACAGCTGGAATTACAATGAAACAGGCTGGTACAAATCTTGGCTGGAAGCTTTCTTATAAAGGAAAGACTGTTCTTGAAGGTGAACTTGTTTCGGAAGGAAAAGATGTATGTATTGAGGCTGAGATCCCGGAAGTTCATACATGGACAGCCGAGACACCTGAGTTATATGAATTTACAGTAATGACAGAAAACCAGGAAGTAACAGTCAGATGTGGATTCCGCAAAATCGAGATCAAAGATAAGAACTTCCGTGTCAATAATCAGGTAATCCTTCTGAACGGAGTCAATCATCATGATTATAATCCAAGAGAAGGAAGAAGAGTGACAAGAGAGCAGATGGAATCAGATATTCGTCTGATGAAACAGTACAATATCAATGCTGTTCGTTGCTCGCATTATCCGGCAAATGAATATTTTTATGATCTGTGTGACGAATATGGACTTTATGTGATCGATGAAGCAGACCTGGAATGCCATGGATTTGAATGGGTAGAAAATTACACATGGATCACAGATGATGAGACCTGGAAAGATGCTTACGTAGATCGTAGTGTCCGTATGGTAAAGAGAGATAGAAATCATCCATCGATTATTATGTGGTCTATGGGAAATGAATCCGCATTCGGATGCAATTTCCGTAGTGCAGCAGAAGCAATCCGTGAGTTGGATGATACCAGACTGGTTCATTACGAGGGAGATTTTGAGGCAGAAGTGACAGACGTATATTCTACGATGTATACCAGACTGAAAGGTCTCAAAGAGATTGCAGAATATCAGATCAAAGGGGATAAGCCACACGTAATGTGTGAATATGGACATGCGATGGGAAATGGTCCTGGAGGATTAAAAGCATACCAGGATATGTATCGCAAGTACAAACGTCTTCAGGGTGGATTTCTCTGGGAGTGGTATGATCATGGAATTTACACTGAAGAAAAGGATAAGAAATATTATAAATATGGTGGAAATTATGGAGATTTTCCAACAAACGGGAACTTCTGCATCGATGGGATTCTGATGCCGGACAGAACACCGTCTCCGGGAATGGAAGAATACAAACAGATTATTGCACCAATAGAAATTACAGTTGTTGAAGGAAGTATGAACAAGCTTCAGATCCGGAATTATTATGATTTCCTGAATCTGGATACGACAACACTTTATTGGGAAGTAAAAGCGGAAGATCAGACGATACAGGACGGAACCGTTGAAGAACTTTCGGTTGCTCCGCATGAAGGCAAGATCATTGCCCTACCAATTACAGCATTTGAATTACAGGAAAATACAGACTATTATCTGAATCTGACTGTATGTCAGAAAGAAGAAAGAAACTATGCACCAGCAGGGTATGAAATCAAGAAAGTCCAGATTCCGATGCAGATCCGAAAAGATGGATTTTCGGTAAGAGAAACAGCTGATAAGCTTCAGGTAACAGAAGGACAGGGGGGGCTTACTGTAGAAAACAGCCGTGTGACAGCAAAATTCAGTACTGTATTTGGAAAATTGATTTCTTTTGGAAAAGATGGAAAAGAGTATCTGACTGACGGACCGAGAATGAATGTATACCGTGCAACAATCGATAACGACATGTACAAGAAAGAGGACTGGATGAATAAATATTTTATTCAGAAACCGGTAGAAGAGACAGAATATGTCAGCTGTCTGAAAGAAGACGATAAGGTGATCGTCCGGATCGGAACATTCTTCAGTTGCTATAACCAGTCCTGGGGATTTGAATGTGATTACACTTATACGGTTTATTCTTGTGGACAGATGAAGGTGGAAATTCAGGGAAAAGCTGTTCAGAGAGGAAAACTGGAACCAGCGTTCTTACCACGTATCGGAGTCATTATGAAAGGAAATAAAAACTTTCAGAAGACGATGTGGTATGGTATGGGACCTGGTGAGAGTTATGTAGACAGTAAGGCTGCATCTATTATGGGAATTTACGAAAATACAGTTGACGGAATGATGACAGATTATGTATTCCCACAGGAAAACGGACATCATGAACAGGTGAAATGGTTCCGTATTGGAGATGGAAAAGATGGTCTGTTATGCAAGATGGAGGAGAAGCTTGGTCTGAACCTTGCTAATTATACCGATGAAAGTCTGGAAAAAGCACAGCATCCATTTGAAATTGAAAAAGCGGATGATGTGATTATCCATCTGGATTATCGCCAGTCAGGACTTGGAAGCAACAGCTGTGGAGAAGAACAGTTGGAAGAAAATAAAGTAAAACTTCAGGATTTTGCAATGGCATTTACTGTGCAGGCAGCAGAATGCGGAACCGAAATCCGGAAAGCAAGAAAACAGTATATCGATTAAGAATAAAGGAGACAATCATATATGAGCAGAGAAATGTTTTCAGGAAATCTGAGAAACAGATTACATAGCGATGAATGGCTCATCTGGCAGGATCAGTATGAGGCAAAAGAGAATCTCAAATATGAGAGTTTGTTTGCACTTTCCAATGGCTACCTCGGAATCCGGGGAAGTCATGAGGAAGGAACAAAGATTACACTTCCATATCTTTATATCAATGGAGTGTTTGACAAGTCAGAGACATTTATGCGTGAACTTTCCACACTTCCGAACTGGCTTGGAATCAGACTTTATGTAGAAAAAGAATTGATTGGAATTGAAGACTGTGAAATTTTGGAATTTTCAAGAGTGCTTGATATGAAAGGAGCTTTTCTTGGAAAGAGAGTTCGTCTGAAGGACTCAAAAGGAAGAGAGACTTTGATCGAAGGAATCCGGTTTGTGAGCAGAAACAATGTACACAGGATGGGAATCCGGCTTTATGTGACACCGCTCAACTACAGTGGAATTATTGAAGTAGAAAGTATTATTGATGGTACGATCATTAATTTTTATGATGCACCACGCTTTAAGGTAAAACATACTTATATGACAGCAAATGAAAAGCTGGCAGCAGATGGATGTTATGTGGAAGTTGCAACCAGAGAAAATCATCTGCATGTAGGTTGTGGATGCCGTATCGAAGCTTATGCAGATGGAAAACAGATTCTTGGAAACAGAATGATAAGCAGATTTGGTGAGCAGAGTGTGGAATTTGGTGATATCCATGTAGAAGAAGGAAAAGAAGTAGAAATCGTAAAATATGTTTCGATGTATACAGAAAGAGAATGCCCGGCTTATGCTCTTCATACAACAATCGAAAAAGAAATTGAAGGATTTGTTGAAACGGGATTTGATCAGGAACTGAAAGCGCATGAAGATGTTTATAAGAATATGTGGGAAAATGCAGATATTCAGATTATAGGGGATGATGAATTGAACCGTGCAGTCCGTTTTAACATCTTCCATCTGATGAGTACGGGAAACGAACATGATGACCATGTGAATGTTGGGGCAAAGCTTTTAACAGGAGAAGAATATGGTGGACATGCTTTCTGGGATACCGAACTTTTTATGCTTCCGTTTTTCTCATGGGTATTTCCGAAGACTGCACAGAATCTGGAAAATTACAGATACCATCTTCTGGACGCAGCGCGTGCAAATGCACATAAGAATGGATATAAAGGAGCACAGTATCCGTGGGAGTCAGCAGATGATGGTACAGAGCAGTGTCCGGACTGGACCATTGAGCCGGATGGAACCTGTTATAGATGTTATGTTGCAGTATATGAGCATCATGTAACAGCAGCAGTTGCTTATGGAATCTATAATTATGTTAAGATCACGCAGGATATGGATTTCCTTTACAGCAAAGGAGCGGAGATTCTGACAGAGACAGCAAGATTTTGGGCAAGCCGCTGTGAGTACAACAAAGAGCAGGATCGTTATGAAATCAATCAGGTAACGGGACCGGATGAATGGCATGAACCGGTTAATAATAACCTCTATACCAATTATCTGGCGAGATGGAATCTCGGATATGTTCTTTCACTGCTTGCATCAATCAAGAAAGAGAATCAGGAAGCGTATGATATCCTGATCGAAAAGACAGGACTTACAGAGGCGGAAACTGCACACTGGAAAGAAGTGCAGGAAAAGATGTATCTGCCAAGAAAAAAAGGCACAAGACTTCTGGAACAGTTTGAAGGATATTTCGAGCTTGATAATGTAACAATCGAAAAATATGATGAGAATGACTGGCCAGTACGTCCGGATGCACTTAAGACAAAAAGAGCAAGAGAGACACAGATCAATAAGCAGGCAGATGTTGTTATGCTGTTACACCTTATGGGAAATGAATTTGATGAAGAAACGATTAAAGAAAACTACGCTTATTACGAAAAGCGTACACTTCATGGCTCTTCATTGAGTCCGAGTATTTTCTCTGTTATGGGGCTTAAAGTAGGGGATGATTCAAAAGCATATCGGTATCTTCGCCGCGCAGCCTTTATTGACCTGTTGAATATGCAGGGAAATACAAGAGAAGGAATCCATGCGGCAAATACTGGTGGAGTATGGCAGACAATTGTATTTGGGTTTGCAGGTGTAGCGCAAAGAGAAGATGGTATGTTGAAAGTTCATCCGAATATGCCAAAGGAATGGCAGGGATTAACATTCCGTCTGCATTATAGAGGGGCATGGCTTGAAATTACGGCAGATGGAAGTAATCAGGCAAAGGTCATTCGTCTTGCAGGAGAACCTGTAGAAGCTGAAATAAATGGAAAAGTAACAACAATCTAAAAAGAGACGGGAGGATATATGATGAAAAAATGGCTGGCAATCGGAGGACTTATACTGGTTACGGTCATATGGGGAGGCGGCTTTGTCGCAAGTGATATGGCACTGGGAAGCATGAAGCCTTTCCAGATTATGATGGTAAGATTTTTGTTGGCATCTGTGCTGATGGGGATGATCAGCATGGGACAGCATAAAAAAGAAGGGAAACTTGAGAATCGTGCAGGTGCAATAAAAGCAGGTATTCTGATGGGAATTGCACTTTTTGCAGGATTTGCACTTCAGATTATCGGTCTGCAATATACAACACCTTCCAAAAATGCATTCCTTACAGCACTGAATGTAGTTATAGTGCCGTTCATTGCATTTATAATTTTGAAGAAGAAAGTAGGCATGAAAGGAATCATTGGAGCAATCATGTCCGTTATTGGAGTAGCACTGCTTTCTTTGAATGGAAATCTTACACTGAGTCTGGGAGATGGTCTTACACTTCTCTGTGCGGTAGGATTTGCGTTCCAAATCTTTTTTACCGGAGAATTTGTGAAAAAATATCCGGCATCTGTACTGAACATGGTGCAGATGATCACAGCATTTGTATTATCGGCAGTCAGTCTTGTGATTTTTGGAGAGAACGATTTTCAGGTTACAACACAGGGATGGTTAAGTGTTTTGTATCTGGGAGTAATCAGTACGACTGTATGTTATCTGCTCCAGACCGCATGCCAGAAGTATGTAGATGAAACAAAAGCAGCGATTGTACTTTCAATGGAATCTGTATTTGGAACGATTTTTTCTATCATCATTCTGCATGAAGTGATTACACTTCGCATGGTGATCGGATGTGCGATCATCTTGGCCGCTGTCATCATTTCTAACTTATCTGAAACAGAAGGAGAAGCAAAAGATGAAGAAATACAATGCAGTAATTTTTGATTTGGATGGAGTAATCTGTCATACAGATAAATATCATTATCAAGCATGGAAAGCAGTTGCAGATGAACTGGGAATCTATTTTGATGAAGAAATCAATAACCGACTCAGAGGGGTGAGCCGTATGGAAAGTTTTGAAATTATTCTGGAACGCTATGAAGGAGAAATGAGCGAAGAAGAGAAAGAATGCTGGACAACAAAGAAAAATGATATCTATAAAGAACTTCTGAAAAATATGAGTCCTGCAGATCTGTCTGCAGAAGTAAAGGAAACATTGGATGATCTTCGTGCGAATGGACATAAACTGGCGATTGGATCATCCAGTAAAAACGCAAGATTTATTCTCGGGCAGTTGGGACTTGGAGAGTATTTCGATGCAATTTCAGACGGAAATAATATTTCAAAATCAAAGCCGGATCCGGAAGTATTTGTGAAAGCAGCAGAGTATGTAGACGAACAGGCTGATAAGTGTTTGGTTGTAGAAGACGCAAAAGCAGGACTGCAGGCAGCAATCGCAGGGGGAATGGATTGTGCTGCTATCGGGGATGCAGTTGCAAGCGGACTTGGAACCTATAATCTGTCTGCATTTGCAGATCTTCTGAAAGTTACGGCTAAGTAAGAAAGAAGATGACTAGAATGAATGAAAAATTTTTAAATAACCTTCTTAACAGTATTTCGGTATCGGGTTATGAGGAGCAGGTGCAGGATATTGTAACAGAAGAAATGAAAGAATATACAGATGAGATTCGCCGTGATGAGATGCAAAATCTGACATGTATTCTGAATCCGGAAAACGATGTACGTATCATGCTTTCGGCACATGCAGATGAAATCGGACTTATGATTTCGAACATCCGGGAAGATGGAAGACTGCAGGTGATTGACAGAGGCGGAATTGTTCCGGCAACTTATCCGGGACGTCAGGTGCGTATCAAGACAAAAAACGGAGAGGTTTACGGTGTTGTCGAAGCATATCGTGATTTGTTCAAAGAAGAAAATCTGGGAACAAAGCATTTTCTGATCGATATTGGGGCGAAAGATAGAGAAGATGCTTTAAAGAATGTAAGTCTGGGAGATCCGATTGTTCCGGATACACATATTCGTAAGATGACAAATGGTAAATTTACAGCCAGAGCATTGGATGACAGACTTGGTGTTTATATCATTATGGAAGCAATCAAGAGAGCGAAAGAGCTTGGATGTAAAGTTGGTGTCTATGGAGCTTCTACAACTGGAGAGGAGACAACGAAAACCGGAGCTTTCTGGACAAGTACACGGATTAATCCGACACTTGCGATTGTTGTGGATGTGACTTACACAAGCGACTGCAGTGGAATGAATCCGGCTGAGATGGGAACGGTTCTTCTGGGGGGTGGACCGGTTCTTTGCAACAGTCCGATCGTGGTAAAAACTTTAAATGCCAAAATGGAAGAATGTGCAAAAAAAGTAGGAATTCCAGTTCAGAGAGAAGCTGCAAGCAGGCTTAGTTATACGGATGGAGATAAGATTCATTTTTCAAATCAGGGCGTACCGATGGTATTGGTATCAATCCCGCTTCGTTATATGCACATGCCTGCAGAGGTAGCAGATGAAAAAGATGTGGAAGGTTGTGTGGAATTGATAGCACAGTTTCTTGCAAACTATAATGCGTAGAAAATAAAAAACGGTATTTACTCGTGAAGATGAGTAAATACCGTTTTTTGTATTCTGTCCTGTGAATGAATCGAACGCACATCCACAGGGACAGGATTTAGAAAAATACATTTCCCCCAACGTTGATCCCGGACATTCCGGTACTTGCGCTTCGGAACTGGTAACATCCGCTTACGGATGCAAGCCGTGCTCCGCCGAGTGCTTCCTGAGCGACCTGATAGCATAAGGATACAGGTCCTCTTTGCAAGACGCGGCTTAAGCTTCCGTCCCAGGTTGGAGCAAACTGACCGCTCTGGTAGACGACACCGCTGATTGTATTCGGATACAGCGGACTCGCTACACGGTTCATGATGACTGTAGCAACGGCAAGAATACCGTCATAATTGTAACCGCCGGCTTCACACTGCAGAATTGCAGCAAAGAGAACCAGATCTGTGGTCTCGGCAGGAGTATCCGGAACTGTAATCGTCGTATTGCCGCCGGAACTACCGGAATCCGTGTTCCCGGAGCTGCTTGAAGTATTATTGGCAGCAGTCTGTGCAGTTTCTGCCTGTCGTTGTTGTTCTGCTGCTTCTTCTTCCTGTTTTTTCTTAAGTGCGGCAGCAGCGGCTGCCTGTGCTTCTTTTGCTTTTGCCAGTGCTTCGGATGAAGCCTGAAGTTCACCGGAAGTAGAGGAAATCTTGTCATTCAGTTCCTGTTCCTGTTGGTCGAGATTTGTTTTCATCTCTGCCAGAGAAGCCTGCTCTGCTTTCAGATCAGAGTCCTTTTTAGCGACAAGCTCGTGAACCTTCTGTAATTCATCCAGCATATTTCTGTCGTATTCTGTAATGTTCTTGACAAATTCTGCTTTGTTTAAGAAATCTCCCATGCTTTCAGAAGAAAAGATGATCTGCAAGAGTGACGTATTTCCTGTTTCGTACATATATTTGATTCTTTTCTTCATAGCATCATACTGTAACTGCTCGTCCAGTTTTGCGGCGGCAAGATCCAGTTCTGCTTTCTGTACGGAAGCATCCGTATCCTCAATTTTTGATGCAAGATCTGTGATCTCAGCGCTGAGACTTGTGAGGTCCTGATTCAGAGAGTCGAGCTGGTTCTGAAGACCGTTTGTCTGCTTTTCGAGAGAGTCTACAGTGTCATCGGCGTAAGCTTTTGTAAACGGGGAACAGACCAGGGCAGCGGTAAGGAGTGCGATGGTTGTCCTTGAAAATGCTTTTAACCTTTTCTTCATAATTCTTCCTTTCTTCAAAATTGAGCCTTTATCAGTATACTACAAAATGCCTGAATCCGCAAATTTTGTTATACATACACGGGGAATCGTGTTATACTAAGATTTGAAATGTATTTTTAGCTTTACCATAAATGAGGGAATTATTCATGAAAAAGATAAAAATGATAGGGCTTGATCTGGATGGTACTTTACTGAATGATAAGAAAGAACTGACCAGTCATACAAGAGAAATACTTACACGTGCGATCGACCAGGGGGTAACAGTGCTGGTTGCAACAGGGCGTCCGGTGACAGGGATCCCGGAAGTGCTCCGGAATTTCCCGGGGATGCGGTACGCACTGACATCGAACGGCGGAAGGATCCTGGATTTACAGGAAGACAAAGTACTTTATGCCAATATGCTCTCTTATGAGATGGGAGCAGCGATCCTTAAGATTTTTGGAGATTATGATACGTTCAAGGAGATCTATTTTGATGGAAGAGGTTTCGTACAGGCAGATGAACTTTTGAAAGTCGGGGAGTATCTGCGGAATCCTGCGATGGCAGATTATATCCGAACCACCCGCAAAGGCATTACGAGTCTCTGGGAGAAGATGGAAGAGATGAATGGGCATGAGATGGATAAGATCCATGCACTTTTTAAGAGCCAGGACGAACGGCTGGAAGCAAAGCAGCGGATCATGGAGCTTGGGGATTTAAGCATCAGTGATTCGATGGGAACGAACCTGGAGATCAATGCACCGGGAGTCAACAAAGGAATGGGACTGATTCAGCTTGGCAGGCTTCTTGGAATTGAACGAGAAGAGATCATGGCATGCGGGGATGGCAACAATGACCTGATGATGTTAAAAGAAGTCGGATTTGGTGTTGCGATGGCAAACGGAGCAGATGAAGTAAAAGAGGTGGCAGATTATATCACATTGTCCAATGAGGAGGATGGCGTGGCGGCTGCCATTGAAAAATTTGTATTGAATCCCGAGAGGGGATAGAAAGAGGTCAAAATGTTAGATGTTTTAATTGCTGTCATTCTGGGTATCGTGGAAGGTATCACAGAATGGCTTCCAATCAGTAGTACAGGGCATATGATTCTGGTAGAGCAGTTCTTACATATGAGTACAAGTCATGAATTCAACAGTATGTTCCGTGTTGTGATCCAGCTCGGTGCAATTATGGCGGTCGTTGTTCTGTATTTCAATAAGCTGAATCCGTTTTCAAAGAGAAAATCAGCGAAGCAGAAGAGAAATACAATCAACCTGTGGTGCAAAATCGTTGTGGCTTGTCTGCCGGCAGCTGTGATCGGGCTGTTATTTGATGATATCCTTGACAAGTATCTTTACAATTATGTAGTTGTTGCACTGATGCTGATCATTTATGGTATCTTCTTTATTCTGATCGAGAAAAAGAATGAACACACCAGACCGCAGGTTACAAAGCTGACAGAGCTTACCTATCAGATGGCACTGATCATCGGAGGCTTCCAGGTCCTGGCACTGATCCCGGGTACTTCACGTTCAGGAGCAACCATCCTTGGAGCACTGCTCATCGGAACTTCCCGCTATGTGGCAACAGAATTTACCTTCTACCTTGCAATCCCGGTTATGTTCGGAGCAAGTATCTTAAAGGTTATCAAATTCGGATTCCATTATACCGCGATCGAAGTGGTCATTTTGCTTGTGGGATGCCTGGTAGCGTTCTTCGTATCCGTATTTGCGATCAAGTTTTTGATGGGATATATCAAGAAGCATGACTTTAAGGCATTCGGCTATTACCGTATTGTACTTGGAGTTCTGGTACTTCTTTATTTCCTGATTTTCGGCTAAAAGAGAATAATCACGAAAAAAGGTGGGAATTTATGCAGAAAAATGTATAAAAACCCACTTTGTTTTTTCTTTATAACATGATAGAATAGGGGAAATGGATAAAATTTGGAGGTTGGTATTATGAAAATGAAAAAAGTAATCAGTGTTGTACTTGCATGTGCATGTGTGTTCAGTTTTGCAGCATGTGGATCAAAGAGTGATTCATCAAAGAGTGACTCTGCAAAATCAGACAAGAAAGAAAAGCTTGTTATGGCTACAAACGCAGAATTCCCACCATTTGAATACTATGACGGAGATGAAGTTGTCGGAATCGATGCAGAATTCGCAGCAGCAATCGCTGACAAGCTTGGAATGGATCTGAAGATCGAAGATATGGCATTTGACTCTATTATCCCGGCTGTTCAGAGCGGAAAAGCAGATATCGGAGCAGCAGGTATGACTGTAACAGAAGACCGTGCTACACAGGTTGATTTTTCTGACAGCTATTATACAGGAGTTCAGGTTATCATTGTAACAGATGACAGTGATATTACAGAACCGGATGATCTGAAAGGAAAGAAGATTGGTGTTCAGCAGGGAACAACAGGGGATATTTATTCTACAGATGATTTCGGTGATGATAATGTAGAGCGTTTCAACAAAGGTATGGAAGCTGTACAGGCTCTGCAGCAGGGCAAGATCGATGCAGTGATCATTGATAACCAGCCGGCTAAGACATTCGTAGAAGAAAATGAAGGTCTGAAGATCCTGGAGACTTCTTATGTAGAAGAAGACTATGCACTGGCAATCAAAAAAGGTAATGATGATCTGGTTAAGAAAGTCAATGATGCGATCAAAGAGTTAAAAGAAGATGGAACATTTGATAAAATCGTTGCAAAATATATTACAGACTAATCTGGTACAGACTGGTGGTGTCTTATGAGTGATTTTAAAGCAAGATTTATAATGAATTTTATAAAAGATGACAGATGGCACTACATTGCAGACGGACTTAAGGTTACATTAATTGTAACCTTTTGTGCTGTCCTGATCGGTGTAGTTCTCGGATTCCTTCTGGCAATTGTCCGTTCCACATACGATAAGACCGGCAAGCTGAAGCTCCTGAATCTGATCTGCCAGATTTACATCACGGTCATCCGTGGTACACCGGTTGTTGTACAGCTGCTTATCATTTACTTTGTAATTTTTGCAAGTGTGGATGTCAGTAAGACGATCGTAGCGATTCTGGCATTTGGTATGAACTCCAGTGCTTATGTTGCTGAGATTTTCCGTTCCGGTATTATGGCAGTTGATAACGGACAGTTTGAGGCAGGACGAAGCCTTGGATTTAATTATCGTCAGACAATGATCTATATTATCATGCCGCAGGCGTTTAAAAATGTCCTTCCGGCACTTGGAAACGAATTTATCGTTCTCTTAAAAGAGACTTCTGTTGCCGGATATATTGCCCTTCAGGATCTGACAAAGGGCGGAGATATCATCCGAAGCAGAACCTACGATGCGCTTATGCCGCTGATTGCAGTTGCGATCATTTACCTGGTTATGGTTATGATCTTCAGTAAACTGGTAAGTATGCTGGAAAGGAGGTTAAGGAACAGTGACCACTAATGGAGATGTATTGATCCGTGTAGAAAATCTGCAGAAAGCATTTGGCGATTTTCATGCACTGAATGGAATTACAGAAGAGATCCACAAAGGAGAAGTTGTGGTAATCATCGGACCGTCAGGATCCGGAAAATCTACATTCCTCCGTTCCCTGAACCTTCTGGAGGTGCCGACCGGAGGTCATATTTATTTTGAAGGTGTGGATATTACAGATGCAAAGGTAGATATCGACAAACATCGTCAGAAGATGGGAATGGTGTTCCAGCACTTTAATCTTTTCCCACATAAGACGATTCTTGAAAATATCACACTGGCTCCGATCAAGCTCCTGAAAAAGGATAAAGCAGAGGCAGAAAAAGAAGCAAGAGTACTTCTTAAGAGGGTTGGACTGGAAGAAAAGGCAGATTCTTATCCGTCACAGCTTTCCGGTGGACAGAAGCAGCGGATCGCGATCGTGCGTTCCCTTGCCATGAACCCGGATGTAATGCTCTTTGATGAACCGACATCCGCACTGGACCCGGAGATGGTTGGAGAGGTTCTGGAGCTGATGAAACAGCTTGCCCAGGAAGGCATGACCATGGTTGTTGTTACACATGAAATGGGATTTGCAAGAGAGGTTGCTGACCGTGTCATGTTTGTGGATGAAGGAAGAGTAAAAGAGCAGGGAACTCCGGAAGAGTTCTTTGCAAATCCTAAGGATGAGCGTTTAAAGGAATTCCTGTCAAAGGTTCTGTAAAAATAAAGAAATATAAAAGAAAAAAGTTCTGTTTTCTTAAGAGACAGAACTTTTTTCTTTAAGAATTGCGAAAGACTATTGCTATTTTTTTATTTATGTATAGTATAGATTGTATGAAGAAAATAAAAACTATAATTCCACTTATTATTACATTTTGTATGAATGCTGTGGTATATTGGGGAGTGCCGCTATTACGGACGGGAATCAAGACTCATAATCTTTCTGGTCCGGCGGATGAAGTGATTCCTTTTATGCCACAGTTTATTATTATTTATTTTGGGTGTTATCTTTTCTGGGTAGTGAACTATTTCATGGCATCGATGCGGGAGGAGAAGGTGAAATACCAGTTTTTTACTGCGGATTTTTATGCGCGGCTGGTATGTATGCTGTGCTTTATTTTTTATCCGACCACGAATACGAGGCCGGTTCTGACAGGGACGGATATCTGGACGCAGGCAGTACGGTTTTTGTATACAGTTGATAAGCCAATCAACCTGTTTCCGTCCATTCACTGCATGGCAAGCTGGTTCAGCTGTATTGCGGTCAGGAAGAACCGGAAGATTTCCAACTGGTATAAAGCTTTTTCTGTCCTGATGACGGTACTGGTCGTGATATCGACACTGGCGCTTAGGCAGCATGTATGGCAGGATGCAGCAGCAGGAATTCTTCTTGCAGAAGTAACCTGGCAGATCAGCAGACGGACAAATGGATGGCAGATTTATCGGCGTCTGACAGAAAAAATAGCAAATAAACTTGGAAACCGGATAGGAATGAGGAGAGATGGAAAATAAAAAGAAGACGATCTTCAATGTCATATTTTTGCTGGTGGTATTTACCGGTACAATGTATGGCGTATTTCATGGGGAAGATATTGGTGAGATTGTGAAGATCCTGGAACAGGTCAATGTATTATGGCTGATTCCGGGAGTGATCTGTGTTGTGGTTTTTATCTGGGGAGAATCGATCATTATCTATTATATGATGCGGACACTGAAAATCCGGCTGAAAAAATGGACATGTTTTCTGTTTTCATCGGTTGGATTCTTCTTCAGCTGTATCACACCTTCGGCATCTGGAGGACAGCCGGCACAGATTTATTATATGAAAAAAGAAAAGATACCAATACCGGTTTCGACGCTGGTGCTGATGATCGTTACGATCACTTATAAACTGGTACTGGTGGTTGTCGGATTGTGGCTGGTACTGTTCGGACAAGGATTTATCCATAAATATCTCTGGAGTATCCGGCATATCTTTTATCTGGGGACAGCTCTGAATGTTTTCTGCGTGACAGCGATGCTGGTGCTGGTGTTCCATCCGCGGCTTGCAAGAGAAATTCTGGTAAAAGGAATGGCACTGCTTGAAAAGCTGCACTTTCTACACCATAAGGAGGCGCGTATTGAAAAGCTGAATGCATCCATGGATCAGTACCGGGATACAGCAGTTTTTCTGAAGGAACACAAGCAGGTGATCGTGAATGTATTTGCGATCACCATGTTCCAGCGGTTTGCGCTGTTTACAGCTACATGGTTTGTATATAAGGCATTTGGGCTTGGAGGTGCAAAAGCAGTCGCAGTCATTACACTGCAGGCGGTCATTGCGGTATCGGTAGATATGCTTCCTCTGCCGGGAGGTATGGGAATCAGTGAAAAATTATTTGCCATGATTTTTATTCCGGTATTCGGAAAACGGCTTCTTTTGCCGGGAATGATCCTGAGCCGTGGGATTGGATATTATACAGAACTGGGGCTGAGCGCCTTGCTTACGATCGTAGCAAATTTTACAATTGGAAGAAAGAGGGAGATAGAATGTTAGGGGTTTATGATTATACGGTAGTACTTACATATGTCAGTTTGATGGTATCAATTGGAGGAATGATGTTTGCAGTAAACGGGCATCTGCATCTGGGCGTGATGTGTCTTGCAATCTCCGGCCTTTGTGATATGTTTGATGGAAAGATTGCAAGAACAAAAAAGAACCGGACAGAAGTGGAAAAGCGTTTCGGAATCCAGATTGATTCGTTAAGCGATATTGTTTGCTTCGGAGTTGCGCCGGCTGTTCTTTGTTACTGTTTCGGAATGCGCGGTGTGATTGGTGTGGCAATCCTGATGTTTTATGTACTTGCAGGTCTGATCCGTCTTGCGTGGTTCAATGTGATGGAAGAACAGCGTCAGGAAGAAACAGCAGAGAAAAGAGAATGTTATCAGGGGCTCCCGATCACATCCATGGCAATCGCACTTCCGCTTGTGGTTGTATTAAAACCATTTTTAGGTTGTGAATTTATGCTTGCGCTTCATGTGGTCATGCTGGTGGTCGGCATTCTGTTTATCACCAATTTCAAACTGAAAAAGCCGAAAAATGTGACCATGGGTGCGATTGTAGCTGTTGTGGCAATGGCAGTGATCGCTATTCTGGTTCGGCACTATATGCGTTATATGAGCATGATGTAATGAAACCAGGTTATGAGCAGGCAGCAAAGTGAAGGGCAGAGATCTGCCTGACAGCTACATTATCAGGCATGGATAAGGCGGACAGGAGATAGAAAAATGTATTACATGGACAGAGAAGGTCATCGGACAAAAAAGACAACCAGTCAGGATAAGTTTTTAAAATTTGTGTATACCCATACAGCAACCAGAGTACTGATGCGCCCGCTTCTTTTACCGGCAGTATCCAGACTGGGAGGGAAGCTGTTGAATACAAAAGTGTCCGCTGTTTTTGCCGGACTATTTGCCAGAACCCACGGGATCGATCTGAACAAATATGAAAAACAGAAATTTGATTCCTATAATGATTTCTTTACCAGAAAAATAAAAGCTGAGGAACGCCCGGTTAACAGGGAAGATACCGTACTGATCAGTCCATGTGATGGAAAAGCGAGTGTTTATCCAATTCACGAAAACGGACGATTCTTCATTAAGCATACACCATATACAACCCACAGCCTCATTCGCGATGCAAAGCTTGCCAGACATTATATGGGAGGCTGGGCGGTAGTAATCCGTCTTACAGTAGACGATTACCACAGATACTGCTACGTGGCGGATGGAGAAAAGACCTATCAGAGAAGGATTCCGGGAATTTTTCATACTGTAAATCCGATTGCAAATGATATCTGCCCGATCTACAAAATGAACAGCAGAGAATACTGTCTTGTAAAAAATGAAAAACTCGGCACCGTCCTGATGATGGAAGTCGGTGCACTGATGGTCGGAAAGATCCGGAATTATAAAAAAGAACGCTGCCAGGTAAAACGCGGCGAAGAAAAAGGAAGATTTGAATTCGGAGGTTCAACGGTTGTGCTGCTCCTGGAGCCAGATAAAGTCTTGCCAGACAGTGATCTGATCCGGAACACGTTGCAGGGAGCAGAAACCATTGTGAAGATGGGAGAACGCATAGGGGGAGTTGTCTGTCTTGAAAAAAACAGCTCCATATAAAGAATTGGACTGGTAACATTTGGAAGAATATTAGAAGCTCTTAGATTACAGAAATTTATGTTATTCTGAAAAATCCATCTGTTTGAGCGAAGCGAGTTATGGATTTTTCAGAATGCTTTTAATAAATTTCTGTGGTCTTAGAGCTTCTTATATTCTGAAACAGTTATCAGTCCAATTCTTTATATGGAGCGTCCCTATTTTCACTCTACAACAACCCCTGCATCACCGGCAAAGGTGATTCCACAACGTAATCTGCCACCTTCTTGGCGAGAGGGTGGCCGGTTGCCATGACATACGCTGTTCCCGCAGCTTTCAGCATCTCGATATCATTCTGCTGGTCTCCGAAGCAGATGCATTCCTCTTTTTTGATCCCGAATTTTTCCATTAGAACTTTCAGTGCCGTTCCTTTATTTGCATTTGGCGCAATAAAATCAATCCAGTGATCCGCAGAAGTTACAACGCGGATTTCATCCCCGATTCTTTTGTGGAAGAAGGGTTCCAGATTCTTTGTGCCACCAAAATCACAGATGGCTGCTTTGATGATCGGTTCTTTGATTGCATACAGATCCGGCACGTAGGTAACGATGTTATGCATATCATTTTCCATATAATCAATGAAACGTTCATCGGTTGAGTCGCTGTAATAAGTATCTTTTACAGAAAGGATACAGTGTCCGGTGTGATAGATCTTCCGGTATTCCATCAGGGCATCCAGAATATGCCGGATGGTTTTGGATGGAGTCAGACCGGTGGCGAGTACCTCTTCTTTATAGACGCACATGGAACCATTTTCAGCGATATATGGAATGTCGAAGCCGAGAGGAGCGAAAAGCCTGCGGATATTGGCATACTGGCGTCCGCTTGCGGCAGTGAAGATGATTCCTTTTTCATGAAGTGCTTTAATCGTATCATATATTTCTTTCGGCACAGTCTGCTGATAGTTGTGAAGCAGAGTGCCGTCCAGATCACTTGCAACTAATTTGATCATAAATTTCCTCCTGAGTCAAAATAACGATACGCCGGAAACTATGGCGCAAAACTACATTGACAGTATAGCAAAAATGAGAAGGGCAGGCAATGCAGAGCTGAAAAGAGAAAAAACAAATGCTAAAATTTGAGAAAGCGGATAAGCAGGAGGTGACGAAATGCAGCAAAACGGAAAAGGTGTAAAACGGACACTGGGACAGAAGACAGAGGATCGACTGATGAAATATATTCTGGATAAACCGGTAAAAATAGGAGAGAGGATACCTACTGAAGATGAACTGACAGAATTATTTGAAGTTGGACGAAGTACGGTAAGAGAGGCGGTTAAAGGGCTGGTCACAAGAGGCGTGCTGGAAATGCGCAGAGGAGACGGAACTTATGTCATCAGTACCATTTATATGGGAAATGATGTTCTCGGGTTTGGAAACATGGAGGACCGTTATCGGTTGGCACTGGATCTGTTTGATGTACGTCTGATGATCGAACCGGAGATTGTAACCTGGGCGTGCAGAAAAGCAACGGATATGATGAGATGGATAGGATTGATGAATAACATTCGAGCCTGTGCCGATGAGATTGTATTGAATGATATTGTGTATTCCTAACGGATACCAACCGAAGAAGAACTGCTGTCAAACCGATGGCAGTTTTTCTTTTTCGGCAAGTATTCAAGAAGTCATTAAGTCGTGAGTATAATCGAAGTGGTAGAAAAGTTACCTATTATATCGGTTGTAACTTTTTTATGAACTCTATTGACAAGAAAACTTGGTATGTGTATAATTAAAATATGCAAAGAAAACTTGGCGTGGAGGTGTTTTTATGAAAAAGGACGAAATCTTAAATGCAAGCAGAAAAGAACATCGCAATAAGGACTTGGCTGAAATGGAAGTGGTATATCAAGCCGGAAGTCACGCAAGCAGAGTTGGTGCTTTAGTGTGTTGTTTGCTTTCGCTGTTATCTTCTGTGCTTGCTCATACTATGATTTACAGTCCGTGGGTTATATACTTCAGCATTATTGCAACACAATGGTTAGTTCGTTTTATCAAAATGAAGCGAAAGAGTGATTTGGTCTTGACCGTTCTGTTTTTTGTGCTTTCCATTTTGGCATTTGTTGGATTTGTTAGTCATCTTTTAGAGGTGAGAATATGAAAGAACAATTACAACTGAAAAATCACTTAAAGGAAGTTCGCACAGAAGCAAATCTTTCTCAAGCTCAGCTTGCAGAAATGGTAGGGGTATCAAGAAATACCATTAGTTCTATTGAAACAGGACAGTTTAATCCAACTGCAAAATTGGCTCTAATTCTTTGTATTGCATTGGACAAAAAATTTGAGGAACTATTCTATTTTTAGGAGGTCATTATGGAAAATATTATAATGTTGATTTTGGGAGTGTTCATATCTGTTGTGGGAATTGTAAATATCAAAGGCAATATCAGCACAATTCACTCTTATAACAGGCGAAAAGTAAAGGAAGAAGATATACCAAAGTATGGAAAAACAGTCGGCACAGGAACGCTGATTATAGGAATATCTCTTGTATTAGGTTTTATTGTTTCGTTTTGGAGTGAAATAATTATAGATTATATCATTCTTCCAGCAGTTATTGTCGGATTAGGCTTTATATTGTATGGACAGTTCAAATACAATAAAGGAATTTTTTGAGAATCAGGGAGGTATAAAGATGGAATTGAACACAATATCAGGTCTGGCGATAGCGGGAGTTATCTGCTCCGTTGTCCTCTCGATGGGGGTACCGATTGCTTTGTTCATTGCAGGAAGGGTGAAGCTTAAGGCAAGGATTTCCTCGTTCTTTATCGGAGCAGGAACCTATCTGCTGTTTGCCATGCTGTTGGAGCAGCAGCTGCATGTTCTTGTCATTCAGTTCTGCGGACTGAACGCACAGAGCAGGCCATGGCTTTACTATGTGTACGCGGCTTTGGCTGCAGCGGTTTTTGAAGAGACCGGAAGACTGATTGCCATGAAGTTCTGGATGAAGAAATGGCTGGATTTTCCAAATGCACTGATGTATGGAATCGGGCATGGCGGTGTGGAGGCCATTCTGCTCGGAGGACTCTCCGGAATCAGCAATCTTGTGTCCATGCTGATGATCAACAGCGGAGCCATGCAGAATACGTTGGCGGCACTTCCTGCTGAGTCTGCAAACCAGACCGTGTCACAGCTGTCGGCCCTATGGACAACACCGGCACCACTCTTTTTTGTAAGCGGAATCGAAAGAATCAGTGCCATCATTCTGCATATCGGGTTGTCACTGCTGATCTACCGGGCGGTAAAGGCAGGCAAATGCAGGACAGCGGCTTTTACAGCGGTTCTTGCATATGGGATTCATTTTATCGTGGACTTCTTTGCCGTGGCAGGTCCGGCGCTTCTTCCCATCTATGTGATTGAAATTGGTGTCTTTGTGATGGCAGCCGGAACTCTTGTTATGGCGCTGAAGATGGGAAGGATGGAAGAACTGTGAATTCCAGTTTTCTGCTATCATAAAACAGAATATATCTGACAGAACGCACCGTAGAAATACGGTGTTTTTTGTTACCCCAAACCCATAATTCAATACATGACCACAGGTTAGTACAAATATCTTATGTGCTTTTTTAAAAGGATTAGAAAGGGATATTTACCCCGATTTTCGCACAGAGAAATGACACAAATAAGGCTTAATGTATCTTCTCTGTGGTTTTTATATTTTCGGCAGGAAAGGAGGATTGCTTGCTGTGCCGAGAATGAGCAAGAAGCGGAAACAAGAGTGGGCGTTGTTGAAACGTATCAAATTGTTGAGTGATAAAATAGATAGCTTGAAAGATGAGAACAAGACGCTAAATAACAAGCTGGATAGTACAAAGAATGAGTTGGTTCAGTATAAGAATGACAATAAGTTATTGAAGATTAGACTAGATGATGTGAAAGAACAGAATTCAGTTTTACAGACTAAAGTGAATGATCATAACCATAGTATGTTGACAATGAGTAAGAAGCTAAATAAGTCTGAAGCTAGAAATATTGCACTGACTCGGTTTGTGAAAGAAACAACGAGAAATCAGATTCACTTAAAAAATGGACAAAGCATTACGGTATATGATGCGATAATGAATAAGCTAAGCCCTGAAGATAAGACAAGGGTTAGAAAAACAATGGATTTAGAAGGAAATAAAAACAGTCGAAATCGATGAAAAAAAGCGGATAATTTACTATCCGTTT